>Ga0255096_1000402_pt1 | contig 21123 bp, 15 predicted proteins | sample Colum_Atlam_RepA_2_FD_188563 | JGI IMG/M metagenome (GOLD analysis project Ga0255096, IMG submission 188563) | Freshwater microbial communities from Columbia River, Oregon, United States - Colum_Atlam_RepA_8d | ecosystem: Environmental > Aquatic > Freshwater > River | place: USA: Oregon... | reverse complement strand
GTGCTGGGCGGCCCGATGCGATCAGTTCGGCGGGGGCGCAGGGCTTGATGCAGTTGATCCCCGATACCGCGAAACGCTTTGGCGTCGCCGATGCCAATGATCCGGTGCAAAACATCAAGGGCGGCGTGGCCTATCTGGATTGGCTGATGAAGCATTTTGGCCGCGATCCGGTGATGGTGATCGCCGCCTATAACGCCGGTGAAGGCGCGGTCGAGGCCAATTCCGGCGTGCCGCCCTTTGCCGAAACCCGCGATTATGTGCCAAAGGTGCTTGCCGCTTGGCAGGTTGCGCAGGGTCTATGCCTGACGCCGCCGGAACTGATGACCGACCCGTGTGTGTTCAAGGTGATCGCGTCGGGTGGTTGATGGTGGGCGCGGGGGCTGTCTGCCCCCGCGGCGCCATTGCGTTGCAATGCCGCCTTCCCCCGAGGATATTTTTGCCAAGATGAAGCTGCGGCGGCAGGCTAGACCGAAAAGGCGTCGGCCCATTCGGGGTGTTTTTTGCGCATCGCGTTTACAAAGGGGCAAAGCGGCATGATCTTGAAGCCTTCGGCGCGGGCGTCGGCAACCAAGCGTTCCACCATGGCAAGCCCTGCACCGGTGCCGCGAAACGCATCGGGCACGGCGGTGTGGTCGGCGATCACCAGCGTTGGGCTGGTGATCGAATAGGTCAGTTCCGCCTCTGCATCGGCGCTGCGGATCACATAGCGGCCTTTGCTGCCGGAAACTTCGCGCATGACCTCAGTCAACGATCGTCGCCTCGGTTGCGGCGCGCAGTTCGGCTTCGGTCACGCCATCGGCGCACTCCACGATCTTCAGCCCGCCCGGCACCACATCCAGCACACCAAGGTTGGTGATGATGCGGTTAACCACGCCCGCGCCAGTCAGCGGCAGGGTGCAGGCCTGCAAAACCTTGGATTCCCCGTGTTTCGAGGTGTGGTCCATCACCACCACCACGCGGCCAACGCCCGCGACAAGATCCATCGCACCGCCCATGCCCTTGACTAATTTGCCGGGGATCATCCAGTTGGCCAGATCGCCGTTTTCGGCCACTTCCATCGCGCCGAGGATCGCCATGGCGATTTTGCCACCGCGGATCATCGCAAAGCTTTGCGCGGAATCGAAATAGGCGGTTTGCGGCAGTTCGGTGATGGTTTGCTTGCCGGCATTGATCAGATCGGGGTCTTCTTCGCCCTCATAGGGAAACGGCCCCATGCCCAGCATACCGTTTTCCGATTGCAGCGTTACCGAAACGCCCGCCGGAATATAGTTGGCCACCAGCGTCGGAATGCCGATGCCAAGGTTGACATACCAGCCATCTTGCAGCTCGCGCCCGGCGCGTTCGGCCATTTGGTTGCGGTCCCATGCCATGGCTTAAGCCTCCTTCTTCCGGGTGGTGCGGTTTTCGATGCGCTTCTCATGATCGCCTTGGATGATGCGATGCACATAGATGCCGGGCAGGTGGATGGTGTCGGGGTCCAGCGACCCCAGCGGCACGATTTCTTCCACTTCGACAACGCAGACGCGGCCCGCAGTGGCGGCGGGTGGGTTGAAGTTGCGCGCGGTCTTGCGGAACACAAGGTTGCCCGACGGGTCGGCCTTCCACGCCTTCACGATCGACAGATCGGCCACGATGCCACGCTCAAGAATATAGGTCTTGCCGTTGAACTCGTGATGCTCTTTGCCCTCGGCAATCACCGTGCCGACGCCGGTAGCGGTGTAAAACCCCGGAATACCCGCACCACCGGCGCGCAGCCGTTCGGCCAGCGTGCCTTGCGGGTTGAATTCAAGCTCCAGCTCGCCCGACAGGTATTGCCGCATGAACTCGGCGTTTTCGCCGACATAGGACGAGATCATCTTCTTGACCTGCCGGGTTTCCAGCAACTGGCCCAGACCAAAGCCGTCGACGCCCGCGTTGTTCGACGCCACCGTCAGGTCTTTGGTGCCCGCATCGCGGATCGCCGCGATCAGCAGTTCGGGAATACCGCACAGGCCAAAGCCCCCGCTTGCGATAAGCATGCCGTCAAACAGCAGCCCCTCTAGCGCCGCAGCGGCTGTGGGATAGATCTTCTTCATGCAAACCCCCTCGCAAACTCTCCGCGTCATATGAGACAGCCAGTTTTGCGAAGTCAATTGCCGCAGTGCGGCAGGGCACTTGCAAGAAGCGACGTTCAAAGGCTTTACCCTGCCGTTGGCATCGCTATGGTGGCGCAGCCTGCCCGCGTGGTGAAATGGTAGACACAGGAGACTTAAAATCTCTAGGCCGTAAGGTCGTGCCGGTTCAAGTCCGGCCGCGGGCACCAGGCATCTTCGGCACGTCCCCCTGATCAGCGCACGGCGGTTACGCCGCTTTTTCTGCATGCGCTGTGGCGGGCTGGCCGTTCGGGTGCCGCACAGAAATATCCGAACGATTGTTTTCGCTAATCACAAATGATTCGCAGCCGTTCCGGTGTCGCGGCAGGCCAAAGCGCTATCGAATTCGCAGATTTGTCGCAGGAGAAAGCGGTGCGCGCAATCTGTGGCCGTATTAAGCCATTGGTATATCAGCCATGTTTTTCAGTGACTGCGATAATACAACCCAAGGCTGCGTCATTCTGCCGTGCGACACACGCTTAGGTTGCATGAAATACAAAAATGCATTACTCAAGAGGAGTGAATTAGTCCGTAAGACCCTGCGATCCTTCCGGCCTGATGTGATGTGTTCGATGTGTGATGCAATCGCTTCAGTAGGAAAGAGTGTCACGTGGACGTAGAATCTTCCTTTGTTTGGCGCCTTTTGGTGCCGTGTCGGGTGTTGCGCAACCGGCGCGACTTTGGCGCCAGCACCGTCGGCGGCGGCAATGCCGCTGCACGGGCGGTGCGCAGGCAGGTGGGGCGTGCAGTATCAACTGCTCGTATCTGCAGTAAGCAATTTCAATGGCTTACATGGAGAAATGCGTTTTTCTCTTTCGCACTTAATGCACCTGAACAAATGCGCTTAGCCTTATTGCAAAAGTATAGGTGTTAGCGCAGCCCGTATACCACCTCTGGTAGTGGCATTAACCACGAAATAGGGCTGGTTTTATCGAATCTCAGTAAACCAATTCAGGCGGTGGTGCATGGCATTTTCCGTCACAGAAGAAGTTTTGCCTGAGGAAATTTATTTCGCTTTTGTCGGGAAATTTTAAGCCGACTGTGGATAGCCCATGACAACTTCTATCACGCTGGATAATGCAAGTTTCAAACAGGCGCTTACCGGTCATTCCGGCGTCCGTGGTGCTGCTACGGTCAGTGCCGATTTGTTTGGCGGCATCATGGTCAACTCGGCCATCGGGTCGAAAAGCCAATTCGCGGCCTCGGCTAATCACATGCAATTGACGCATTTGCGTTGGCCGGGTGGGTCGCTGTCTGAAGACGGGGCCTTCGCGCCGGTTAATCGCTTGGGTAAAACCAATATCATTGGCACCCCTGCCCATCAAAGCACATGGCTTGATGCCGCAAACCAGTCGAATTGGGATTACGCCTATGACCTGCGGTATCCTGAACTGATGAGCCCGACTGCAATCGATCCGATCAACGACCGCGCGTCGTTGTCTGATATGATGCAATTGTCGCGCGATACCGGAGCGTCCTTTGAACTAACGCTGCCAATGCTGCGTTATACCGATTTCAACAATACCCTGTCGCCAACTGTAGAATCGCAACTGCTGCAGCGCGCCAATGCCGATGTTGGCCAATTGCTAAACCGGATGTTTGTCGATCAGCAATTCGGCGCACTGCCGCGCGAAGTGCAATTGGATTTCGGCAATGAAAACCTGATCTGGTCGCGGGTCGATCCCGCCAAAAAAGCCGCCATGATGATCGATGGTCAATCGGTTATGATGTATGACCTTGATGGCAACGGCAGCTTTGAAACCAAGTTTGACGATGTGTCTTACGACCCGGCCTATGTCGCCGCGCGTTTTACCCAATATTTCAACGTGCTGACCAGCATGTTGTCGGCGATCCAAAGCTTTCGCGCCGCGCACCCGGGCGTTGATTTCAAAATCGCCATCCAGATGCCCGCGCTGAATGACGACACCTCTGTCACGGATGATCCGCAAAGCGTGTTTCTGAAAATGCTGAACGCGATGCCGGATCAACTGGTTGGCCAGATTGATGCCGTGCGCGCCCATTCGCTGGACCGCAGCTTTCGCAATGGCGCTGTGTATGAAGACTGGATTGCTGGCGAATTTCAGAATGTGATCACCAGCATTGACGATGCGCGCGCAAGCATTGGTCGCCCGCGCGATACCGCGATCAATATCTCGGCGTTTTCGTCGAACGGCAACGATATAACCCACACCACCCTAGAACAGCAAAAACTGCATGCCGCGGCCTCTTTGGTGTCGCATATGTCCAGCCTTGTCGAACTGGGCGCAAAATACGCCGCCTATTGGGGCGTTGGCATTGATTATTGCCAAGATGTCTCGCTTAGCCATTTCAATGACAAGCTTGGCGCGGTCGAATATTCGCCCGCTGCCGAAGTCATGCGGCAAATGCGGGAATCCTTGGTTGGCACAACGCTTTTAACCAACCGCGATTATATCGACCGCGATGCAATTGGCCCGGTAAATATGCAAGCCTTTGCCGATGGTGCAAAGACGGTCATTTTCCTATCGGCAAATGACATTGCCCCCGAAGGTGAAACTGTTACCATCAACATGGCGAATTTTGGCGGCGCCGTTGGCTACGCTTGGGCTGAATCGATCACCCTGAACCTTGATACCATAGCCGCAAACCCCGATTGCGCCGCAGTCTGGAACCCGCAAATCGGTAATATCGGCACCAATGCCGATGGCGTGGTGCCGCTTAGCTTTTCGGGCAGCAGCGTCACGGTTAATCTGACCTCCGATTACGAAATGGTCCGCCTGATCATTTCGCGCGCCGCACCGCAGGCAGGCACGCTGAACCTGATCGGTGATGCCCGGCTTGCTTCGGGCATAATTGCAGACAATCTGCTGGGCGGCGCCTCAAATGATACGCTTTTTGGCCTTAGCGGCAATGACACACTGTCGGGCGGCGCTGGCGACGATGTGTTGAACGGCGGCCTTGGCAACGACACGTTCTACGCCGGTGTCGGCGCCGACACCGTGACGGGCGGCGCGGGCATCGACACTTTGGTGCTGAACCGCCCGGCAGGCAGCCGCCTGTCGCTGTTGGAAGGCGCCAGCGGCACCATGCATTACAGCGGCATCGAAAACCTGACCGGCAGCGTTGGCAACGACACGCTGACCGGCGATGCGCAGCGCAATCTGCTGACGGGCGGCGTTGGCCACGACGTGCTGTCTGGTAACGCCGGCGATGACGTGCTGTCGGGCCTTGATGGCAACGATTTGCTGCGCGGCGATGTTGGCGCCGACGTGCTCTATGGCGGCAACGGCGCCGACTCCTTTGTTGGCGGCGATGGCGTCGATATTCTCAGCGGCGGCTTGGGCAACGATCAGTTCATCTTCTATCGGCCCAGCGAATTTGGCGACAAGATCGCCGATTTTTCTGCTGTCGTCGGCAGCAATGATGACCGCTTTCTGATTTCGGCGGCCGGGTTTGGCGGCGGCTTGGCGAAGGGCGCGCTACCTTCCAGCGCCTTCTTGCTTAGCGCCACGGGCAATCAGGCGCTTGACGCTTCTGACCGCTTCATCTTCCGCGCCTCTGACAAAACCCTGTGGTTCGACGCCAATGGCAATGCCGCCGGAGGCTCTGTGCTGGTGGCCGATCTGCAAGACACCGCCGCCAACCTGACCGCCGCAGATTTCTGGATCTTCTGATCCAGCGCCGCAAAACCTGCGCCAAGCCTCGACAGCCGCATCGAAATCCGACACCCTGCGCCGAACGCTGCAGGAGGGATAGCATGCACCCCGCACTCACCCCCGGTTCGGTCGCCGTCATCACCGGCGCCGCCTCGGGCATCGGCCTTGCCGCCGCCCATGCGCTGGCCAACCTTGGCCTGAAACTCTGCCTTGTCGATCTGCCGGGGCCTCGGCTTGACGCCGCCTTGGCCGCGCTGCAGGCGAAAGGGGCCAAGGTATTTGCCCAGCCCGCCGATGTGGCGAACCCCGCCGAAATCGCCGCACTGCGCGACGCCGCCTTTGCACGCTTTGGTCAGGTTAATCTCTTGCTGAACAACGCAGGCATTCAACCCGGCTCTGACATCTTCGATGAAAATGCCAATTGGGACAGTATCTTGGCCACCAATATGCTGGGCGTCATCCGCGTGGCACAGGCCTTTGCCCCCGGCATGATCGCCTCTGGCGCGCCGGGGCTGATCCTGAACACCGGCTCGAAACAGGGCATCACCACGCCCCCCGGCGACCCCGCCTATAACGTCGCCAAAGCCGGGGTAAAGGTGTTCACCGAAGCCCTGCAGCACGCGCTGCGCAACACCCCCGATTGCAAGGTCGAGGCGCGGCTGTTCATCCCGGGCTTCGTGTTCACCCCGCTGAATGCGCAAGGCCGCATCGAAAAACCGGCCGGGGCTTGGACGCCAGACGAAGTCATCGCTTTCCTGCTGCAAAGCCTTGATCGCCCCGATTTCTACATCCTGTGCCCCGATAACGAAGTCAGCCGCGCCACCGATGCCAAACGCATCCTGTGGGCGGCGCAAGATATCACCGAAAATCGCCCACCACTGTCGCGCTGGCACCCCGATTACGCCACGGCTTTCAAGGAATGGCTCACAAAATGACCACAGCTTTACCACAAGGCCACTACCTTGGCCGCGTCTGGCGCGCCGGCATCGGCCCCGCCGTCGTCACCCTGCGGGATGGCGATGTGTTTGACATCACAAGCAAAACTGCCCCCACCACCCGTGATGTGCTGGAACTGGCTGACCCGGTTGGTCATGTCGCCACCGCACCGGGCGAAAACCTTGGCGCCTTGGCCACGCTGATCCAAACCGAAGCCGCGCCTGACAGCACGCATCTTATCGCCCCCGCCGATCTGCAAGCCATCAAGGCCTGCGGCGTGACCTTCGCCCGCTCGATGATCGAACGGGTGATCGAAGAACGCGCTGGCGGCAACCCGGCCCGCGCCGCCGAAATCCGCACCCGCGTCGCCGGCGTCATCGGTGACAGCCTGCGCGATCTGGTGCCCGGCTCGGCAAAGGCGGCTGAAGTCAAGGCGCTGCTGCAAACCGAAGGCCTGTGGAGCCAGTATCTTGAGGTTGGCATCGGCCCCGACGCCGAAGTCTTCACCAAAGCGCAACCGCTCAGCGCCGTCGGCACTGGCGCTGCCGTCGGCCTGCACCCGATCAGCAAATGGAACAACCCCGAACCCGAAGTGGTGCTGGCCGTCAACAGTCGCGGCACCATTCTGGGCGCCACCTTGGGCAATGACGTCAACCTGCGCGATGTCGAAGGCCGCTCGGCGCTGCTGCTCGGCAAGGCCAAAGACAATAACGCCGCCGCCGCCCTTGGCCCGTTCATCCGGTTGTTTGATGCAGGCTTCACCTTGGACACTGTGCGCAGGCTTGACCTGTCGCTTACCGTCACCGGCACCGATGGCTTTGTGTTGCAAGGCCGCTCGTCAATGGCCGAAATCAGCCGTGATCCGGCGGATCTGGTCCGCCAAACCCTTGGCCGCCATCACCAATACCCCGATGGTCTGATGCTGTATTGCGGCACGATGTTTTCGCCGGTGCAAGACCGCGATGGTCCGGGGCAGGGCTTCACCCATCATCTGGGCGATGTTGTCAGCATCGCGACCCCCGCCTTGGGCACGCTCACCAACACCGTGCGCCTGTCAACCGAAGCCCCCGAATGGAGCTTTGGCACCGCCGCACTGATGCGCAATCTGGCCGGACGGGGCCTGCTTTAACCCCATCCTCTTGGCCTAAATATCCCGGGGGTCCGGGGGCTGGCCCCCGGCCGTTCTGATTTGTGTGGTCGAAGCGAATCGTTCTTGACACAATGATGGCGTAAGGGCTTGAATCCCAATGAGATGGACCTGTCCCGGTTTTGTTCCGGTCATGTGCTCATGTTAGGCGGCCCTCTGTTCGAAGGCCACGGGTGATTTCCGGCCGAGGGCTGAGTGCTTTCTGCGCGGGTTGTAGAAGCCGTTGATGTATTCGAAGAGGACGACTTCGACCTCGCGGCGGGTTTGCCAGTTCCGGCGCCAGACGAGTTCGGCCTTCAGGGACTTGAAGAAGCTTTCTACGGCGGCCCTCACCATTGTGCTCGAACCAATGGCGCACAATGCCTCGATCGTAACAATTGCCTTTTCCGCTCATCGACACCTTGAAGCCGTGCTGGCGCAGCAGCTTTTGATAGTCGTGTGCGCAGTATTGCGAGCCGCGATCGGTGTGATGAATGCAGCCCGGTGGCGGCCTTCGGATCGCGATTGCCATGTTCAGGGCCCGCAAGGCCAGATCCTGCTTCATGCGGTTGCTGATGGCCCAGCCAACGACCCGCCTTGAGAAAAGGTCAATGATCACGGCCAGATAAACCCAGCCCTCGCGCGTCCAGACATAGGTGATGTCGCCTGCCTGTTAGCCGGTGGGCGATGCTTGCATCGCCGTAAGGCCACTTCTGGTTCGGCCCGCTCGCGGTGAAGTCCTGCTGCAAGAGATTCGGCGCGATGTTGAAGGCGTGATCGCTGTCCGTGGTGGGTTTGAACTTCCGGCTGCGGATGACCTGGATGCCGTTCTGACGCATCAGGCGGCCGACGCGACGCTGGCCGACGCGAATGCCCAACTCGTTAAGTTCCTCGGTCATCTGTGCTCGGCCGTAGCTGCCCAGGCTCAGGCGGTGCTGATCGCGGATATGGGCGAGGACCTCGGGCATTCACTTGGACCGATGGCGTTCCTGCCCTCGACAGGTCACGCCGCTGGCGATGCGACGGGAATCTGTGCCTCCAAGCATGGAGCCCGCGCTCCGAAACGCCCATCAGGCGGCACAGATGGCGGCGGGTCAGGTTGCCACGATGCTCGGCAATATACTGAAACTTCACGGCTTTTGAGCCGCGAAGAACATCGCCGCTTTTTTTAGCACCTCCCTCTCCTCCCGGAGAATGCGGTTCTCTTTGCGAAGCCGTTCGTTCTCGCGCAGAAGCTCAGCATCCTGCGCGGGAACCTTGGCTTCCTCCGAACCCCCCCGAACCCACTTGCCGAGCGTCGAAAGCCCGATCCCCAAATCAGACGCAACCTGACGCCGTGTCAGACCACTGGTGAGCGCGATGCGAACCGCATCCCGCTTGAACTCGTCGCTGTGTATCGTTGCCATATCCGGTCTCCTTGATGGCGAGTATCGCTCTCAAAAGACCGGAACAAAACCGAAGCAGCTCCACATTCGCGGCCGCCCGTCCATCTTGCCGATGAAGATGTCATCGGTGGAGGCGGTGGGGCAAGGCAGATCACTTCGGCGCGTGTCCTGCAACCCGGAGCGGTTCATCCCGTATGCCTTAACCCAGACATAACCTTCAGGTGGGTCAATTCATGATGAAAAACAGGATCACTTCTGTGTGAAAATCAACCTTCATCTATGTGATAATTTTGATCGATATCGTCCTATTTGACCAATGAAAACGGTGCTATTCAGTAGTTTATCCCGCGTGTTGCCAAGCGACGCGGTTTTTCTTGTTGGAACAGAGTTGAGACAATGAAATCGCAACTTCCATCCGATCCGCTGCCGGCACTTCAATGGCATCTGTCTGTTATTGGTCGGCTTGGGTTTACCGCTTCCAATAATACCGATGGTTTGGCGCGGATTTGGGCGGATTATACTGGGCTTGGCGTTAATATCGGTATTTGGGATGACGGGGTTGAAGCGTCGCATTGGGATATTGCGCCGAATTATAATGCGGCACTGCAGATTGCCGGAAATGACGGGTTGCCGTTTGATGACACCTCGGAACATGCGACATCGGTTGCGGGCCTGATTGGTGCTGCGGCCAATGGCCGTGGTGGTGTTGGGGTGGCTTATGGTGCGTCGCTTACATCCGTGCGGATTTTTGGCGGGCATGATGACATAAATCTGCAATGGCTAAACTATTTGGCAACGCTGAATCACCTGCAGGATTTCGACGTTACCAATCATAGCTATGGTGGCACACCTGATTTCATAATTGCGGGGGACGAAGCAAAGTTTGAGGCGTCACTGATCACCGGGCGCGGTGGGCTGGGCACGATCAACCTCAAGGCTGCTGGCAATAGCAACCTTGATGGCAATGGCAGTTCTGTTGACGCATCGCGCGGCACGATAACCGTTGCGGCAACGGATGCTTCTGGCCAGATTAAATCCTATTCCAGTTATGGGGCGCATGTTCTGGTATCGGCGCCGGCGGGTTCGGTAACGACCGACCGCATCGGCGCATCGCTGGGGTATAATGGCACTATTAACAATGCGTTGATCCTTGGCGGGGATTACACCAACGCCTTTGGCGGAACCTCGGCCGCAACGCCGATTACTGCGGGTGTTGTGGCGCTTATGTTAGATGCGAATGCGGGCCTCGGCTGGCGTGATGTGCAGAATATCCTTGCATATTCTGCAATGGCGACCGGTAGCCTGCAAACCGGATCGCGGACAAATGAAAATAGCAAATGGGGCTTCGACGAGGCGAATAGCTGGAATGGCGGTGGCCTGCATTACAGCGAGGATTACGGCTATGGCTTGGTAAATGCCCACGCGGCGGTGCGTATGGCCGAGGTGTGGACGCGTTTATACGGGGTGGCGGGCACTTCAGCCAATGAGGCGCACATTACCGTAGCAAATACGCCGAACCTTAATCTGGTCGATGCAACCGGGACTTTAGTTAGCATTACAAGCGGTGTTGCGCGGTATTCATTTACGGTGGCCGAAAATATAACGCTTGATCACGTCGATCTAACGCTTGATTTGACGCATAGCTATTTTCCAGAACTGCGCATCACGCTTATTTCGCCGTCTGGCACGACTTATTCACTTTACGATGGCAGTTCGGGCGACGCGGCGACAGCCGATGCCGGGATTAACTACGCCTTTGGCGTCGATGGGCTTCGCGGCGAAATGTCGGCTGGTGTTTGGACAGTGCAGGTTACTGACACCGACGTGTATGACGCCGGCGTTCTGCGCGGGGTGACTTTTAATGGCTACGGCAGCGTCGCTACCGTTAACAACGTCTACCATTACACCGAAGAGGTGACGTCGACGGCCGTGGTTTCGCAAAATGCGGCGCGCGCGACGTTGATTGATTCAAACGGTGGGGCCGATTGGATTGATGCGTCTAGCATGGTGCGAGATTTGGTGCTGAATCTTGGGCAAGGCAATGCGTCGACTTTGGGCGGAACCAAATTTCTGACCATTGCCGCCGCCACTGTGATCGAAAATGCCTTTGGCGGCGATGGCAATGACCAGATTATTGGCAACGCGGAAGCCAATATTTTATCTGGTATGCGCGGCGACGACACTTTGGTGGGCGGCGCCGGTTCTGACACGGCGTTGTTTTGTGGCAGCAGCGATGGCTACACCTTGGTGGCGCAAAACAGTTGCATCACGGTAACAAGCCTGACCGGCGGCTATGGTATTGATGTGCTGCTGGGGATGGAATTTGCCCGCTTTGACGACACCGTCATAAGCCTGCCGCCTTTGTTTGCCGATTACATCGCGCCCACGCTTGTATCGACATCGCCCGCGGCTGCTGCGGAAGTGGCGCCTGATGCGGCAATTGTGTTGACCTTTTCGGAAGCGGTGACGCTTGGGCAGGGCGACCTTGTGATTTGGAACCAAGGCGGCAGCGAATGGGCGCGCATCTCGGTTGAGGATGCAACGCAGGTCAGCATCGTGGGCACGCAGATGCGCATTGATCCGACGGCGAATTTGGCGCCCGGGTCGCATTATTATGTCACGCTGGATGCGGGGGCGGTTACCGACGGGGCGGATAACGCGTTTGCCGGGATTTTCGGGTCTTCGCAATTTGCTTTTGACACCGGGTCGTCGATCACTGGCACTGGTGCTGCCGATAGTCTGACCGGCACCGTGGGCGATGATAGCATCAGCGGGTTGGACGGTGACGACAGCCTGAAGGGGCTGGCGGGCGATGATGCGATCAGTGGCGGCGCGGGAAATGACACGCTGGACGGCGGCGCTGGAAAAGACGTTTTGACCGGGGGCGATGGGATTGACAGCGCAAGCTACGCGACGGCGACGGCGGCTGTTTTGGTAAACATCGGGCTATCAGGGCCGCAAAATACCGGCGGTTCTGGCGTGGATAGTTTGGCAACGATCGAGAATTTGATCGGGTCAGATTTTAACGATCTTCTGATTGGCGGCGCTGGTGCCAATTCTTTAAGCGGCGGCTTGGGGGCTGACACGCTGGACGGCGGGCTCGGTAATGATCTGCTGGCGGGGGGCGAAGGCGCTGATACGGCGACTTATGCCAATGCCACGCTGGGCGTTACGGTGAGCCTTGCGCTGGCTGCGGCGCAAAATACCGTTGGGGCGGGTATTGATAGCTTGTCGTCGCTGGAAAATCTGCTGGGGTCGGCGTTTGACGATATGCTGTCTGGCACAAAAGCGGCCAACCGAATGGATGGCGGCAGCGGGGCCGACACGATTTTCGGCGATGCGGGGGCGGATACTCTGCTTGGCGGCGACGGTAATGACGTGTTCATTTTTGCGTCGACGACGGATTTCGTGGCAGGCGAAAGTGTGACTGGGGGCAATGGCAACGACGAGTTGCGGTTTGCCGCAACGAAGGCTGCGACGCTGGTGTTGAGCGCAGGCGTGGCGGTTGAAAAGGTGGTGATCGGCACTGGCGTTGCGGCGGCAGCAGTGTCCACCGCGACGACCGCGATCAATATTGATGCGGCGGCAGTGACAGCGGGCATCACGGTGATCGGCAATGCCGGGGCCAATAAGCTAAGCGGGTCTGGTTACGGTGACAGCCTTGATGGCGGCGTCGGGAAAGACATTCTGTCTGGCGGTGGCGGTGCCGACACTTTGAACGGTGGCGCGGGCAACGACAGATTGACCGGCGGCGCGGGGGCGGATGTTTTTGTGTTCAGGACCGCGCTGAGCAGCTCTGCCAACAAGGATATTGTGACAGATTTTGTCAGTGGCACCGACCATATTTACCTTGCAAAGTCTGTGATGGCTGCGCTGGGGCTAACGGGGGCCACCCTAAGCGCGGATGCGTTTTGGTCAGGTGCTGCGGCCATACGCGGCCACGACAGCACCGACAGGATTATCTATAACACCACCACTGGCGCGCTTTATTATGATGCCGATGGCAGTGGCAACTGGGCGGCGGTGCAAATTGCGCTGTTCGGTCAAACCACAGGGGGGCAGTCGACACCGACTGCCGCAGATTTCTTCGTGATCTAAGGATGTTAGGGGGCTAAGCGCCCCCTAACTATCAAACTGCGATCTGCTTTACGCGTTCACCGCAAGCCGGGACACTAATGCGGCATGGATGCGCGCGATGCCGGATTCCAGATCTTTGTTGGCGTAGGCAAAGGACAGGCGGGCGTGGCCGGGTAAGCCAAAGGCGCGGCCCGGAACGATGGCGACGCCGGCATTTTCCAAAAGCCAACCGCAAAGTGCGGCGTCGCTGTCAAAGCCGCCCTGCGCGATGGCTGCGGTCATGTCGGGAAACACATAGAAGGCGCCATCAGGCACCGGGCAGGTCACGCCGGGCATGGCGTTCAGCCCGGCAACCACTTGGTCGCGCCGTGCTTTCATCGCTGCGCGCCGGGTTTCAAGCAGGGATTGGTCGCCGGTCAGGGCGGCAAGGGCGGCGGCCTGCGCGATAGAGCAGGCACCAGAGGTGACTTGGCCTTGCACCGCGCCCATCGCCTTGATGAGGGCTGCGGGGCCAACGCCCCAGCCAATGCGCCAGCCCGTCATGGCGTAGGCCTTTGACACGCCATTTACCACCAATGTGCGGTCTGCCAATTCGGGGGCGGCTTGGCGGAAGGGGGTGAAAGGGACGTAGCTGAGATGATCGTAAATCTCGTCCGACAGTAGCCAAACCTGCGGGTGGCGCGCCAAAATCTGTGCCAGTGCCTTGATTTCGTCGGCAGAGTAGATCGCGCCCGATGGGTTGGACGGTGAGTTCAGCATCAGCCAGCGGGTGCGCGGGGTGATTGCAGCCTCTAGCGCTGCGGGCGAAAGCTTGAAGCCCGTGGCCATCGGGCAGCGGATCACCACTGGCCGCCCGCCTGCCATCAACACGATGTCGGAATAGCTGGTCCAGAACGGCGCGGGCATAATAACCTCGTCGCCCGGATTGAGGCTGGCCAGCATGGCGTTGGCCAGCACCTGTTTTGCGCCGGTTGACACGATGACTTCGGCTGGTTGCACCGCGTTTGCGGCAGCGATTGCGGCGCGCAATTCTGGCGTGCCCAGCGTTGCAGGATAGCGGGTTTTGCCCGCCAATGCGGCCTGATGCGCGGCTTCGATGACATGCGCCGGGGTCGGGAAATCGGGTTCGCCGGTCGACAGCGCGATTACGTCACGGCCTGCAGCTTTCAGCGCTGCGGCCTTTTCCGAAAGTTGAACAATTTCGGAAATCTCAAGATCGGCGATGCGCGAGGCGCGGATGAATTCGGTCATGGGGATCCTATCGAATTGACGGTCAGAACCGGGCTTCGGTCAGGTGAACAAGTTGCGCGCCTGCTTCGTAATAGGCAGAGCGTAGGCCGCGCAGGGCTGCGGGTTCTGGTTGGCTGAGAGGCAGCGGCAGTGCGGCGGCGGCAATATCGCCCGACAGCAGCCCGGCCATTGCGCGGCCAAAAACCGTGCCGGGGGCAATGCCGCGGCCGTTGTACCCGCAAAAGCTGTAGATGCCGTCGTCAAGCTGATGGAAGCGCGGCAGGTTGTCAGAGGTCATGCCAATGTTGCCGAACCATTCCTGTTCAAAGCGAAGCTCGGTGATTTGCGGGTAAAGTTTGCGGAGGGCGCGCTTGGCCCAAGCGCGGTGCACCGCCAAGCCCGAGTTGCGCAGCGCGCCGACCGAGCCGAACACCAATCGGTTCATCGCGTCGAAGCGATAGGACAGCAGCACCTCTTTGGTGTCCCAAACGCCTTGCCGCCCCGGCAGGATGCTTTTGGCGACATCCGGCGCAAGCGGTTGGGTTGCCATGTTGAAATAGGGCAGGGTGACCTGTTGGCGGGCGATGTTTTGCGGCAAAAGGCGGGTGTAGGCATCGGTGGCCAGCACCACCTGTTTTGCAGTGACCGACCCATTTGGGGTGCGCACGAGCCAGCCGTTTGCGCTGCGCGTAAGCGCCGTTGCCGGGGATTGCGTGTGGATGGCAACGCCCAAGGCTGTGGCGGCGCGGGCAAGGCCACGGGCATAGGCCAAGGGTTGAATTGTGCCCGCGCGCCGATCAAGCAAAGCGCCTGCGTAAAAGCTGGTGCCAAGCATGGCGGCGGCTTCGGACTTGTCGAGCAACTCAACCGGAGCACCGCGCTTTTGCCATTGGCGCGCACGTTCGGTCAGTTCGGCCACGCCCTTTTTGCCGACACCGGCGTGCAGCGTGCCGACTGGATTTGCTTCGCAGTCAATGGCATGGCGGCGCACCATTTCCCAAACATAGCTGGGACCGGCGCCCAGAAAATCCAGCAGGCGGTTGCCGTAATCCTGCCCCAAGGTGGCGATCAGGTCTTCGGGCATGACCCACATGCCCGCATTGACCAGACCGACGTTGCGCCCAGAGCCGCCAAAGCCGATCTCTGCCGCCTCTAGCACCACCGAACTGATGCCGCGTTCGGCAAGGTGCAGCGCGGTGGAAAGGCCGGTGTAGCCAGCACCAATGATGGCAACTTCGGTCGTCACTGCGCCGTCAAGCGGGCGGGTTTGCGGGGCGGCAGGGGCGGTCTTTTCCCAAAGACCATGCGAGCGCGGATCATTCTGCATCATCTGTCCTTATGTTCGGCGGCCCCGGTGATCACCGAAGAAACCGCAGAATTCTGCGACTTTCATCTGCCAGACCTGCGTGTTAGGGTAGCAAGCGTTTTTCATAACATCATACCGTGTGGTAATGTCTATCAGAGCACCAAGACGGTTTTTGCCATCGCTGCCACTTTTGGCGGCGTTTGAATCTGCGGCGCGCACGGGGTCGATTACCCAAGCTGCGGCAGAACTTTCGTTAACCCAATCGGCGGTTTCGCGGCAGGTGAAGGCGCTGGAAGGCCAGCTGGGGGTAGAGCTTTTTGTACGCGAAAAGCAAAAGATCCGGCTGACATCGGGCGGGCAGGTTTACGCGCGTGAAATTCGCGAGGCGCTTGGCAAGATTTCAAGCGCGTCGCTGAACCTGCTGGCCAATCCGTTGGGTGGAACTTTGACGCTGGCTGTGCCGCCGACCTTTGGCGCGCGCTGGCTGATGCCGCGATTGCCGCGGTTTTTGGAACGCCATCCGGAAGTGACGCTGAATGTGCTTAGCCGGTTGACCCAGTTTGATTTCAAGCAAGATATCATTGATGCGGCTATCTATTTTGGGCAGGCCGAATGGACTGCGGCCGAAATGATCTTGCTGCGCACCGAGGTGATGATCCCGGTTTGCGCGCCGCAGCTGGCGAAACGCTTCGATTTTCACGAGGCCAAAGATATTCGCAATGCGCCGCTGTTGCATTTGACGACGCGGCCGGATGCTTGGGAACATTGGCTGCGCCATTACGGCGTTGATGATCGCGGCGTGCAGGGCATGCTGTTTGATCAGTTCACCACCTTGTTCGAAGCCGCCGCTGCTGGCTTGGGTGTTGCGCTGTTGCCGGACTTTTTGTTTGCCGATGATTTGCGCAGCGGCCGGATCGTGCAGGCGCTGCCGATGCCGTTGCAAAGCAATGATGCCTACCATCTGTGCTGGCCCGATGATCGCAGCGCCTATCGCCCACTTGCGGTGTTTCGCGACTGGTTGCTTGAGGAAACGGCGGCGGATCGCGCCTAAGCGGCGGGGCGTTGCAGCGCGCAGTCATTCCATTTCTGCATGAAGTCTGCCGCAATCGGCGAAAGCCATGCTGGTGGGGCCATGCTATCTGGCGGCCTTGACGACCCCACGACAAGGAGCGCGGACGCCATGAGCGCCAGAACCCATATCAGTCCCGGCACCATTCGCAGCCGGTTTTCGGCAGCGATGTCAGCCATGTATCGCGACGAGGTGCCTGCCTATGGCACGCTGATGGAATTGGTCGGTGCGGTGAACCGCGAAACTTTGGCGGCCGATCCGGCAGAGCAGGCCAGACTTGCGGCGAATGATGATCTTGATCGGATTTCCGAAGAACGTCACGGCGCGATCCGGCTTGGCACGGCGGCGGAGCTGCACATGATGCGGCGGCTGTTTGCGGTGATGGGGATGCTGCCGGTTGGCTATTACGACCTGTCCGAAGCCGGGGTGCCGGTGCATTCCACCGCGTTTCGGCCGGTGGGAGAGGCCGCGCTTAAACGCAATCCGTTTCGGGTTTTCACATCGCTTTTGCGGCTTGATCTGATTGCAGATGCGGCATTGCGGGCCGAGGCGGCGGCGCTTTTGGCTGCACGGCAGATCTTTACCCCCGCGTGTGTGACGTTGATTGGCCAAGCCGAAGCGGCGGGTGGGCTGACCGATGCAGAGGCGGATCGGTTTGTTGCCGAGGCGCTGGAAACCTTTCGCTGGCAGCCGCGCGCCAATGTGACGTTGCAGATGTATCATCGGTTGCATGATGCGCATCGGCTGATTGCCGATGTGGTTGCGTTTCGCGCGCCGCATATCAACCACCTGACGCCGCGGACGCTGGATATTGATGCGGTGCAGGCGCGGATGCCGGGGCTGGGGATCAGCCCGAAGGCGGTGGTCGAAGGGCCGCCGACGCGCAAGTGCCCGATTTTGCTGCGGCAAACTTCTTTCAAGGCGCTGCAAGAACCGGTTGCGTTCCGGCAGGGCGACGCGTGGGAAGACGGGTCGCATACGGCGCGGTTTGGTGAGATTGAGCAGCGCGGCGTGGCGCTGACGCCGAAGGGCCGCGCGCTTTATGATCTGTTGTTGACCCAAACGCGCGCGGTTGCGCGGCCTGCGGCAGACGGGTCTAATGCGGCGGAATATATGGCGGCGCTGGCCAAGGTTTTTGCTGCCTTTCCCGATGATTGGGCGACATTGCGGGCCGAAGGTCTGGCGTATTTCACCTATAGCCTGACCGAAAAGGGAGTGGGCGCGACGCTGGCCGATGAAAGCGCCGATGCGTTGATTGCGAAAGGTGTGCTGCGGTTTGATCCGGTGGTTTACGAAGATTTCCTGCCGGTCAGCGCGGCGGGGATATTCCAGTCGAACCTTGGCGACGGCGTGGCGCAAGATTTCGTGGCTAGCCCGAACCAGCAGCGGTTTGAGGCCGATCTGGGTGCGGTCGTGCTGAATGAGTTCGAGCATTACGCCGCCATCGAGGCCGCGTCGCTTGCCGCTTGTCGCGCCGCACTGGGCAAGGCCGTAGCATGAGCGATGCCGCCCTTGCGCAATTGCGCGCGTTGCTGGGTCCGCGCGGGGTTCTGACGGCGGCCGAGGATATGATCGGCTATGAAACCGGTGCGCGCTATGATCGGGGTCACGCGCTTGCGGTGCTGCGGCCTGCAACCACAGAGGAAGTGTCGCAAGCGGTGGCAATATGTGTGCGCCACGGGCTGCACATCATTCCGCAGGGCGGCAATACGGGATTGGTTTCGGGGGCGACGCCCGATGCCAGCGGCCAGCAAGTGGTGCTAAGCCTGCAACGGCTGACGGGCAGTTTTGCGCTTGATGCCGACAATCGCAGTGTGACGCTGGGGGCGGGGCACAGATTATCTGAGGTTAACCGTCGGCTGGCTGCCGAGGGGTTAAGCTTTCCGATTGATCTGGGGGCTGATCCGGCGATTGGCGGCATGATTGCCACCAACACCGGCGGGGCGCGTTTTCTGCGGTACGGCGATGTGCGCGCCAATGTGTTGGGGCTGACGGTGGTTTTGGCCGACGCGGCGGGCACGGTGTTGCAGCTTGGCGGGGCCTTGTACAAGAATAACACCGGGGTTGATTGGCGGCAGCTTTTTATCGGCACCAGCGGCAGTTTTGGGATTATTACCGAGGCGGTTCTAAGGCTGCACCCGCTGCCACGCGATCAGGCGGCGGCGATCTTGGTGCCAAGTTCGGCGGCGGCGGTGTTGCCGCTGCTGCGTGCGATGGAAGATCGGCTTGGCCCAGAGCTTTCAGCGTTCGAAGGCATGTCGGGCAATGCGATGCAGGCCGCGTTGCAGCATGTTCCGGGCCTGCGGACGCCCTTTGCCGAAGGCTTGCCCGACTATGCGATCCTTGCCGAAGTGTCGCGCGCGCGCCGCCCGCGTCTTGGCGAGGCGGGGGCCGAAGATCTGTTGCAAGAGGTTTTGGCCGACATCATCGAAGAGCGGCCCGACCTGTTGCTCGACGCGCGTTTTGGTGCGCATGACCGGATTTGGGCGCTGCGCCATGCGCTTTCGGAAGGCGTCAAAGCGATGGGGCGGCTGATTGCCTTTGATCTGGCGTTTCGCCGTGGCGACATCATGCGGTTTTGTGAGCAGATGAAAGCGCAGATGCCAGACCGTTTTCCCGGCGTGACGATCTGTGATTTTGGCCATATTGGCGACGGTGGCGTGCATTTCAACCTTGTCGTTGCGGCTGACAGTGCGCTGGCCTCCGACCCCGCGCAAGAAGCGGCTTTGCGCGACTGGGTGTTTGACGTCACGGTGCGTGAGTTTGGCGGCAGTTTTAGCGCCGAGCATGCCATTGGCCGCAAAAACCAGCGCTGGCACGATCTTTACACCCCCGACAGCCATCGTCGTCTTTCCCGCGCGCTTCGCGCGGCCACCTCACCCGCCGGGCTTGGCGCGGTGACCTTCGGATAATCAAATGGAGCCTATCATGTCTCAGACCATCGCTGCCCGCGCGGCTTCTCTTCTTGACCGGCTTGGCGTGCCTGCCGCTGCCTATGTTGGTGGCAGCCTTGCCAGCTTTACCCCGATCACCGGCGAAGAGGTCGCGCGGCTGAAGGTGGATAGTTTGGCCAGCACCGAGGCCGCGATTGCCCGCGCCCGTGCCGGATTTGAGGCATGGCGCACCGTGCCCGCGCCGCGCCGGGGTGAGTTGGTGCGCCTTTTGGGCGAAGAATTGCGGGCGGCGAAGGATGACCTTGGCGCGCTGGTATCGCTTGAAGCCGGTAAAATTCCGTCCGAAGGCTTGGGCGAAGTGCAGGAAATGATCGACATTTGCGATTTTGCGGTTGGTCTTTCGCGTCAGCTTTACGGTTTGACCATTGCCAGCGAACGCCCCGGCCACCGGATGATGGAAACCTGGCATCCGCTGGGCGTGGTGGGGGTGATTTCGGCATTCAACTTCCCGGTCGCGGTTTGGTCGTGGAACGCGGCTTTGGCGCTGGTCTGCGGCAATTGCGTGGTGTGGAAACCTTCGGAAAAGACGCCGCTGACTGCTTTGGCGGCGCAGGCGATTTTTGATCGTGCGCTGGCGCGTTTTGGCGATGCGCCCGAAGGTCTGTGCCAAGTGTTGATCGGCGGCCCCGACATTGGCGCGGCCTTGGTCGCAAGCCATGACGTTGCGCTGATTTCGGCCACCGGGTCGACCCGCATGGGCCGGATTGTTGGGCCAAAAGTGGCAGAGCGGTTCGGCCGGTCGATCCTTGAACTTGGTGGCAACAATGCCGGGATTGTTTGCCCTTCGGCCGATTTGAACATGGCGTTGCGGGCGATTGCCTTTGGCGCGATGGGCACTGCTGGGCAGCGCTGCACCACCATGCGTCGGCTGTTTGTGCATGAAGCGGTTTATGACGCGCTGGTGCCGCGTTTGATTAAAGCCTATGCGTCGGTAAGTGTTGGCAACCCGTTGGAAAGCAAGGCTTTGGTTGGCCCGCTAGTGGATCGGGCAGCGTTTGATGCCATGCAAACCGCACTGACAGCCGCGCGCGCAGCGGGCGGCACGGTGTATGGCGGCGAGCGTGTGGCGATTGGCCCTGATACCGCCTTTTATGCCCGCCCGGCCTTGGTTGAAATGCCAGAGCAGACCGGCCCAGTGTTGGAGGAAACCTTCGCGCCGATCCTTTATGTGATGAAATACAGCGATGCGACCGATGTGATCCGCAAGCACAACGCGGTTGGCGCGGGCCTGTCGTCTTCGATTTTCACGCTGGATGTGCGCGAGATGGAAACC
>Ga0255096_1000401_pt1 | contig 21176 bp, 15 predicted proteins | sample Colum_Atlam_RepA_2_FD_188563 | JGI IMG/M metagenome (GOLD analysis project Ga0255096, IMG submission 188563) | Freshwater microbial communities from Columbia River, Oregon, United States - Colum_Atlam_RepA_8d | ecosystem: Environmental > Aquatic > Freshwater > River | place: USA: Oregon... | reverse complement strand
TCAGCTGATTTGCTCAACGAAAGCCGCGTAGAAAGGTCAGGAGAGACGTTCGATCTCAGTTAGCTACTAGCGGTGCAGGGCCATTGCGCAGCGAAGACTCATCAATCTTACGTTCCACTTTGCCTGAACTCTCATCGAACGCTTCATGTTACTCGGTCCACGTGACATTTGACGTGCTGATTTCTTTGACTTTCATGGCATCCCAACTGTCAAAGGCCACTTCCAGAACGGCGATGCGGCGACCTGCACCACCCAATCCGGGGGCCGACACCTGACCGATAAATTCCATCACCAATTTTACCGGACCGTTGGCGCTTGCGACTCTGTGCGAATCGCTTGCGCGAAACGTTTGCGTCTGCAATTCACGTTGACCACCAAATTTGATCTCAGCAGAACGGGTAACCGTCAATCCATTATGCATATGAAGTCCAAGCACTCTAAAGGCAGTGTTGGACTGACGATCCTTAGTTGACACTTCGCACTTCTGTGATTTTCCAACAACGCCTTCAAAAAATGTACGAGACGGGCGCGGATTCGCTTCACCGTCGTTTTCCGTGCTCACTTTTTTGATTGTGCAACGACCGAATGTGAATGTGTAGCGAGCGGTTTCCTTTCGCTCACCCTGAGATTCGTCAAACACATTAACCGTCTCATGCCAATAGATCGTCCCCGATCCGTCACGACCAGCAAACCAAGACAATCGCGCTTCGCGAGTAGGTGCGCTGCCAATTCCGGGACGACTTGCATTGGCGGTAAACGTCATCTCATTCGCCGAAACTGATTCCTTGAAACTAAACAATCGCGAATCTCCGTTACGATCATCATCGTCATTGATGCGAAGTGCTTTTCCTTACAACGGTCGGAGGGTGCGCATAACTGAGGCGGAACCATCAGAATTGAATCTGACATCAATTCCGCCGGCGAGTCCATTCACGCCGTTGGCCGCCTCTTTACAATTGAATTCAGCAGCACCTGACAATTCTTCGCCTTTGATCACTGGATCGCGACCTTCATCGTTGGAAAATTGCGATCCGTTCATCTTTGCTTGATTGAGGCACCCGACGGCACAGACACTCATAAGCAGCATGGATGAGAGCTTCGTTTTCATGACCAGTTTCCTTTCAACAAAAGTGTGACTACGAGGGGTATGTTTCAAGTTGCGTGCCCAAATTTGTTGAATGATTCTCGACTCGTTTTCCGAGCGAATAGCAGCCAATTTCGCGACAAGAATTTGAAAATATAGCGCTTTTTACTTCAATTGCTGATTTTGCCCATCGATTGCGACATGTTGGTATTTTCGCTAGAACTTTTCCCCTTTAAAACCTGCGCGTAAGGGTCGTTCAGATTCAGAACAGTAAAAAAAAGTATTACAATAACTCGGATGCTGGCTTCAATTTCGGAGCTTTCGAGTTAGGGACATGCTTGCTGAAATTAGTAATAACTCTCTTTGCACTTGTCTCTGTTCCCAGCTACGCAGCCAATGAGTTGATGCGTTCTTTTTCCGCTGCCGACATATCCACTTTCCCCAATAGCGTCTGCGAGATTATGGCCCAACTCCGCACGCGAGGCTTTGTCGCAATCAACGGGACCAAGCAGATAGATGCCGTGATTTTCGCACTGGAGATGCAACTCGCAGCCGAGCATCGCGGTGTGCAATTCAAAAATGGTAAATCCTACGGAATCAACGCCGTATCAGCCATTACCCATGACGTCATTGAAGTCGGAAAACGAGAAGACACTACTCCTCTAACCCAGGCTGAACACAAATCGCTCGAACGACAGCTATTTGGCCAAGCCGAAATCAATTTGGGTGAAAAAGAGATGTTTGATTACATCAGCGAAGCAGAAAGAATCGTCGCCGAAAATGCGACTGAACCCGGTTGGACCAACGGCGATCCCCACAGCACTTTTTGGGGAGGTCATGTCCGAGCTGTGCCAAATTTTTTGGTTGGGCGATTAATTTCAGGTTTTGAAGTTTTTGGTCCACGCCTGACTTTTTTTGCTGGCAAAGTTCGCAAAGTCTTTATGACTGATTTCCCTGGAGCTAAAGCTTTGATTTATGCCGAACTTGAGACTCGCGGTGGCGATATTATTACAGTCCCTCTTACATTTTCCGGTAAGGACTACGCCTTCAATATCTTTGGAGATGCGGTCCCAAAGAATTGGTACAAGAATGCGACAGACTGACAAATACCAAGGGAGCTTGGTTTCGCTGCCACATCATCGCCAACAAGCGAGCTCGCTTGATGCGCACTTGACCCATTCATGCCTAAATCAATGACCGTGCGTAATCGGAACAATGCACTTTTGCCAACTATTCGCTTTGGCAGAGTGAATGGTGGCTAACCGCTGATTCTGCGCAGATTTGTCATTGATTTTGGGTTTTGCCTATTGGCCTTCGGTTGTTTCGGGGTACATCATGGGACCAGTTTAAACAAATCAAACATCTGCACATTGACTTGCAAAACAGTATCCCCTTCTGGGTCTTCGAGGTAGCGCATAAGTTCTTTGCGGAACTCTGCGATCATCTTCTTGGCACCTTGAATCCGCTTTTGCGAGCTGATGGTGTTGAACGCAGTGATATCACGTTGATCGATGGGCTGGTTTTGGAGGGCATTTTGGGCGAGTCCGATTAGATCGCGATGCATCTGTCGCAACGCAACGCTCGGAACATCGGTGTGGGTTTTGAGATATGGTTCGGCACGGAACAGACGTCCTTTGTCATCGCGTCGTAAGTATCCAAGCTCTAACAATCGCATTAATGCTGTTCGCACATCGCGCTTACTTACTTTGCCGCAAAGGCGATCGGCGATCCAATCCACGTCTTCACGAAATGCAGGCATGTTTGTCATTTCTAGAATGACGAAGTGGTACCATTGGCTGATGCACTGAAACTGCTCCAAGCGTGTTTTGACTTCCGCATGAGCGGGTTTGAAGTCGTGGGCCAACTTTGTCGGCAGCATTACTACGATATCAAGCAAGCAATTGTAGAAGACGGGATCGAGGGTCTACTTGAAAAGTCGAGAAGAAGTCCGAGAATCGGCAATCGCGTCGCGCCGGAAATCGAGCAGAGGGTAATAGACTACGCCGTGCAGTTCCCGATTCACGGCCAGACTCGCGTCGCCAACGAACTCAAGCGTAAGGCCGTAATGTCCAAAAACTCATCCCTTCAGCAAATCCCGCAGTTTATCGAGGATCCCGCCGGTGGCCAAGTCTAGCTCTGAGAGCGGATTTCTTGTATGACAGCGCGCCAGGGGAATATCGCAATCATTATTGAAGCGCTTTTAAGGTCGTTGATCTACGTCCTTTTTCCTTCAAGGCAAGCACAAGAAGTGCTGATGCTGCGTAAGGAGCTCCAAGTCCTGAACGTCAGGTAAAAAGGCCTCGTTTTACTGACAGCGATAGGTTGCTGTTAGTTGCGCTCTCGAGGATGCGATAGCGTGTAACGCAACGTCTGGTAAACAATAAAACCAGACACTGTAATTAGATGGCATAGGGCTCTGGTCGCTGGAAAATGGGACTTTTCCCGAGCCAGGATTGGTCGACCTGTGATCACGGATGACATTCGATTGTTGGTCGTCGAAATGAAAAAGAACAACCCTCGCTGGGGTCTTCGGCGGATTAAGGGTGAGTTGCGCAAGATAGGGGTATCACTTTCGAAGTCTAGCATCTCGAATATTCTGAATGCCGCCGGTTACGCGCTTTCTGGGTCGACTAATTGCAATTAGCCCCCGAGAATCTTGATCTTAGAGCATTACAATTTTGGGAAATCTGACTTGACGTCAAGGCGGTGTTGTAAACGGATGCCTGACCAATACTGCCTGCAAAGAAATAGTTTGTTGCTGTTGTGCTTCCTTGTGCGCCAATTTTGAGAGCCTCAATTGTATTTGGGACATTACCGGTGCAATTCGCAGTAGCTGTTTGCACAGCGCCGTCAACATATAACTTTATATTAGCCGATGCTAGGCCGCCATCATATACACCGCATACATGGTGCCATGCGTTATCATTCAAAGCGCTATTGGACTTCGCCACGCATCCAATAGATGCGACATTGAACTGAATCTTGTTTGTACCGGGATTGTAGTCGCCGCCGAAATGATATTGCCAAACGTCGTAGGTTTTTGCGACAATTCCGGAGTATTGCGCAATGCTGCTAGATTTAATCCAACTACAAATGCTCAAGGTATTGCCGGTTACAAGCTCTACATCACCAAAATTCACCACGTCACTACTGCCATCAAAAGTCAACCGATATGGGTTGCTTGATGTTCCATCACCATTCCACCCGCTACTTGCTCCGCAGCTTGCGAAATTTGTGAGAGTTCCATTCAATGCAGAACTAGATAGATCAAACCAACTTAGATTTGTCGAAGCACAACCGTTCGCAAAAGGCCTTAGACCTTGCTTAGCATTGGCGGCATCGAGGTTCAAAACTAGTCCCTCTTTGACAATATTGCCGACTGGGTTTTGACGATAGCGATCTGCGGTCGCGTCAAAGTTAGTTTTGATATTCGCAGCGGTGGCGACAGCAGAGCCGTCACTTGTGCCGTAAAGGAGTAAATCAGCGAGATATCCAACCCAACCTTTAGTTCCTGATGCTGTGGAGCCGACTGTGAGATTGGTGGATGCGGAACTAAGCGTTTGAGGGACAGAATTGACGGTGCACTCTTGACGACCGTTGACAAAGAAGCTAGCGCTGCTCCCATCGATAAGACCTGAGATAAAATTCCACGTTGAAGACGAAAAACCTGAAGTGCTGGTACAGGTGGCGCCGTAGGTGCCGATGCCTGCGTTATACATAGTCGCTACTTCCGCTGACGTTAGAGAGCTGCTAAATATCGTTACCTCGTCGATTTTCCCAGAAAACCAATAGTTCCCGGTCGCCGTCGCGGCACTGTAGGTGCCGATCCGAGCTTTATTGGTCAAACTGTGTACCTCACTTCGACTCGCGATAGATCCAGAATGCAGGCCGCTCGTAGTAACTGGTGCCCCATTGAAATATGCCGATATTTGCGAACCCGATCGAGAGCATATTACATGACCCCACGTTCCAAGCGTATAGGAAGTGAGTGGAAATTTGTACTCGGTGTAATTGTTATCGGTATAATGAGCGAAGCAATGAAGCTCAGTGCCGCCGTTGTTGTCTATTATAACTCCTAGACTTGATGCGCTTGCACTTCCATCGCCGCGCAAGTCAAGTAAGTAGCTCCGCCCAACGGCATTGTGCGCAGTCAGGTTAAACCAAATAGACACAGTATAATCTGAAAGTGTTGTAGGATTTGTAAACGCAGGAATAGCAATATATTGAGAGCTTCCATTGAGGGTAACTGCTTTGTCAGAGTCCGCTGTCATGGCACCCGAGCTACCCATGGTTGGTGCATTTTTATAACTAGCATTATTTCCATACCCAGAAATATCAGCGGCAACTGTCCCTGAGGACTCGCCAAGACGCCAGTATGCGATAGGATTTTTCGCCATCACTACATCTTGATAACTTTTGCCGAGGACGAAGTCCATTTTTTTGCCAGTAGTGCCGGCTCGGTAAAGGGTTGCAACTTGTGCGGCTGATAGCACTGAACTAAAGACACTCGGCTCGTCAATTTTTCCAGACCAGCACTCACTTACGAAGTAATCGGCATCGCAGCCAATGGAAACATTTGTCCTCGATGTGTACAGAATTGATGTGCCGTAGGCGGTAACATCTTTTGTACTATCAAGAACGCCATTTACATATAGTTTGATAATTCCGTTATTAAAAGTGCCCACTACGTGGGTCCAAGCATTTAAACTGTACGATGTACTGCTGGTTAAAGAGCCCCGAGTGTAATCGGCGTTCACATTGAAACCTACGTGCGGCTTTCCACCGTCTGCTCCTAACTGATATGAAAAGTAAGGCGCGGTCCAGTTGGATGCTCCATAGGGAAATATCAATGCCTTATTCCAAGAAGAAGTCGCCGTAGGATAAACCCATGCGGAGATCGTAAGAGCTGAAGTTTGCTTGAGCGATGAAGTACCCGCTATATTAACATAGTTTGATCCAAAGCTAGCAGCGGTGTCGCTATCAGAGGTCAACGCCCCTGATTGTGCTAACGTAGGACCACTCACGTAGGTTCCGTGACTTCCGCTTGAACCTATATCTGTTGCTGTTGTTCCACTCGTCTCTCCGAGCCTCCAGTACCCCACAGGATTTAGACTCATCACCACATCGCGGTAACTAGGCTTTTGCCTGACAGTAAATCCGTTACCTGCGGCATTGCCGCTATTACCTAAAATCACAGAGTCACTGCTAGAGCTTACATTTGATGGATTCACCCAACTAGAAAACATCATCTTCGTTGAATTATTTCCAACGGTGCTGCCGAAATCAATTCTGCCACTGCCATTGAAACTTAAACTATGAGGACTAGAGTAAGTCCCTGCTCCTACCCACGTCACATGAGCGCTAGAGCTCATCGTTCCATCATATCCATTGCCGGACAAATCGTTCCACGTCAGGACGCTGTCGGATACTGGACCAGTAAGATCTGCAAACTGGGCATCCCAGTTGCCAATCAAGTTGCTCGTAGCATAAGCGGGTCTGACATCGATTACAAAAATCCTGGAGCCACTTCCAGACACGTTGGTACCAATCACCTTAAACTCAAACGGTCCAAACACGCTGTAATCAGGCGTCCAGCTCAAAGCTCCCGTTGCGGTGTTAAAACTGGCAGTGCCGACAAGTGAAGAACAGTTAGTTCCTGTTGCAACAACGCCATCGATGACCTGATCAAAGGTGCAGGCGTAGGTCATGCCTGAGTCGCTGCTTGTGTTTGTGTTGTCAAAGTCTTTGGTGAACGTTGCACCTTGATTGATATAATTCGAAGGAAAGTTTTGGTCGCTTTGAGTGCTGATGACTGGTGCTAGCAAAGTAATATTAAAACTAGTGCTATCCGCGGTGAGAGCTCCGACACCGCCGCTGCCGGTGGTCGAAGATTTAGTTGCCCGCAAAGTTTTAGCTCCAGCATCACTTAGGTTTAGACCCTTACCGCTGAAATTGGCAATACCAGCCACTGCAGCCATAGAAACATTCCCGCCCAAAGATCCTGTGCCGTATTGTAGTGTCATTGTTATTGTGTCAGTAGCATCCGCGCCAGTAGTGACCGTGTTGCCGTTCGCGTCCAAGATGGAAATCACTGGTTGCGTACTCAACGCAACAGACGCGTAGCCATCCGGTGGTTGTGATGTAAACACGATGCTTGCTGCCGGGCCGTTTTGAAAGGTCACGCTGCCGTCAGCTTTGCTGATCGGTGTCGCGATACTCAAAGTCTTCACTTCAGCTTTTGTTGACGTCATTGTGCAGGTTGACGCGCCAGAACCATCGGTCGCTGAACATGTGGCATAGGAGTTAGTCGTTCCAGTGTTGGTCGCAGAAAATGTTGGGATGACCCCGACGATGGCATTGTTATTGGCGTTCTTTAGAGTGATAGTCACTGTCGAGGTGGCCGTGCCGTCCGCAGTCACTGGCGATGTGCCGGTGATCGTAGAATTTGCAACGACGGCGGTCGTTGCAACAGTGATCGACGATGAACATGCGGATACTGTGCTATTGCCAGCTGAGTCAAAGGAGGTAATCTTGTAGCTATAGTACCCTTCGCCGCCTGCAGTATAAGATGCTGTCGCTATAGAATTTGAGTTAATATTCGTTGAGCTGCCTGACGTGGTCGTACAAGTAGCGTCGCTATAAAACTGAATGGCCTGTGATGCGAGATCACCGGAATTTGAAACAGTCCATGCCGCAGTCAAACTCGTCGCGGTAGTTGGTGATGATTGACTCCATCCTAACGACGCAGCCGCGTTGGGTGCAGTTATGTCTTTGGTCACGACTATGTTTGAAGAAGTCGTAGAGTTTCCTGCTTCATCAACATGCGTTGCAGTGATTGAAACGCTGCCGCTGTTGATTGTGCTGGCATTGACCGTCGTTGTCCAATGAGGGTTTGACGGCGTAGAGCATGTCACTGCTGAAGATGGATTTACCGTGATGGAACCATCGGTGATAGCTACCGACACTGCGCGAGTGTTTTCAGAACACGATCCTGAAATTGTGATGGAACTCACATTTGCGTTATTGATGTATCCACCCGATGAAGGCGTGGTAACAGAAACTGTGGGTGCGGTGCCATCGTACGTTTTAGATAGTTGCGAGGCGGCCGTGTTGGTGTTGCCGGCACCATCTTGTGCAACCCCTCCTGCGACGTTGACTGTGACAGCGCCATTACCAGACGGCGTTACGTCTAGCGTATAAGTCGTGGCTGACCCTGCAAAGTTCGAAGCTAAGGCGTTTGTGAGTGAAACATCTCCAACCACAAAATTGGTCACAGCTTCATTGAATGTTATTGTCACTGGTATCGTGGTTTCGTTGGTGACAGAGGCAGACACTGACGACGAAATCGCTACTGTCGGTGAAACTGTGTCAAAGGTGCGAACAAGCTGAGCGGCAGCAAGACTGATACTTCCCGCGGAATCAATAGCAACGCCCGATGTTACATCAACCGTTACCGTTCCTTGCGCTGCTGGAGTCACATCAAACGTATAAGTTGTCCCAGATCCTGCAAAATTTGAAATGCTCGCGTTACCGATAGTGACATCGGTGGCGACAAATTCCGACACGGCGGCACTAAAAGTGACGGTGACTGGAATTGGGCTCGTTGCTGTCGATGACGATGATGTCGAAGTGATGGTTGCTATTGGTGCTGCACTGTTAAATGTCACTCCGAGGGTGTTGCTTGCCATACTATTGTTCCCTGCTCCATCTGCTACAGCGCTAGCGGTAACTGTTGCTGAAACAGCACCGTTAACGATTGGATAAAGATTAAATGTGTAGGTGCTTCCCGAACCGGCTAGATTTGCTGCGGTTGCATTGACTAAAGTCAGATCGCTGAGACTAAACTCAGATACAGATTCACTGAAAGTTGCAGTCATCGGCACGGGAGATACGTTGGTTGTTGAGTTAGAAGTTGTTGTCAACACCGTGCTCGGAAGTGATGTGTCTTTGGTGAGAGTGATGCTTTGCTGCAAAGATTTCTGACCAGTGTCAGCAAGATTATCGGCGTAGAGCGTTAACGCTCCTTCGCTTACGGAACTAAAATCCAAGTCTGCGGACCATAGGCTATTGGTACAGGTTGCAGAATTGGAATCCGGCAAAGCAGTTTTTGTACCGCTAGAGCCTGTCGAAACGCTGAAACTGATAATAGACCCTTCGACAGCGCAGGTTCCTGCAACGGCGAATCGGCTGACATTGCCAGCGTTGATATAGGACGCACTTGTCGGCGAAGTAATCGACATGGAGATGTAAGCCGATACGCGTTCTAAGGCGATCACCCCCCATTCGCGAAGATTTATGACGACCCCACTGTCGAGTACAGAGAAATCTTTGCGCGAAAGATAGCGACTCTGTCCGGTTGTGCTCGACGTGAATTTAACGAGCACATCTTCTAGACTGGTCAGAGAAAGTCCATCAGACAAGATGCTCGGCAACACCAGACTCATCGAAGTGCTAATTTTTTGGTTGCCAAAGATGCTCATGGCGTATGACGAATTCATGAGGGAGAGCTGATCGCCAATATTCATCGTGATCAATACACTTTCGCCCTCAACTGCCTTCAACGGAATTCCTAATGCAAGTCCGGTAAACATGGCTTTTGATTTTTCGGCTGAATAACTCACTTCAGACGAGAGGTCAAATTGCTGTACCAATGTAAAGTCATCTATCGATGAGTTGCGCAAGTTTGAAACTTTGAGATTGATAGAGCTATTTTGCTGACAAGACAAAGCAAGTACGATGGTGGCAAACAGTATTAGTTCAAGCATTGAATTTAATGGTGAAAACGCAAGCGACACTGTGAAATCATTCGATTTTTTCAGTGTGACATCTACGTTAGCTGGTTTTTCCACCGTGTTCACCGGTTTAAACTCCTAAAATTTCATCCGCACCTGATCATATATCTCGGAAGAAGTGGGTTGAAACTTGAGGTTTTTAATGAATAATAATCCAGTAATTACGGATGGTTAGATTGAATGTGGTCCCGTGAATTTACTCCGCGCGCCTTCTGGTCATTGGACTTTCGCCAGTGAATTCCGACCAGGGAACAGCGACCGAGCTCGCATTGATGCCAAGTTTCCGCAGGAAGACTATCAACGACTTCTGATCGCGCAAGAGACTGGTGACCAAGAACTTGCGAAAGAAGCAACAAAGGCACTTGAAGAGCATTTCCTCACCTATCCACGCCCGCCAACCTACCGCACCACGGGGTACTTTGTATCCGCCTAATCCACCCCACGTTGACTGCCCGAGCTAATGCACTTTCGGAATCGGCAGCAGAGCTTCGTAATCTTCGACTGTGGTGCAGCACGGTAGACGTTCAAAAGTTTCGGAGAGGTATTGGTGCGGGTTGAGTCCGTTGGCTACGGCTGTGCGTAGCACGGTGTAAATGACAGCGCTGGATTCAGTACCGATTTCAGCTTCCGAGAAGAGCCAGTTTTTTTTGCCGAGAGCGAATGGACGAATTGCGTTTTCGATGAGGTTGTTGTCGAGTTCGATTTGGCCATCTTCTAGGTATCGTTCAATGAGCGGCAGTTCTTTCGACGCATAGCTAAGGGCTTTGCCGTAAAGAGAGCTTGGCGCATTGCGCGAATGTTCGCTTTCGACGTATTGCTTTAGTTGTTCAAAGATCGTTTTGCTTTGCTGCGCGCGTGTGGCCCTGCGAATTTTGGGAGCGCTCTGCCGCACCGAATCTTCAATTTGATACAGCTTCGCGAGTAAACGGATCACGTTTGCTGCTGGATGTTTTGGTTGTTCGGACTTTGCAATAGCATCCAGCAGGCTTCACGAAGAGTTCTCAACTTCTGAAAATGCATTAATTTATATTTGTTTCAGCAACGGTCTTTGCGACGTCTCTTAATTCAATTCCGTCGCGCCCTTTCCCGTACACTCCTCTGCGAAATCCTGCGCTTCTCAATTTGACGTAATCCTCCGGAACATGGTCTTCCCGTGGATTGGCTGGCAAACTGTACGTTCCCGGAAACAGCCCGCGTTCAATTCCGTAAAGGGTCAGATAGTCATTAAGGTGCGTCCACCACGCTTTAAACCGCTCGTATTCAGCCGGCTGCAGATATTCAGCAGGCCATACTAAATGCCAATGAAATCCATTTTCTTCGCCCATCAATCTTGCGACCTGAGTAACTTCTTGCGGAATCTTTTGCAAATCCACTTCTGCACTCGCAGAAATTGCGCGGATTATCTTTTGAATATGGATCGTCGATATATCGGCTAACGTATTTTGGCTTGTATCCATGCTCTTGAATGAATGCCGCGAAAAATACGGCCAGGTCGCAATCTTCTTCCAAATAGGCATAGTTTCCTTTGACATAGCTGAAAGACGATATTTTGTTGGCCAATCCTAAATCGGCCAAGTCTTGCATCGGCACTTTCAGCCAACTATGCCCACCATCATCAATCAGATAATAGTTTTCATTGTGCATGTTTCACCTCATTCAAAGTTAGTGACAAGCGCCAGTGCTCATTCACAGCCTTCACATTGCACCGATCATGCCCGCTAATTTCGCAGTGAATTCAACAAGCAAACTGTCTAAGGAATGGACGCAAAAAGCCCAATGATTTTGGGTGTTTGGGCGAAATTGTCGATTTTTTATATAGGGCGAAAAAAATCACTCATATAGCACTCAGGGGAGAATTTTTATGGGATTTGAAATTTGAAAATCTGGAAACAGACTTCGAAGAAAAACTGTGAACCCAGATCTTTCACCAGCCGTACCAACATAAAAGATCCGAGTCCACTTAATGGACTCATTCGGACGATCTGAAGCTTTGATGATTCGCTCGAAAGTAGAAAGGAACAGATTCCAATTATTGCCATGTAATAACTGATCACTAATTTGGAGATTATGTAGTGGCAAATGCCTGTGGATAACTACTGATAACTATCTGTAATTGCAGTCGTTTTGCTGTCGCGAAGGTCGCCGGTGCGAATCCGGTTTCCCGCTCCAATCATTTCAAGACCTTACGTTCATCAGAACGAGCCCCAGAAACGACTACATCCGCAAAAAAATCGTACGTTTTTCCTATGATGTGATTTTATCCAAGGAAAATAACTCGAGCGGACGGGTAGCGTAGCGATTTTGCCTACGGCCGGTGGGCATTTTATGGAGTAGTTCACATAATTTGGGCACAGGTCATTCGGGTTCAAAACCGAAACTGCGCCTTCATTTGGAAGTCGATGAGGCAGATACCCTGAAACTTTCTCATGTTCTCGATTTTGGGTATGATAGCAGTAAACCTTGCGCAGACTTGTCACTAGACATGAATCGGTACAATTTGAATGTCGAGTTTTCTCAAAAGCGTTGAATGGCGCGCTAGACGCCTCATTCCCGTCTCTTTAATGATGCTGTTCCTTCTGTTGCCAACAGAACCAGCTCGCGCAGATCGTTGTGGTTATTTAACGAGTCTGTGGGATTGGGGGATGGATGGTTTTCCCAGTCGTCGGACTGTGGAAGAATCGTTGGAATCCAAGCTTGGCAAAGACTTCGCAGAACAGCTCGCTAGCATGGTCAACGCTAACTTTTCTCATCTGAAGTTGTCCAACTCTGAGTTGGATTTGGTGTCTTCGTACATCAATCCTAACGTCGAAAGATTGGACCTGTCACTTAACTCACACATTAACGTCCGTACAGTGAGGCGACTGATTGCAAAGTTTTCCCGACTAAAATCAGTCAAACTGAATGGCATTGATCGTGCGGCAAGTCTCTCAAACGAGTTAGTAGACGGAAACCCGCAGTTGCGAGAAGTGCATGCGGACGGCATGAATGCGCCTGAATTGATGGCATGGAAAAAATCAGAGAAACTTACATACATTGATTTGCACAACAGTGCAGTCACCCGCGGAGGCTGGTTTGGGGGATTGACGTTCAAGGTCTTGAAAGATTTTTTGACCGACCCGCCGGCCAAACTGAAAGAAATCGTGCTTCCGGATATGCAGTTTATCCAGTTGCGAGAACTGGAAGCGCTAGCCGTTCAACGAAACATAACGGTTTCAACGCGCAGAGTGTTCAAGAAAGTCGAATTTGATTCCCAAAAACCCCCGTATGACGGCGATACTGTAAAATTAGACATACCAGAGCTTGGTTCAACCGATGGTCGCAGTGTTTCGATAAGAATTCGTTCTGTAGATTGTGCCGAAATGAACTCCACGGATTCTTTCGAGTTAGCAATGGCCATTGCTGCCCGAAACTTCGTGACCGAAAGACTGACAAAGGGACGCGACATTCGCTTAGAAAACGTCGGTCATGACAAATATGGGCGGCGAAAACTAGCGGAGATTCGAATCGACAACGAGTATTTGTCCGATGAATTAATAGAAAGGGGATTTGCTGTTCCATACGACGGTGGCACCAAGACGGAAACAAATTGGAAGCAAATGTTTATCAAAGATCAAAACAGCATGATGAATTGGCTGCGACGGTCTGAAGATGGTTCAAGCCTTGCGCAAAAGTTGAAAATTTAGAAAATCACCAAGTGAAACGGCTGTTTTCCGTATTGTCGATCGACGGCAAGGGAGCAGGCGCAAGATTGACCCAGCCCATCAGAACTGATACCGTTTTGAAATCACCTGTACCTTCAGCATACTTATCGGAGACGCTATGAAACGCATTGCACTGGTTTGCTCACTTACGCTGGGTCTGTTTCCTTTGGCGTGTAAGAGCAGAGAATCAACTTCCTACAGCAAATCTATCGTTTCAAACAGTCCAGAAGACGGAATTGCGACTAAAGATACTAGAGTCTATTCAGTGAAGCCGAATGCGGCTGGAACAGTCTTTTTGATTCGTTCGTCGTGCATTGACGGCAAGCCCATCACAGAGATCACCTGCGGCGAAAATGCGTCCTTTTTGGAACGAGACATGGTCTATCGTCTCTGGGACAAAGAAGCAAAAAACAGTTCGCATAAGACTAACGGAGACTCGTTATTCGCCGAATTGAAAGCTGATAAACAAAGAGTTGATACCAAACTCCAAGAACTTGGCAAATTGCAAAGTGAAGGTCCTTTGGATGGTGAAAGTGCACATGCACCTTTTCTTAGAGCTAGATCCAAGCAATTGCAAAATTTGATCGACCGAATCGAGGCGCAGGCTGCAGAAGAAAAAACCAAACAAGAGCAAGCCGATGCCAAGAAGCAAGCTGAGGCTCCTCAGTATGACGTCGATGCTCTGCGTCTTTTGAAAGTTTTGCTAGAAGATCGTGAATTAGTTCCGCTGCCTACCGAACCGACAGGAGCTCAGTTTGCGGGGAGTGAAAACGTCGCACAGCTTGGTAAGAATGTTTCAGAATTGAATAAATTCAAAGCCATGATGGATCAAGTGATTGACAAGTTCAGCGTGCCCTTTTTGTTGAGCCAATCTAAACTCCCATACATTGTTAACTCGGCAAAGTCCGGAAACATTTGGATTCGCCTCGGCGCCCAAAATGACAATCTACTGGCTTCCAAGGCTTGTCGAGAAGCAGGCGAATCTGCTCAACTAGATTTCAGACTTCCGACCGTTGAACAAGCCGCCGCAGAAGTAAATTTACTTCATACGTCCGATGTTGGATCAGTGGTTGATAACGGGTGGTTGTCCGCCAAAGCTTGGGCAGCTTGGAGTAACTCTAAAACCGCGCGCGACGGTCGAATTTTTTGGGTTCTCGATCCTAAGATCGGTGCTGGCGGAAAGTTTGACGTAGGTACTAGCACGTGGATTGATTCTCGGGTGGGATCTGCGGATGTGGTTTGCGTCTATGATCGCAGCAAAAAAGTAGTCGCAGGCAGCAACTGATCGAGCAGGAGAATGTTGACGATGCCGTGGAAAACCTCAATCTATTGCGCTGTGTTGATTTTGTCAGGGGCATGTAAATCGGTTAACCGATCTGAATTGGACGGCATTTCCACCGATGTAGATGCTCAAGGCCTCAACACTGGACGGTATTTTGCCTTTCACGGCCAAATGTTGCCATTGACTCACCAACCCGGCAAGGAAGCCGCGTATGTGGTGAGGTCTGCATGCGGCAAAGAACCAACGTTTCTGGCAGATTGCGCCGGCAAAAAAGATGCGATTGAAGCTGATGCATTTGCACGAATGTTTTTGGGTGTGAAAGAACCGGCACATCTGAGTGGCGACAGTCCTGATGCAACGTTACGGCGACTGCAGGCGAAGTCTCTAGAACTTTCGAAACTGGATGGAGCTCAAGAGTCGGCCGAAATTATACGTCGACAAAAGCTGATGAAGCTGCAAATTGCCCGAATTTCGTCACAAATTACTCAAGAGAAGGCTGGCAAAAGTATTGCGGCTCCTCCCGACAAAAATGTCGTCAATGAACTCAAAAATTTGATTGATGATCCCGATCTTCTTTCAATTCCGGCCGATGACCCCGACTTCGAGATTTATAAACCGGTGTTGGCGACATTTGCGCGGATTTTTGAACGCGTCGGCATTCCTCTCGCCCTCGCCGGCGGTGCGTTTTGGGACGCAGAGACCCAGACCGTTTGGATGTACGCCGGAACCCAAACATCTGCTGCCGCTTCTGGGGCATGCAGAGGTATCGGCGCCAAAGGTACGACACTTGCTTTTTCGCTACCGACCGCCGAGCAACTTTTGACGCTCAATTCCTACAAGAGATTGAAGACGTGGTTCATTCCTGAACTCGAAGATACATGGCTTAATTACGGAGATCCAAAAACTTATTTGTGGTCCAAATCCAGTACCCCCGTCGAAAACGCAGTGCTTCTTGAGTTTGCCGATTTAAGAGCTACTGACGGTGGACCGAATTCAGCTTATCCAACCTATTGCCTGCTAAATCGCCCAGAACAAACGGAGTCAACATCGTCAGTCAGCGTTAGAGGTAATAATTCTACATCGCAACAGGTATCTGGTTCGCAAAATACATCACGACTTTCTGAAGAGTCTGATCCTCGGTTTTTAAAAATGCTGACATTTGAAGGCGGCGGGTTGCGATGCAAAGATCATGGCAATGCAGAACTGGGCATTTCTTCTGTGTTTGTCCTTTTCGATCCGAGTGTCCAAAACAAAACTATCAAAACATGGTTTGAGGCGAATAACGCCCAATACCAGAGTGAGCCTATCATGATCTCGGAAGTTGATTTTCAAAAAGATTCGACCGTAAGCCTAAGCGGATGGCGGCAACTGCAGCGCCCAATAGCGTTGACGTCTGAACAAATGCGACGGATCTTTTCGGGAATCTTTCAACCGAGACTCAAAGCTAAAGCCACCGCGCCCGGAAACGTGGGTCAACTACTCATCAAGAGTTGTGATTTCGCCAGTTAATCCTTTGCGAGGACTAAGCATGCTGAAGATTTTCAGTTTAGTTATTCTGACATTTACCTTTAGTTGTAAGCCGCGACAAAACTCGGCGGAACTTTCGGAACAAAAATCAGGTAACAAATCACTGTTGACCATGGACTTTGGCTCTCCTAACGGTGGCCTGATTAACAGTCAGCCTGCCATCGATGTCGAGAAAGTTGAGGAAATTAAACGCGCCATTCAAAACGAACACTTATCATTTGTAAATCGCGACCGATGGGTCCGAAAAGAAATGATTAGGATGGCCAAGGAAACGACGACCGCCGATTTTTTGAAATGGAGATTGACGGGGCACAAAATGCACGGGTCGTTTTCTAAGGAAGAAGTGGATAGTTTGGAAGAAGAACTGGATCTCATGTGGCGTACAGTTAAAACAATCAAATTCAATCACATTAAACTTGCCAGCGCGGTTTCTGGTGAAAATGTAGAGAATGTTTCTCCTGAAGTAATGCTTCCCTATTACATCAAACTTAGAGCCGTAAATAATTTTGTCACCTCCGAGTTGCAGCGCGATGTAACGGACGTGTATTGGACGGACGCTGGAAATTTCATCAACAAAAATTATGATCGTGCGGCGCAGTGGCTCGACAGTTCCAAAGATGAATTGACCGCCTATGTGAACTTCGCTCTCGAATCGGCCTTTCCACGGAGCCAAAAAGTCTTTGATGAGAATAGGCGCCGCGTCCTTGAGGCGACAGTCGTACAGTTGCGCGAGTTAGATGACGCTGACGCAAGAGCCAAAGAAACAGAAGAGAACGCTAAACTTTTTCCGAGTTCTATACCGGATCTAAAAGACGCGATGGTTGCTGCACAATTGCAAGCGACTGAAAGTCAAAGAAAAACATTATTGGGAGTATACCAATCTCTGACTGGTAAACCGTACAAAGGAAAAGGTTCCAAACCGAGCAACAAAAGCAGTGAAAAAAAATCAGGTCTCGGCTTGGTTGATGATGCAGAAGAGTCCAATGACGACGCACCGGTAGATGCTCCCATTGATGAACTTACATTGGTCGATGTAAGGCAGGGTGATTATTCGCCGTTGATGGGTATCCAGTTTGCAGAATCAGGCGGCTATGGAGGATATTCGGGATTCTGGGTATCTCCGGGTCCAACCCAAGGGATCGCTGGTACCATTACCGTGCTAAAAGGTAAAAACCATCGAGTTAATCAGCAAGGCAACTTAGATTCTTGGCGTTACGACCCAAATTCAGTACCAGTCATGGGACTTGACGCAGGATCATACTGCAAACGAGCCCTGCATGTTTCTGGAAGATGGATTACGGGAATAGGCGCTGGCTTGGCGTTTGTGGGCGGATCTTGGCTTAGCTACGGGTTTACCAGCCCAAATGTGACTTCACTGTTTAGCCTGCTGTTTGGAACAACCGTTGGCGTCGGAGCTGAAGCAGCCGTCATGGCTTTGGCACCGGGGTATAAAGTGTCGGTGGCACTGACGCCTAAAAGACTTCTCATCGAATATGGTCCTTTGCTTGGACTCTTTGGAGGTTATTATGCCGGAGTCGGCGCAGACATAATTTATGAATTTGATCCGCCAGCCTGTCCAGAAAATCACCAAGATAAGATTTTGCAAAAGTAGCACTTGAGTAACAGAGATTAAAGTGGAGTAGCCGTGAGCAAAATGAGCACAAATCGTTGCGTTGTCTCGACTCTTCTGGTCTTAGCCGTGACAGGGATCGCAGCTTGCAAATCCATGAACTCGCGCCGCTCCCTTTCTCAGCTCGAGGGCGTAGACCTTCCACTGGAAAACACACTAAGTTCCTTGCAACGAATGGTTTGCTGGCGTTACCAAGCAAAATCCGAAACGGATGAGTTTGCCAAGGTGGTCACCGGCAAAAACATGAAAGTCATCGCTTGTAATTTTGGCTCGCCCCTGGACAAACAAAAGAAATCAGAGACTTCCCACTACATGAACGAAGCTCTTGTCATGGACGAGGCTGTCGTTAGGAAGCTCTTAATCGACTTATCAAAAAATCGTGTAGCGCAGGTCAAGAAAGAAAATGAGGAAGTGCGAGCGAATGTGTATGAACAATATGCGACGACACAAGCCAATCTGTTGGCTGCGCGAGAGTTATTAGCATACAAGCAGTCGGAGATTGACGAACGCATCGGATCTGGACTTAGTGCTGATAGTCCGGTCGTCAGGATATTGTCACAAACTCGAGATACCCTTGCTGCAAACGTGAAAGAAGCTGAGCTCAAAGCGGAACAAGCGCGATCGAAACTGCCAGCGGATGAGCAAAACAAGCAATCACAAATGCCATCAGTGCCGAAGGATCCGACGGCATTCGAATACATCGAGCTGATTGGTCTTGAAGAGCTTGTTAAGAATGGAGGTTTTCAACCGGTCGATAATCAACGATTTCAGAATGCTCACGAAGATTTGGCACTGTTGATGATCAAACATGGTATGCCGTTGCAAGCTTTGAAGTTACTAACAACTGGCGGCGACGCTTCGGAGTATCTGAGACTCTTAACGGTGCCCGTCCCTGAGGAACTTCAGGGTGCGTATCATTATGTCGAAAGCATCAATGTCGGTAATCCTATGATGAATCCAGGAGAGTATGTAACAGTCGACATCTATCCTGGACAGATTGTGAAAAATTCATCAAGTGGTGTCTTTAACGATACCGGAACGACTCCGATAAAGTCGCTCAAGGTTGACCCCACTCACCGAAGCATTATTCGAAGCGGAGGGGCCCATGTGCTGTCAGTCGGGGAAGTGTTTCGCGGGGGTCGTTGTGCCACGCCATTGGCTGGTGAAGACACTTCATCCGAAGATGACGAGCGACAGAAAGCTTCGGCACTCAAGTTTGAAGGAACGTTTGTTATCTCGGGAATAACTTATAATTCAAGCTATCCATTTCACAGTCCAGTGTTCGCAGTGGATAACTCAAACATTATCGGAAAATCTGAGAGTAACAGGCGTGTCCTACAAGTTGCTCACGTCATCAACTCAACAGCGAAGGTTAAGGTGTCAGAGGAACGGCAATTTTGGTTTGGTCCAAAAGGGTATTCTTTTTGTGTCGGAAGTCCAAGGCATGCTTACGAAGTTAAGGATATAAACGGAATGATGAGTGATTAGAAAGAGCGGAACGATGGCGGGTGGGGAGAATCGTTCCCTCTAACCGGCCCCTCGCTGTTGATGAATACCCCCTGTACCTTTCTAATCAGTTCTGAAACCCATTGACCACCTTGTTCAATGGGCGTTTGGTCAACTTAGGCTTGGATGACCGCGGGATGGTGGGTGACGTTCAGTAAAGTAAGGATTAAAAGTTGGTCCGATTGTCAAATTTCAGGGATTTTCTGAGCAAAAGTGGGCTTTGTTAGCCCTAAACACCAATGCCGCCACCTGAATTTAGGCTCTGTTCGCGGGGACATCTACATCAACGGCAGGTTCGCAAATGGCAATGTCTATCTTGGATCGCCAGCAGGAAATTTCTGCGTCCAATCTTCAGGTCCATTTTCAATCCCATTTGCGGATAGCACCCCGTGCAACGCAGAAGGTTAGTACAAAATGTCCATGTTTAAGTTTGTCGTTCATCCAGGCAATAACTCAAATACTTTCGCAGGGCCATGATTTTTGTGGCGGGCACATAACAACCATCGCTACACTAGCAGTTCACACAATAAGATAGGATGGGTCCAATGAAACGCACAAATCTCTGCATGTTCCTTCTCAGTGCTGGTTTAATCTCAAGTGCCGCCTTCGCAGTTGAGATGACGTCTGCAATGCACGACAACCGCGCTACTTTCACGACTCGAGTCGGAGCTTCCAAACGCGCGTACCCCGACGGCGCCACCTGTTGTAGCGATGACATTGTAGTCCCCGACGCGGCAACAGAGATGTTTAACCTTGAAATGAAAGTGCCACAGACTGAGGAGGTAGTGCCGATTCTTGGTTTTCGCTCTAGCGGTCACGATGATATGGGGTTTTCCTTTATCCAGGGTTATGCCGGCGGACGCTATGTTCCCAAGTTTGCATCGATCGGGCCGGTGCAGGCCTATGCCTCCGGCGCTTTGAGCTATGGTGAAATTCGGATTTTAGAATGGTCGGATAGGGGCTTTTCGGCATCTGTTCCGGCTGCCGGTGTCATGGCCAGCGCCGGAACCACAATTGCTGTTGCGAGCAACTGGGCAGCGGATTTGAATGTGTCGCTGGAACAAGTTTGGGGGGACACGAGGGCGGATTTCCGCGTGCGCCAGGCTACGGCGACGGCTGGAGTTGAATACCGCATGTGAGTCTCTTGCCGCGCTGTCGCGGCATAGGGCATTTTCAGCAAAGTTTGTCATTCAGCAAAAGACGGTCCAGCCCCCGTGTTTCCGAGTTGACTTGGCAATAGTCCTGCTCCCCTACTGAGCTGAGAACCGGCCGCTGGTAGAGAAGATTTGAAACCTTTTCAGCATGGCGCGCACCTAACAACGTAAGGGTCGCGCCGATAAAACCAGTAAATCTGTACTACATAATTCCGGCCCGTGCAGGCCTGCGGCTTGGATGACCGCGGGATGGTGGGTGACGTTCAGTAAAGTAAAGCTGATGTAGTCATCGAGATCGCAGCATTTTCATTGCCTCAGCAATCATCGCTGGATTTGAAAAAATGGAGTTACGTCCTGTTTGCGGCCAATACATCCCAAATCCCCGTTTTTCGTTTTCTCGATTTTTCGTTCTTCCGCTCGTACGCAGTTAGCGCACAGTTCGGAAGGCAAGAGGGCCGAAGTGTGCCTTTTTTCCAGGCTATATCCTCCTTGGGAGCTTT
>Ga0255096_1000398_pt1 | contig 21293 bp, 21 predicted proteins | sample Colum_Atlam_RepA_2_FD_188563 | JGI IMG/M metagenome (GOLD analysis project Ga0255096, IMG submission 188563) | Freshwater microbial communities from Columbia River, Oregon, United States - Colum_Atlam_RepA_8d | ecosystem: Environmental > Aquatic > Freshwater > River | place: USA: Oregon... | reverse complement strand
GATTGCTTGTATCTTGTTATTGCTCACCGGACGTCACTCGCTTTCCCAACCAGCTTCACCGGTTGTGGTTCGACCAGCTGCCGTTCGAGGGCCTGTTTCTCCGCAACTTTGCGCCGCACCATCTTTTCCAGCTCATCGACCAGGTCTTCATTGGCAATCTTGTGACTGGTGACTCCGTTCTCATAGGCCATGTTGAATGGCGTGGCACCGGTGAGGCCGACATCAGACACATAGGCTTCGCCAGGGCCGTTGACGATGCAACCGACCACGGATACATCGATCGGTGTCGTGATGTCTTCGAGGCGTGCTTCCAGTGCATTGACGGTGGCGATCACATCGAAGTTTTGGCGCGAACAGCTGGGGCACGCCACGAGATTGACGCCTTTGTGACGCAGGCCGAGACTCTTGAGGATGTCGAAGCCGACCTTGATCTCTTCGACAGGATCAGCTGCCAACGAAATCCGAATGGTGTCGCCAATACCGTCCATCAGCAGCAAACCAAGGCCTACCGAGCTTTTCACCGTACCGGAACGCAAACCGCCGGCTTCGGTGATGCCGAGATGCAGTGGTTGTTCGATCTGTGTCGCCAGTTTGCGATAGGCCGCCACCGTCATGAAGACTTCGGACGCTTTCAGGCTGACTTTGAAGTCCTGGAAATTGTAGGAGTCGAGAATATCGATGTGGTGCAGGGCGCTCTCCACCATCGCATCGGCATTGGGCTCACCATACTTGCGCATTAGTTCCTTGCCAAGTGAGCCAGCATTGACGCCGATGCGAATCGGTACTCCCTTGTCGCGCGCTGATTGGGTGACGGTACGCATACGTTCGTCGCGACCGATGTTGCCCGGATTGATGCGCAGGCAATCAACACCATACTCAAGTACCTTCAAGGCAATGCGGTAGTCGAAATGTATATCGGCCACCAGCGGTACCGTGGTGCCTGCTCGGATTTTGCGGAAGGCTTCGGCTGCGTCCATCGTCGGCACCGAGACACGCACGATGTCGGCGCCCACGGCCTCAAGCCGGCGGATCTGGTCAAGCGTTGCCTCAACGTCACAGGTATCGGTGTTAGTCATGCTCTGCACCGCAATCGGAGCATCGCCACCGACGGCAACCTTGCCCACCATTATCTTGCGGGACTTGCGGCGCACAATTGGTGATTGCATGCGCATTACTGCACGACTCCGTTGTTACTGGTTGCATTGCCGTTTGAAGTTGCAGTCGCAGCAGCGGGTTCGGTGGCTGTGGACTGTATGCCTGCAGACGATTCGTCTGTTTGCACGCTCATGGTGGCAGTATTGGACAGCGTAATACGCGACGTGCTGTCGTTGCGGATGCTGCTGCTGATATCAATCGGGCTGGAATTGAAAGTCACCGCCACGTTGCGACCATCACCAAACAATACCTGGAACGGTGCCTGTCCCTGCACCAGCAGCGTATCGCCGCCACGCAGCATTTCGTTGTAAAGCCGGGCGTTGCGGCCATCGTCAATCTCGACCCAGCTATCGCCAGTGAACGTTAGCTGTAGTTGGTCGGCACCTGCACCGAGCAGGTTGATCTGTCGACCTCCCGACGGTGCCAGCGTGGTTGTGGTGGAACTGCCACTAGCAGCTGCAGTCGCCGCAGTGGTATCGGATACGGTGGTTGCAACAGTGGCATCTGCCGGTACCAAAGGAGCTGCGGGGGATACGGCAACAATCACGGAGTCCTGGCCTACCGCTGCCGGCAAAATAGTAGCGGCACCGCTCACTACATCGGCGGTAGGCAGTGCTGGCACGATAGCGCCTTCAATTGCATTGACCGAGGTGCCTGTAGTGGTACCTTCAAGTGCTGAAGCCTGCGGCGCCGTGGCATAGGTCGCGCCATTGTAGGCATTGGGACCGGCCGCTCCGGCCGGTGCTATCGGTACTCCCAATGCCGTCGTGCCGGTAGCAGTCGTAATCTCACGCATTGCAGAAGCACTGCGGTTGGCTTGCTCGGCCGCCGTGGAAGTGGTTGCACCGTCCGCAGCCGCAACCGGTTCAGAGCGGCCGAAAAACCACCAGCCTGCTCCGAGCCCCATCAGCACGACCAGCGCGGCGGCTACTGCCCAGCCGATGGCCTGATCATTACGCTTGCGTGTGTAGTTGCCGCCGAGAGTCTGGTTCTTGATTTCCGGCAGTGCGCCGACGTGGGCGTCATAGCACGCCATCAGATTGTCTACGTCGATCTTGAGAAAGCGCGCATAGCTGCGCAGGTAGCCTTTGACGAAAATCAGGCCAGGTAGCTTGCTGTAATCATCGTTTTCCAGCGATTTGACGTAGTGCACGGTAAGGTGCAGCGCTTCCGCTACGACTGCATGGGTCTTGCCGCTGGCTTCGCGCGCCTGGCGCAGCAGTGCACCGGGAGTGCCGCTCTGCGGCCCCTTGCGCGCTTCCTGCTGATCGGGAGTGATCGGCGTCATTTGAGTTTATCCAGTAGTTGCTTGTAGAGCTGAATTTCCAGGGCAGAAGCGAAATTTGCCTCCAGCTGCCGACCGTAGGTCTCAACATTGCCGCGGTTGCCAAGGGCGGCTTCCAGCTGAATTCCCACCCACAGGCTGCGGGCGCTATGGGGAATACTGTAGAGCTGCAACAGCGTCAAATAGTTCCGGTAGTAGACACGGGCCTGCTGCACATTGTTCTTTGCCAGATTGAGGACAACCAGCTCAAGGCAAGAGCGCAGCTGGTTCGGATTCAGCTGCAATGCCCGGCCGAATACAGTTTCGGCTACATCCAGCCGATTGAGCCGCAAGGCGGCCAGTCCAAGATTCTCGAAGGCCTGCGGCCGCGCTTCGTAGCGGGTATCTTCCACCACGCGCGATAGCTCGTTGTACGCATCTTCGAAGCGATTCTGCGCAAACAGGTAGGCAGCGTAGTTATTGCGCGCCTTGGAGTTGTCAGGATCAAGCTGCAGGGCGCGCTGGAAACTCTCGTCCGCCAGCTTTGTCTCGCCTTCGCGCGAATAGACCAGGCCCCAGATGGCCTTGATCTCGCTGTTGTCCGGGTCGAGGTCGGCAGCATTCGCGAGATGGCGCTTGGTATTGGCGATGTCATTCTGCTCGAGGTAACCGGTTGCCAGTTGCAGGTAGTCACGCAAGGCATCAGCGTCAGAACGCTTAACGTTGAAACCACCAGTAGTTTGCGTCACGCAACCCTGCAGCAGGACGGCAACCAGCGCTACGAGCGTGGCGATAGTCCGGCAGAACTTGTTGTAATGGGTCCGCTTACTGCCGTTGCCCTTCACGCTTGCAATGCCATTCAGGTCGCCGACCCTGTTCATACCAGTCGCACCGGTTGTGCCGCAGCATCGTCGGCCGCCCTCGCCCGCTGTGCCAGATGACGGGCGTTACGGCGGGTTTTGTCGTCGACCTGGCCTACCAGCTGGCCACAGGCAGCACCGATCTCGTCACCACGAGTCGTGCGGATCGTTACGGTGTAGCCGGCCTCCTGCAGCATCTTGCGGAAGGTGCTGATCGCATTGTTGGTCGAACGCTGGTAGTCGGAGCCATCGAAGGGATTGAACGGAATGAGGTTTATTTTGCACGGCACATTACGGAGCAATTCCGCCAGTTCCCGGGCATGCTGGCGATGATCGTTGACTCCGTTGATCAGGATGTACTCAATGGTGGCAACGCGGCTATCACGCAGTGATGCGAGGTACTCATTGACGCTGGCCAGAACTTCCTTGATCGGGTACTTGCGATTGATCGGCACGATCTGGTCACGCAGCGCATCGTTAGGAGCATGCAGCGACAACGCGAGCGAGGCGTCTGTGACATCACGCAGTTTACGTATGCCTGGCACCACACCGGACGTCGAGATCGTCACGCGGCGCTTCGACAGGCCGTAGCAGTTGTCATCCATCATAAGACCGACCGCAGTGACAACATTATCGAAATTCAGCAGAGGCTCGCCCATGCCCATCATCACTACATTGGTAACCGGACGTGGACCGTTGCCGGCTGAGGGATTGCCGAAGCCACCGAGTTCATGATTTGCGAGCCATAATTGCCCGATGATTTCAGCGGCAGTGAGATCGCTATTGAAGCCTTGTTTGCCGGTGGCGCAGAAGCTGCAATCGAGACTGCAGCCTGCCTGTGACGAAATACAAAGAGTGCCGCGGCCGGCTTCGGGGATGTAGACCATCTCGACACCGCTGCCGCTCTCTACTTCGACAATCCACTTGTAACATCCATCCTGTGCCTTGAAGGTGTCCCGGATGTGTGGTGGTCGGATCTCTGCAACTGTCTTCAACTTTTCGCGCAGATCCTTGCTGATGTTGCTCATCAAGCCAAAATCTGTCACGCCACTCTGGTGTATCCATTTCAGGAGCTGCACAGCGCGAAAAGGCTTTTCTCCGATCGTTGCGAGAAAAGCCTCCAGCGCTTGCTTGTTCATTCCCAGCAGATTGATCAATGCGTTCGGCATGGGGTTACCAGTGTGGGCCGGTCTTGCCGGCATTTGCCTCAGAACAGTCTGGGACAGAGTTCCTCAGCCTTGAAGAAGTAGGAGATTTCGCGCTGGGCCGAAGCGGCGGAGTCGGAGCCATGGACTGCATTGGCATCGATCGATTTGGCGAAGTCGGCGCGGATGGTGCCGGGAGCTGCCTGCGCGGGGTTGGTAGCGCCCATCAGTTCACGGTTCTTGGCAATGGCGTTCTCGCCTTCCAGTACCTGCACGATGACCGGGCCGGAGGTCATGAAGCCAACCAGATCCTTGAAGAATGGACGCGCCTTGTGTTCGGCGTAGAAACCGCCGGCGCTATCATCGTTCAATTGCAACATTTTCGCTGCCACAACGCGCAGTCCGCCGTCTTCGAAGCGGCTTATGATCTTGCCAATCACGTTTTTGGCGACGGCGTCCGGCTTGATGATAGAAAGGGTACGTTCAACTGCCATGCGAAACTCCAGCTTGGGGCTTGAAAAACAGGTCGCGTATTGTATGCGCGTTTAGCCTGCAAAGGTACCCCAACAGATTTTTTTGGCGTCAAATCAACGCTTTTCGCTGACCATGTTGACCGTGTAGCGGGGCAGCTCAACGACAAGGTCTGCCTCCCCTACCAAGGTCTGGCAGCCCAGGCGGGAATCCGGCTCCAGGCCCCAGGCCTTGTCTAACTGGTCTTCTTCCAGTTCATCGGCCGGCTCCAGCGAATTGAACCCCTCCCGAACCAGCACGTGGCAAGTGGTGCAGGCACAGGACTTTTCACAGGCGTGCTCGATCTCGATACCATTGCGCAGGGCAGCATCAAGGATGCTTTCACCACTTTCGGCCTCGATTACGGCTCCGGAAGGGCAGAGCGTGGAATGCGGCAACACGACGATACGGGGCATCAGAGAGTATCTCCCACGGCATCAAGCCGTTGTCCAGCCAGCGCTGCCTTGATGCCGGCATCCATGCGGCGGGCAGCAAAATCACGGCTATGGTTGTTCAGGTGTTCAGTCAGGCGTTCGATCAATGATGTGTCATCACCGGCGGCCGCGGTGGCCAGTAAGTGCATGGCATCGAGCAGAGACTGGCGCTCCTCCGCATTCAGCAGGGTGTCACCATCGGCACTCAGTGCAGTGCGTAACGCCTCAAGGTGGCGTTGGGCTTCCACCTGCGTCTCGCGCAAGCTGCGGCGGGCCTTGTCTTCGACGGCACTTTGCATCGAGACCTGGATCATGCCTGCAATGTCCTGCTCGGCCAGTCCGAACGACGGCTTGACGATAATACTGCTCCTGACGCCACTGACCACTTCCTCGGCCTGAACTTCAAGCAAGCCGTCAGCATCGACCTGGAAAGTAACCCGCACGCGAGCAGCACCAGCCACCATCGGCGGGATGCCGCGCAGGTCGAAACGCGCCAGGGAGCGGCAGTCACTGACAAGTTCGCGTTCGCCCTGGAACACATGCAGCGACATCACACTCTGGCCATCCTTGAACGTAGTGAACTCCTGCGCGCGAACCAATGGAATGGTGCTGTTGCGCGGGATGATCTTTTCCATCAGGCCACCCATAGTCTCGATACCAAGTGAAAGCGGAATCACATCAAGCAGCAGTGCGCCATCACCGTATTTGTTGCCGGCCAGCACATCAGCTTGTAGCGCGGCGCCCAACGCGACCACTTCGTCCGGATCGATCGAACACAGAGGCTCGCGACCGAAGAAGGTACGCACCTTGTCGTGCACGCGCGGCGTGCGGGTGGAACCGCCAACCAGAACAACATCGCTGATATCAGTGGCTACAATACCGGCGTCGCGCAATACGCGACGACATGCGCTCAATGTAGCGTCAATGTATCCATCAATTAACTCATGCAACTGCGAGCGGGTGAGTTCACCCTTCCATGAACCCCACAACACGGGTACCCGCTCGTTCGTAGTTAATGCGTGTTTGCTGGCACGCGCCAGCCTCAGCAAGCGGCGGTAGTCGGCAGTGGCATTGACTACCACTGCAGCCTGACGGCAAATCCAGTCGGCAATCGCGCGATCGAAGTCATCACCCCCGAGTGCGCTGTTGCCACCCGTGGCTAATACCTCGAACACTCCCTTGTGCAATCGCATCAACGACACATCGAAGGTACCGCCGCCAAGATCGTAGATGATCAGCGTGCCTTCAAGTTGCTTGTCGAGTCCGTAGGCAACCGCAGCGGCAGTCGGCTCACTGAGCAGGCGCAATACATTCACACCGGCAACGCGCGCCGATGCACGGGTGGCTTGCCGCTGGGATTCATCGAAATAGGCGGGTACGGTGATTACAACACCATCGAGTTCGCCGCCGAGTGATTCTTCGGCGCGCTGCGCCAGCGTTTTCAAGATGTCGGCTGCCACCTGCACTGGTGAAACAGCACCGGCAGATGTATCAATCAATACCATGCCGCCGTCACCGCTGTCCTTGAGCCTGTACGGAACCTGGTAGTGGATATCCGCAAGACCACGCCCCATCAGGCGCTTGGAGGAAGAAATGGTGGTGCCACCGATCGCCTCGACCGCGTCGTCGCCCACCAGCGGGCTACTGCCTGCGGCGTAATTCACAACGGACGGCAACAAACGGCGACCATGCATGTCAGTAATGACTTGCGCCTTGCCTTCCTTCGCCACGGCAACCAGCGAGTTGGTAGTGCCAAGATCAATACCCACGGCGCGCTTGCGGCGGATGACTTGCCGCGCCCTGCCCTGACCGGGTTCTGCGATGGAGAAAAGCACCATGGATGGGATCTGCTGGATTTATTCTTCGAGATGACGGATTTCTTCCTGCAGCTTATGCAGGAATTGCAATTTTTGCAGAGACAGCCGGGCGTTGCACCAATCTTGACGGGCAGTCTCAGCGGTGAATTCATGCCAGTGCGCCGTCCACTGCGATTCAACGGCCTGTCGCATCACTTCCAACGCAGCCAGAGCTACCGCATCACGTCGGCTACCGAGCTGCTCCAGCTCTTCGCGCAATTCCAATTGCTGCAACAGGAAGGCAGGTTCAAGCCTGGGCGCCGGATAGGTGGCCGCATCGCTGTCTTTCAATTGAAGCAGATGCTCGGCGCGGCGCAAGGGCTCCTTCAGGGTGGAATAGGCGTCATTGAGCAGACTGGTGTGCCGCAGTGCCTGCAACTTCTCGGTTTCGGATGCCGTTACGAAACGGTCGGGATGCCATTGCGCCTGCCGTTGACGATAGTGGGCATCGAGCTGGCTGCGGTCAAGCTCGCAGGCCACCGGTACACCAAGCGCGAAGAAGAAATCGGTCACTGCCATACGGCAATCACTGTGCGGTGTTACAGACGCGGGGCGTCAGACTGTAAAGCTTTCGCCACAACCACACTCGCCTTTGACGTTGGGATTGTGGAACTCGAAGCCTTCATTGAGGCCGTTTTTGACAAAGTCCATCTCAGTGCCATCGAGGTAGACCAGACTCTTCGGATCAACGATCACCTTGATGCCGTGGTTGTCAAACACTGAGTCTTCACCACCGAGTTCATCAACGAATTCGAGCACGTAGGCCATACCCGAGCAGCCCGTAGTGGTCACACCCACACGGATGCCGACACCCTTGCCGCGCGCGGCCAGTTGCGATGCCACATGTCTGGCTGCATTTTCGGTGAGAGAGATTGCCATGATGTTACCTGCTTGAACTATTGCGGTTGCCTGGGCGTTTCTCGCCCGGTTGTTCTACTGCGCCTTGGCCTGGCTGCGCTTGTGTTTCACATCGGCGACAGCGGCCTTGATCGCATCTTCAGCCAACACCGAGCAATGGATCTTCACCGGCGGCAGGCCGAGCTCTTCGGCAATTTCAGTGTTGCGGATTTTGGCAGCGTCATCGAGCGTGCGTCCCTTGACCCATTCGGTGAGCAGCGAACTGGAGGCAATGGCAGAACCACAGCCGTAGGTCTTGAACTTCGCGTCTTCAATAACACCTTCGTCGTTTACCTTGATCTGTAATCGCATAACATCGCCGCAAGCCGGAGCGCCGACCATGCCGGTACCGACATTGGAGTCGCTGTCGTCGAGTTTGCCGACATTGCGGGGATTCTCGTAGTGATCCAGAACCTTGTTGGAATAAGCCATGGTGTTGTCTCCTACTGCTCTACTTTCTCTGTCTGCCGCCTGATGGGCGGCGCACTGAACTCTTTGATTGCTTTATCGCTATAGAGTGGATTGCTCAATGAGCAGCCCACTGGACTTTCGAAAAATCTACCCCGTCTTTGTACATGTCCCACAGTGGAGACAGTTCGCGCAGTTTGCTCACGGCGTCGCGAATACGACTGATTGCGTAATCGATATCGCCTTCTGTGGTGAAGCGGCCGATCGAGAACCGTAGCGAACTGTGGGCAAGTTCATCATTGAGGCCAAGCGCACGAAGGACATAGGACGGTTCAAGGCTGGCCGAGGTACAGGCGGAGCCCGAGCTCACGGCCAGTTCTTTCAGCGCCATGATCAACGACTCGCCTTCGACGAAATTGAAGCTGACATTGAGGTTACCGGCGATGCGGTGCTCAAGATCTCCGTTTACATAAACTTCCTCCAGATCCTTCATACCAGCCAAAAGGCGATCCCGCAGTTGTTGCACACGGACGTTTTCCGCATGCATTTCGAGCTTGGCGATACGAAAGGCCTCGCCCATGCCGACAATCTGGTGTGTCGCCAAGGTGCCGGAACGGAAACCGCGCTCATGACCGCCACCGTGCATCTGTGCTTCCAGTCGCACCCGCGGTTTGCGGCGGACATACAGGGCACCAATGCCCTTCGGGCCATAGGTTTTGTGGGCCGAAAACGACATCAAATCGACATTCATGTCTTCAACGTCAATGTCGACCTTGCCGGTACTCTGGGCGGCATCGACATGAAACAGGACTTTCTTCTCGCGGCAGATCGCACCTATCGCCTTGATATCATTAATGACACCAATCTCATTGTTGACGTGCATGAAGCTCGCCAGGATGGTGTCAGGGCGGATAGCCGCTGCAACCGCTTCAGGCTGGATCAGTCCGTCCGTGCCGGGTTCGAGATAGGTCACTTCAAAACCTTCGCGTTCCAGCTGGCGGCAGCTGTCGAGTACTGCCTTGTGTTCAATCTTCGAAGTGACGATGTGTTTGCCACGGCTCTGGTAGAAATGAGCAACACCCTTGAGCGCAAGGTTGTCGGATTCAGTGGCACCGGAGGTCCAGACGATTTCGCGCGGGTCGCACTTGACGAGGTCTGCCACATGCTGGCGAGCCTGTTCGATGGCTTCCTCGGCCTTCCAGCCAAACACGTGCGATCGTGAAGCCGGATTGCCGAAGTTGCCCTCGAGCGTCAGGCAGTCGGTCATCACCTTGACGACACGCGGATCTGCCGGGGTCGTCGCTGCATAATCAAAATAGATAGGTAACATGGGGTCGCTTCTGGTGCTGCTGATGGGTAGGGTCAACGGTCAGACAGTCAGACGGTCGACACTGCAATCGTATTGGGATTGCGGCGGCGCGTGTCTTGCTGTTCCTTGATACGTTCGTTCTGATTGCGGGCGATCAGTTCAATCTCACGTTTAGACACCAAGTCCGCCAACGAGATATTGCTGAGAAAGTTGTGGATCTGATCACTGAGATCCTGCCACAGGTGGTGGGTCAGGCAGATTTCACCCTGCTGGCAGTCACCCTTGCCCTGGCATCGCGTGGTGTCGAGGGATTCGCTGACAGCGTCGATGATCTCTGCAACATGGATGTCTTTCTCGGCACGAGCAAGACGGTAACCACCACCAGGCCCACGCACGCTACTGACCAGCTTTCGCTGCCGCAGCTTGGCGAACAATTGTTCGAGGTAAGACAGCGAAATGGCCTGACGCTGGGAAATTTCCGTCAGGTTTACCGGACCCTGTGCGCCGTGAATGCTTAGATCAAGCATGGCAGTGACGGCATAACGGCCTTTAGTAGTAAGTCGCATGGATGCGCCCTCCATTGAGGATGACGCATTGTGCCAATCCCGACCAAGAAGCTCAAGTATTTAGTATAGAGTTTTACTCAACTATTAGACTTGCCGGGATTGTTTGGATCAGGTAACGGAAAACTGCCGTTTTCCAGAGCCTGTTCAGTCGCAGTCAGCATGCCGCGCAGGATGTTGACTTCCATACTATCGAGTTGCACCCGTTGATACAGTCGTCGTAGTCGCAACATCAAGGGGCGTTTGTGTTGAGGTTTATGAAAGTCAAGCCTAATCAATATGTTCTCGAGATGTCTTAAGTAGCGTTCGAGGTCTTCGGCGGCGGCGGGTTGTTGCGCCCATACCTCCCGCCCAACCGCAACTTCAGCAGATTTTTGTTCACCTGCCGATGCGGCCAGCGCTGTCTTGCGGAGCTCGTAGCACACGACCATGACCGCTGCGGCAAGATTCAATGAGGTGTAATCAGGATTCACCGGGATGTGTACGTGGTAATGACATCGCAGTAACTCTTCATTGGTCAGACCGCTGACCTCGCGCCCGAAAACCAGCGCCACTTCACTCCCACGCGGTAGCGCTACTATGGTGGTGGCGCAGGCAGCAGGATCAAGCAAGGTTACGGGCATATTGCGCAATCGGGCACTGGTACCGATGATCAGATGACAATCAGCCACTGCTGCTTCTAGCGTGTCCACCACGACAGCACCATCAAGCACATCTCCGGCGGAGGCAGCCATGCTCACCGCATCCTGCGCCGGCCACAGCCGTGGCTTTACCAGCACCAATCGACCCAATCCCATGTTCTTCATGGCACGCGCAGCAGCTCCGATATTGCCCGGATGCGAGGTTTCGACGAGCACAATTCGGACGTTGGGAAAATTCATGGGGATAGCCAGCAAAGAGGCCGGGGGATATTAAACAGCAAGCAAGGCATTTGCTATCATGCGCGCCCTCGTGCCCTGGCGTGAGAGTTCTTTCCCCAACCCGATCCGGCACCAACGCGTGCAACCAAGGAGCTTCTGTGCATCCCATCGTTAATATCGCCCTGCGTGCCGCCCGTGATGCCGCCACCCTCATGGTGCAGGCGCATGCAAGGCCAGACCGGATCAAGGTAAGTCTCAAGGGCAAGAACGACTACGTCACCGACATCGACAAGGCGGTGGAAGAACTGCTGGTCAACGCACTACGCAAGACCTATCCCGACCACAGCTTCCTCGGGGAGGAAAGTGGCCTGCAGCAAGGCGCGGACAAAGACACCGTATGGATCATCGACCCGATCGACGGTACGCGCAATTTCGTGATGGGATTTCCGCACTTCTGTATCTCTATCGCCTGCGTTCAGCGCGACAAACTTCTGCACGCGATTATCATCGACCCCATCCGCGGTGAAGAATTCACCGCCAGCAAAGGCAGCGGTGCCCAGCTCAATGGCAACCGTATCCGCGTCCGCAACCGGCCGAACCTGGAAGGTGGCACGGTCAGCCTCAGTTGCGCAGGTTTGCGCAATTACGAGGCGATGATGGAACTGCAACTGAAACTCAAGGATGTCGCCGGCGGCCTGCGTTTCACCGGCTCGACAGCCCTTGATCTGGCTTACGTGGCAGCCGGCCGACTGGATGCAGGATGGACGTCCGGCGTCAGCCCGTGGGATAGCGCAGCAGGTATCCTGCTAGTGCAGGAAGCGGGAGGATTTGTCAGTGATCTGCAGGGCAATCCGGAATGCCTGCACAGTGACAGCCTGGTGTTCGGGAATCCGAAGTGCTTCAAGCCACTGCTACAACTGGCATCCGGCAAGGCTTGAGCTCGACATCAACATTCTGCCGGCATCCAATGCCGGCAGCGTTTACGGTAGCGCGTCCAGCTCTTCCTGTTTCTTGACCGGTACCAACAGATCCTGCCGACTGATCTTCAGATACAACAACATGTTGGCTGTCACGTAGATGGACGACGTGGTACCGAAGAACACACCGACCAGCATTGCGGCAGAGAAGCCGTGCACCGCTTCGCCACCAACCAGCAGCAAGGCCAGCAATACCATCACCACCAACGATGCCGTGATGATCGAACGCGCCATGGTCTGGGTGATGGAAATATCGATGATTTCCATCGGCTCAACTCCACGCAACACTCGCAGGTTCTCCCTGATCCTGTCGGATACGACGATGGTTTCGTTCAGAGAGTAGCCGGTTACCGCGAGTACAGCTGCCATCACCGTCAGGTCGAATGTCATCCGCGTCAGCGCGAAAAAACCCAACGTCAGGATCATGTCGTGGGTGAGCGCTACTACCGCGCCGACCGAGAACTTGAACTGGAATCGGAACGCGATGAACATCATGATCATGAATAGAGAGAGCAAGCCGCCGAGGATACCCAGCTCCTTCATCTCTTGTCCGACCTGCGAACTGACGTAGGAACTGCCCGTCACTTCGACTTCAAGATCAGTTGCACCCTTCAATATCTCAAGTACATGGCCTGCCGTCTGGGTGGACACCTGTTCCGCGTCCTGAGCCTCGCCTCCCGCGCCGGCGTCATTGCCGCTGTCCTGCACCCGCACCATGACTTCCTGGTCATTGCCCATGTTGACCACCTCATGCTTCGGATAGCCATTATCCGTAAGCGTGGTGCGGACTTCTTCCAGCGACGGCACACCCGAATAATGCAGTGACACCTGGGTACCACCGGTGAAGTCGAGACCATAGTTGAGGCCGCGAACGCCGAGCAATACAAGAGCAAGGAACACGATGGTGGCGGAAATTCCGATCACCACATGGCGGTACCGCATGAACGGAATGGATCGATATTGAATGGCCATACAAACTCCGGCAGCTGTCTACGCTATTGCTGCAGTGCAGCATGGCCCAACTTGATATTGTGGCCGATGGAAATCTTCTTCACTTGGTTGCCGCCATACAGCAGATTGATGATGGCGCGTGAATACATAATCGAGGTGAACATCGACGTGAGCAAACCAAGGCCAAGGGTTACTGCAAAGCCCTTGATAGGCCCGCTGCCGATCGCGAACAAGATCACAGACACGATCAGCGTGGTAACGTTGGCATCGACGATGGTCACGAACGCACGCTCGTAACCAGCGGTAATGGCACGAGGAATACTCATGCCGCTTTCGATTTCCTCGCGGATACGGGCAAAGATAAGGACGTTGCCGTCTACCGCGATACCCAGCGTCAACACGATACCGGCGATACCGGGCATGGTGAGCGTCCAACCAACGATCGACATGATCGCCACCAGCAACAGCAGGTTGCAGAACAGCGCCACGATGGCAGCCAGCCCACACACTCGGTAGTAGCCGATCATGAACACCAGCAGCAGGCTGAGACCCAATACCACCGAATTGAATCCGTTTTCGATGTTCTGCTGGCCGAGGCTCGGACCAATGGTGCTTTCCTCAACGAAATGCATCGGCGCTGCCAGCGCACCGGAACGTATCATCAGGGCAAGATCATTGGCCTCATTGGTACTTAGGCCGGTAATACGGAACTGGCGACCAAGGGCAGACTGGATGGTAGCCACACTTATCAGACGTTCTTCCAGCACCGGCTCTGAGACTGTGACTAGGGAACCGTCGGCCTGGACAGTGGTGACGCTGCGGGTCTTGGTTTCGCTCAGCATGATGGCCATGCGTTTACCGATGCTGATGCGGGTCACTTCATTCATGTTACGGGCGCCGTCGGCATCAAGCGTAATGTTGACCTGAGGCAGACTGGACTGTGGATCAATCGACGACTGGGCACCGGTAACGCTGGCGCCACCAACGATGATGTCTTCGTTCAGCGTGAAGGGCACACCATCATAGTCGTATTTCAGATTTGAGGCAGTGCTGCTGTCGGCCACCAGATGGAACTGCAAGGTGGCTACTGCGCTGATCAGATCCTTGGCACGCGTAGTGTCCTGGATACCCGGCAGTTCGATGATGATGCGGTTGGCACCCATCTGCTGGATCTTGGGCTCTTTGACACCGAGTTCGTTGATGCGTGAACGCAGAGTGGTCAGGTTTTGCTGGATGGCGTACTTCTGCTGTTCCAGCACGGTGGCCGGCGACATCGAGTACTGCAGGAGGAAATCATTGCCACTTTGCGAAGTGTCCATCAGCAGTTCGGGGAAACCGGTGCGCAGTGCGGCAATTGCACCTGTACGTGCATCAGCGTCGGCGAAACGGATGTTGATGCGGTTCTGCGCGTCGATAATCAACGGCGGACGGTAGCGGATACGCTGTTCGCGCAAGGTATTCCGCATCGAGGCAATGATGTCGTTCAGCTGCTTGGTCAGTAATTCATCGCTGTCGATTTCCATCAGGAAATGCACGCCGCCCTGCAGGTCGAGTCCGAATGCCATGGGCCCGGCGCCGATAGCCTCAAGCCAGGCCGGAGTGGTCGGGGCCAGGTTCAGTGCAACAATGTAGTTCTGCGGCAGCGTCAGGTTGACGATCTGCTGAGCGCGACCTTGCTGATTGGGATCGTTCAGGCGGATAAGTGCAATACCGTTGTCGCCGATCTCGGCACTGAAATAGCTGATGCCATCCTTTTCCAGCGCCGACTTCGCCATGTCGAGCGCAGCCTGATCCATCACGCTGTCGTCGTGCGAAATCTGGATGGCCGGATCAGCCTTGTAGAAATTGGGTGCCGCGTAGACAGCCGATAATACGGCGATCACGATCAGCATCAGATTTTTCCAGAGCGGATATTTGTTCAGCATGGTCGGTTTCCGGAGCGGGAACTGCTCACAAGGACTTCAGATGGACTTGATGGTGCCTTTCGGCAGCACTGCAGCCACTGATGCTTTTTGCATCTTGAGTTCGAGGTTATCGGCCACCTGCAGCCCGACATACAGGTCATCCACTTTGGTGATGCGGCCAAGGATGCCACTGTTGGTCATCACTTCGTCGCCCCTGCTGAGGCTGGACAGCAAGCTCTTGTGTTCATTGGCACGCTTGGACTGCGGGCGCCAGATCAGGAAGTAGAAGATGATGACGAAGCCGCCCAGGAACACCAGGTTGATGTAAGGAGACGGTGCTGCAGCAGCGGTCTCGGTGGCGGTCTGGGCAAGCGCGGAGTTGATGAAAAAGCTCATGGAACACCTGTCTGGAAAATACCGTGGTTGGAATTACTGTATCGGGCTTGCTGTCGTCGGAAAAATCGTGGCTGAGGACGGCTACCCGGCTTCCGCAGCCAGTCTGGTTTGCTGGTGTCGGAAGTCCGTTATGAAGGCCGGCAATGTACCGCTTTCGATATTGGTGCGCAAATCAGCCATCAAACGTTGGTAGTAGTGCAGGTTGTGCAAGGTACACAGCTGAGGCCCCAGCATTTCGCCACACTTGTCCAGATGATACAGGTAGGATCGGGAAAAGTTTTTACAAGTGTAGCAATTGCAATTCCGGTCGACCGGGTCGAGATCGCTGCGATAACGACTGTTGCGCAGTTTCAGCACCCCGCCCGATGTAAAGAGGTAGCCGTTGCGGGCGTTGCGAGTCGGCATCACGCAATCAAACATATCGATGCCACGGCTTACGCCGTCCACCAGATCAGCCGGGGTACCAACCCCCATTACGTAGCGTGGATGGTTGGTCGGCAACAGCGGCGCAATCTCGTCAAGGATATGTAACATTTCCTGCTTGGGTTCTCCTACCGACAATCCACCCAGTGCATAACCATTGAATCCGATATCGGTCAGTTGGTGCAGCGATTCGCGCCGCAGTGACGGATACATGCCGCCCTGCACAATGCCGAACAAGGCGTTGGGATTGTCAGCGAACGCTACTTTGCAGCGCGCCGCCCAGCGCATCGACATTTCCATCGACTTGCGCGCCTCTGCTTCAGTAGCGGGAAACGGTGTGCATTCGTCGAAGGCCATAACGATGTCAGAGCCGAGTACACGCTGTACCTGCATTGATTCTTCGGGGCCCAGAAACACTTTGTCCCCGTTCACTGGTGAGCTGAAATGCACCCCCTGCTCGGTGATCTTGCGCATGTCGCCAAGGCTGAATACCTGGAAGCCGCCCGAGTCGGTAAGAATAGGGCCGTGCCAGCCCATGAAGTCATGCAGATCGCCATGGGCACGGATGACATCAGTGCCCGGCCGCAACATTAAGTGGAAGGTGTTCCCAAGCAGGATATGTGCCCCACTTTCCTTCACCTGATCCGGTGTCATGCCCTTCACGGTGCCATAGGTACCCACCGGCATGAAGGCCGGAGTTTCCACAATGCCACGCCCGAAATGCAAACGGCCGCGACGCGCGCGGCCGTCCTGCTTCAACAGCTCGAATCGCATCAGGGCAGCAGGTGGCTGACCGCGTCGCGTTCTTCGCTGAGTTCCTTCTCGGTCTTCTGCATCAGGTCACGGCTGAAGTCGCTGATCGGCAATCCTTGCACGATGGTGTATTCACCGTTGGCACAGGTAACCGGGAATGAGTAGATCAGCCCCTTAGCAATGCCATAGCTACCATCGCTCGGTATCGCCATGCTGACGATCTTGCCGTTGGTACCCAGAGCCCAGTCTCGGATGTGTTCAATGGCCGCGTTGGCGGCCGATGCTGCGCTGGAGAGCCCGCGCGCCTTGATGATGGCGGCGCCGCGCTGTTGCACGGTAGGGATGAAGGTTTTGGTCATCCACTCGTTATCGACCAGCGAGGTAGCAGTCGCACCTGCCACCTTGCAGTGGTGAATATCAGGATACTGCGTGGAGCTGTGGTTGCCCCAGATGATCATGCTGTCGACATCGGTGGTGTGTTTGCCGGTCTTGATGGCCAGTTGTGCAACCGCACGGTTGTGGTCAAGACGGGTCATTGCAGTGAACTGGCCAGGTTTCAGGCTCGGCGCATTGCGGTAGGCGATCAGCGCATTGGTGTTAGCCGGGTTGCCGACCACAATCACCTTGACGTTACGCGACGCGTGGTCGTTGATGGCCTTGCCTTGTACCGAGAAAATCTTGGCGTTGGCTTCCAGCAGGTCCTTGCGTTCCATGCCGGGGCCGCGGGGACGAGCACCGACGAGCAGGCAGTAATCAGCGTCCTTGAACGCCACGGCCGGATCGTCGGTCTGCACGATGCCTTTCACCAGTGGAAATGCGCAGTCATCGATTTCCATCGATACACCCTTGAGGGCTTCCAGAGCCGGCGTTATTTCCAGCAATTGCAGGATAACTGGCTGGTCTTTGCCGAGCATGTCGCCAGCGGCGATGCGGAACAACAACGAGTAGCTTATCTGGCCGGCGGCGCCGGTGACGGTGACCCTGACTGGAGCTTTCATGGAAGGTTTCCCTCTGACAGTGAATAAAAAAGTGACGATGAAAAAAAGGGGTTGCAGCAGCAGGCCGCAGCAGGCAGCGATTATAGCCGCAGCTTTGCGGCCAAACCTATGGCATGCCCAATCCTTGCACAAAGCCACGATCCGCCCGGCCGTTTACTCGGGACACCGTTGCCAGCTATCCTCCGGGACAATCAGCAAGGACTACCCTTCATGCGTAAAACCAAGATCATCTGCACGCTCGGCCCCGTCACCAACACCTACGACATGCTCGCCAAAATGCATGAAGCCGGCATGGACATCATCCGCCTAAACATGTCGCATGCGACCCACGAATGGGCCGACCGGATGATCAATCACGTCATCGAACTCAACAAGCACACCCGTTTCCCGGTTGGCATCCTGCTGGATACCCAGGGTCCGGAAATCCGTACGGGCGTGCGTGACAGCGACCTGCATCTGAAGGCCGGGGACGAAATTTCAATCACTGTACGCGACAGCGCCAACGTGGAAGAGACCTCGATCCGCATCAACTACGCCGAGCTTATTGATGACATGGAAGTGGGCGACCATATTGCCGTCGACAACGGGTTGATCAACCTTGAAGTACTGGCAAAGAACAACAATCTGCTGCGCTGCAAGGTGCTGGACGGTGGCAAGCTCGGCAGCAAGAAGCACGTAAATCTGCCCGGCATCCGCGTGAACCTGCCGGCCATCACCCAGAAGGACGAAGAGGACATCAAGTTCGGCCTTGATCGCGAACTCGACTACATCGCCCTCTCCTTTGTACGCGACGCCAAGGACGTCTTGCAGTTGCGTGAGTTGATCGGTAATTACAAACCGGAAAAACTCAACCAGATCAAAATCATCGCCAAGATCGAAGACCAGGAAGGCGTCAGAAACCTGGAAGAAATTGTGCAGGTGGCCGACGGCATTATGGTGGCCCGCGGTGACCTTGGTGTCGAGATCGACCTGGCCGACCTGCCCAATACGCAGCGCCGGATCGTGCGACTGTGTGCTGAGTACGGCAAACGGGTCATCGTGGCCACACATTTACTCGAATCGATGATCGAAAACCCTATTCCGACCCGGGCTGAAGTCACTGACGTTGCCAACGCCGTCTACGAAGAGGCAGATGCCATCATGTTGTCGGGGGAAACCACAGTCGGTAAACATCCACTGCGCTGTATCAAGTACATGGATTCTATCGCACGCGCGACTGAGCCAAATCCCGGTCTTGGCTTCACCAAGAAGCTTCGGAAGAACAGCGACAAGGAACATCTGGCTGCCACGGCTGTGGAACTGGCGGAATCACTGGAAGCCAAGGGCATCGTGGTCGTGACCCGTCACGGCGTGATGGCAAACTACGTGACCAACTGTCATCCAGCGAGTTCACCGATATTTGCATTCACCAACGTTGGTGTTACCCGCCGCATAATGACGCTGAACCGCTACGTTTATCCGTTCAAGATCGAGTTCAGCGCCGACCCGGAAGAAACCATGGCGCGCGCTTTCGCCGAGTTGAAGGACAAGGTGAATTACCAGAGTGGTGACAAAGTGGTGGTGATTTCCGATCTGTTGATCGACAAGGACAGTGTCGGCATCCAGATTCGCTACTTGCCTTGATGGGACTTGATCAAGCGCGCAGCCCCCGCGGACTTGAATTCAGCTGAGCAACATTGCATCGCCATAGCTGAAGAATCGGTACTTTTCGCGTATCGCTTCTTGATAGGCGGCCAGTATATGTTCACGTCTACTGAATGCGCTGACAAGCATCAGCAGCGTTGATTCAGGCAGGTGGAAATTGGTGATTAGCGCATCAACGCTGCGGAAGCGATAACCCGGATAGATGAAGATTCGGGTATCACCAGCGAATGGTTGCACCTCACCGCTCTCACTGGCAGTTTCGAGACAGCGCACGGTTGTGGTCCCTACAGCGACCACACGCCCACCTCTGGCCCGACAGTGTTGCACTGCCGTACAGACGGCTTCGCTTACTTCAAGATATTCGGCATGCATGCGGTGCTCGGCCACATTCTGTGCACGTACCGGCTGGAAAGTGCCGGCCCCCACATGCAGTGTCACCTGTGCGGTTTTGATTCCCTTCGTCTGCAGCGCGGCGAGCAATTCTGCATCAAAATGCAGGCCGGCAGTCGGAGCAGCCACAGCGCCCGGTTTTTCGGCATACACCGTCTGGTAACGCTCCCGATCGGCCAACTCATCGGCACGCTTGATATAGGGCGGCAACGGCATGTGACCTGTGCGGTCGAGCAAGTCCATCAGGTCAAGAGCAGGCGGGAATTGCAGAATCAGGAATTCGCCCTCCCTGCCCGCGACATGAGCCTTCACTGCACTGCCGTCGCTGTCCGGCAACATGATCTGAACCCCAACCTTCAGCGACTTGCTACCGCGCACCTGCGCCAGCACCTGGTTGTCTGTCATCACCCGCTCTATCAGTACCTCTACCTTGCCGCCACTTGGCTTGAAGCCGAAGAGACGGGCCGGGATCACACGGGTATTGTTGAACACCAGCAGATCTTCGGGGCCGAGCAGTGTGGGCAGTTCGGTGAAGCGATGATGGCCAATCTCTCCGCTTTGGCGATCCATGCACAGCAAACGGCTGCCGCTGCGCTGGACCGGCGGGTGGTGGGCGATAAGTTCGGAGGGAAGGTCGAAATTGAAATCGGCAAGCTGCATGTCGCCATTATAACGCGCAAATCAACAGTAGGCAGTCGCTGGCAGCATGGTTATAATCCGCGCCGCTCAGCTTCCTCCCTCCGTGCCGGAGTGGTGAAATGGTAGACACGGTGGACTCAAAATCCACTGCCTTTAAAAGCGTGTCGGTTCAAGTCCGACCTCCGGTACCAGCTTTCATGAACTGCAATTGGTTGCCCAAAGGGCAAAGTCCGCGGCTCCTGTAAAGTTCCCTCGAACGCAGCGGTCACAGTCAGCGTAATGAAGTCCCTTGTGAAGAGTCTGTTGGCGGTCACTGGGAAGTGGCTTCGAATTCCAAAGGCCCGTCCTCAGTCCGATCCCCTCCGTGAGCCGCATTGTGTTAATTTCCCGACAACCCACTTTGTCAGGAGCCAGCCATGATGCGTCGTCTGCCCGCCCTGTTGTTTTCCGCCTTGATCACTGCGGTTTCTCTGCCTGCCTTGTCGCAGGATACGCCTGCCATTGATCCTGCCGGCATCTGGGACCTGAACGACTTGTTCCCTGATGTTGATGCCTGGAACACAGAACGCGAGCGGCTCTTCGGCGAGTTCGACAAAATAGCGGCCTACAAAGGTACGCTTGGCAACAGCAGCGATAAACTCTACGAAGCGCTTCGCTTCGTATCTGATACCTACCGTGCAGCACTGCGGGTCTATGTGTATGCCAGTCTTCAGCAGGACGAAGACCTGCGAGTCACCGAAGCCCAGGAACGCAACCAGCTGGCTGAAGCGATGTTCGCGTCAATGAACCAGGCGACGGCATGGATGGACCCGGAAATCATCAGCGTTGGTGACACAAAAATTCGCCAGTTCATGACAGACAACCCCGCGCTCGCCCCTTTCCGCCACCAACTCGACAACACGTTACGCCAGGCGGATCACACTCTCGGTGCCGAAGCCGAGCAGGCGCTGTCGTACT
>Ga0255096_1000397_pt1 | contig 21336 bp, 18 predicted proteins | sample Colum_Atlam_RepA_2_FD_188563 | JGI IMG/M metagenome (GOLD analysis project Ga0255096, IMG submission 188563) | Freshwater microbial communities from Columbia River, Oregon, United States - Colum_Atlam_RepA_8d | ecosystem: Environmental > Aquatic > Freshwater > River | place: USA: Oregon... | reverse complement strand
TGAAACTTGGCCGACATGTGGTTCAGCGACCGATCGGTGAACACCACCGAGAATTCTTCCAGACCATCGGGATCAATATGAGCATGCGGCAGTTTCATCGTGGTTCTCCTTTGGCCAAGCCTTTGGCGGCAATCTAGCCGGATTTGCCGCCAGCGCGGTGTAAAAACCGACAGGTTGCTTTCGCTTTTGGCAGAAGGCAGCTGTTGTCAAAGCCGCATAATCCCGCCCGCAACCATCTAGCCAATCGGCCCCGGCCTGCGCTCTTCGGTCAAAAGCACGTTGGCTTCCACTTGGCCCACCCCCGGCAGCGTCATCACCCGCCGCCGCAACACCCGTTCAAAATCGGCAATGTCGCGCGCCACCACCCGCAACCGGTAATCGAACAGGCCCAAGACGTGCTGCACCACCTGCACTTCGGGAATCGCCACCACCGCGCGTTCGAAATCCTCTAGGCTGACGCGGCCCTTGGTGGCCAGCTTCACCCCCAGAAACACCGTCACGCCAAAACCAAGCGCGGTGCGGTCTACATCCACCTGCCGCCCCGCCAACACACCGGCATCCTCTAGCCGCTTGATCCGCCGCCACGCCGCCGGTTGGCTAAGGCCGAACCGCCGCCCCAACTCGCCCGCAGACAGCCCGCCATCCAGCGACAGCGCCCGCAACATCGCCCGATCGACATCGTCCAGATCGATCACAGCGGCAATCCTTCCGACTCTTTGATCGTCGCAATCAGCATCAGCGCATCCACCTCGGCAATATGCGGCAGCGCCAGCACACGGCGGCGATACACCTCTTGGTAATGCGCCATATCGCGGGCGATCACGTTCAACCGCACATCAACCCGGCCCAGAAAGGTTTCAATCCCCACCACCTCGGGCACCTCGCGCGCCGCGGCGATAAATTCGTCAAACGCGCGCGGGTTGGTCTTGTCCAGCGTGAAGCGCAGCGAAACCTCTACCTCATAGCCCAAGCGCCGCCAGTTGATCAGCGCGCGATCCGCCTTGATCACCCCTGCCTCGGCCAGCTTTTCCAGCCGCCGCCACAGTGTCGCCGGGGTCACCCCGGCCCGCGCTGCCAGATCGGCGCGCGGCAGCGATGGTTCGGCCAGATGGTACCGCAGGATCCGCCGGTCGGTATCGTCAATCTGCATGATATTTTCGCCAATCTTCTATTTTGCGCATGATCTATCCCACAAATGCGAAAATAGATCAAACTATGCACGCGAACCCACGCAAAAATCCCTATGCTGCACCCATCAACCTATAAAGGAGCGCCCCAATGCGCGTTTATTACGATCGCGACTGCGATGTGAACATCATCAAAGACAAAAAAGTCGCCATCCTGGGCTACGGCTCGCAAGGCCACGCCCACGCGCTGAACCTGCGCGATTCGGGCGCGAAGAACCTTGTCGTCGCTTTGCGCGAAGGCTCGCCGTCGGCCAAGAAAGCCGAAGGCGAAGGCCTGAAAGTCATGGGCATCGCCGAAGCTGCGGCTTGGTGCGACGTGATCATGTTCACCATGCCCGACGAATTGCAGGCTGAAACCTACAAGAAATACGTGCACGACAACCTGAAAGAAGGCTCGGCGATTGCTTTCGCACACGGCCTGAACGTGCACTTCGGCCTGATCGAACCGAAGCCCGGCGTTGACGTCATCATGATGGCCCCCAAAGGCCCGGGCCACACCGTTCGTGGCGAATACACCAAAGGCGGCGGCGTGCCTTGCTTGGTGGCTGTGCACCAAGACGCAACCGGCAAAGCGATGGAAATCGGTCTGTCCTATTGCTCGGGCATCGGTGGCGGCCGTTCGGGCATCATCGAAACCAACTTCCGTCAGGAATGCGAAACCGACCTGTTCGGCGAACAAGCCGTTCTGTGCGGCGGTCTGGTCGAACTGATCCGTATGGGCTTTGAAACCCTGGTCGAAGCTGGCTACGAGCCGGAAATGGCCTATTTCGAATGCCTGCACGAAGTGAAACTGATCGTCGACCTGATCTATGAAGGCGGCATCGCCAACATGGACTACTCGATCTCGAACACCGCCGAATACGGTCAGTATGTGTCCGGCCCGCGGATTCTGCCTTACGCAGAAACCAAAGCCCGCATGAAAGCCGTTCTGTCGGACATCCAGTCGGGCAAATTCGTGCGCGACTTCATGCTGGAAAACACCGTTGGTCAGCCCACGATCAAGGCGTCGCGTCGTTCGAACGACGAGCACCAGATCGAACTGGTTGGCAAGAAACTGCGCGACATGATGCCGTGGATCTCCAAAGGCAAAATGGTCGACCGCGCACGGAACTAATCTTTCCAAAACCTGCACGGACTTGGGGCGATCCACTTGGGTCGCCCCTTTTCTTTTTCTTGCAGGCACACAAGGGGAAGTCTTCAACCATTTTTCGCAATTCCTGACGCATAAGGCAGCGCAGGAAAGGGCTGACCAGCTTGAAAGCTCCGACGCACAAAATTGCTGGCCGCACCCCAACCAAGGCAGTGGCAGTCATTGCCCCCTAAATGGCAAAAAGCGCGCTGAAACAGCGCGCCTTTTTGTTGCTATGGGTCACATGGGCGCCACCAAAGCCCCCAAGCGGATTTCGCCAAAACCTTAACGCTTGGTAAATCCCCCCTCGCAAGCCATTGATATTTCATCGGCCCCAAAGCGTCGCACTGACGGACAGCCTTAAACCGCCGCCTGCACCGCGCCGACAATCTCATCGACCACGTCGCGCAGCATCCCCTCATCCTCACATTCCGCCATCACGCGGATCAGTGGTTCGGTGCCGGATTTGCGGATCAAAATGCGGCCCTTGCCTTTGATCGCCTCGGTCTTTGCCGCGATAATCGCCTTCACCGCCGCAACTTCCAACGGCTTCGCTCCGGCCGTGAACCGCACGTTTTTCAACATCTGCGGCACGGTTTCAAACTGCTTGACCAGCGTTGAAGCCGGCTGCCCCGACCGCGCCATTTCCGCCAAGAACTGCAGACCCGCAATCAAGCCATCCCCGGTGGTGGCATAGTCGGTCATCACGATATGCCCCGACTGTTCGCCACCCAAGTTGAACCCGCCGCGCCGCATCGCCTCGACCACATACCGGTCACCGACCGCCGTGCGCTCCAGCCGCAGGCCACGTCCGGTCATGAACCGCTCCAGCCCAAGGTTCGACATCACCGTCGCCACCAAAGTGCCGCCACGCAGCCGCCCGTCCTCGGCCCAGCGGCCCGCCAGCAGCGCCATGATCTGATCGCCATCAGCCACGCGACCGGTTTCGTCCAGAATCATCACCCGATCAGCATCGCCATCCAGACTGATCCCCACATGCGCCCCATGCGCCACCACCGCCTCGGCGGCGGTCTGGGTATGGGTCGACCCGCAGCGATCATTGATGTTGGTGCCGTTCGGGGAAACCCCCACCGGGATAACCTCGGCCCCCAACTCCCACAGCACTTCCGGCGCCGCTTTATAGGCGGCCCCATTGGCGCAATCGATCACCACCTTCAAACCATCCAGCCGCAGCCCCGACGGGAAGGTGGTCTTGACGAACTCTTGATACCGCCCACGCCCATCTTCAATGCGCTTGGCGCGGCCAATGTTTTCCGGCTTGGCCGGAATAATGTCGCCCTCGACCATCGCTTCAATCTCAAGCTCGGCTGCGTCAGACAGCTTGAACCCGTCCGGCCCAAAGAACTTGATACCGTTATCGTGATGCGGGTTGTGGCTGGCCGAAATCATCACGCCCAGATCCGCCCGCATACTGCGGGTCAGAAACCCAACCGCAGGCGTCGGAACCGGCCCCAACAGCAACACGTTCATGCCGGTGCTGGTCAGCCCCGCTGTCAGCGCGTTTTCCAGCATATAGCCCGAAAGCCGCGTGTCCTTGCCAATCACCACCCGATGCGCGGCAGAGCCGTCACGCCGAAAGTACCGCCCAGCAGCAGCCCCCAGTTTCAACGCCATCTCGGCGGTCATCGGATAGGTATTGGCAGTGCCGCGCACGCCATCGGTGCCAAATAGCTTGCGGGTCATGCCGCGCCTCCTGTTGTTGCCGCCTGCCACAAAGACAAAGCTTGCCGCGTCTCAGCCACGTCATGCACGCGGATCATCTGCATGCCCTGCGCCACACCCGCCAAAGCCACCGCCAAACTGCCCGGCATCCGCTTTGCCGCGTCAGCCTCGGCGCTGATGGTTCCGATGAAACGCTTGCGCGACGCCCCAAGCAGCACCGGCACGCCCAAATTGTGAAACAACGACAGCCGCGCCAACAAAGTCAGGTTATGCGCCAAGGTCTTGCCAAAACCGATGCCCGGATCAATCGCCAACAAATCGCGCGGAATCCCCGCCGCCTCTGCCTCTGCCAAACGCGATGCCAGCGCGTCGTAAACGTCCAGCAGCACATCATCGTACTGCGGATCGTCCTGCATCGTCACCGGCGTCGCCACCGAATGCATCAAAATAACCGGGGCTTGCCGCCGCGCCGCCACCGCCGCCATATCAGGGTCAAACTGCAACGCGGTCACATCATTCAAAATTGTCGCCCCGGCGGCAAAAGCCGCTTCGGCAACCGCCGCCTTGCGCGTATCAATCGAAATCGGCAGGTCCAGCCCACCCTCGCGCAGCGCGGCAATCACCGGCGCCGTTCGCGCGGTTTCTTCGTCTACCGCAACCTCGGCTGCACCCGGACGCGTGCTTTCGCCGCCAATATCAAGAATATCAGCCCCCGCCGCCATCTTGCGCGCCTGCATAAGTGCCGCTTCCGGGCGCAGAAATTTTCCGCCATCTGAAAAGCTGTCAGGCGTGACGTTCAAAATCCCCATCACGCGCGGCTTATCCATCGACAGCCCACCGAAATCGGGACGAGGCGCCGACAGTCGATCCCGCGTTTCCGCGTCAAGATCAGCAACAGGCAGCAGGCGCGAGGGCGCGCCACGCTCAATAACTTCGACGTGCGAGAACCAGCACCACCCGCCAGCCAGCGGCAAAGCGCCCGACGGGCGCGCGGGGTCGGTCATGGAAATAGGGCGGAGATAAATCATAAACCTGTCGTAAATCGCTAAAGAAGACGTCGCAAGGGGGAAGCTTTAGGCCTTGATCACCCGCACGCGGCTTCCCGCCGGCAATGCAACATCACCGTGAACAACCAGCCGATCAGCCGCCATCAATTCGGCCAACCACAAAGCCAAGGCCACCGGTTCGCGGCTATGCGGGCCGTCAACCGCATCCAGCACCAGCTTTGACGGTGCCCAAACAACCATCTGACCGCGCTTGATCGCCCAATCAATCTCTGTCCGGGTTGCCATCACCACGCAGCGCGGGTCGCGCGCGGCCAAGACCCAGGCGTTCTGTTCGATTGCCAGCAGGTCAACGCGGCGTTGGGTTGGCTTGTGACCGGTCTGCGGCCGCGCCATATCCGGCAAGCCGACGGCCAAAATCAGCGGCCTGCCTTCTGCCTGCCAACTGTCCAACCGCGCTGCCAAGTCGGGCGATGCGATACCCGCGTTATCCAAGAATACCACCAGCGGATGCACAGCCGACTCTTGCCCGTCTTGCCCCATCACTTTGACGGCGGCCTCGGCGCGGCTGCGCACAATTTCGACGCCCAGTTTATAAGGGCCAACATCCAGTTTTTCGATGCGCACAAACACCCGCATCGACTGTGGTTCTGCCAGAATCCGTTCGGCCAGCCGTTCTGCCAAAGTTTCCAGCAGGTTCAAACGCTCTGCCGCCAATTCGGTGGCGATGGCTTCGGTAATCTTGTCGTAAGACAATATCAGATCGACATCGTCGTTCAGCGGTGCCGGACGCACTTCGACAACCACGTTGAACATAACGCGCTGCCGGTGCCCACGTTCCTTTTGAAACGCGCCAATGTCGACTTCGACAATATGGTCGCGCAAGGAAATCCGGTCGCGCGGATCGGCGCTGGCAGAAGCGACGGAACGCTCTTCCGGGTGGGCGAAGGCAAGGCGGATGTCGCTGGTCATGGGGCACCGAGGTGGGCAAAAAGCTAGGGGGAAGCTATCGCCTGCCCCACGTAGCGCCTAGTCCGAACCCGACAGGTAGCGCAAGGGGGGCGACTAAGGTTGGCGATAAAACAGGTGCGATCCAATAGAAGCCGTGCGGTCGAACTGCCGCGACCACGACGGGTTGACAGCGCGGGTATGGAAATAGGTCGCGCCCGCCGTCAACTGGCGCGGTGCGCCATCCAGCATCACGCGGGCAATACGGCCCGCAATTTCGGCAGGGCCGGGTTCAACCATCGCGTCACGCGCGCCGTCACAGGTGTAGGAAAACGCGCAGCTGCCACTGCCGCGCTGTTGCACGACACCGCAAACGGTCTTGGGGTAAAGCGGGCTGTCAACGCGGTTCAGAATAACCTCGGCAACCGCGAACTGCCCCTGCAACGACTCGCCCCGCGATTCAAAATAGATCGCGGTCTTCAGGCACTGCCACTGTTCGTCGCCCGTTGGCGCAGGTTGCGACATAAGCCAGTCGGCGGTGTAATCAATCAACACCGGCGCGCCGATGCGGGGCTTCTTGTTGCCCGCGCCAAAGGCTGGTGCAGGCGTTTCAACCTTGGGTCCAACAGCCATTGCCGTCAGCTTGTCTTCAGGCAGTGCATCCACTGTCTTATGCTCGGCCCCCAGAAGCGAGGCGAATTGTGTGCCAATCAACGAGGTCGGATCGTTGGAATGGCTCACCGTCACATCGGCGAAGGCCGCCCCGCTAAGGACGCAAACCGCCACGGCGGCGCCCGTCCAGGCCTGGTGCATGCGCATATATGAGTGTCCCGTTTGTTTCGACAACGTCTCTAAAGGATAGCCCCCTTCGACGAGGGTCTGGCCTAGACGAGGAACTTCAGCCGGTCCACCCGAGTGGCAAAATTACCACGTGAAATTTGCATATTTGAGCGGATTTCCGCCTGAATTTTCTAAGGTTAACATCCACTTAAGCGCGCAAATTCATGATATTGTGGTGCTTTTCGCCCCGCCTACACGATCGGCCAATGCCAGATGTGCCGCCGCAAGCCGTGCCAAAGGCACCCGATAGGGCGAGCAGGAGACATAATCGAAGCCGGCGCGGCGACAGAATCCAATCGATTCGGGGTTGCCGCCATGTTCGCCGCAGATTGAAACCGTCAGATCCGGGCGGGTTTTTCGTCCCCGCTCGCAGCCGATCAGCAGCAGTTCGCCTACCCCATCAACATCCAATGTGTGGAAAGGGTCTTCGGGGAACACGCCCTGCTGGACGTAGGTATTCATGAAGCGGCCAGCATCGTCGCGGCTTAGACCATAGGTCATCTGCGTGAGGTCGTTGGTGCCAAATGACAAGAAGGCTGCGTGTTGGGCGATCTCGCCCGCGCGCAGGGCCGCGCGCGGTGTTTCAACCATCACGCCCAGCTTGTAATCAAACGCGACCCCGGTCTTTACCCGAACCGAGGCAGCAACCGCGTCGATATGGGTTTTGACCAGTTCAACCTCGCGCCGCGCCGATACCAGCGGGATCATGATCTCTGGCACCACCGGCGCGCCCTTGCGGGCAACTTCGACCGTGGCTTCAAAGATCGCCTGCGCTTGCATCGCGTAGATTTCCGGCAGCACCACCCCCAAGCGCACGCCGCGCATCCCAAGCATCGGGTTGAATTCGGCCAAGGCTTCGGCGCGGCGGGTCACTTCGGACAGCGGGCGATCCAACGCTTCAGCCAACTCACGTAAGCCTTCGCGGCTATGCGGCAGGAATTCGTGCAGCGGCGGGTCGAACAGTCGGATGCAAACCGGCAAGCCCGCCATGATTTCGAACAGTTGCACAAAGTCGTCGCGCTGCATCGGCAACAGCCGCGCCAAGGCCGCCGCGCGGTCTTGCGAGGTATCGGCAAAGATCATCTCGCGCATCACCACAAGGCGATCTTCATCGAAGAACATATGTTCGGTTCGGCACAGGCCAATGCCTTGCGCTTCGAACTGCCGCGCCGTGGCGGCATCGGCAGGGGTGTCGGCGTTGGCGCGTATGCCAATATCGCGCACCGCATCGGCCCAAGACAACAGCTTGCGAAAAGCGTCGTCCAGCGCGGGGGCAAGCATTTCGGCAGCACCGGCCAGAACTTCGCCCGTGGTGCCATCAACGGTGATCAGATCGCCTTCGACAAACACCCGACCATCTGCGGCAACGAAGCGTTTTTCTTTGGTATCAAGCCGCAGTCCCGATGCGCCGACCACACAAGGCACGCCAAGCCCGCGCGCGATCACAGCCGCGTGGCTGGTTACGCCGCCGCGTTCGGTCAACACACCTGCGGCGGCATGCATGCCGCGGATATCTTCAGGGGCGGTTTCGCGACGCACCATGATGCAAGGCTCGTCGCGCGCGGCACTGGCCTGCGCGGCCTGCGACGAAAACACAATCCGCCCCACAGCAGCGCCCGGACTTGCCGCAATACCCTTTGCGAAAACGTCGCGTTCGGCGCGGGTGTCAACTTGCGGGTGCAGCAATTCAGACAGCGCCCGCGGCTCAACTCGCAGCACGGCTTCGTCTTCGGTGATGATGCCATCTTCTGCCAGCGCCACCGCGATCTTCAGCCCCGCCCGCGCCGAGCGGCTGACCTTGATCGCATCGAGAACCGAAAGCTTGCCATCTTCGATGGTAAATTCGATCTGCATTTCTTCACGCAGGCGCTGCCGACACACCGCACCATGCCGAACCAATTCGGCAAAGATTTCCGGGGCGATATCCTCCAGCGACGGGCCGCGTTTATCGCGCGTCAGATAGATCGCATCGGTCTTTTTCAACGCATCCCGACCCTGACTTTGCCCCAGATAGCGCCCCTTCACCAACGGTAGCCCGGTAACCGGATCGACAAATTGCATCACGCCAGAACCGGAAATCCCTTGCCCGATGCCCTGCGCCATTTCCTGCACCACCAGCCCCAAGGCCGCTTCAACCGGGGCGCCTTTGGCCTGCCGCAGCAGGCGGGCAGAGGTGCCTTCCCACGCGCGCGCCATCGACCGCAGCACTTCGGACAGTTGCTTGGCGGGTTCTTCGGGGAAAGGTTCTTCCATTTCCCGTTCGTAGTGCCGCAACGCATCGCGCAAACTGTCAGCTGACGCCGCGCCTGTATCGAACATATCGGGGTCAAGCCGCGCCACATGCGTGGCATAGGCTTGCACAAATCGCAGATAAAGCGCGTCAGCGGCCTCGCGCCCATTGGTTTCGACCAGCCGCGCGTGTTGCTTTGCGTTCATGCCGATGTTCAGCACAGTTCCCGGCCCCCCCCAATCGGGGTTTTCCGGGCTGGGCCGCACCGATAGCAACGGCATCGGCCCAAAATGCGATAAGATCGCCTTTACGTCCACCGGATGCCCCGCCGCGATCTGCCGCACCGTCTGCGCGGGCAGCGCCACGGTTTCCGGCACCGGCAAATCCAAGCGCACCAGCCGCTGCAAGCATTTCGCCCGCCAGCCATGCGCATTGGTGCGGATATCGGCCGAAGGCGTGACCTCGGCAAATTCAGAGAGCTGGGGGAGCGGGATGTTTTTCTGCATTGCGGCAACTTTCTTGTGCGCCTGCAGCTTAGCGTCAATCGCCTGTGGTGCAAGGGAAACGGGCAGTTTGCGAAAAAGGAAAGGGGGGCTTTGCGCCCCCCTTCGGCCTGCGGCCTTACCCCCCGCAGGATATTTATGCCAAGATGAAGCTGTTAGCCGTCAACTTTGGTAAAATCGGCCACGCCAGAGCAGATCGCCCGAATCCGGTGCAACAGGTTCAGGCGGTTACGGCGCACCACTTGGTTTTCCGCGTTCACTTGCACGGCGGTGAAGAAGGCATCTGTCGGCGCGCGCAAGCTAGCCATCGCGGCCATGGCTGCGGCAAAATCTTCGGTTGCCATCGCGGGCTTGATCGCGGCTTCGGCGGCGTCGAGCGCCGCGAACAGCGCACGTTCTTCGTCGGTTTCGGCAAACTTCACATCGGCCCCGAACGAATATTCAACACCGTCTTTTGCTTCGGCTTGGCTTAGAATGTTATTGGCGCGCTTGAAGCCTTGCAGCAGGTTGGTGCCGTCTTCGGTTTTCAAGAAGGCGGCAAGCGCGGTGGCGCGATTGACCAGCAAGGTGAGATCATCGTTGCCCGGCATAGCAAGGCAGGCGTCGATGACATCGTGGCGGATGCCTTGGTCTTTCAGGAAGACTTTCAGGCGGTCGTGGAAGAAGGCGAGGAGGTCGGAGGCGGGCGTATCGACATCCACTGCCGCATTCAGCGCCAAGCCTTGGCGGAAATGGACCAGCAGCGCAGTGCGCACGTTGTTGGTCAGAATAAGGCGGATCACGCCCAAGGCGGCACGGCGCAGCGCGAAGGGATCTTTCGAGCCCGTAGGCTTTTGATCGATCTTCCAAAAGCCGGTCAGAACATCCAGCTTATCGGCAAGCGCCACGGCTATGGAGACCGGCGCAACCGGGACAGTATCGGTCGGACCAAGTGGCGAATAGTGCTGATGAATGGCTTCTGCCACGGCATTGGTTTCGCCAGCCGCAAGCGCATAGTACATGCCCATCAGGCCCTGCAGTTCCGGGAATTCACCTACCATTGCCGAGCGCAGGTCTGCCATTGCCAACCGCGCCGCGCGCAGGGCTTGCGTGCTGTCTGCCCCAAGCGTTGGGGCAAGATGCCCGACCAGACCTTCGATACGTGCCACACGGTCAGATTGCGAACCAAGTTCGTTGTGGAAGGTCACGGATTTCAGCCCGTCTAGCCATTCGGCCATACCGGCTTTCGCGACGCGCAAATCGTTTTCCCAGAAGAATTTCGCATCCGACAGTCGGGCCGACAGAACCTTCTGGTTGCCCTTCAGGATGGTTTCGCCGTGGTCGGCGGTTTCGGTGTTGGCAACGGTGACAAAGCCTTCGATACGGCCGGTCTTGGGGTTTTTCACCGAAAAGAACTTCTGATGCTCGCGCATAGAGGTCTGCAGCACTTCGGGCGGCAGGCCAAGGAAGGCGTCGCCGATCCGGCCCATCAGCGGCACCGGCCATTCGACCAAACCGGCAACTTCGGCCAAAAGCCCAGCATCCGGCACCACTTCCATGCCGGCGGCGAAGGCAAGGTTCTGCGCGCCCTGCCAGATTGCGGCCTCGCGCTCGGCAGAATCCAGCACGACATGCGCGCGTTTCAGTTTGACGGCATAGTCATCAAAGCTGTGCACGGCAAAGCGGCCTGCGCCAAGGAAGCGGTGGCCTTCGGTGGTGTTGCCAGATTCGATGCCATCCACCGAAAGCGGCACAACATGCGCGCCAGCCTCGTCCGACAGCAGGCACAAGATGGATTGCAGCGGGCGCACCCAACGCAAGCTGCCGGTGCCCCAGCGCATCGACTTTGGCCAAGGGAAGCTGCGGATGGTGGTCTCCAGCACTTCGGCAATAATCGCAGCCGCCGCGCGACCGGGCTTTTCGATCACTGCAAAATAGACCTGCGCCTTTTTGTCATCGCGGATTTCCAACTGCTCCTTGGTCAATCCGGTTGAGCGCAAGAACCCGTCAAGCGCGGCCGCTGGGGCATCGGTGCGGGGGCCTTTGCGTTCTTCGCGAACGGCGCGGCTTTCGGCAGAAAGCCCTTCGATCGACAAAACCAGCCGCCGCGGCGTCGAAAACGCGCCAGCCGACGCATAGGTCAACCCGGCCTCGACCAAACCGTTGGTCAGCAAAGATTTCAGATCCTCGCAGGCGCGGGCTTGCATCCGGGCCGGGATTTCTTCCGAGAAGAGTTCGATCAGCAGGTCAGCCATGATTATTGTTCCACACCGGGGGCAAGCTGGTGCCAGGCATAGGCCCGGCCATCAGGGAAAACCGCAACAACGCGGTCGACTTCGGGGGCTATATTGGCTTGCGACAGGAAGGCAATCGCCTCGCCTTTTTCCAACGCATCACCAATTTTACCGGCATCAAAACAGCCAAACCAAGACGGGCCGTTCAACGGCACTGCGCCTTCGTAAACCTTGTAGGTTTCGGTCAGCATCGCTTGGCTCATCGGCGTGTGGAAGCAGGCGCGAAACCGCAAGGGCGAGCTATCGGCGTCAACGCCTTCGACTCCATCCACCAGAATCGGTTCGGGCTGACCGCTTTCCAGCAGCGTCAGCTTGATCTCGGCCCCCGGCTGGAACACCGCGTCCTTGTAAAAGGCGTATTCCTGCACCCAATACATCGCGATGCCCGCAATAGCCGCGACGATCACGATGAAGCCCCCGACGACCTTGCCATTCACAGGTCCGCCCCCGCTTCGGTCAAACGGAACGCATCGGCGCATTTCTTCGCCAGTGCGCGCACGCGACCGATATAAGCCTGCCGTTCGGTCACCGAAATGACGCCACGCGCGTCCAGCAGGTTGAACAGGTGGCTGGCCTTGATGGTCTGATCATAGGCGGGGTGCGCCATGATGATCTTCTTGCCCGATTTCGGGTCTTCTGGCGGGAAATCCAGCAGCCGTTGGCATTCAGCCTCGGCATCTTCGAAATGCCGCAAAAGCTGCGCGGTGTCGGCACCGTCAAAATTGTGGCGGCTGTATTCTTCTTCGGTCTGCCGGAAGATATCGCCATAGGTCAGCGCAATTGGTGCGTCGGGGTCGTTGAACGGCATGTCCATGACGTGATCAACACCCAGCACATACATCGCAAGGCGTTCCAGACCATAGGTCAGTTCACCCGATACCGGCTTGCAGTCATGGCCACCGACCTGTTGGAAATAGGTGAACTGGCTGACTTCCATGCCATCGCACCAGACTTCCCAACCCAGCCCCCAAGCGCCCAGCGTCGGGCTTTCCCAGTCATCCTCGACAAAGCGGATGTCATGCAGACCCATATCAATGCCAATCGCCTGCAAACTGCCAAGATACAACTCTTGCAGGTTAGACGGGCTTGGTTTGATGATCACCTGATACTGGTAATAATGCTGCAGGCGGTTCGGGTTTTCGCCATAGCGCCCGTCGGTCGGGCGGCGCGACGGCTGCACATAGGCCGCAGCCCAAGGTTTGCTGCCCAAAGACCGCAGGGTGGTCGCCGGGTGGAAGGTGCCCGCCCCCACTTCCATATCATAAGGCTGCAACACCGCGCAGCCTTGTGTGGCCCAGTAGTTTTGCAGCCGCAGGATGATTTCCTGAAAGCTTCTTGGCGCGCGGGTGGCATCCATTGTTGCGATCATCTTGGGCAGACCTCTTGAAATGCAGCCTTTCCATAGGCAAGACGCAGCCAAGGGTCAATGCGGGCATTCGGTTTGATGCGCTTTGCCCGTGCATCCGCCGCGCGCTCTGCTAGGTTTACCGGGATTTGCCGCGCGTAACACGAAGATTGGATGTGACAATGAGATTTCAGGTTTTGCTGATTGCCGTTCTTGCCCTGCTGGGATTGACCAATTTGGCCAGCGCTCAGGAACAAGCCTGGGTTCAGGTCGAAGCACAGCCAAGCCTGCTTGAAGCCGAAATCCGTGCCCGCGATTTTGCCGCCCAGTTCCCTAATGTTGCCGGTTTTCAGATTGCCGAAGGTTGGTATGCCATCGTGCTTGGCCCCTACGCGCCCGAAGCCGCGGCGGGTGCCTTGTCTGACCTGAAACGCAGTGGTGCTATCCCCCGCGACAGTTTCATCACCGATGGCGCAACCCACCGTCAGCAATTCTGGCCGGTTGGCAGCCAAGCCGCGACAGAGGCCACCCCAACTGTCGAGCCGACAACGGCACCAGAACCAGAAGTGGCCGCTGACATCCCGGATGAAACCGTGCAGCAGGCGAAACAATCCGAAGCGGCGCTGTCGCGCGATGACCGCAAGGCGCTGCAACAGGCGATGGCGTGGTATGGCTTTTACGAAGCGGCGATTGACGGCTCTTTCGGTGCCGGAACCCGCAATTCGATGGCCGCTTGGCAGGGCGCGAATGGGTTTGAGGCAACCGGCGTGCTGACCACCGCCCAACGCGCCGCACTTCTGGGCAACTATCAAGCCGATCTGGCAGAGTTTGGCTTTGAAACCGTGACCGAAGCCGAAGCGGGCATCGAAATCACCCTGCCGATGGCCCTGCTGCAATTCGACCACTACGAACCGCCTTTCGTGCATTACAGCGAAAAGAACCGCTCTGGCTTGCGCGTCGTCTTGATTTCGCAACCCGGCGATCAAGACAGCCTTTCGGCGCTTTATGACACGCTGCAAACCCTAGAGGTCGTGCCAGCCGAAGGCGAACGCAGCCGGGATGAAAGCAGTTTCACCATCAATGCCCAATCTAGGGATGTGCAAAGCTATGCCTATGCCGCCGCCAAGAACGGCATGATCAAGGGCTTTCTGGTGGTGTGGAATCCGATTGACGCGGAGCGGATGAGCCGGATTCTGCCCGCGCTGAAATCAAGCTTCCAACCGATTGGCGACAAGGCGTTGGACCCCGGTCTGGTTCCGATGGACGAAGCCACCCGCACGGGCCTTTTGGCAGGGCTAGAGGTCAAGCTGCCGAAACTGTCGCGTTCGGGCTTTTATGTTGATGCCAAAGGCAGCGTGGTCACCACGCTAGAGGCGGTGGCGCAATGTGGCCGGATTACCCTTGATCATGACACCGACGCAACCGTGCTGGCGCAAGATGCCGCGTCGGGCTTGGCTATTCTGACGCCAAAGAAGCCGCTGGCACCGCAGGTGTTTGCAAGCTTTCAATCCACCCCGGCACGGTTGGGGGCAGAAGTGGTGGTGGCGGGTTATTCTTATGAAGACAAGCTCCCGGCGCCGGTGCTGACCTTTGGCACGCTGGAAGAAGAAAAAGGGCTGAACGGCGAAGCCGGGCTGTCGCGGCTGGCGGCGCCGGTATTACCGGGTGATGCTGGCGGGCCGGTGTTGGACCAGACCGGGGCGGTGCTGGGTATGTTGCTGCCGCCCACCCCGAAAGGCGCGAAACTGCTGCCCGATGGCGTGGCGTTTGCGGCGCAGGCCGGGGTGATTGGTAAAGCGATGACAGCCGCAGGGCTGCTACCGACGCTCGCCCCCGCTACCGACCTTGCCAGCCCCGACGCGCTGAATGCGGTGGGAACCGGGATGACGGTGTTGGTGTCGTGCTGGGAGTGATTTTGGGTGTCGCACAGTGCGACACTTTTGGCACCTATAGATTTCAAAGGCTTAGCGGAACGCCTTTACCACCTATTAAGAAGCGCGCGCGGGGGGTGGCCGAGTATGCCTCCGGCGGGGATATTTGGGCCAGTCTGAAAGTCATTGCTCTTTTCTAAATACTCCCCCCGGAGGGGCCTTGGCCAAAGCCTTGCGCGACATGAAAAAACCCCGCGCAGGGCTGGCGCGGGGTTTTGCTAGGTTAGTTATGAGAGTGGTGCGTTAGCCGACGTGATAGAGGCTTGCGAACAGCTTTGGGTCAAGACTTTCGGCTGCGAAGGTGGCGCCTTCGGTCAGAACCGAAACTGCGTCATGGCTGTGCAGCGATTCCTGATGGCTTGCCACCACCCGGAAATCACCAACGCGCGGGTCGGTTTGCAGCGCCAAGCAGAAGCTGCGGGCGGCGTCTTCGACAAAGATCGGGTTGGCGGCGTTGAGCTCGGCAAAAGCCTGCTCATCTTCGCGCTTCACCATGACCTGCGTTTCGGTTGGCACGGCAGAACGGGCCAATTCGATCAGGTCTTCAAACCACAGGCATTTGTCGCCCACCAGTTCCACCGAAATCCGCGCGACAGAGCGTTGCGAATGCGGCGTGGCCAGTTGGCCGCGCGTCACGCGGGCATGTTCGGAAAGTTCCAGCGAACACGGGCAGGTTGACGAATAGACGAAATCAAGGTGCATCAGCCGCTTGCGCACCCCAGCCCGGTCGACCAGTTCCAGCGCGATATCGTAATACTGCCAGCCCGACAGGCCCGAGCGCAGCGATTCGATTTTGACCGGAAACGAAAACCGCATCTGGATCCGGGCATCGAACGAGCCGAGATTTTTCATGTAATCTTCCAGCGCGTGTTCGATCACCGCGAAGGAAAAATCGCGTTCGGAATGGGCATAGAATGACCGCATGATGCGGCTCATGTTGATGCCCTTCTTTTCTGCCTCGAGGCTGACAGTGCCGGTGACAGAGGTTTCCAGCGTGATCGGCGCGGCATTTTCATCGCCAGCGCCACGGGTGCGATAGCGGATCGGCAGGCGGAAGTTGGAAATCCCGACGTGCTGGATCACCTGTTTTGCGCCAACAATCAGGCTGGACGGGCCATTTTGCAGATCTGGCATCGACTCTTTATACGCGTCGGTCGCCACGAAGTCGGCGGGGTATTCGCGCGACAGCAGCGGATAGCCCTGACCAACCAGCGCCCCGGCTTCGGGCGCAAGCGCCACGATTTCAGCGTCGGACGCACGAGCCCCCCAAAGGCGCAAGGTTTCCAAGGCAGCTTCTGCCTCTGCCTTGCTGGGCTTTTGCTCAAGGTCTGGCGTGTGGATGTTCATGTCTGCGCTCCCCTTGTTCGGTCGCAAGCCTGTAATATAGGGGATTTGCCCTGCTTACCCAAGCCTGTCCGAATGATTACGTATAAAAGGCGACATTGGATTAACGGTCGGTTGCTTTTCTGCGGGCATTGTCAGCGATTTTGCCATGCGAAAGTTTTCAATCGACTGCCCGTTGCGCTGCACGGTTTGCGCGGCAATCAGGTGCCAGCCCATGCGCAGAAAGAACGGTCGCGCCATGCGGCTGGCTTCGGTGGTCAGCCGGTGAAGGTGACGCGCGTGGGCCTCGGTCAGGATTTCACTGTGCAAGGCGGCAGCGACGCCGGTGCCCCGGCAATCTGGCCGCACGAAGGCAAGGTCAAGATAACCATCTGATCGCAAAGACATAAATCCAAGCAGACCGCTGGAATTTTCGGCCGCGACGGTGGTTAGACCGTCAAGGCGCTGCCCCCAAGATGCGGCGCTTGGGCGTTCGGGTGCCCAAGCTGCCAGTTCTGCGGCGGTGTATTTCGGCGCGGCGCCAAGGCGCACCGCGTCGAAAAAGATCTGAGCCAGCGCCCCGGCATCGGCGGGCTGGTAGCGGCGGACCTGCATCAGATCGCGGCAAGCGCCTGATGCAGGTCGGCGATCAGATCACCCGCATCTTCCAAGCCGACCGACAGCCGGATCAGGCCTGGCGTGATGCCCAGCGCGTCTTTTTGCGGTTGCGGCAGGCGTTGGTGAGTCGTGGTTGCCGGATGCGTGGCGATAGACTTCGCATCGCCCAGATTGTTGGAGATTTTCACAATTTCCAACGCGTTCATGAATTTGAACGCGGCCTCTTTGCCGCCTTTGATGTCAAAGGTTACCAGCGTGCCGCCAGAGCCCATCTGCGCCATCGCCAGCGCGTGTTGCGGGTGGCTTTCAAGGCCCGGGAAAATGACTTTCGTCACCGCAGGGTGGCCTTCCAGCGCTTTGGCGATCTGCAACGCGGCGTCTGCCATCGCACGGCAGCGCAGATCCAACGTCGCCATGCCGTTCAGCATGATCCACGAGGTAAACGGGCTCATCGCGGCGCCGGTGTGTTTCAGGTAGGGTTCGGCGACTTTGCGCACGAAGTCCTTGGTGCCACAGATCACCCCGCCCAAGGCGCGGCCCTGCCCGTCAACGTGCTTGGTGGTCGAATAAACGATCACGTCGGCACCTTGGGCGACGGCATTGGAAAACACCGGGGTGGCGAAGACGTTATCCACGATCACCAGCGCGCCAACGGCATGGGCGATTTTTGAAACTTCGGTGATGTCGACCAGTTCCAACGTCGGGTTGGACATTGATTCGAAGAACACGGCTTTGGTGCCGGGCGTGCAGGCGGCGCGCCATTGATCAAGATCGGTGCCGTCGACGAAGGTGACGTTGACGCCAAAGCGGGTCAGCACCTCTTCCAAGATATAAAGACAAGAACCGAACAGCGCCTTTGAGGACACCACATGGTCGCCCGCGCGCAGCATTGCGGTCAGCGCGCCGTTGACGGCGGCCATGCCGCTTGCGGTGGCGAAGGCGTCTTCGGTGCCTTCCAAGGCTGCGATGCGGTCTTCGAACATCCGGGTGGTGGGGTTGCCGTAGCGGGCATAGATGAATTCATCATCGCCGGCTTTGATGAAACGCTCTTCCGCGGATTCGGCGGTGGGATAGACGAAGCCTTGGGTCAGGTAAATCGCCTCGGCCATTTCGCCATATTGGCTGCGGCGGCTGCCCTCATGCACCAATTTCGTGCGCGTTTTCCAATCTTTCGTCATCGGTCTGCCCTTTGTCTGCGGCCCTGCGGCCAAAGAAAAACCCCGAAACCAAGGGCTTCGGGGTGCAATACCCTGACCCTTTTAGCGGAATGTTTAACGTGGCCCGCAATCCGGTAACAAAGCGCCACGGGCGATGGGATAGCGCGCGCCACGGCGAAGGTCAACCGGCGGTTGGTCGCAGCGGGGTCACTTGGGTTGATCGGCGTCGGCTTCAACGGCATAGCGTTGCAGCAGCTTGCTGTGCGTCATGAAGAAAGCAAACAGCGCGATGGTCAGGCCGAAGGTTTTGAAATTGACCCAAGCTTCGGTTGACAGCAGGCGCCAGATCACTTCGTTGGCGATCGCCAATGCAAAGAAGAAAGCGCACAGCCGACGGGTCAGGATCATCCAGCCTTCGGTTTGCAGCGGCAGGGCTTCTTCCATCACCACCTTGAGATAGCTTTCCTTGCGCAGCAGGCCAAAGCCAAGAATAGCGCCAAAGGCCAGATACAGCAGCGTCGGCTTCATCTTGATGAAGCGTTCGTCATTCAGCCAGACCGACAGCCCGCCCATGACAACCACCAGAACCAGCGTCATCAGCTGCATTTTTGACAGCTTACCGGTCAGTTTCCAGACCAGCGCCGTCGAGGCGATGATCATGGCGACAAAGATCGCCGTCATCACGATGAAGCCGGAATAATCGGTGCCAAGGATGTGGAAACTGCGGTCTTTGAAGAACCGGAACCCGGCGAAGAACAGCACGATGGGGCCAAGCTCTAGCCCCAGTTTCAACATCGGGTTCAGTTTCGTGTCGCTCATCAGTCTATCCTGCCCATTCCATCACAACGGCGCCCGCCGCAATCAGCGCCATTAGCGCCGTGCGTGCAAGCCCCACTTTTTCGCCCAGCACCAGCCAGCCGATCAGTGCGGCAAAAACCGTTGAGGTTTCGCGCAGAACCGCTGCCTCGCCCACCCGGTCAAGCCGCGTGGCCATCATGATCGAGCCGAAGGAAAAATACGCCACAAACGCCCCGAAAATGCCGCGACGGATCAGCGGCACCGCCTGTGTCGAGGTGACTTTCAACAAGCGGCGATGCATCAAAACCGGCAAAAACACCCCATCCAGCATGAAAAACCACGCCAGAAAGGTGAAAGGATCGGGTGTGGCGCGGATCGCCCACGCGTCATAGGTGGTATAGGCGGCCACGAAGGCGCCGGTCACAAAAGCCAAGCCCAGCGCAGGCAGCAGCGTATCGCGGTTCAATTTGACGTGAACAAGGTTATAGGCGGCAAGCCCCATGATGCCAGAAACCAGCAAACCAACGCCCAGCCACTGCAGCGGCGCATAGGTTTCGCCAAACACCAGCCCCGCACCGATGACGGTGAACAACGGCCCGGTGCCGCGCACCACCGGATACACCACGGTGTAAGCGCCACGATCAAACGCCATAGCTTGCAGGATTTTATAGACCGAGTGGATCAGCCAAGCGCCAGCAAAAATCGGCCACATCCGGGCTTCGGGCCACGGCACGGCAAACAGCGCAAACGGAATCGCAATCACGCAATAGCAGCCGTCGATTACCGCCCGCGATAGCCAAGGGTCATGGCGGCCCTTTTGCAGCGCGCCAAACAGCGCATGCAGCAAGGCTGCGGCCAAGGCGAGCGCCAAAGCCAAATGCTGACCGGTGGGCGTGCCTGCAAGAGAGATCAGCCAAGACGACATATGCACCGCGTTGCGAGAAGCCAAATTGCCAGGTGCCAAAAGGGCGTGGCCCGCGACGCCCTGATACTTACAGATCGAAGAGGTTTAGTCGGCTTGGCCAACCAAAGCTTTGGCGAAATCTTCGGGATCGAAGGGGGCAAGATCATCGATCTGCTCGCCGACGCCAATGGCATGAATTGGCAGACCGAATTTATCGGCCAGCGCCACAAGCACGCCGCCCTTGGCGGTGCCGTCAAGTTTGGTCATCACCAATCCGGAAACGTCGGCAATCTTGCGGAAGATTTCGACTTGGTTGATGGCGTTCTGGCCGGTGGTGGCATCCAGCACCAAAAGCGTGTTGTGCGGGGCTGTCGGGTCTTTCTTGCGAATGACGCGCACGATCTTGGACAGTTCTTCCATCAGATCTTGACGGTTCTGCAAGCGGCCTGCGGTGTCGATCAGCAGCAAGTCGGCGCCATCGGCTTGGGCGCGGGTCAGCGCATCGAAGGCAAGGCTGGCTGGGTCAGAACCTTCGGGGGCGGTCAGCACCGGCACACCGGCGCGGGTGCCCCAGACCTGCAACTGTTCCACCGCTGCAGCGCGGAAGGTATCGCCGGCGGCGATCACCACGGACTTTCCGGCGGCTTTAAACTGCGATGCCAGTTTGCCGATGGTGGTGGTCTTGCCAGAGCCGTTGACGCCAACAACCAACACAACCTGCGGCTTTTGCGGATAAAGCGGAAGTGGCCGGGCGACTGGCGCCATGATGCGGGCAATTTCGGCAGACAGGGCAGCACGCAAATCGGCGGTCGAGATGCGCTTGCCAAAGCGGCCTTCGGCGATATTGGCGGTGACGCGCGTGGCGGTATCAACGCCCATATCGGCCTGAATAAGCAGCTCTTCCAGACTTTCTAGCATCGCATCGTCAAGCACGCGGCGCGGTTCGTCGGCGCGGCCGATCAGACGCCCCAGAAGACCCGGTTTTTCAGGTTCCGCCACCGCCGCCGGGGTATCGCCAACCTCTGCGACCAACGCCTCCAGCCCCTCGCCGATTTTGTCGGAAGAGCGGAACATCCGGTCTTTCAGCTTTTTGAAGAAGGACATGGGAACCTATGCGCGAAGGGATTTCCTTCACCTAGTCAATTTTGACAGGGTTTGGAAGGGCTTCAGGCAGGGGCGCGGCGGGACTGCGGCCCTATGGCGCTGGCGATTGGGCAAGGGCGTGCTAATGTGACGGCATGCAAGCACCGAACCCGCCGCCGATGATGTTGTTTGCGCTGGCTTCGCTGGCGCCCTTGGGGCTTTTTGGCGTGGGGATCTGGTGGGGCGGGCTTTGGCTGTTGGCAGGGCTTGGCTATATGACCGTGCTGGCGGCGCTGCTGGATCAGATCAGCGGGCTTTATCTGGGCGATGCACCGGAAGGGGCGGAATTTCCGGCCGCAGACGCGCTTTTGGTGGCATTG
>Ga0255096_1000394_pt1 | contig 21386 bp, 19 predicted proteins | sample Colum_Atlam_RepA_2_FD_188563 | JGI IMG/M metagenome (GOLD analysis project Ga0255096, IMG submission 188563) | Freshwater microbial communities from Columbia River, Oregon, United States - Colum_Atlam_RepA_8d | ecosystem: Environmental > Aquatic > Freshwater > River | place: USA: Oregon... | reverse complement strand
CTTGATCCGGATCCATTCGAAGCGCATTTTCCATCCATGCACCCGCAGTTGCCGACCCAGATCCTGGAATCCCTCAAGGCCTCCACACGTCGGCGCTTCCTCCAGCACTGCGGGACTGGCATGGGAGCCCTGGCTTTGAGCAGCTTGCTCAATCCGTCGTTACGGGCAGGCGCTGCGGAATCAGCCCCCGCGTTCAACGCCCCGCATTTCGCTCCTAAGGCCAAGAACATCATTTATCTCTTCCAGTCGGGCGGCCCCTCGCACCTCGATCTCTTCGATCCCAAGCCGGAGCTGACCAAGCGCAACGGCCAGCGGGTACCGGAGGAACTGGTGAAGAACATCCGCTTAGCCCAGATCGGCAAGGAGTCCAAATTACTGGCCTCTCCCTATCAGTTTGCCCGACATGGCAAATCCGGGGCTTGGATTAGTGAACTCCTGCCCCAGTTGGGTTCCATTGCCGACGATGTCTGCTTCGTGAAGGGCTTTTATTCCGAGGCCTTCAATCACGACCCGGCGACGTTGTTCATGAACACCGGGGCCCAGCTAGCCGGGCGTCCGGGCATGGGTTCCTGGTTCAGTTATGGACTCGGCAGCGAGAACAAGGACTTGCCCGCCTTCGTGGTCATGATGACCGGTGTGGGACAGCCCCTGACCAATGCGGCTTGGGGCAGCGGCTTCCTGCCGACGGTGCACCAGGGTGTCACGTTGCGTTCGCAGGGCGATCCGGTGCTCTACGTCGGGAATCCGCCGGGCATGGACCGCAAACGCCGACGGCAAACCCTGGACGTCCTCAAGGATCTCAACCAGACGCGCTATGATGTCCTGCAAGATCCGGAGATCCAGACGCGCATCGCCTCTTATGAATTGGCCTACCGCATGCAGACCAGCGTGCCGGAGGTCATGGACATCTCCGGTGAGAAGCCCCGTGTCCATGAGGCCTACGGCACCACCCCGGGTCGCGCTTCCTTCGCCAACAATTGTCTCTTGGCCCGCCGTCTGGTCGAGCGTGGGGTGCGCTTTGTCCAACTCTACCACCGGGGCTGGGATCATCATGGCGGACCTGATGGCAACCTGGTGTTCGATCTCAAGAAACGCTGCGCCGAAACCGACCAGCCTTCGGTGGCCCTCATCAAGGACCTCAAGGAGAGGGGTCTTCTCGACGAGACCTTGGTTCTTTGGGGCGGAGAGTTTGGCCGGACACCGATGATGCAAGGAGCCCTGAAGCCCGACCAGATCGGTCGGGATCACCATCCGCATGGGTACACCATTTGGATGGCAGGCGGGGGCATCAAGCCCGGTACCGTCTATGGCGGCACGGATGATTTCGGGTTCTACGCCGTCGAAAACAAGGTCCACGTGCATGACTTGCACGCCACCCTCCTGCACCTCTTCGGAGTGGACCACCACAAGCTCACCTACCGTTTCCAAGGGCGCGATTTCCGTCTCACGGACGTCCACGGAGAAGTGATTCGAGGCATCCTGGCCTAGCCGACCGAGGGCGACGGTGGGGATAACTCATCGGCCCTGTGCGTTGACGCTGTCGGAAAAGTTTCCATATTGCCCGGCCGATGACGTTCGACCTCACCGAGATGTTGCAAGACTGGGACTACAAGCCTGGTCAGGTGGTGGCGCGCCGATTTCAAGGCAAGGACGGCGAGAAGATCCAACTGCGGGTTGATCTGGGAATCCTCCAGATGAATGTGGAAGGCCGTCCGGATGGCAAGAAGCCCATGGGCCACGAGTCGTGGTTCCACTTCTACCGCAAACGCTCCGAGCAGGCGCCGACCAGTGCCGACGGTGAGAATCCGGATTTCGCCCTGGGAACGGAGGAGTGTGGACGACTTCAACAAGAATCCATCCAGTACCATCACCGGTACATTTGTTTCTTCCAACTCAAGGACTATGCGGCCGTCGAGCGCGATTGTGCCCGCAATCTCGAGGTCTTCAGCTTCGTGGATCAATTCGCCGAATCCGACGAACTGTCCTGGAGTGTGGTGCAGTTCACTCCCCAGCTCACCATGATGCGCACCCGCGCCCGCGGGGAGGCCAGCCTTCAAGCAAGCGATCGCGAGGCGGCGTTGGCCGCCATCGAGACCGGCATCAACGAATTGGCAGAATTCTACCGCGACCATGAACGCGAAGAGCTCGTTGACCAAAGCGGCGAGATCCAGTCGTTGCGTGGGTGGTTGGAGGAAATCCGCCGCAAACCGCCGCAGAATGAGATCGAGCGTCTGCGTTTTGCCCTCGCCGAGGCCATTCGAATCGAGGATTACGAGAAGGCCGCTGAAGTCCGCGATCAACTCCGCAAACTCCAAGCTTCCGAAACATGAGCCTCCAACAACGCGTCACCGACGAACTCAAATCTTCCATGCTGGCCCGCCAGACCGTCCGAACAGGGACTCTCCGGATGCTCAAGGCGGCTCTGGGCTATGCCCAAATCGAGAAGAAAACCGAGACGCTCCCCGACGCCGATGTGATGGCGGTCATCCAACGTGAGGCGAAGAAACGGCGCGACGCGATGGACGAATTTGAAAAAGGCGGCCGTGCAGAAATGGCGGCCAACGAAAAAGCGGAGTTGGAAGTGTTGTCGGAGTTCCTGCCCAAGGCGTTGTCAGCCGAAGAGTTGGAAAGCCTCGTTCGTGGGGTCATCACCGAGATCGGTGCCACGTCCAAGAAGGACATGGGAGCTGTCATGAAGGCCGCCCAGGCCAAGATCGATGGCCGCGCCGATGGCAAATCCGTCAGCGCCTTGGTTTCCCGGCTCCTGCCTTGAGGTCAGAGAGCCCTGCGGATGCCCCTCCCTCATCAACCCTCCCGAAACGCCTCCGCGGCGGATTTTATCCGTTCCTTGAGTGCTACGGCCCAGGTCGCACGCTCCGGTGGGCAAACCATCGGTGAGTTCCTTGATCAACTGGGCGAGGGCAACGCCTGGTTGATGGCTTTGATCCTCACGCTGCCATTCATTCAGCCCCTGCCCACCGGGCCTATTGCCACCTTCGGGGGCCTAGCCTTTGCAGGAATAGGTTGGAGGTTAATCCGTGGTGATGAATCGGTCTGGCTGCCAATGCGCATCCGCTCGACTCGGCCTCGGGCAATGACTTGGAACGCATTCTCCGGCTTCGGGTGTGGATTACTGGGAATTGTCGGTCGCGTGAGCCGCACCGAACGCATGGTTTGGCTGGTGGATGCGGTCGGGCGCAGGGGCGCTGGCTGGCTCATCCTGGTGGGAGGCCTCTTGGTGGCTCTTCCATTTCTGGTGGTTCCGCTTCAGAACTCGCTCCCGGCACTGGTCATCTTTTTCGCGTGTATCGGACGGCTTCAGCGAGATGGCGTCATGTACCTGCTGGCTCTCCTGAGTCTGGTGGTCACGCTTATCTATTTTACGTTGGTCACCTGGGTGATCTTCTTTGCAGCCGAGCAGTCTTGGATGTGGCTTCGGGCTTTCCTCAGGGGATAGAAACCCATCGGAACGATCGGTCCCCGTACATGGACCCAGGAGCCAAAATGAAGATTAAAACCAACGAAGGGTTTCAAATGGAGGGACGAGTCGGTGGAAAGATCTGCAAAAACCGCTTGTGAAACTTTTCACTATCTCGCTAGGATGACTAAACAATAGTTGAGAACCTTCGCCGTCTGCTTGCCCGTGGAGCAGATCCGGTGGTAACCTATTTATCACGATGGCCTGGCCTAAAGCTTTAGTTTTTCTCTTTGGCGGACTCTTCTTTCAGTTGGTGACCGTTGCTGCAGAGCATGGAAACCCTGACGAGGTCGCGGCCACCCATGGCTTGCCTTCGGCGGCTCCGGTCATTTTCCATATCGGACCGTTGCCAGTGACCAACTCTATGGTCCTGACTTGGATTGTGTCTCTGTTGCTGGTTTTGGCTGTGCGACTTGGGGTACGGACCATTAAGGACGTCCCCGATGGAGCGCAGAACTTCTGGGAGTGGCTCGTCGAAAGTCTTTATGACTTCCTCGGAGGCATCATTGGAGCAGAACTGGTCCATAAGACCTTCTGGTTTTTCGCCTCCTTGTTCATTTTCATTTTGGCCACCAACTGGTTTGGGTTACTGCCGGGAGTTGGCAGCATCGGATATGGTCATCCTACGGAACACGGTTTCGATGTGACGGAACCCCTGCTACGCGGAGCTAACGCGGATTTCAACATGACCTTCGCCATGGCGATGGTTTTCTTTATCCTTTGGACTGTCTGGGCGCTGCAGGCCAATGGGCCTGTGGGCTTTCTCAAGCATCTTTTTGGAGCCAAAGGTGGCTTGGGCGGTTTCATGGGATTCATCCTCATGGTGGTCTTCTTCGCAGTCGGTCTTCTCGAGGTGGTCTCAATCTTGTTCCGCCCCGTATCCTTGAGTTTCCGTCTCTTCGGAAATGTCTTTGCTGGCGAAAACATGTTGGAGGCCATGACTCATCTGGGCGGTGCAAAACTGGGTTGGCTGACAGCCTTGCCCTTCTACTTTATGGAGATTTTGGTGGGAGTGGTTCAGGCTCTGGTTTTCATGTTGCTGACCGCGGTCTTCACCCTCCTCATCTGTTCGCACGATGAGGAACATGCCGAGGACGGTTCTCATCACTAATAATTTCGGCCCTCAGACGGTGGCAAGACTGCCGGGATGGCTGGCAACAACACTACAAAGATAAACAACACCATGATGATCGCAGAAATGTCCGGCAACATTCACGTCGCCGCAGCCGCCTTGGGCGCCGCCATCGGCGTCGGAATGATTGGCAAAAGCGCCGCTGAAGCGGTGGGTCGCAACCCCGGTGCCGCGACCAAGATCCTAGTCCAGGCGATCTTGAGCACGGCCTTCGCCGAAGGTATCGTGTTCTTTGCCTTGTTCCTCTGGAACGGGAAGTGATCTTGTCGGCGCGGATCCCCATGGTTCCGCGCCTCCCCTTTACTAGAAGTTCAGATCCCATAGTTCCTACAGAAATGAGCCATCTTCTAATTCTTGCTGCATCCGATGCGGGTCCGGTCGCCGAAATTGCCAAGACCTTCGGGGCCAACGTTCCGGCGCTGGTAGCCAATGCGATCAGCTTTTTGTTGGTTGCGCTCATTCTGAAGAAATGGGCGATCGGCCCCATCCAAAAGACTTTGGAAGACCGCCGCGCGACCATCGCTCAAGGTCTTGCCGATGCCAGCCGCGCACGGGAGGATCTCGCCGTTGCCCACCGCAAGTCCCAAGAGTTGTTGGTAGAAACGGGCGCCCAGACCGGTCGGATCATTGAAGAATCCAGAGCTGCAGCGGCACGGGTTACGGAGATCGAAACCCAAAAAGCCATTGCCGCCGCCGCCGACATCATTGCCAAAGCTCGTCATTCTAATGACGCCGAACTGGCCCGCCTCAAGGCGGAACTCCGTCAGGAATTTGGAAGGCTGGTTGTCGAGGCCAGCATCAAGGTCACCGGAAAGATTCTGACGTTGGACGACCAAAAGCGCTTAGCTGAAGAAACCCAACGGCAAATCGCCGCCTAAGCTAACCGGAATCATAACTTAAATTTCTCGGATGAAGATTGGAAAACAGGCGCGGCGTGACGGTAAGGATCTCTACCGGATTTGCCTAGTCGATGGTGTGCTGAACGAGGGCCGCGTCCGCCAGGTGATGACGCAGGTCTTGGCCAGCAAGCCTCGCAATTATCTGGCTGCCCTGACCCATTTTCAACGGTTAGTAGAGCTCGACATCCAGAGTCGTACCGTCCGCATTGACAACGCAGTGCCCACTTCTGAATCCCAGATGGACTCCATTAAAGCCAGCCTGACCCAGAAGTACGGGTCCGGTCTGGATTTCCAGTTCTTCGTGGATCCCACTCTGATCGGCGGGCTCTGCATCCAGATTGGCAGCGATGTGTTTGATGGCACCGTGAAAACACGGTTGGCCTCCCTCGAGAACAGTTTTTAACGATCATTTCCAACTTTCCCACAGTCGAAAAATCCCACAGACGACATGAGTTCCCTGCTCCAAGAAATTGAGGCCCAGATCGCTGGTGCCAAGGCTTCGGTGACGCGCCAAAACGTTGGCCATATCCGTGAAATCTCCGACGGTGTCTGCAAGATCGAAGGCCTTTCCGACTGCATGGCCAATGAGATGCTCGATTTTGGCAATGGCATCATCGGCCTCGCCTTGAACCTCGAAGAGACCGAGGTCGGTGCCATCATCATGGGTGACTACATCAGTCTCCATGAGGGCAGCGAAGTGAAGACCACCGGCAAGCTGCTTTCCGTGCCCGTCGGCAAAGGTTTGTTGGGCCGCGTCGTTGACGTTCTGGGCCGCCCTCTAGACGGCAAGGGACCCATCGAGGCTACCGCTTTCTATCCGGTCGAGAAAATCGCCCCGGGCATTGTGAAGCGCAAATCGGTGAGCCAGCCGCTCCAGACCGGCATCATGGCCGTCGACGCGATGATTCCCATCGGCCGTGGTCAGCGCGAACTGATCATCGGTGACCGTTCGACCGGCAAGACCACGATCGGCGTGGACACGATGATCAATCAGGCCCGCATCAATCAGCAGAATGCCGGCGCCAAGGACTTCCGTCCGGTCTACAACATCTACGTCGCCATCGGTCAGAAGCAGTCGAACATCGCCCGCGTCATCGCCGAGCTCGAAAAGGCCGGCGCCATGGAGTACACCATCGTGGTGGCCGCCGCGGCTTCGGATTCTGCCGCCGATCAATACCTGGCTCCGTTCTCGGGTGCGTCCATCGGTGAGTGGTTCATGGACAACGGCATGGATGCTTTGATCATCTATGATGATCTCTCCAAGCAGGCCACGGCCTACCGCCAAGTTTCCTTGGTGCTCAAGCGTCCCTCGGGTCGCGAAGCCTACCCGGGTGACGTATTCTATCTCCACAGCCGCCTCCTGGAGCGTTCGGCCCGTGTGAATGAAAAGAGCGGCAATGGTTCTCTGACGGCGCTGCCGATCATCGAGACCCAAGCCGGCGACGTCTCGGCCTACATCCCGACCAACGTCATCTCCATCACTGACGGCCAGATCTATCTCGAAACCGATTTGTTCTACCAGGGCGTCCGCCCGGCCATTTCGGTCGGTTTGTCGGTCAGCCGCGTCGGATCGGCCGCGCAGATCAAGGCGATGAAGCAGGTCGCCGGCAAGATCAAGCTCGACTTGGCGCAGTACCGCGAACTGGCCGCCTTCGCCCAGTTCGGTTCCGATCTGGATGCCAAGACCCAGGCCACCCTTGAGCGCGGTAAGCGCATCGTGGAACTCTTCAAGCAGAGCCAGTACAACCCGATCCCGGTTGAAATCCAGGTTTCCATCTTGTGGACCATGCAGAATGGTCTTCTGGACGACATCGCCGTGGACAAGGTCAAGGACTTCCAAAGCAAGATCACCGACTTCCTCAACACTCGGAAGCCGGCCTTGCTCGAGAAGATCCGCACTGAGAAGGCCATCAACGATGCGTTGGCAGCCGAACTCAAGGCCGCCGTCAACGAGTTCAAGCAGAGCTACCGCTAAGCAGCAGCCCGACGGGGACCCGTCTCACCCATCATGCCCAGCACACGCGACATCCGGCGCCGCATCAAGTCGGTCAAGAACACGGCGCAGATCACCAAGGCGATGCAAATGGTCGCCTCGGCCAAGATGCGCAAGGCCCAGCAGGCCGCGCTGGCGGGCCGGCCCTATGCCACCCTCATGAATGAGGTGATGGCGGCCGCCACGGCGGGAGCCGGTGAGTTCCAGCATCCGTTGGCTGAAAAACGCGAAGTCAAAAAGCGCGCGCTGATCATCATCAGCACCGACAAAGGACTTTGTGGCGCTCTGAACACCAATTTGTTGCGCGAGGCCGCCAAGGTGCCGCCTGCCACCACGGTTTACGTGGTGGCCGGACGCAAGGCAGCCCAATGGGTGGCGCGGACGAAGCGCGAACTGGTGGCGGAGTTTTCGTTCAAGGATTCACCGCAATTTGCTGAGGCGCGGGCCATTTCCAAATTTGCTCAGGAGCTGTTCCTCAGCGGTCAGGTCGACGCAGTAGACGTGGTTTTCACCAACTACATCAACACGCTGACCCAGAAGGCCGAAGTTCGGCCTCTCTTGCCGATGGGCCGCATCCAGAAGCTCGAGGCCAACCTCAGCGGACCCGGCACCTCCGAAGACCTTCAGCCGGGTAGCGCCAGCGAGTTCAGTTTTGAACCTGCTGCCGGTCAACTTCTCGGCAACCTGCTGCCGCACTACCTGAATTTTCAAGTGTATCAGGTGCTCTTGGAAGCCAAGGCATCCGAGCATTCGGCGCGGATGGTCGCCATGAAGAGCGCCACCGACAACGCTAAGCAACTCATCAAGGACCTGACGCTGGAGTACAACAAGCTCCGTCAGGCAAACATCACCAAAGAACTTCTCGAAATCACCAGCGCCGCCATGGCGATGGGCAACTGACCTCTCTCGGAAATGAACACAGGAAAGATCGTCCAGATCATCGGTCCCGTCGTCGACGTGGAGTTCTCCGGAACTCTCCCCGCGATCTACAACGCGCTCACCGTCGACTTTACTCCCCCCGGCGGCTCTGCCACCCGTCTCACGCTGGAGGTGCAACAGCACCTCGGCGGGAACTGGGTCCGCACCGTTGCCATGAGCACCACCGAAGGCCTCAAGCGTGGCCAGGCGGTCGTCGATCAGGGCAACCCGATCTCGATGCCCGTGGGTGAAGCCGTCATGGGTCGTGTCTTCAACGTCACCGGCGAAGCCGTCGACGAGCAGGGACCGGTCAAGGCCGACAAGTTCTACCCCATCCATCGCAATGCCCCTCCGCTGGTGGATCAGTCCACCAGTCCGCAGATCCTCACGACCGGCATCAAGGTCATCGATTTGATTTGCCCCTTCCTCAAGGGCGGCAAGGTGGGCGCCTTCGGTGGCGCAGGCGTCGGCAAGACCGTCGTCATCATGGAGCTGATCAACAACATCGCGAAGCTGCACGGCGGCATTTCGATGTTCGCGGGCGTCGGCGAGCGCACCCGCGAAGGCAACGATCTCTACAACGAGATGATCGAGGCCAACGTCATCAAGACCAAGAAGGACGCCAAGGGGCACCCGGAGATCGGTGAAAACGGCATGCCCGTTCTCGAGCCCGGATCCCGTATCGGTCTGGTGTACGGTCAGATGAACGAGCCGCCCGGAGCCCGTCTCCGCGTCGCTCTCTCGGCCTTGGCCGTGACCGAGTATTTCCGCGACGAGAAGAACCAGGACGTGCTGCTCTTCGTCGACAACGTGTTCCGCTTCTCGCAGGCGGGATCCGAGGTGTCCGCGTTGCTCGGCCGCACTCCGTCGGCGGTGGGTTACCAGCCGACGCTCGCCGCCGAGATGGGCAACTTGCAGGAGCGCATCACCTCCACGAAGAAGGGTTCCATCACCTCCTTCCAGGCGGTGTACGTGCCGGCCGACGATCTCACCGATCCAGCTCCGGCGACCACCTTCGCGCACCTCGATGCGACCATCGTGCTCGAGCGTTCCATCGCCGAGTTGGGCATTTTCCCCGCGGTCGATCCGCTGGCCTCCAGCTCCCGCGCTCTGGCTCCGGAGTTCGTGGGTGAAGAACACTACAATGTCGCCCGTGGCGTCCAGAAGGTGCTCCAGCGCTACAAGGACTTGCAGGACATCATCGCGATCCTGGGCATGGACGAGTTGTCGGCCGATGACAAGCTCACCGTGTTCCGCGCCCGCAAGATCCAGAAGTTCCTCAGCCAGCCCTTCACGGTGGCCGAGCAGTTCACCGGTCGTCCGGGTAAGCAGGTGCCGGTGGCCGAGACCGTCCGGAGCTTCAAGGAGATCTTGGAAGGCAAGTACGACGATGTCGCCGAGGCCAACTTCTACATGAAGGGTGGCATCGACGAGATCAAGGACTGACCGGTTGTCTGTCCCACGCATAGCACACCAACGACATGGCCACGCTCAAACTGGAAATCGTCACCCCGGAAGCTCGTATTTATTCCGAGGAGGTCGACATGGTCACGTTGCCAGGACTCGAGGGCGAGATGGGCATCTTTCCGATGCACATTCCGCTGATGACCCAAATCACCCATGGTGAAATCTCCGTCCGCAAGGGTGGTCAGGATCATTTTCTGGCCGTCGGCGAGGGCTTTGTGGAGATCACCGGTGCACGGGTCGCGATTCTGACCGACATGGCCATCCGAGCCGACGATATCGACGAGGCGCGTGCCGAGGAGGCTCGTAAAGCCGCCGAAGCACGACTCGCTCAGAAGCTGGGAGACGAAGAGCAGGCAGTGGCTCAGGCCTCCCTGATGCATTCGCTGACCCAACTGAATCTCAAGCGACGTCAGCGTCGGTGAGTTGAATCGGACTAGACCGATGAACAGAACGGCCGCCGATTGACCGGCGGCCGTTTCGTTGTAAATTGTCACCTTTGGTTCAGGACTGTTTTTGAGGTCGAACTCACAGCCTCGGGAAAGAACCCATAGCATGCCGGGAATCACCGAATTACCGATGCCCGAAGTCGATGTGGAGTCCCAGACCCAATCGACTCGCGAGCCTGAGTTCGTGGTCATCGTCTGGGATGATCCGGTCAACCTCATGCCGTATGTGACCCATGTTTTCCAGCAGGTCTTTGGTTGGAGTCGCGAGAAGGCCCAGCGACACATGCTCGAAGTCCATGAACAAGGTCGCAGCGTGGTGTTTCGATCGGGCTTCGAAAAGGCCGAGTTCTACGTCCACGCGCTCCAGAAATATTCCCTCACCGCTACGTTGGAACCCGCTTCATGAAGTTGCTGGAGACGGATGACGAGGGAAGCCTGTGGATGCTCAGTTCGAGGGAGCGAGGCCTGCTCATCACGCTGTTCACCCATCCCATGGCACCGCGGCAACGGGCGCGGATGAGCCGCAACTCCGAGGCTCTGGAAGAACAATGTCAGGCCGATCTGGCCGGAGAGTTGGAAGATCACAGCCAACAAATCCGCGCCCAATTGGTGGAAGTCGTGGTGGATGCCGAACAGGCCGATTCTGCCGATGACGAGGGCCATGAGTGGGTCATGAGCCTGACCCGAGAAGACGGCGAAGCCTTTCTGCAGGCTTTGAATGAATTGCGATTGAGAGCTTGGGAACAACTGGGAAAACCCAATCCACCGGAGGTTCCGGAGGATTTGTCCGAGGATTCGCCCGACGTCCTTCATTGGTGGACCTTGGGCATCGCTTCTCGGTTCCAGAGCAAGATCTTGTCGGCGACTGATCCCGAATGAACGGGCCCTCCGGAGCGGTGGCGTTTTTGGCTCCGGGTGACCGGTTGCCTGATCCGCGACAGGCTCGGGGCGATGGACTGGTGGCCGTTGGTGGCGATTTGTCGGTGGAGCGGCTGATCGAGGCCTACCAAAGCGGACTTTTCCCGTGGTCTGCCGATCCCATCACCTGGTGGTCACCGGAACCCCGCGGCGTGCTGGAGGTGGGTCAGATGCATGTTTCCCGGAGTCTGGCCCGAACCCTGCGACGAGCCCCATACGAGGTGACCTTCGACCAGGATTTCTCGGGTGTGATCCGCGCCTGCGCCGAAATCCCTCGCAGCGGGGTGAACTCCACTTGGATCTCCACGGGTCTGCTCGAAGCGTACGAACGTCTGGCTCAGGCTGGTCATGCCCACAGTGTTGAATGCTGGCAGGAGGGCCGCTTGGTGGGCGGGGTTTATGGGGTTTGTGTGGGAGGACTTTTTGCCGGCGAGTCGATGTTCCACCGAGCGGACGATGCTTCGAAGGTGGCGCTGGTTCACTTGGACCGCCGCCTCTCGGCGCGAGGATTCGCTCTGTTCGACTGCCAAATGGTCACCCCGGTGACGCGGGCCATGGGTGCCGTGGAAATATCCCGAACGGAGTATCTGAATCGGTTGGCCCAAGCTGTCGAACAGCCCAGCCGGTGGTGATGCTAAAAAGGGGAACCACCGTCGCTCCACCTGAAGTTTTGCGCGCGACGCTCGAGATCGAAGACAGCCCCACCCTTTTGGCGTCTCACCGCCAGAAACCCGAGCCAGCAGGAACCAGCAGGAACCAGCAGGAGCCAGAAAGAGGCAGCAAGAGCCAACAGGACCCAGCAAGAAGGCGAAGCCTCAGGCGGCTGCAGCGCTTTGAGTCCGACGGGTTTCCAGCGCTGAGATCATGCTGGTCAGGATGGATCGACCATCTTCGGTTCCAAGGATGGCTTCCACGGCCCGGTCTGGATGCGGCATGAGGCCTGCCACATTGAAGCGGTCATTGGCGATACCAGCGATGTTGAGCAATGAGCCATTGGGATTGGCTGACTCGGTCACCGCCCCTTGTGCATCACAGTACTGCCACAGGATCTGCCGTTGCGCTTGCAGGCGCTCGAGGGTCGAGGCGTCGGCAAAATAACAGCCTTCACCGTGGGCGATGGGAATGCGAATGGGAACGCCGTCGCGGCGGATTCCGGAAGTGAAAGGGGTTTCGAAGTTCGCGGTTTTCAGGAAAACCTGTTCGCAGTGGAAACGCAGGTCTCGGTTGCGGATCAAGGCACCGGGCAGCAGGCCAGCCTCGCAGAGGATTTGGAAGCCGTTGCAAATGCCGAGCACCAGACCTCCATTGTCGGCGAAGCGACTGACCGCCTGCATGACTGGGCTGAATCGGGCGATGGCTCCGCAACGCAGCGCGTCTCCGTAACTGAAGCCACCGGGCACGATGACGGCATCGACCTCACCGAGGGTGGTGTCTTTGTGCCAGACCAGTTTGGCCTGGGCACCCAGCACCCGCAGGGCATGGACGCAGTCTTGGTCGCAGTTGGAGGCCGGGAACTGGAGGATGGCGAATCGCATGGCCTGGGAGGGGGTCATTCCACGATCTCCAGACGGTAGTCCTCGATCACTGGGTTGGTCAGGAAACGCACGGCCGCCTCGTTCAGGGCCTTGTCTGCATCCGCGGCCGAGGTGCCCGGGGCGAGGTCGATCTCAATGTACTTGCCCATGCGGACTCCGGTGACTCCGGCGTATCCCATGTGTTCCAGGGCGTTGGCAACGGTCTTGCCCTGGGGATCCAGGACGGCCTTCTTCGGGGTGATGACGAGCTTGGCTTTCATGGCGGCGGAGACAAACCCCGGAAGCCCGGGGGAAGGGATAGAGTGGGACAGCTTCTCGATGGAGGTGAAGCAGATTTCTGGCAGCATCGATCTTCGATGGAGGCACACATCTCCCTAAAGAATTTCATTCAAGAGGGTCATTCCCTGGTCAGGGCCGTTCCCCGAAAAGGGGCATCTACGTGGTGAACGGAGTTGCCCAACGGCATTCCTGCACAGCGTCCTCGAGGGTCGGGTGTGGTTGTGTGAGTCGGACCGGAATCGGGTGGATTGGAATGGGATCGGAATTGGACGCTTGCCAGTCCCGGGTTGGCCGGTAGGCTACTCGTTCTTTCCGCCGGATTCCCCAGCGGAACACCCGTTTCATTTATGGCAGTCAACGCGAACGAACTCCGCAAGGGTCAAGCGATCCAGTACAACTCCGACGTCTGCGTCGTCCTTGAGGTGACACACCGGACCCCCGGAAACCTGCGCGCCTTCGTGCAGGCCATCCTCCGCAGCATCCGCACCGGCAAGAGCATGGACGTGCGCTTCAGCTCGGCGGAGAAGATCGAGACGGTCCCGCTGATGACCTACAAGATGGAGTTCAGCTACAAGTCCGGAGACGATTATGTCTTCGTGAATCCCGAGAACTACGAAGAGGTCACCGTGACCCCTGAATTCGTGGGTGATTCCAAGAATTTCCTCACTGAAAACAGCCTGGTGACCATGACCTTCGTTGAAGAGAAGGCCGTCATCCTAGAATTGCCTTCGAGCGTCATCCTGACTGTGTCGAACGCACCGGAAGGCCTCAAGGGCGACAGTGCCAACAACGTGCAGAAGACCGTGACGCTGGAGACGGGTGTCGAGATCAACGTGCCCCTCTTCATCAAGACCGGTGAAAAGATCAAGGTCGATACCCGCACCGGTAAGTACATGGAACGCGCCTGAGGCGTGTTGCGGGCGGTTTAGGACCGGCACCGACCGGCATTGAACAGTCCCAATCTTTTCCAAGCCGAACGCCCGTTTCGCTTTTCTGCGGAACGGGCGTTTGCGTTGGTATTTGAATCCGAAACCGATTGGGTCATTCCGGTCCAGCGACTCGGATGGGTTGGGCCGCGGACGGTGTCAGACCCAGTCGCACAAGGCCGAGACCGCAGCGGCCGAGCCATCGCGTAGCCAGCCGTCGAGCTGGGCGGGATCCTTGAGCTGCTGCCCCCGAATGCGGGGCACCACCACGAAGCGGGTATCGATTTCGCTCAACGCGCTGAGGTCACTCCAAAGCTTTTCGAACTGGGCGACGGGGAAGACATCTTCCTGACCGTGTCCCCAGCGTTTCTTCACGTCCTTGAGGGTGACATAAGTCGGTAAACGGCCGGCCATGGTCCGGATGGCCGAAGTGATTTTCACCTCGTTCTGGGTCAGGATGTCTTCCCGCGTCAGACCGAAGGCCTCGAGCAACCGGTCGAGGTGGATCCAAGTGGTCATGGAGTTGTAGAAGCGCAGCCGGAACTCGTCTTCTTCCCGAGGCATGGCCAAGCCTTCGACCAACCGGGGACGTCCGTGCACCCGCGCCAATCCGCCGCCCCGGTCTTCCAACCGACGGCCAATGACCTCGAAGGTCAGGCAGGCACCGCTGAGGAGATGTTGACCGAGCAAGGCCGGGTCCACCGAGGCCCCGAGGGTGTCGATGTTGTGGAGCAGCAGGTATTTGAGCTGGGGCCGCTCACCGAGCAAGCCCGCCAGGACCCCGTTGCGGAACAAGTTGGGAATCTCAAAGAAATGGCCGACCGGGTGCAGGCACTGAAGCGGCACATTGTCGGTGTAGTCGCCCGTTTCACCGGCAGCACGGGCCCATCCGATGAGAGCGGATCGGAGGCTGTCTCGGACCTTTTGCTGCTGCACGTCGAGCACCTGCTGGGGCATTTCCTCCCATGCAAAACGCAGGTCCCGCTCGGTGGGAATGAGTCTCAGACCCACGCTGCGACCGGGAGACAGGATCAGGGGTCCGGGATAGCCGTATCCATCGACCTCTCGCAGGAAACGCTGAGTGGGTTCGTGCGTGAGGTAGCTGGTGGAAAAGAGGTGGGGCAGCGCATGTCCGGCCAGTCGCCCGGACCGACGGGACTTCGCCAAATGCGTTTCGATGAAGGTCCGGTGGCGGCCCTCGAGCTTGGCGAAGGGATGCAGCGCCTTGCACGTGCCTGCTCCGCCGGTCCAGCGCGAGCCTGCTCCCGCTGCCAGTGTCACCACCGCAACCTCACCGGCCCGCAAAGCCGCTTCGCCCGCAGCGCGGACCTCCGGGGCCACCCGCACCGAAGGCGAGTCCCATCGCAATACATCGCCCGGTTCGACGTCGTCGATCTGGCTATCAGCTCGAAGCCGATTTTGGGCCAACCCGATACGGCCTTCTTGCAGGTCGGATCGGATTTGTTCGTGCTGGGCCGGATCAAAGCCATTGGCCGTCAGCAGGCTTTGCAAACCGCTGCGGCCGGTGGAGTCGCCTCGGGAACGCGGCAGGAGGGCATCGAATAGCGTCTGGATCAGTCCGCCCAATTCCGGCCGGGAACGGGCGGCCATACCCACCCGGTCGAGTTCAGCACGACGGGCCGGGGCCAATGAACGGCGGTCGGCACGGATCATGGCCGGGACCGTGAGCGCGTAGTAATGGGGCGGCATCAGCGCATCGTCGCCCGACAACAAGTCGGCCACGGTGCCGTGCTCATTGATGGCGTAGTCGAAGACCACCGGATCCATGGCAAAGGGCAGGGCCGCTGAGAGGCTGCGCTTGGTTTCCAGCATCAGGATTTGAAGCCGTTCTTGGGCCTCCGCCTTCCGCTCTGGGGCGAAGATGAAGCCCATCCCGCCGCCGGACATGCCGCCAAGCATCCAGAAGCCCCAGAAATCAGCGCCGAATTCGGTTTCGCACTGCTGGATGAGCTGCTCGGTGAAGTGGTTGGAGGCCCAAGGGATGATGGCTTGCAGCGGTTGCCGGAAATTGCGCGTGGTGGCCTGGCCGACAGCGCGGATATCGCCTCGTCGAAGCGCATCGATGATTTCGTCCAGGACTCCGAGCGCCTCTTGGCGGCCCGACCATTCGGCCGCAGAGCGCAGGAGGTACTTCTCGGTGACCATTTCGAGAATGGGTCCGACATTTTGGGCCATGCCTCCATGGACCACCACCAGCGAATCCATGAGCGCGCGGCGTGAGGATTCCGGGATTTCCTGGCGGCTGAAGACATGATGGGTTGGCATCAGGCAGCCGCGGGAAATGCCCCATTCGGGATCCTCCTCAGTGGCCGCCACGCCGGTGATGAGCTTGATGCCTGGCCAGACACCGCCTGAATCTTGCCAACCACCGCCGGAACCGCCCAACCACTCGCCCAAGAGGGCCCGGGCGAGAACGAGCCGACGCTCCGATTCCTCGAGTGGCCCGGTCAACGACGCGGCTTGACCGGTGGCCCGCATGAGGACGCTGATGAGCGACCCGAGCAAATTGGTGCTCACTGCCAATCGCGATCCCTTGGGGATGTCGTTGACGCTGGAACACAGCTCGAGGCCACGTCCCGGACCCACGATGCGCGCGAGCAAATCGGCGAGCGACTGGCCGGAGCCCTCAATGCCCGGCGGCACCACCCCGGCGGCGATGACGGCCGCCTTGAGCAGGCCAAGGTAATCCTTGGCAAAATCAAAGACTTCTCCCAAGGCGGTGATGTCCGCGGTCGCACCGAGGTCCACCGAGGTGAGGCGGAGCACCGGTTCATCGAGCACGCGCAGCCAGGCACTCACCGGTGGACGGGGCGACGCATCGCGTCCGTGGACACCGAGGTCGACGGAGATGTTCAGCACCCTGGCCCCCTCCGGATAGTCCATGCCCAGGAAGAAAATGTCGGACCAGGCCGAATGGGTGAGGTCCATTCGTACGGGTGTCTGCTCGCGAAGAATTGGATAGCTGCCGTCGGGAGAGCGTTCCAGAAGCTCCGACCTGAGCCGAAGCGGCTGATCCGCTGGATGGCCCATGCGGAACATCCACTGGTTGCCCTTCACGGTCCGCACGCTGCGGCGAACTTGATCAGCCAAGGTCTGGAAGGCCAGGCGGTGGTAGGCCGCGGCCAAGGCCGAAGCGATGCCGTCGGATGGACCCTGCGTTTGGAGTTCTCCGAGAAAGCAATCGATGGCCTCTTCGAAGCGACGGTTGAGCAGGTGTTCAAACCCGGCAAAGGGGATCAGGCCAGCGTTTCCAGAGGATCCCAGTTTGGGCGGGAGGTGGAACCGATGGAGCGCCGACAAGAAGAACAGCGCCCGAACCCGCTCGTACAAATTCTGGGCATTGCGGCGGAACTGGTCGAGGGCGGTGCACGCTTCAAGCAACTCGGCCAAACTTGCAGGCCCGGCCCAGGCCTCCAGCGGGCGGTTCCGCACGGAAGGCTCTGGCGACGTGATGAGGTCGATGAGCGGGTGGGCGGGCACGATGGCCAGACTATCCCCGAAGGCCTTCCAGTCCGTCAACGCCTCGAACCATTCGCAGCCCATCCGAAAACGGCTGCGACCGTTGGCATCCTGGAGACGACCCAGCGGAGCGCCAGTCAGTTGCGACGGCCTAGGCCGCCGAGGTAACGCAGCAGGTCGCGGAAGTCGGCTTCACTGAGGCGGTCGACCAAGCCGGCAGGCATGATGGAGCCGGCTTGGGTTTGTGATTGGATTTCCGAGCGGGCCAAACGCAGCGGTCTGCGGGTGGCAGCATCCAGCAGCACGATTTCCTGGGGTGAGCTGCTTTCAATGCGACCTTGGATTTCCTCGCCGTTGCGAAGGGTGAGGTTCCAGGACATGAAACCCTCCTTCACCTCGACCTGAGGTTCCAGAATGGCGCGCAGGATGAATTCCGGGGTTTGTGCGGTGCCCAGTGCTCCGAGGTCGGGGCCAAGGCCCGGCTGCGATGCACCGACACCGTGGCAGGCGGTACAACCCAGTTCGGCCCGTGTGAAAATTTTGGCCCCCCGCTGAGCATCGCCCAAAGCCGAGACGGTCTTCAGGAATTCTTGCCGGGCCTTTTCGGAGGCCAGTCGTTCAGTGAGGGTTTGGATTCCGGTTGATCCGCCCAAAACCGGACCCAAAGCCGCCGTCAATTCCGGCACATGGCGACCGGCCTGGGCCAAGAACCCAGCCAGCGCGCGTGCCGATTCCGGATGAGGTGCTGTCACTTGGAGGGCCTTGGCCAACGCGACGGCTCCACCCCTGTGGCGGAGGATGGGCGCTACGATCGCCTCCAGCGAGGCGGGGTTTGATTCGTGAGCCAGAACCTCTGCTGCGATGCGTGAGGCAGCGTTGAGATCCCGGGCTGGGAGAGCGCCTGCCGCTGCCGATTTCAGCAATGGCGATGCACCGGGCCCGGCCGCGCGGACGATTCGAGCGGTGTGTTTTGCGGAGGAGAACACGGCGAGGCCCACGATGGCTCCGGCCCGCACGGAATCGGTGGCCTCGGATGATTCCACGAGTTGGACCAACTCGGACTCCAACGCGCTGATTTGCCAGCGGCCGATCAATCGTGCGGCCGCCGAGCGGACCGAGGGGTCGGCCGATGTCAGAAGCGGACCCAAGGCCGGGCTGATGTCTTGTGCGGGCTTGAGTCCGAGATCGCGGCCGAGTGTGTCCAACTGGCTGAGGGCCCGCGCGTGGGCTCCGGCATCGTAGGCGGTGCCGACGGTGAAGGTCCGGGCTGCCAGCAACAGAGGAATGTCTTGGGCACGCGCGGCGGTCAGCACGGATTCGACCAGTGATGCCTGGGTGTCGGCCGGCAGAGCCACCTCCTGGACGCGTCGCAATCGGGTGGCGGCTTCGTCCACGGTGTCGGCGCTGCGATCGGCCCGGGCGAACGCGTCGCGTCGGCGCTGGTTGTTTCCGAAGCTCAGGGTTCCTTGCGCGTAGGGGCCTTTCCACAGGGGTTTGAGAGCGTGGACGCATTGGGTGAATGCGTAAGCCACCGGGGCTTCTTCCGGCTGACCGGTGGTATTTTCCATGGCGATGGATGCGACTTCGACGGCCCGGGCGTCGGGCACGTAGGCGCAGGCGACCACGGCTTCCAGGCGGACCCGCGGCTCTGCATCGGCGGCGAGTCGGCCGAGGATCTCGAGCGGATTCTTCAGGCGACTGGCCCAATGCCCGGTGACGCGGGCGGCCCGGGCGCGGTGGTCGGGGTTGCGGGAACGGGAGAGGAGCTCGACGAACTCGGCGTCGGGCACCTCGTGCGAGGCGACGATGCCCACGGCCTCGTTCAATCGCTCGAGGCGGACGGCGTCTGACGGCGCGGCGGCGACCCAGGCCCGGACGCCGGCGACGACCGGATCGGTCGGCCGGTCTTTGAGCACCCGGGCGGCGAGTTGACGGTTCCAGCGTTCTGGCGAGAGCAACTGGTCGAAGAGCGCAGGCAAGTCCGCCTTCTCCAAGCTAGGAGTCTTGAGGCTAGGTCGGCCGTTGGCGGTGACGCGCCAAATGCGTCCGCGCGTCTTGTCGCGGTCGGGATGACGGAAGCTCGTCTGGTAGTGGCCGATGAGGGCATTGAACCAGTCACAGAGGTACAGGGCGCCATCGGGTCCAAAACGCACATCGACCACTCGGAAGGCAGTGTTGGTCGATTCGACGAGGGGCGGCAATCGGTCGACCTGGAACGTCGCCCCGCGGGGGGTGAGGCGGAATCGCTCCACGCTGTTGTGCAGATAACCGCCGGCCACGAACTCTCCGCGGTTCTCGGGGAGCCAGTGGCTGTTGTCGGCGATGTCGGCTCCGCCGAATTTGCGACCCTGGTTCCACAGCGGTGGATGCGCCTCGAAGTGCTCAGTGCGAATCATCGCCTGGGTCAGATGGGCGATGCCGTGGCCATTGCCGGCGAAGACGAAGGGTTGGCCGGCGCGGTCGAAGGTGGTGCCGAAGGGATTGTGCGCGCCCATGGCTCCGTCCCAAAAGGCGTCGAGCCGCATGCGGCGGGGCCAGAAACGCCAGATGCCGGCCTGGTGGAGCGTCTCGTTGCCCCAGGGGGTTTCGATGCGGCTGATGGCGTGGAGGCCCTGGCTCATGAGGAGTTCACCGGCGGGGCCCCAGGTGAAGGAGTTGAGGGTTTGGTGGGTGTCGCCCGTTCCGAAACCGCTGAAGATCACGCGCCGCACGTCGGCCTTGCCGTCACCGTCGGTGTCCTTGAGGAAGAGCAACTGGTCGGCGGCCCCCACGTAAACGCCGCCATCGCCGAGTTCAAGCCCGAGGGGCATGTGGAGTTGGTCGTCGAACACGGTGGACCGATCGGCTCGGCCGTCATGGTCGGTGTCGTCCAGGACGACGATGCGATCGCGCGGGGCCTCACCGGGGCGAATCTGGGGATAGCTGGTGGTGGTGGTGACCCAGAGTCGACCGTCGCCGTCGAAGCGGATTTGGGTGGGCTTGACCACGCCGTCGGCTTCGCTGGCGAAGAGGCTGATGGAGTAGCCCTCGGTCGCTTTCAATGTCGCCAGTTCTTCGGCGGGTGTTTGGGTGGCCAGGACTGTGCCGGGCAGGCACAGGGCAGCGAATACCGCAGCCTGGAGGAGTGCTCGGTGGGAGACGGGGTGCAAGTGGTGAGCAGTCATGGCGGATCAACGGGCTGTCTCAAGTGCGGTCACGCGGGTCAGGAGGGCGGCGAGGGCGTCGGTCTTCTGGTCGGCCGCTTGAAGGAGCGGGACGAATTGTTCCATTTCCGCAGGGAACCAGCGGATCTTGGGGTCGCGGTGGTCGCGGCTGCTGAGTTGCTCGGTGCGGTCGCCCGCCAGAAAGGCCCAATTGGTGGGCCGGCTGTAGCCTTTCCACAGTGCGTTGCGTTCGATGACGGCCTGTCGTAGGGCTTCCCACGAGGGTTCGGGGAATCGGCCGGCCGGATCGGTCTGAGGGACGACCAGTCCGTGAAGCCAGGGTTTGAGGGCGCTGGCGGCCACGCGGGCTTGTCCGGATTCGGTGAGTTTGCGTCCGTCGATGGACAGGTCCTTTTGGGATCGTGCGGCTTCGAAGACATCGATGACGGGCAGGTTTTGGCGCCGGGCGATGTCTCGGATGCGTTGGGCGTAGGCTTCGATCGGTGGCGGATCGTTGCGAGTGACCGGAATGGGGGTGACGAGGATGACGCGGGTTCCGAGGGCCTGGCAGTCGAGGACCCACTGATGGAGGCGTTCCGCGAAACGTTCGAGGTGTTGGAGTCCGTCGTAGGCTTCGCCTTGTCCGAAATCGAGCACACAGACGGTGGCCTTGGCGGTGGCAACTTGTTGAAGGGGGCTGGGATAATTGACTTCGCGGAGTTGGCTGAAAACGGTGTCGCCTTCGCGGGCGAGGTTGAGGATTCGCAAGTGG
>Ga0255096_1000393_pt1 | contig 21431 bp, 16 predicted proteins | sample Colum_Atlam_RepA_2_FD_188563 | JGI IMG/M metagenome (GOLD analysis project Ga0255096, IMG submission 188563) | Freshwater microbial communities from Columbia River, Oregon, United States - Colum_Atlam_RepA_8d | ecosystem: Environmental > Aquatic > Freshwater > River | place: USA: Oregon... | reverse complement strand
AAGCTGGCATTGCCGAAGCTGCCCTCGACGCACGCCACGCTGCTGCACTTGACGGGCGGTGAAGACATCTCCACCAAGCTTGTGGTCGAGGCCATCGAGCGCGACCAGATCATGTCGGCTGAGGTGCTGGGGGCCGCGAACTCGGCCGCGTACTCGGCAGCCGAACCTGCACGCACAGTGGCCGAAGCCGTGGTGCGCATTGGCGCGCGGGACTTGCGCGCCTTGCTGTGGTCCATGGCACTCAAAGCCTCGGCACCCGACGATGGGGCCTTGGCGACATGGGCTCTGGAGGCGTGGCGTCAATCCGCGGCAATGGCGCGCATGGCGCGTGTGTTCGCACCGGAACTCAGCTTGCCGCCAGAACAAGTCGTTACCGCGGTGTTGCTAGCCGATGTGGGCAAAGTGGCCTTGATCGCGACTCTGCGACGCGAGTTGGAGCGCAGCAAGAAGCCCATCGCGCCTACACCCGCACTGGTCGGTTGCCTCTTCCGCGAAGAGCATGAAGCAGCAGGAGCTGCACTGGCGCGCAGCTGGCGTTTACCCGAAGAGATTGCCAACAACTGCGCGCATCACCACGAATGGCCGACCAACGAACGCGGACTCAAGCTCGCGGCGTTGACGTCGCTCGTGCAACGCTTGGACATGCTCCTCGCACTCGGTGCCGAGGTCGCCTTCCGTTCGAGTGCACGCAGACCGGAGTTCGCTGCGCTCGGCGTTCCATGGCCAGCGCGCGCAGCCAAACTAGAAGCCGCCGAGCAGGAATGGCGCACGAGCGCCTGAATACGAGCGCCTGAATACGAGCGCAGGCTCTAACGCGGCGCTGACCGATCGATGCTCGTGGGATCAAGGTCCACACGGACACCACCAATCTCGCGCGTAGCAGCACGCAACTTGGCACTACGACGCCCTTGGGCATCGACCAGCACCAACTCGTACATCGCCTCGGCGACAAAGGGTGCCAGCAAATACGACACGCCCGGTCGCAACGGCACCAGTGTCTTCGGCCCCAAGGCCCACGCGCCTGCGTCCGACAACAAGTAAGCCTCGCTGCCTTGCGTGCCTTCCACATGCGCGATTTCCAAGCGCAAGTCTTCCTCACCCAACAAGTACAGCTCGATCGAGGGCGACTCCGTCAACTGCAAGATGCCCAAGTCGAGCACTGATGCTCCCTTGCCGGGAGTCACCAAGAAGCCCTTGCGCGTGACGGCTAAACCGACGCGCGCCAAGACAAGGTGATTGGAATCGAGCGGCAACGCCAGAGGACCAAAAGCCAAGTCCTCGCCAATCGTGCGCGCAGCACCACCGCGCGGACGTTGCAATGCGTCAGGCGTTTCCACATACACCACGCGCGGGTGCGCGAGACTCGGCGCATCCGCGGGAACCGACAAGCGACCGCGTACCCACGCCTGCCCCGCAGGCGGTGGCGGTGTGTGCGCAGCGCTACTGCGCGTTGTTGCGGGCCCGGTCTCGGTGACGAGGAAGTGATGAGCCACATCCGCACGCTGCACCGGCGAAACAACCGGCGTGTCCAACCACGCGAGGATGCCCAAGCTGCTGAGCACCACCAGCAGGGTCGTTGCCAACCAACGAACTTCTGTCTTGGTCTGCATGTGCGCACACTAGCCTAAGCAAAGGCCCGCCACCATGCGCGGTCTGGCGGTGCACAGGACACAGCCACGCGCAATTCGCGCACAGGGTGGTCGAACTGCAGGTCGCGCGCATGCAGCGCAATGGAGGCATCGTCAAGGGCCGCGCGCGCACCGTACTTGAGGTCCCCCACGATAGGCCCCAGGTGCGTAGCACACGCAACGCGCAACTGGTGCGGACGCCCTGTCAGCGGCTGCAACTCGACCAACGAGCGCCCGTGCAGCGTGCGCAGCACTTTGAGGTGCGTGTGGGCTTGCTTGGCATGGGCTGTACCTGCCGCAACGACCTGCACCACATTGGTGCGCTCGTCCTTGAGCAACCACTGCTCGACAGCAAACTCGCGCGCAGGGTACTGGCCTTCTACAAGCGCGACATAGGTCTTGTGTGTGGTGCGCTGGCGAAAGCTCTCTGACAGGCGTGCTGCGGCTTTGCTCGTGCGAGCGAAGACCACCACACCGGAAACGGGCCTATCGAGACGATGCACGACACCCAAGTACACCGCGCCGGGCTTCTGGTAGCGCTTGGCTACCCAGTCCTTGGCGAGGTCATAGAGGCTGGCGTCCAAGCTCTCGTCCGGCACCATGGGCACGCACGCGGGCTTGACCAGTGCCAGCACATGGTTGTCGTCATGCAGGATCGACAGCTCCATGCGTGTGCTCACCCTGGTGACACCGCGCTGGCCTCAAGACCGCGCATGTGCCGCGCACAGAAGCCGCACGGCAACTGCCGCGCACCATCCTCCTGCGTCAGGGCCAACTCCGCGGCCTCGATGCGACCGGGCCCCAGCTCGGCAAACAAGTTCGCGAAAGTCAGGGGCGTACATCCAATCGCATAGGTCGACAGCACTACCAAAGAACGCTCGGCCAACACGTCACGCACGGCGTGGACCAACTCGGCCACTTGGTCTTCAAACTGCCACGTCTCGCCCTTGGGTCCGCGTCCGTAGTGCGGCGGATCCAGCAACACGACTTCATAGCGCGAACCGCGGCGCGCTTCACGCCGCGCATAGGCCAACGCGTCCTCCAACACCACGCGCACCGCACTGTCAGGCAAACCGGACAAAGCTTGGTTCTCGCGTGTCCACGCAATGGCGGCCTTGGAGGCATCCACATGCGTCGTTTCGTAGCCATGACGCGCGGCCAACACCGTCGCCACGCCGCTGTAGCCAAACAGATTCAGCAAGCGCGGCTTGGCACCGAGACGCGGACGCAGCTCCTCGACCAACTTCCAGTTGGGAGCTTGCTCGGGAAAGATGCCAATGTGCTTGAACGGCGTGGGGCGGATGCGCACGGTCGCACCCAACGCATCGATGGTCCACTCCGGCACACCGCGCCGCGCCTGCGGACCTTCCCAGCGCCCACCACGGTCGCTTTCGCGCACAAACACGAGGTCGGCACGCTGCCAAGTCTCGTCACTCAAACTGCGCGACCACACAGCCTGTGGATCGGGCCGGCGCAAGACATAGGGGCCGCAACGCTCCAGCTTCTCGCCTGCGCCGCTATCCAACAGAGCGAAGTCCTTGAGCGGAACGGTGGGAAAGACAGCGGGGCGCATGCGGGAGCTTGGACCTAGCGTGGCGCGATCATACTCCAAGGCGTACCATTCGTCGCCGATGAGCCGAACTCTGCTGCGTGTGGGCGCACCGCCCTACCTTGTTGCGCGACCACTGATCGAGGGCTTGGACAACTCGCCGCTCGTGCAGTTGGAGCGCGACGTGCCGGCACGCCTCATCGAGAAGCTGCGCAAAGCCGAGTTGGATGTGGCGCTGGTCAGCACCATCGAGCTGTTTCGCCAGCAAGGATATGGCTACCTCGCGGGCTTTGCGATCGCCGGCCACGGCGAGGTCGCCTCGGTGCGCGTCTTCTTGCGTCGCCCGGTGGAAGAGCTCACCAGTGTCGCGCTCGATCCCGCCTCGCGCGCAGCTGCGGCACTGGTGCAAACGCTGTTCTCCGGTGCACTCGGCGACAGCTTCCCGCGCCCGCGTTTGGCACCGCGCTTCATCGATGTGGACACGGGCTCTGATCCATCACGCGCCGAGGCCGATGCTTTCCTCGAGATTGGCGACGCGGCTCTGCGCCGTTCGCTCGAGACGCGCGACGCAGAGTACTTCGATCCATCCGGCGCGTGGGCGCGCGCGACGCAACTGCCCTTCCCCTTCGCAACCTGGATTGTGCGTCCGGGGCTCGAGCTGAGCCAAGCCGAGCTCGCCACCTTTGCTGCAGCACGCCGTGCCGGTCTCGCCAAGCTCGAGTCCTATGTCGAGGAAGGCGTGGCTCAACTCGGCCTGCCGCGCGAAGCGCTCGCCCGCTACCTGCGGCTCGAATGTCGCTTCGATGATGAGCCGCGCTTGGACTTGGCGCTCGAGCGCTGGCGCGCCGCCGCGACCCAAGCCGGCATGTGCGCAGGTTGGTGGCCGATGCGCATCGCCACAGGGGCAGCTCCCTCATGCCGCGCATCCTGAAGACCAAGGTCTGTCCGCATTGCGCGGCCCAACTGCCCAAGGGCGCGTCGCCTCGCGTGTGCCCGCAGTGTGCAGGTTCGCTGCAGCAACGCTACATGGCGTGGGGCTGCCTGAGCTCTGCCCCCAAGGTGTTCTTGGCCGGCTGGGCGTTGCATGAAGTTCTGCATTGGTTTGTCCAAAATCTGAATCAAACCTCCTAGCAAGTGGAAAGATTTGCCTAGGTTTCCCCTGCCCGGCTGCGGAATCTGGGGGTATCTCTGAAGGAGAGGTTTCCGTTGGCACGGACCTCCCCTCCCGACCATGCTCCGTATCCTCCCCCTCGTCGCCGGTCTGCTGGTCCTTGTTCCCTCCTCCGTGGGAGCACAGTCCTCCACAGGAGCGCAACTGCGAACTCCGAGTGTCAAGGAGCTTGGACGCGGGCGCGCAGCAGCCCTGCCGAGTGCAGCCACCACAACGGTGCCTGCGCTGCCGCTCACAAGTGCGCTCGTAGGCGGTAGTGACTCGTGCGCCACCCCCGATGCGTTGGTGGGCGATGGGCTCTACCTGTTCGACAACACAGCGGCCACAACCGGCCCGCAGGGACAGACCCAAGGCATCTGCAATCAAGTAGGCGGTGGCACAGGCATCTTGAGCGATGTGTGGTTTGCATGGACGGCCACGACCACAGGCCTCGCGCGCGTCAACACCTGCGGCTTCTCGACCGTGGACACGAAGATCGCGGTATACAGCGGCAATGGTTGCCCGACCACAGCAGCACTCGCCTGCAACGACGATGCTTGCGCTGCGTTCCAATCGACGGTGACCTTCAACGCAACTGCGGGACAGGTCTACACGATTCAAGTGGGCCTTTACCCCGGCACACAACCGCCCGCCATTCCGGGTGTAGGCCAACTGCAGATCATCACCACGCCCGTGCAAGTGGGACCAGACAACTGCGCGACTCCGACGATCATCGCGGGCGATGGCACGTTCAACTTTGACAACACCAACGCCACGACAGGTGCCGAAGGTCAAGGACAGACTCTGTGCAACCAAGTCGGTGCAGGCACCGCGGTGTTGCAAGATGTGTGGTTCCAGTGGACCGCCGCCACCACCGGTACAGCCATTGTGACTACCTGTGGCTACACGGCAATCGACACCAAGATTGCGTTCTATGCAGGCGCTGGTTGCCCGACCACAGCGGCACTCGCGTGCAATGACGACGCCTGTGCAGGCTTCCAGTCGACCTTGACCGCCGCAGTCGTCGCAGGGCAGACCTACACCATTCAACTGGGCCTGTATCCGGGCAACATTCCGCCCGCGACCTCAGGTGCAGGGCTCTTCAACATCCAAACGCGCCAACCACCGACCAACGACAACTGCGCGACACCCCAGAACCTGACGGGCTTGGCGTTTGCGTTCTATGACTGCGCTCCCGCTACGACGGGTGCACAAGGCCAAGCCGAGGCGCTGTGCGCCGAACCTGCTGGCACAGGTCTCATCAAGGATGTGTGGTACGCATGGACTGCGCCCGCGACGGCGCAGTACCGCGTGTCGTCGTGCGGCGTCTCTGTGCTCGACTCGAAGATCGCCGTGTACACCGGTCAGGGTTGCCCGACCTCGCCCGCCATCAGTTGCAATGATGACGACTGCAATACGCAAGCGCGAGCCATGTTCCAAGCCGTAGCAGGCCAGCGCTACACCTTCCAAGTGGGTCTGTGGCCGGGTGCGCAAGTCAGCGGCTCGGGCGCGATTTTCATCGAACTCGTACCACCGGCTCCTGCGAACGACCTGTGCGCCAATGCGACGCCCATCACCGGCCCAGGTCCGCATGCCTTCGACACGACTCTGTGCTTCACAGGCACCGAAGGCCAAGCCGAAGCCGCGTGCGTGTTCTTCAACGAGATCGCGATTCGCAATGACCAGTGGTTCGCGTGGACCGCATCGACCACCGGAACAGCGACGTTGACGACGTGCGCCGGCATCATCGGCAGCCCGAGTGAAGACACAAAGGTCGCCATCTATGCCGGTGCTGGTTGCCCCACGGGTCCAGCGATCGCGTGCAACGAAGACGATGGCTTCTGCGGACAGTTTGGCTTCCCCTCCACAGTCTCGTGGCCGGTGGTGTGCGGGCAAACCTACACGATCCAGATGGGGCGCTATCCGCTGGAGACGAACTCGGTGTTAGGTACTTTTGACATCGTCGAAAGCGGTGCACCCTGTGTGGTCGCCACACCGTTCTGCTTTGGTGACGGCAGCGGAACCGCTTGCCCCTGCGGCAACTCAGGCACAGCGGGCCGTGGTTGCGCCAACTCGGTGGATGGAACGGGAGCGGCGATCGAGGCCACTGGTGTGGCAAGCCTCGCGGCCGACTCGCTGCAGCTGCGGTTGTTCGGTGTGCCGAACTCTAGCTGCCTGTACTTCCAAGGCACCACACGCACCAATGGGGGTGCGGGTGCGGTGTTTGGCGACGGCCTGCGCTGTGCGGGCGGTACGGTCCTGCGACTGGGCACCAAGCAAGCTGCTGCTGGCGCCAGCGCCTACCCGCAAGCTGGTGATCTAGCCATCGCGACGCAGGGCCAGGTGCTCGCCCCGGGTACGCGCACCTACCAGGCTTGGTACCGCAACGCTGCGGCGTTTTGCACCGCTAGCGTGTTCAACCTCAGCAACGGCTTGGAGTTGACCTGGGTGCCGTAAACGGCACCGCCCTTGCAAGTGCCCGCGCGTGTTCCTACACCAACAGGTCGGATGGAACTCGAAAGCACCGACAGCAAGCAAGCCACGAAGGTTGAGTCGCAAGAAAAGCCCGCCAAGCGCGGCGCCACAGCCGAGGACATGGCGGCGCGGCAGCGCGACATTTCAGTGGCGGAATTCTTCACGAAGAACCGCCACTTGCTGGGCTTCGACTCCCCGCTCAAGTCGCTGTTGACCGCAGTCAAAGAAGCAGTCGACAACTCGCTCGATGCGTGCGAAGAAGCAGGCATTCCGCCGGATGTGCTGGTCGAGCTGCACGAACTCGCGGAGAACCGTTACCGCATGGTTGTGGAGGACAACGGTCCCGGCATCCTGCCCGAACAAGTAGGCAAGGTCTTCGGCAAGCTGCTCTACGGCTCCAAGTTCCACAAGCTGTCGCAATCGCGCGGCCAACAAGGCATCGGCATCTCGGCGGCGGGCATGTACGGCATGCTCACAACGGGCAAGCCGATGAAGATCATCAGCAAGCCTGGCAAGCGCGCCAAGGCCCACGAGTTCTTGCTTTCGATCGACACAACGAAGAACAAGCCTGACATCCACGAGCAGAAGACAGTCGAGTGGGACAAGGATCACGGCACGCGCGTCGAGATCGAGATGGAGGCCAAGTACCAGAAGGGCCTGCGCTCGGTCGACATGTATGTCAAGCAAACCGCCATCGCCAATCCGCATGTCACGCTGACCTATCGTGACCCACAAGGCGGCGTGGTGACCTACGAGCGCAGCACCAAAGATCTGCCGCCCGCAGTAGAAGAGATCAAGCCGCACCCGCACGGTGTGGAGCTCGGCCGTTTGATCGGCATGATGAAAGAGACGCAAGCGCGCACGCTGGCGGGCTTCTTGCAAGAGGACTTCTCACGCGTCGGGCCCAAGGTCGCGGTCGAGATCTGCAAGGCCGCCAAGTTGTCCGACAAAGCAGTGCCGTCCAAAACCGCGCGCGAAGAAGCGGCTGCACTGCATGAAGCGATCCAAAAGGCGAAGATCATGGCGCCTAGCACCAACTGCATTTCGCCCATCGGCGAGAGCTTGGTGTTAGCAGGCTTGAAGAAAGAGATCGAAGCCGACTTCTACTACGCCAACTCGCGCGCACCGAGTGTCTACCGCGGCAATCCGTTCGTGATCGAAGTGGGCATCGCGTACGGCAAGCCGGGTGGCGTGGGCCTCGATGTGACCGATGAAGGCCGCATCGTGAAGAAGGAGAAGTCGACGGCCGCGACCGAAGATCTCGTTGGTGCCGCAGACGAACCGGTGCGTGTGTTGCGCTTTGCCAACCGCGTGCCGCTCTTGCATCAGCAATCGGCGTGCGCCGTGACCAAGGCGGTGATCCAAACCAACTGGAAGTCCTACGGACTCCAACAGCCCAAAGGTGCGCTGCCTATCGGCCCCATGGCCGTGATGGTGCACATCGCCTCGGTGTGGGTGCCCTTCACGAGTGAATCCAAGGAGGCCATCGCCGCCTACGAGGAGATCATGAAGGAGATCAAGCTTGGCCTGCAGGAATGCGGCCGGCGTTTGGGCTCGTACGTGCGGCGCGGCAAGCGCTTGCGTGCTGAATTTGACAAGCGCAACTACATCGAAACCTACATCCCGCACATCGGGATTGCGCTGCAAGAGATCCTCGACCTGTCGGACGACGAGCGCAACTCGACGGTGCAAACGCTGGACAGCGTGCTGCAGAAGAGCCGCAAGTTCTGACCGTGCGCGGAATCGTGCTGCCCCCCTTGCGGGATAGCAGCCCCTCGGCGAAGGTACAGAGAGCGCGGATAGGCCGCGCTCTCGCTCCTCTCTGCCCGAGGTCTCCTGATGCGCACTCTCTCGCTACTTACGGCCTGCCTGGTGGTTGGTTCTCTGGCCAACGCACAAAAGGACAACGGCACCTACTCCAAGGATCCCTACCCGCGCCCTGCTGCTTCGGCTAGCACAGTGCAGCGCGCGACAGCGCAAGCGCTAACCAGCGCGCTCGTAGGTTCCGACTCGTGCACCACACCGTTCGTGATCGCGGGCACGGGCACCTTCCCGTTCGACAACACGCTCGCCACCACCGGCATCGAAGGCCAAGTCGATGCACTCTGCAACCAAGTAGGTGCAGGCACGGCCATCAACAACGATGTGTGGTTCACTTGGACCGCCACCGCCACGGGCACAGCCACGATCAACACCTGTGGCGTATCGACGATTGACACGAAGATCGCGGTCTACAACGGCAACTCCTGCCCGACCACCGCTGCCATCGCGTGCAACGATGACGCCTGCGCCACATACCAATCGACACTCAACTTCGCGTGTGTGCAGGGCAACTCGTACCTCATCCAGCTGGGTCTGTATCCCGGCACCGCCCCGGTCGCCACACCTGGCGCCGGTGTGTTCAATCTGAATGTGATCGTCCCGAGCGGCAACGATGATTGCACGCTGCCCACCGTACTCACGGGTACCGGTCCGTGGCCGTTCGACAACTCCGCAGCCACAACCAGCTCGCAAGGTCAGACCGAAGCCTCCTGCTTGTTCTTCGGTGGCACGGCGTTGCAGAAGGACCTCTGGTACACATGGACTGCGCCGGCAACCGGGTTCTACGCCGTGACGAGCTGCGCCACGACGACGGTCGATACAAAGATCGCGGTGTATCAAGGCGCAGGCTGCCCTACGACCTCGGCCATTGCTTGCAATGACGATGCCTGCAACCTGCAGACGCGTACGGCGTTCTCGGCCGTGGCTGGTCAGGTGTACACCTTCCAGTTGGGCCTGTACTACAACTCGCAAACCGGTGGCATCGGCAACTTTGCCGTCGAGGTCGTTCCTCCGCCGCCGACCAACGACAGCTGCAGCACCGCGACCGTGATCAGCGGTGCAGGTCCGTTTGCGTTCGACACGAGCAACGGCACCACGGGCACCGAAGGTCAAGGCTTTGCCGGCTGCGGGAGTATCTACAAGGACCTCTGGTATGTCTGGACTGCGAACACCTCCGGCACAGTTGTGGTGACCAACTGCGGCTTGATCACCAGCACGAGCACCGACACGAAGATCGCTGTGTATGACGGATCCGTTTGCCCGACCACAGCACCGCTGGGTTGCAACGACGATGCGGGCGCGACCAATTGCTCGACGCAGACGCTGGCGAGCTATGTGACCTTCACCGCGGTGTGTGGCAACAGCTACTTGATTCAGGTGGGTAACTACTCCGGCAGTGCGACCACGAATATCGTGGGCGGCTTCACCATCACGGAGCAAGGTGCTCCGTGCATCGCAGGAGTGGGCTTCTGCTTTGGTGATGGCACAAGCGCGGCCTGCCCCTGTGGCAACGCCGGCGGTACTGGCAATGGTTGCGCCAGCTCCATCAACACCTTCGGCGCCAACCTGGCCGGCAACGGCAGCGCAAGCCTCGCGGGCGACACGCTGACTCTGGTCGGCTCGGGCATGCCGAACAGCAACGCGCTGTACTTCCAAGGCACGACCGCCATCGCCGCTCCGTTCGGGGACGGCCTGCGTTGCGTGGGCGGCACGGTGACGCGTTTGGGCACCAAGCTCAATGCAGCCGGTAGTTCAATCTACCCGGGCCAGGGCGACCTGCCGGTGTCGGTGCGCGGCAACGTCACCCTGAGCGGCTCGGTGCGCAACTACCAAGCGTGGTACCGCAACGCCGCCGTGTTCTGCTCGCCCAGCACCTTCAACCTGACCAACGGCTACCAGGTGACCTGGGCGCCCTGAGGTAGGCCTAGCGGTTTCGCAAGCGACGGCCGGAGCCCTGCTCCGGCCGTCGCGTTTTTGGCCCCTAGACCCACCCCGATGCGCGAATCGGGAACGATAGAAATCAGCCCTTGCAGGAATGTGCAAGTTTGGCGATCCTGAATAAGACGGGATCACTCGGCCGAGAGCACTCGGCCCGCGCACGCCTCTCGGTGGCACGACCAGTCACGATCTCGTCCAGCCAATCCCCCTCTCGGAACATGCAGCAGACCACTCTGACTCTCGCCACTGCCTTCGCAGTTGGTTCCTTGGCCTTCGCTCAAAAGGTTGACAACTCCGCCCCTACCAAGGGCATGGAACAACCGGGACACTACGGATTCGGTGCCTCGCTTGCCGCCGGTGGCAGCGATGACTGCAGCGCAGCCGCTGCCAGCAACACGCTCGTCGGCACGGGCACCTTCCCCGTGAGCACCTTGGGCGCGACCACGGGCGCAGCTCCGGCCCAACCGCAAACACCTTCCACCATCAAGAACGATGTGTGGTTCTACTGGGTTGCAACGGCTACGGGTACCGCGCGTCTAGAGACCTGCGGCGGCACCGGTGGTGTTGACACGAAGGCCGCAGCGTGGCTCGCGAACAACGGCACCTCTTGCCCGAGCGGCACGAACCTCGCCTACAACGATGATACCTGCGCCCTCGAGTCGCGCATCAGCTGGTCCGTCACCGCGGGCACGGCGTATTTCATCCAACTGGGTGCCTTCACCGAAGGTGTCACCTACTCGGGCACCTTCACGCTGAACGTGCTCACGCCCCCGACGAATGACAACTGCGCGACGCCGAACACCTTGACGGGTGATGGCCCGCACTCCTTTGATACGACGCTCGCCTCGACGGGCACCCAAGGCCAGAGCGAACTGCTCTGCGGCGCCAACACCGGCATCGGCCGCGACATTTGGTTCACTTGGACTGCATCGGCCAGCGGCACGCGCGGCGTGAGCACCTTGGGCAGCACGGGCCTCGACACGAAGATCGCCGTCTACCCGGCCGGTGGTTGCCCGACAGCAGGTACCGCGCTCGCCTGCAACGACGACACCAACGGTGCACAGTCGCTTGCCACCTTCACGGCAGTAGCCGGCACGACCTACCTGATCCAACTGGGTCAGGATCCGACCAACGCGACCGCTGGCGGTACTGGCACCTTCAGCATCATCGACCCGACGCCGCCGAGCAACGACAACTGCGCGCAAGCGGCCGCCATCTCGGGCGCTGGTCCGTTCAGCTACAACACCACCTTCTCGACCACGAGCCCCGAGGGCCAGGCCGAGGCGCTGTGCTTGTTCTTCGGTCAAACGGCGATCAGCCGCGATGTGTGGTTCGTGTGGACGGCCTCGACCAGCGGCCCGGTGACCGTGTCCAACTGTGGACAGTTCACATCGACCGCGAATGACACCAAGATCGCGGTGTACGACGGTGTCGGTTGCCCGGCCGCGGCTGCCATCGCGTGCAACGACGACGCGGGTGCAACCCTGTGCGCCACGCAGAACCTGTCCAGCAACGTGACCTTCAACGCGGTCTGCGGCCAGAGCTACACCATCCAGCTCGGCTGCTACGGCACGGCCGGTGCCAACATCGTGGGCACCTTCTCGGTGACCGAGTCCGGTTCGCCCTGCATCGCAGGTACGGCCTACTGCTTCGGTGACGGCACCGGCGGCGCCTGCCCCTGCGGCAACTTGGGCACGGCTGGCAACGGCTGCGCCAACAGCATCAACGCCAACGGCGCCAACCTGACGGGCAGCGGCAACGCCAGCATCTCGGGTGACTCGCTCAGCCTGACCGGCTCGGGCATGCCGAACAGCAACGCGCTGTACTTCCAAGGCACCACGCAGATCGCCGCCGCCTTCGGTGACGGCCTGCGCTGCGCCGGCGGTACGGTGGTGCGTTTGGGCACCAAGACCAACGTTGCAGGCACCTCGACCTACCCGGTCGCAGGCGACCTGTCCGTGTCGGTGCGCGGTGCCGTGACGGTGCCGGGCGTGCGCAACTACCAGGCTTGGTACCGCAACGCCGCGGTGTTCTGCTCGGTGAGCACCTTCAACCTGACCAACGGCTACTCGGTCACTTGGGCACCTTGATCGCCGCAAAGTTCTGATCGAAGGCAATGTTTGCCAATCCGGCCGGCTGCCGCCCCTTCGGGCAGCAGCTGGCCGGAACTCTTTTCCACATCCGCAACTAGAGGGCGTCAAGGAAACCGGACATACCACCCCACAGATGGAGAGCACTGTTTATGCTAAGGCAATGTTCAGGTCCTCTCTCCTGAACGACTCTCAACTTACGGAGCCATCTTCATGACCGCACGCTGGACACTGCCGTTACTGGCGCTCTCGACCCTCGCTACCGTGACCTTCGCCGACCAAGGCGCAGGCACTAAGTACTCGACGCCCAAGCCACCGCCGACGCAGCCGCGCGCTATGGCGCTGACCTCGGCCTTGGTGGGCGGAGCGGACTCGTGCGTCACGCCGGATGTCATCGTGGGCGGTGGACCGTTCTTGTTCGACAACACCGTCGCAACCACCGGTTTGGAAGGCCAAGCGGAAGGCTTGTGCACCTTCTTCGGCTTCACCACGGTGGACCAAGATGTGTGGTTCAAGTGGACCGCAACATCCTCCGGCATCTTGTCCGTGAACACCTGCGGACTCAGCGCGGTGGACACCAAGATCGCCATCTACCAAGCGACCTCGTGCCCGACCGCGGGCTCGGCTATCGGCTGCAATGATGACGCTTGCCCCGGTTTCCAAACAACTGCACAAGCGACGGTGGTCGCTGGTCAAGATTACTTGATTCAACTCGGCACCTATCCTGGTGCGGGCGGCGGTACCGGTACCTTCACCTGCAGCGTGAGCTCGGCCCTGCCGAACGACGAGTGTGCATCCGCGCTCGCGATTACGGGTGCAGGTCCGTTCCTCTACGACACAAGCACCGCCACGCGCAGCGCACAAGGCCAGAACAACTCGCGCTGCTTCATCTTTAACACAAGCGTGATCGACTTTGACTTGTGGTACCAGTGGACCGCGCCGAGCACGGGCTGGTTTGCGGTCAATGGTTGTGTCGGTGGCTTGCACGACATGAAGATGGCTGTCTACGCCGGTGCGGGTTGCCCGACCACCGAACCGCTCGGTTGTGACGACGACATGTGCGGCGCAGTCGGTGGCCCGGCCAAGGCGCCTTTCTTCGCCACCGCCGGTCAGGTCTACACGGTGCAGCTCGGCAGCTATCCCGGCCAAGCTGGTGCACCTGGTCAGTTCACGATCGACCCGTTCACACCGGCGGCCGCCGACGAGTGCACTACGCCTGCGGTTGTCACCGGCGCCGGTCCGTACGCTTGGGACCAACTCAACGCGACCACGGGCTTTGTCGGTCAAGACGAACTCAACTGCGCCGCTGAGATGATCACCTACGACCTGTGGTACCGCTGGACCAGCAATTGCACCGGCACCGTCACGGTCACCCTGTGCAACCAAACGGGCAATGACACCAAGCTCGCCGTGTATGCGGGCGCGGGTTGCCCGACAGCGCAGACTTCGATCGTGTGCAACGATGACTTCTGCTTGGCCGGCGGTCCTTCGCAAGTGACCTTCGGTGCGACGGCGGGCCAGACCTACTTGATCCAAATCGGTAGCTGGCCGGGCGAGATTCCTGGCTCGGGTACCTTCTCGATCACGACCTCGTGCCCGATCGCTCCGGGCGCGCCCTACTGCTCGGGCGATGGCTCCAGCACAGCTTGCCCGTGCGGCAACCTCGGTGCTGCGGGCAACGGCTGCGCCAGCTCGATCAACGTGGCAGGTGCGAACCTGACGGCCACGGGCAGCGCATCTCTGGCTGCTGACTCGGTGGTGCTCGCAGGCAGCGGCATGCCGAACAGCAACGCCCTGTTCTTCCAAGGCAGCACGCAAATCGCGTCACCCTTCGGTGACGGCTTGCGCTGCGTGGGCGGTACGGTCGTGCGTTTGGGCACCAAGCTGAACGCAGCAGGCGCTTCGCAGTACCCCGCGGCTGGTGACCTTGCGGTCTCGGTCCGTGGTCAAGTCACGCTACCCGGCGTGCGGAACTACCAAGTGTGGTACCGCAACGCGGCGGCCTTCTGCACGGCGGCTACCTTCAACTTGACCAACGGGTACACGATCACCTGGAACCCGTGATCTGAATCCACCTGAGTCTCTGGCAAGCCACGAAGCCGCGCGCTTCGTGGCTTGCTTCGTTTTAGGGGGCCCTGCGACATTTGGAGTGCGGTTGCAAGTGCGCCGCCGCAAAAAAAGCCGGACATGTTAAGTGCCATGTGAAGCCATACAGACGGGAATTCCGCGATTTTTTTTCATCTACTTGCCCCATGTGGAAACCTTTGCCTTACCTTTAAGCGAGCAAGTGCTTCCATCTCCGGAAGCAACTGCATCGTTCTGATGCTCCTCTCCCGCGCGGACGGAGCTCATCCCCAAACTCTCTCGCGAGACCCCCTCATGCGCATCTCTCTGCTCGCAGTCGGCTGTATGGCGATCGCCCTTTCCGGCATCAGCCAAGCACAGTTCACGACCTCGCAAGGCACATCCAACAAGGGCCCGACGCCGAAGAACGTCAAGCCCGTCATCCAAAAGTCGACGCAGACCTCGCTTTCGGTCCGTCCCATCCCGCTGACCGCGGCCTTGGTAGGCGGTAGCGATGATTGCTCGACGGCCCAGACGGCGAACGCCATTTCGGGCGTCGGTCAGTTCTCTGTCGACACCACGATTGCGACCACGGGCGCGCCGACGGCCTCCTGTGGTTTGATGGGTACGGATGTGTGGTTCTACTGGACAGCCAACGCCACAGGTATCGCTTCGATCCAGACCTGCGGCCTAGTCGGGAACGACTCAGTGCTAGCTCTCTGGGACGGAGCGGGCGTTCCCGCCGGTGGCTGCCCGAGCATTCAGCTCGCATGCAACGACGACTCGTGTGGTTTGCAGTCGCGCGTGAGCTACCCGGTGACTGCGGGCCAGTCGTACTTCATCCAAGCGGGAACATGGAACAATGGTGCTGGCTACATCGGTGCCATCGACATCGCCGTTACGGTTCCGACGGGCAACGATGACTGCACCGCAGCCGTCGCCTTGACCGGTCCGGGCCCCTTCAACTACGACAACACGGGCGCCACCACGGGCTTCCCGACGGGTACCTGCGGCGCGATCGGTGCCGACTTGTGGTACCGCTGGACGGCGCCCTCGAGCGGCGTCGCCACGCTGTCGGTCTGCGGTACAGCCGCGAACGACACGGCACTCGCCGTGTGGGATGGTACGGGCATTGCGGTTGGCGCCTGCCCGACCACGCAAATCGTCTGCAATGACGACTCGTGCGGTTTGCAGTCGCAACTGACCTTCTCCGTGACCGCTGGCTCGAGCTACTTCTTCGAAGTGGGCTCCTACAACGGCATTTCGGCTGGCCCGGGTGCGTTGTCGGTCAATGTCAGCGCTCCGGCTGTCAACGATGCCTGCAACGCGGCCATTGCGGTGAACGGCTTCGGCTTGTTCCCCTTCGACAACCTCGCGGCCTCGACCGGTGCGGAAGGCCAGAACGAAGCCGCGTGCTTGTTCTTCGGCTCGTCGGCTGTGGCTTCGGACGTCTGGTACACCTGGACGGCCCCGTCCACCGGCAAGGTCGTCTTCTCGCTCTGCGCTGGCGCGACCAACGATTCCAAGATCGCGGTCTACTCGGGTAACGGCTGCCCGACCACGCCGGCCATCGCCTGCAATGACGACAAGTGTGGCTTGACCTCCGAAGTGTGCTTCGACGCCGTTGCTGGTCAGGTCTACACCCTGCAGATCGGTCTCTACCCGCTCGGTGGCGCTGCTGGTACCAGCGGCACCTTCGAGATGCGTTCGGCAAGCGGCACCACCGGTAACGATGGTTGCGCGACCCCGACCACGCTCGTGGGCAACGGCCCGCACGCTGTGGATACCACGTTCGCCACGACTGGCTGCGAAGGCCAGGACAACGGCGCGTGCTTGTTCTTCGGCAGCACGGTGATCGACAACGACATGTGGTTCACTTGGACGGCCCCGACCTCGGACCAGTACCAAGTGAGCATGTGCGGCTCGGCGACGGACACCAAGCTCGCCGTGTACCAAGGTGCGGGTTGCCCGACGGGCGCCGCTCTGGCGTGCAACGACGACGCCTGCGCTCTGCAGTCGCAGTTGTGCTTCCCGGCTACGGCGGGTCAGACCTACACCATCCAGATCGGTGCCTTCCCCGGCGCCGGTGGTGGTCCGGGCACGCTGAGCTTCATCCCGGTGGTGGCCCCGACGGGTTGCCAGCATGATGATGGCAGCTCGGAGAACTCGCTGGGCCTCGGTGCGGGTGGCGGCATTGTGTGGCTGCAGCGCTTCGGCTCGGCTGGTGGTTCGACCACTCTCAACTCTGTGTCAGCTGCATTTGACACGCCGCTCTTCCCGAGCACGGCTTTGATCGGTACGCCGGTCACGGCCTGCGTGTGGGACGACCCGACGGACGACAGCAACCCGAGCGACGCCATCCTCGTGGCGCAAACCGCGGGTGTGGTCATCAACCAGTCGGCGGACATCTTCGATGTCTTCACCTTCACCACGCCGGTGACGGTGTCGGGCGTGTTCTTCGTGGGCATCTCGATTACTCACCCGGCGGGTAGCTTCCCGGCCGCTCTCGACCAAACCGGCTGCCCGGCTTCGTCGAACGGTCGTGCGTGGATCGCGGGCAACGCCGCCGGTCCGGCTGACATCGTCAACCTGCTGGCCAACCCGGTGGCGCTGGCCGACATGGACTCGATCGGCTTCCCCGGCGTGTGGATGCTCCGTGCTGACTGCAACGGTGCGGTGGGTACGGCCTACTGCTTCGGCGATGGCACTGCCACGGCTTGCCCGTGCGGTAACGTCGGTGCAACGGGCAGCGGTTGCGCCAACTCGGTCAACGTGAACGGCGCCAAGCTGGAAGCCCAAGGCAACGCCAGCATGACCGCCGACTCGCTGACCTTGCGTGGTACCGGCATGAGCCCGACGGGCACCTGCTTGTACTTCCAGGGCACCACGCGCTTGTCGGGTGGTCTCGGTGTCGTGTTCGGTGACGGTCTGCGTTGCGCTGGTGGCACGATCGTGCGCCTCGGCACGAAGACCAACTCGGCTGGTGCATCGGCCTACGGCAACGCCACGGCGGACATTCCGGTGTCCGTGCGCGGTCAGCTGCCGGCTGGTGGCGGCACGCGCACCTACCAGGTGTGGTACCGCAACGCCGTCGCGTTCTGCACGCCGAGCGTGTTCAACCTGACGAACGGTCTCGAGATCGTTTGGACGCCCTGATCGTCACGGGCTGAGTTTGGAGCGGGGTCGCACTTCCTACGCGGAGGTGCGGCCCCGCTCGCATTACCGCGGCCCCTATGCGAGAGCCTTGATGCCCCGAGCATTGAGCGCGGGCGCGAAGAGTGGCAAGGTGTGCGCCTCACCATGGCCGATAAGAAGAAGAAGCCGGATCCCGTCCCCGCTCCGAAGATCAAGAAGGCGCCGCGCAAGCTCGATGAGCTCGACAAGAAGACGCTGAAGCTGATCGAAGGCACCGCGGGGTTGGTGCGCAACAAGATTGACGCACGCACGCTGCCGGAGCTGCGCTTCCCGACACGCTCGCTGTCGAACGTCAAGTACGACGCCAAGATCGGCTACTTCGAACTGGGGCGCGGGCGCAAGGCGCGCGCCTTGTCGGTGAACACTGTCAAGAGTTTTGCACAGACCCTGCGCTTGATGGCGATCAGCAAAGAGATGGTCGAGAACGACGACTTCGCCACGAAGCGGGAAGCGTACTACGTCTCGAAGAACTGGGGCGAGTGCAAGTTCAACGACCAGCCCGAGTCGGACACGGTGCTCGATGACATCGAAGCACTGGCGTCATTGGACGGGCTGTCGCGTGAGCAACTGCGCTTCTTCCCTGAGGAACACGGCGGCTCGATCGCGGGCAACTTGGTGGTGATCGACCGCGATCCCGAAACAGCGCAAGAGATCCGCATCGACTGCACGGCCTTCGGTTCGGGCTCGTACACCATTCCGCACTCGGTCGAGCATTTGAAGTTCGAGACCGATGCGACCTTCGTACTCGCTATCGAGACCGGCGGTATGTTCCAACGCTTGAACAACCACAAGTTCTGGAAGACAGCGAAGTGCATTCTGGTCGAAACGGCTGGTGTGCCTACGCGCGCCACGCGACGCTTCGTGCGGCGCTTGGCCGATGAGAAGAAGCTGCCGGTCTACGCCTTCGTGGACTGCGATCCGTACGGTATCGCCAACATCTACCGCACGCTGAAGGTCGGCTCGGGCAACGCGGCGCACATCAACCGCTTCTTCTGCGTGCCGCAAGCGCAATACTTGGGCGTCACGCCGCAGGACATCATCGACTTCAAGCTGCAGGATGCCACGCACCCGTTGCAGGACGTAGACATCAAGCGCGCCAAGGATGCGTTGAAGAATGACCCGTTCTTCGTCGCGCACAAGCCGTGGGTCAAGGCCTTGGAGCAGATGCTTTCGATGGGTGTGCGCGCCGAACAGCAGGCCCTCGCCAAGTGGGGACTCAACTTCGTGATCGAGGAGTACTTGCCGCGCAAGCTCTCGAACCGGAAGTTGTTCCTGCCGTGAACGCCAGCACGGCGGCGGCCATCGGTTTCGCCTTGCTGGCGATGCTGGTCTTGGGAGCGCTGTCGCTCTGGCTGCAGGCACCTTTGTTGTTCCCCGCCATCGGTGCAAGTGCGGCGGTGGTGCTGCTGGCTCCCGCGTCGTTGGGCGCACAACCGAAGTCGATTTTGCTCGGCCATGCGCTGGGCGGCGTGCTGGGTTGGATCTGTGTGCAGACCATTGCCGGAGGCGCACAAGGCAGCTTGGTGAATTTGACCAATCCCGCGCTGCTGGTGTCCGGTTCTGTCGCCCTCGCGGCCACCATGCTCGCGCTCATGTCGTTGCGCGTGCCGCATCCGCCCGCAGCAGCCACCACGATGATCGTGGGCATGGGACTGTTGCCGCGAGCCGAGCATGTGCTGGCCCTGATCGTGTCAGCAGGACTTGCGGCCGCAGCGACGGCCTACGCGCAACGACACGTGCGCCCGTAACGCGAGCGCGGACTACTTCGTCGTCTTCGGCGGCACCAAGAAGAAGCGCCCGATCGCTACCTCTAGCGGCGAACCATCGTCACGCTCGAAGCTGTAGCTGCCTTCCATGGTGCCCCACGGTGTGTTCAGCGGGCAGGAGCTCGTGTACTCAAAGCGTTCGCCCGGATTGAGGCGCGGCGTCTTGCCGACCACACCTGGACCGCGCACTTCCTCGCGGTGGTTGTTGGCGTCCAAAATGACCCAGTGCCGCGAACGCAAGCGCACGGGCGCGCTGCCCTCGTTCACGATGGTGATCGTGTAGGCGTAGAGCCAATGGCGCTGGTCGGGATCCGATTCCGACTCCAGCCATTGGGCAATGGCTTGCACGCGCACGCCCTCGGTGCTGGTGGACGAACTGCCGGGCGGAAGAGTGGGGACGCTAGTGCCTGTCATAGGGGTGCGGAAGCCGATGTTGCGCCTGCCAGCGTAGTGCGGAGGCGGAGCCCTCGGCAAGTGCCAGCCAGAGCGGGTAGACTTTCTTACATGAGCTCGTGCAATTCAGGCTCCGGATCCCCTGCTGCTCTGCCGCCGGGCAAAGTTGTGGTGTCGCAAGGCGGCATGGACCAACTGCGCGCCTTGCAGCGGCGGCTGCGGGCCCAGGCCATCGAGAGCGAGCTGGTGGCGCCACCGGGCGGGAGTTGCGGCTCCTCGTGAGGCACCAAACTTTGGCTCGCGGTCGCGGGCCACGATGCACGAGCGGCACAACGCGTGATGGAAGATGCGTTCCTCGATGAGCTCGACGAACGCGGGCGCGCCAGTGCTGCTGTGGTGGTGAATCTCGACGCCGACACGCGCACCTGCCCGGCCTGTTTGCATGTGTATGCAAAAGGCCCCGTGCGCTGTCCGGAATGCCGGCTGCACATCGGGGCCTAGTAGTTGAAGCCTAGGTGAGTTGAGCAGACGCGTCAGCTGTTGACGCGTTCCTTGTACTCGAGCGTCTCGGTGTCCACGCGGACCTTGTCGCCGACGTTGACCACCATGCCGACCTTCACGGTGATGCCGTTGTCCAGCACCGCGTCCTTGAGGCCGTTCAGCACGCCCTTGATCGACGGAGTCGTTTCCGCCACCACGGCCACGACGTTGGCCGGCGCGTCCACCGTCAGCAACTTGCCGTCGACAATGCGACCGGTGTAGCTCTCGGCGTTCCAACGCAGCACATCTTCGAGGCCGACCGACGGGCAGCGCCATTCATCGCTACCGTCGAGCGTGTAGAAGACCTCTTCCGAGCCATCGGTGTAGCTGTGCGACAGCTGGATCACTTCCGAGTCCAGGACGTTGTACTTGTCGTCGCCTTGGGCCGTGATTTCGGTGATGCGCCCCGTCAGGAGGTCCTTCACCTTCAGCTGCACGCGGCTGCGCCGGTCGCTCTTCCACAGGTTCCAAAAGATGACAGTGCACACGCGGTTTGCGTTGTCCACCAACATCCCCTTGCGCAGTTCCATCGCGGTCAGTTGAGCCATCTGTCGTTCCTTGTGCGTACGCCCAGCTGTGAGTTCGCCCGGCCGTGCGCCGGGATAGTAGGTGTGAGAGGGTAGCCGCAGGCGGGCGCAGCGGCAATCTTAGGCCGGATTCGAAAGGACTTTGATGAGGTCGACGCGGAAGACCAGCGTCTCATTCGGCCCAATGCGCGGCGGCGCACCGCGCGCGCCATAGGCCAGCTGCGGCGGGATGACCAACAACAGACTGCCACCCTCCCCCACGAGCTGGAGCCCTTCACCCCAGCCCTTGACGACA
>Ga0255096_1000388_pt1 | contig 21559 bp, 20 predicted proteins | sample Colum_Atlam_RepA_2_FD_188563 | JGI IMG/M metagenome (GOLD analysis project Ga0255096, IMG submission 188563) | Freshwater microbial communities from Columbia River, Oregon, United States - Colum_Atlam_RepA_8d | ecosystem: Environmental > Aquatic > Freshwater > River | place: USA: Oregon... | reverse complement strand
TTACCAATTATTTTTGATGAATAGAAAAAAGAAATTCTAATTTTGTCAAAAATTCTATTATGAAATTCGCAACCAAAGCCATTCATGCCGGAGTGCAACCCGATCCAGCGACAGGAGCTATTATGACTCCGATTTATCAAACTTCAACCTATGTACAAGAAGGAGTAGGGAATCACAAAGGGTATGAGTATTCTCGGACATTGAATCCAACAAGACATGCTTTAGAACAAAATATCGCTGCGATTGAAAATGGAAAATATGGTGCTTGCTTTGGTTCCGGTTTGGCAGCTATCGATTGTGTAATAAAAATGTTAAATCCAGGCGATGAGGTAATTTCAACCAATGATTTATACGGAGGTTCTTACCGAATTTTCAAAACAATTTTTGAGAAATACGGAATTAAGTTTCATTTTGTGAACATGCAAGAAACTTCAGAAGTAGAGGCTCTTGTCAATAATAATACGAAAATTATTTGGGTAGAAACTCCAACTAATCCAATGATGAATATTGTAGATATTGAGGCAATGTCCAAAATCGCAAAAAAATGTGGAGCTTGGCTATGTGTGGATAATACGTTTGCAACTCCATATTTGCAAACACCTTTGGATTTAGGTGCGGATATCGTAATGCATTCTGTAACCAAGTATTTGGGAGGTCATTCGGATGTTGTAATGGGAGCCTTGGTTACTTCAGATGATGAAATTGCCAAAGAAATATATCGAATTCAAAATTCATCTGGTGCGGTTACTGGACCTATGGATTCCTTTTTAGTTCTGAGAGGAATTAAAACGTTGCATTTACGAGTTCAACGTCACTGTGAAAATGGAGAAAAAATTGCTCATTTCTTGAAAAATCATCCCAAAATTGATAAAGTGTATTGGCCTGGATTTGAAAGCCATCCTAATCATTTTGTTGCGAAGAAACAAATGCGGGGCTTCGGCGGTATGATCTCGTTTACACTCAAAGGTAACAAATTAGAAGATGCTCTTGAAATCGTTAAAAAAGTTCATTTGTTTGCTCTAGCTGAATCATTGGGAGGAGTTGAATCGCTTATTGGGCATCCTGCTACTATGACCCACGCTTCAATACCGAAAGAAATTCGTGAACAAAGTGGAGTTGTAGATTCGTTGATTCGATTGAGTGTAGGAATCGAAGATGCAGACGACTTGATAGAGGATTTGACAAAAGCTTTAGCCTAAATTTCTTTGGAAACTTGTTCGAGTTCTTGGTAAAAATCTTCCCCAAATGCCCGAATCAAAGGTTCTTTTAAAAATTTGAAAACAGGAACATTTAACGATTCTCCGCAAGAACAAGCAGGTTTGCATATCTCCCATTCTTCGTAATTAATGGCAGTATAGTCGTTGAATTTTTTCAATCGAATCGGGTAGAGATGACATGAAATCGGTTTTTTGAATGATGTTTCACCTTGATAATATGCTTCTTCTATGGCACATTTTGTAATTCCATCCTTGAAAAACACAAAAGCACATTCCTGATTATTAACCAATGTTGTTACAGGTTCATTTTCTTGATCTAGATAGTAAACATCTGATTTTTCAATTGCTTCTATTCCCTCCAAACGCATGAAAGGTTTGATTTTATCAAGATCTTCTTGAATGGTTTCGACCTCTTCCCAATTTAAAGGAGCACCGGTATCACCTTCGACACAACAAGCCCCTTTACAAGCATTTAAATCACAAACAAACTTCCTTTCGAAAATTTGGGTTGAGAGAATCTTGTCGTTTAATTCGATTAACATGTTTTTTCAAATTTCCGCTAAATTAATTCAATTTTATTTGGTTTTTCAATCATTTCATCATACATTTGCACTAGAAATTTTAAAACATGAACGAGGGGACGAAAGTCCCCTCTTTTATTGACTAATGGTTGACAAGAAAAAAGTAATAAAATTAATAGAAGAGCGCATGCAAGAGCTGGATGCAAACTTGTATTTGGTTGATCTCTCCATTAGCGCATCCAATGTGATTCATGTCACCATTGATAAAACGGTAGGTCGCGTTTCTATCGAGGAATGCATTTCCGTTTCGAGAAATATTGAAAAAAACCTGGATAGAGAAAAGGAAGACTTTGAATTAAACGTTTCCTCGGCTGGCTTAGATCGACCATTGGTTCACTTTAATCAGTATAAAAAACACTGTGGAAAAAGAGTGAAAGTAACAACTACTGAAGGTAAAAAGATAGAAGGTCAAATGGTTGAAGTTACAGATGAGTCAATCAAGTTGCAAAATGAGAAGACACAAAAAATCGAAGGAACTAAGAAAAAGCAGATAATTTTGGAAGAATTCGTTCTTCCTTTTAAACAAATAAAAGAAACAAAAATTGTAATATCATTCAATTAAATTCAAGCTATGAATAATGCAGAATTAACCGACTCGTTTTTAGAGTTTAAAGAATTAAAAAACATTGATAAACAAACTATGCAGCACGTGTTGGAAGACGTGTTTCGTTCAATGTTCAAAAAGAAATTCAACACGGATAAGCACATTGATATCATCGTTAATATCGACAAAGGAGATGTTCAAATATTCCTGAATAAGGAAATCGTTGATGATGGTGAAGTTGAGGATTCAAATACGGAAATTGCTTACTCAGATGCTATTAAAATTGAACCTGATTTCGAGATTGGTGAGGAAGTAACCGAGGAGTTTAAATTTGCTGATTTCGGAAGAAGAAATATTCTTTCATTGCGTCAGAATTTGATTTCTCGAATTATGGAGCTAGAAAAAGATAGTCTTTACAAAGCTTACAAAGAAAGAGTTGGAGAAATTATTACTGGTGAAGTATACCAAGTTTGGAAGAAAGAAATTTTGGTTATTGATGATGAAGGTAATGAGTTGATCTTACCGAAATCTGAACAAATCCCTTCGGATTATTTCAAAAAGGGTGAAAGCGTTCGTGCTGTTGTTGCTAAAGTGGATATGCGAAATTCAACACCGGTAATTATTCTTTCTAGAACAGCACCTGAATTTTTGGAGCGCTTATTTGAGTTAGAAGTTCCCGAAGTTTTTGATGGTTTAATTACCATCAAACGCATAGTTCGTGAACCAGGAGAAAGAGCGAAAGTTGCAGTAGAATCTTATGATGATCGCGTTGATCCTGTCGGTGCTTGTGTTGGTATGAAAGGTTCAAGAATACATGGGATTGTTCGTGAATTGCGCAATGAAAATATTGATGTAATCAATTTTACGACGAATCCTCAATTGTTGATTCAAAGAGCGTTATCCCCAGCTAAAATCACGTCTATTGAGTTGAATGAAGGAGATAAACGTGCAAAAGTATTCCTGAAGCCAGACCAAGTTTCATTGGCTATCGGAAAAGGAGGAAACAACATCAAACTTGCTGGGCGTCTAAGTGGTTATGAATTAGATGTTTATCGTGATGGCGAAGTAGATATTGAAGATGTTGATTTAGAAGAATTTGCTGATGAAATCGATGGATGGATTCTGGATGAATTGAAAGCTATTGGTTGTGATACAGCGAAAGCAGTCATCGAATTGGGGATTAATGACCTAGTTCAACGAACTGATTTAGAATATGAGACTGTTGAAGAAGTATTGAGAATTTTAAAATCTGAATTCGAATAAGAAAATCAATAAGTCAAAAGAAGAAAAAATAAGAATTTAAAAAATTATGGCTGGTAAACCAATTCGTTTAGGGAAAGCGGCAAGTGAGTTAAATGTCGGAGTTTCAACACTTGTTGAATTCCTTGAATTAAAAGGGATCAAGATTGATGCAAGTCCCAACACAAAGCTAGAAGAAGATCAAATGAATCTTTTGAGGAGTGAATTCGCCTCGGATGTTGATTTGAAGGAGCAAGCGAAAAATGCGATTGTTTCCCGAGACAAAAAGGAAACCGTTGTAATTAAAAATACGCGCGAAGAAGAGGAAACTCCTGAAGAGGTTGATGAAGATGAGCCTATAAATTTGGACGAAATTAAACGTTCTGTATACGAGTCAACAGCTTCTGAAACAAACCCGAAGGTAAATGTAGTTGGGAAAATTGATCTAGACTCTCTCAATCAAAAAACGAAACCAGAGAAGAAAAAACCTGAGCCTGAAATAGTTGAATCTTCGACGGTGTCTGAAGTTTCGGAAGAAGAACCCGCTATCTCTATTGAGCCAGCCGAACCTACTAAGGCGGAAGACGAAGTAGAAACTATTCGTGTAGAACGTAAAGTGTTAACTGGACCAACGGTTTTAGGGAAAATTGAACTACCGGTCGAAAAACCTAAATCTTCAACTACTTCAGAATCAGCTGAGGAGCAACGTCGTAAACGCAAGCGAATTAAGAAAATTGAAACACCTGTTTCAAACGAACCACGTCAAGGTGGTTTTTCGAAAGGACCTCAAAAAGGAAAAGTTGAGAAGCAAGAGATTAAAGAGGTTGATATTCAAAAGGAAATTAAAGAAACGTTAGCACGATTATCAAATCAAGGAGGTAAATCAAAAGCTTCTAAAAATCGTAGGGCAAAAAGAGATATCGTTTCTCAGCGTAGACAAGAAGAAATGGCTGCGGCTGAAATGGAAGAAAAAATCCTGAAATTAACGGAATTTGTAACTGTTTCTGAATTGGCGTCCATGATGAATGTGCAGCCTACGCAGGTGATTTCTGCTTGTATGTCCTTGGGTATTTTTGCTTCAATTAACCAAAGAATTGATGCTGAGACAATACAAATAATTGCAGATGAATTTGGGTTTGAAACGCAATTTGTTAGTGCTGAAATTTCGGAATCAATTACAGTTCAGGAAGATACAGATGAAGATTTAATTCCACGACCACCGATTATTACAGTAATGGGTCACGTTGACCATGGTAAAACATCTTTACTCGATAAAATTCGTAATGCGAATGTTACCGAGGGTGAAGCAGGTGGTATTACACAGCATATTGGAGCATATTCTGTTACTTTGAAAGATGGTCGTAAAATGACTTTCTTGGATACTCCTGGTCACGAGGCATTTACTGCCATGAGGGCGCGTGGAGCACAAGTAACGGACGTCGCAATTATCATTGTTGCAGCAGATGATGATGTGATGCCTCAAACGAAAGAAGCGATTTCGCATGCTCAAGCAGCGGGAGTACCGATGGTATTTGCAATCAATAAAATTGATAAACCAGGAGCAAATGCAGATAAAATTCGAGAACAACTTTCTGCTATGAATATTTTGGTGGAAGATTGGGGTGGAAAATACCAAGTACAAGAAATATCAGCAAAACAAAATTTGAATATTGATGCCTTGTTGGATAAAGTGCTTTTGGAAGCAGAAATACTTGATTTAAAAGCCAATCCTGACAAAAATGCACTCGGAACGGTAATCGAATCATCATTGGATAAAGGAAAAGGATTCGTGACTAATTTGTTAGTTGAATCCGGAACAATGAGAGTCGGAGACGTTATTCTTGTTGGACGTTACTATGGAAAAGTACGTGCAATGCATGATGAACATGGTAGAGCTGTTAAAGAAGCAGGTCCGTCACAACCCGTTTCGATTCTGGGAATCAACGGTGCTCCAAGCGCGGGAGATAAGTTCAATATTCTCGATGACGAAAAAGAAGCGAAGACAATTGCTACAAAACGTGAACAATTGTATAGAGAACAAGGTTTAAGAACAACTAAACACATCACTCTTGATGAAATTGGTCGTCGTTTGGCTATTGGAGATTTCAAAGAATTGAACGTGATTGTAAAAGGAGATGTGGATGGTTCAATCGAAGCGCTATCAGACGCCTTGTTGAAACTTTCAACTGAAGAAATTCAGGTCAAAATCATACACAAAGGAGTAGGTGCTATTTCCGAAGCCGATGTAAACTTAGCTTCTGCATCAGATGCAATTATTCTTGGATTCCAAGTTAGACCAACTGCTACAGCTCGTAAATTAGCTGAAAATGAACAAATTGATATTCGATTATATTCTGTAATCTACAAGGCTATTGAGGAGATTAAATCAGCGATGGAAGGAATGCTTTCACCGGATATTGAAGAGAAAATTATCGGATCTGCTGAAATTCGTGAGACATTTGATATCACGAAAGTTGGAACCATTGCCGGTTGTTACGTAATGGATGGTATAATAAAAAGATCTTCCAAAATACGCGTAATTCGAGATGGAATCGTTGTTCATACAGGCGTACTTGGATCTTTGAAACGATTCAAAGATGATGTTCGTGAGGTTAAAAACAATTACGAATGTGGTTTGAATATTGACAAATTCAACGATATCAAAATTGGTGATATTGTTGAAGCTTTCGAAGAAGTAGAAGTTGCACGTAAGCTCTAAGCGCGAATTTTTCTAGGTTCTTTTTCGAATCCTAAAAATTCATTCCAATCGATAGAGTTGTTCGACAGTTCCTCCGTATTCAGGCTGTAAAATGTACTTCCATCAGGAAACAAAATACGCTCCAATTGCTCGTCAATTTGTTTTTCTGGATTTGTTTTTTGAAAGTACATGAATAATGGATTAATCCATTGAGAGGATATTAAGACCGTACTTTCAAAAGTTAAACTTCCACTTTGAATGCGACACTGAACTCTAATTTCTGAGTCTGTTGAAGAAAATTCAATTCGATTTACATGTTGTTTTCCGTTTTCCATAACCTTAATTTTTTACAAAGGTGCACGATCAAGTACGTAAAGTATTTACGTTGTAATAAATATTTTTTCTGTGATTAAACACTAAATGTGGGTAGGTTTAATTCAAATACGATACAGCTGAAAACTCCAATCATTTTATGTAATTTCGCTTTATAATAAATGCAAATCATGAATGATTTTAGAACGATTTGGTTGACCGATGATAATTATGTTGAGGTCATTGATCAACGAAAACTTCCTCATCAATTAGAAATTATAAAACTACTGACTTACAAAGATGCGGAGTTTGCGATTAAAAATATGACCGTTCGTGGAGCCCCCTTAATTGGTGCAACCGCAGCATATGGCGTTTATTTGGCTGTACGAGAACTGATTGAAAAAGAACTTGATGGAACTTTTCTTGATCAGGCCTTTTCAGATCTTCGAGCATCAAGACCAACTGCAGTCAATCTTTTTTGGGCCTTGGATAAGATGAGAGAAGCCCTTGATCAAACTTCAGATTTTTTATCGACAGCATTGGAAACAGCAAAACAAATTGTTGAGGAGGATATTGAAACGTGTCGCATGATTGGTGTTCACGGTCTTCCTTTGATCGAAGAAATTGCACGTAAGAAAAACGGTAATCCTGTAAATATTTTGACACATTGCAATGCTGGAATGTTGGGTTGCATTCAGTGGGGAACAATTACATCTCCTATTTACCAGGCAAAATTAAAAGGAATTGATGTTCACGTTTGGGTAGATGAAACCCGTCCTCGTAATCAGGGTTCAAATCTTACCGCATACGAGTTAGCACGTCACAACATTTCTCATACATTAATCGTCGACAATGCTGGTGGCCATTTAATGCAGCATGGAATGGTAGATCTTGTGATAGTTGGAACAGATCGAACGACTCGAAATGGTGATGTAGCAAATAAAATTGGGACGTATCTGAAGGCACTTGCCGCATACGATAATCAAATTCCATTTTATGTTGCATTGCCGTCAACCACACTTGATATGTCTATTAGAGATGGTCTAACAGAAATTCCGATTGAAGAACGCGACCAAAATGAGGTGAAATACATTACTGGTAAACGTTCAGACGGTGAAATTGACTCTGTTTTGATCTGCCCCGAAACGACATCCGCAAGTAATTATGGTTTTGATGTTACTCCGGCAAAATATGTTACAGGATTGATCACAGAACGCGGTATTTGTCCTGCAAATGAGCATGGAATTCTTACGTTGTTTCCAGAATATAAATAGGTTGTCGTAATGAAATATTTAATTGTTGGTTTAGGAAATCCCGGTGTTGAATATCATTTTACACGTCACAACATTGGCTTTTTAGTCGCGGATAAATTGGTTGCTGATTTAGGTGCAAAATTTTCGACTCAAAAATTGGCAGATGTTGCAGAAGTGAAAATTAAAGGGAGAATATTGGTGGTTATAAAACCATCGACTTATATGAATTTAAGTGGCAAAGCTGTAAATTACTGGATGCAACAAGAAAAAATTTCCCGCGAAAATATCCTAGTTATAACGGATGACATTTCGCTACCTTTTGGGAAAATCCGAATGAAAGGAAAAGGAAGTGATGGTGGGCACAACGGATTAAAGGATATTCAAGCTGTTTTGAATTCTCAGGATTATGCGCGTTTACGTTTTGGGGTTGGAAAGGATTTTCCAAAGGGCAGACAAGCGGATTATGTTCTGGGAAAATGGAACCAACAAGAACAAAAAGAATTACTCGAACGAGTAGAAGTAGCGGCTGAAGCTGTAAAATCATTCGCGACTATTGGTCTAGGCTTAGCTATGACTCAATGGAACAATAAGTAAAAAGCGCTACTAGTTAAGACCATTTTTAATTATTTGTTATCTTTACAACAATATTAAATAATATGGGTTGTTCATCGTGTGCGAGTGGAGGAGGTACGCCGAAAGGTTGTAAGAATAATGGTACCTGTAGTTCGGGTGGTTGCAATAAATTAAACGTTTACGACTGGCTTTCAAATATGTCTTTACCTGAAGGACAGACACCCTATGATATGGTGGAGGTTCGTTTTAAAAATAGCCGTAAAGGGTTTTTTCGAAATGCAAATAATCTTCATTTACAAGTTGGAGATGTCATTGCTGTTGAGGCTTCTCCGGGCTATGACATTGGAGTAGTATCAGTAGTTGGAGAATTGGCACGGATCCAAATTCGAAAAAAAGCACCTGATTTAAAATCGTTTGAGTCTCGAAAAATCCTACGAGTTGCCAATGATGTTGAAATTGAAAAATGGATCAAAGGTAGGGCATTGGAAAAAGACGTCATGTATCAGGCTAGATCATTGGCAGTTAACTTGAAATTGGAAATGAAAATTTCTGATGTTGAATACCAAGCAGATTTAACGAAGGCGACTTTTTATTATACAGCAGAAGGAAGGGTGGATTTTCGCCAACTCATTAAAGATATGGCCGATAAATTCAAAATTCGAATTGAAATGCGGCAAATTGGTTCACGACAAGAAGCATCTAGATTAGGTGGAATTGGTTCTTGTGGTAGAGAATTGTGTTGTTCAACCTGGCTAACTGATTTCCGAACCGTTTCTACTTCAGCCGCAAGGTATCAGCAATTATCATTGAATCCACAAAAACTAGCAGGACAATGTGGTAAATTGAAGTGTTGTTTGAATTATGAACTCGATATGTATCTCGATGCGATCAAAGATTTCCCCAAATCAGACGTGCGTCTGAAAACGGAAAAAGGTAACTCGTTTCATATCAAAACAGATGTATTCAAACGTCAAATGTGGTTTGCCAATGAAGGAGAAATGGGACTTATTGCTCTTACACCAGAAAAGGTTAAGGAAATTCTTAAAATGAATAAGGAAGGAAAAATCCCGAAGGATTTAAAAGAATTTTCAATAGAAATTGAGGTAGAGAAAAACGCTCCAGAACCTGGATACGAAAATGTAGTAGGTCAGGACAGTTTGAATCGATTTGAAAATACTTTCAAGAAGAAAAAGAAGAAGAAAAAAAATAATAATGGTGGCAAACCCTTTTCTAATCAGCAAAATAAAAATTCAATTCCTAAAGCATAAACTATGAAGTTCGTTGGTTTTTGTTTTTTACTGTTTATGATGATTAGTTGTGGAGATAAATCCATTGTGAATCAATCCTATGAATTCGATAATGAAACTTGGCAAAAGAAAAATCGACCTCAATTTTCAGTAGATATCAAAGACACAACGAAACTATACGATTTTGTTTTTATCATTCGAACAAACACTTCTTATGCCTACAGCAACATGTGGTTGTACCTTCATTCAAAAGCTCCCAAAGGTAAACCGTCAAAAGAAGCCCTTCAAGTGAAGATTGCAGATGAATCAGGACGATGGATTGGAAACAAAACAGGAAGTACAGTGGAACATTATGTTAAATTCTCGAATCGTAAATTGCCTTTTGCTGGAAAATACACATTTAACCTTGAATTAGCCACGGTTGAAAAAGAATTGTCGAATGTTCTAGACGTTTCATTTACAGTACGTGAATCCGAACTAAATACAAAATCTAAGAAATAACCGATTACGTTTTCTTGAGAAATTGAAAATTCCTTTTGAGTCCTTCAAATTTGGTTCGTTTAATTGCACTTTTTTGAAAGAGTTCTTGAAAGTAATCCTCAGTTAAATCCTCCCAATCTTTGGTTGTTAGATTGAGTATTCTTGATTGCGATTTTAAACGCGGTTCATGCGTGATTTTTGAAAATCGATTCCACGGACATACATCTTGACAAATATCACAACCAAACATCCAATTGTCCATTTTTCCTCTAAATTCATTGGGTAAAAGTTCATCTTTCAGTTCAATGGTTAAATAAGAAATGCATTTTGAACCATCCACAACATAGGGTTGAACAATGGCCTCTGTAGGGCAAGCATCAATACATCGTGTACAAGTTCCGCAATAATCTTTCATTGGACCATCCGGTTCGATTTCAAGATCAATTATTAGTTCCGCAATAAAGAAAAAACTTCCTTCTTTCGGATGAATGAGGTTCGAATTTTTTCCAATCCAACCAAGTCCGGATTTTTTCGCCCAAACTTTATCCATTACTGGAGCTGAATCAACAAAAGCACGTCCCGATATTTCTCCAACTTCTTCCTTGAGAAAAGCGAGTAAATCTTTTAATTTGTCTTTGATAACAAAGTGATAATCCTCACCATACGCATATTTTGAAATTTTTGGGCTCTCTTCGTTTTGTCTTTCTTCTGGAAAATAATTAAGTAATAATGACACAACTGTTTTTGCGTTGTCCACCAAAAGCCTAGGATCCAATCGCTTATCAAAATGATTGGCCATGTAGCTCATTTTTCCTTGATAATTTAGATTGAGCCACTTTTCAAGTCTAGGAGCTTCTTCTTCCAGGAAATCAGCTTTGGAAAATCCACAATAGAAGAAACCAAGTTCTTTTGATTTTTGTAAAATAAGTTGTTTGATTTTTTGAGAATCCATTTAGAACAATCCACCTTGAGACCAGCCTAGGTCTTTTCCCAAATGTTTGAATGCCTTATCGGTAGCTTTTCTTCCTCGAGGAGTACGCATTAAAAAACCTTCTTGAATCAAGAAAGGTTCGTAAACTTCCTCCAAGGTTCCTGCATTCTCACCAATCGCTGTAGCAATCGTGGTTAAACCAACTGGTCCACCGCTAAATTTATCAATGATGACCTTTAAAATGCGAATATCCATTTCGTCTAATCCATTGGCATCAACATTCAAAGCGTTCAAAGCATATTCTGTAATTTGATCGTCAATTTTACCTGATCCTTTGATTTGAGCGAAATCACGAACTCTTCTTAAAAGTGCATTGGCAATTCTCGGAGTCCCTCTGCTTCTACTCGCTATTTTAAATGCGGCGTCTTCATCAATGGCGATTGCCAGTAATCCGGCAGAGCGTTCCACGATTGAAGTTAACGTTTTTGCATCGTAATATTCTAGTCTCGAATTGATTCCAAAACGAGCGCGTAGGGGAGAAGTTAACAATCCGGATCTGGTGGTTGCTCCAATTAACGTAAATGGATTCAAGTTAATTTGAATGCTTCGTGCGTTGGCTCCAGAATCGATTAAAATGTCGATAACATAATCTTCCATAGCTGAATACAAATATTCTTCAACTACTGGACTCAAACGATGAATTTCATCAATGAAAAGAACATCACCTTCTCCTAAATTGGTAAGTAAGCCTGCAAGATCTCCCGGTTTATCCAACACAGGTCCGCTTGTTACCTTAAAACCAACGCCCAATTCGTTTGCAATGATATTTGCCAAAGTGGTTTTACCCAATCCCGGAGGTCCATGCAGTAAAACATGATCAAGGGGTTCATTTCTTAGTTTGGCAGCTTTGACAAAAATTTCTAGATTCTGAACAACGGGATCTTGACCAGAAAAATCAGTCAAATATTTAGGACGCAAGACTTTGTCGTAATCTTGTTCACCTGAATTTTGTGCTTCTTCCCGATAATCAAATGAATCTTCCATCTCTTACAAATGTACAAAGAGTTTTAGAAGCGGAACTAATTCTTTAAAATTCTACCTTTTTCAAATGCAGTTTTGTTTTTATTGGCCAATTGCCCGCAAGCTGCATCTATGTCTTTTCCGCGGCTTCTTCGGATGTTAACAATCATGTTTTTGGATTCCAAGATCTGAGCAAAGGTATTTACTTTTAAGGGATCAGCCTGTTGTAATTGACCGTCATCAATGGGATTGTATTCAATGATATTGATCTTACAAGGAACACATTTTGCAAAATTTGCCAACTCATAAGCGTCTTCTGGTTGATCGTTAAAATCCTTGAAAATGATGTATTCGAACGTAATTCTATTTCCGGTTTTTTCGTGAAAGTAAATCAATGCTTCGGATAATTCTGCTAGATTGTTACTTTCATTGATTTCCATGATTTTATTTCGCTTTTCGTCATTTGCTGCGTGAAGCGATAGAGCTAAATTAAACCGAACTTGATCATCTCCCAGTTTTCGAATCATCTTGGCAATTCCGGCTGTAGAAACCGTAATTCGTCGAGGAGAAATTCCTAGGCCTTCTGGTGAACATAGAATTTCAGTAGATCTCAGTACATTTTTGTAATTCAAGAGTGGCTCACCCATTCCCATATAGACAATGTTACTCAATGGCCTTTGATGATTATTTAGTGATAGATCATTTAAGAAAACAACCTGATCAACAATTTCACCGGGTGTTAGGTTACGAAGCAATTTCAATCGTCCGGTAGCACAAAACGTACAGGCTAAACTACAACCTACTTGTGATGAAATACAAGCGGTTGAACGCGTGGATGTTGGAATAAGCACTCCTTCAATAACTTGGGATTCCCCAATAGAAAAAGCGCATTTTACTGTTCCATCCTTGCTGGTTTGTTGGTCCGCAAGATTTATTTGATCGATGTAAAAGTCCTGGTTTAATTTTTCACGTAAAGTAACAGAGAGGTTAGACATTTCATCGAATGATCCTGCATTTTTTTTCCATAACCATTCATGAATTTGCTTGGCTCTAAATGTTTTCTCGTTGATAGAAAGTAAAAAGGATTGAATTTCTTCCAAAGATAGATTTCGAATATTCTGCCCTTTGGGTGTATCCATAAAAAACGCTTAACGGTTAATCATCACCGGCATAACGAGCATCAAGATATCTTCATCCTTATTTTCAGGCATATTTGGCATGAGTAAACCTGCTTTATTCGGAAGGCTCATGGCTAATCTCACTTCTGGGGTATCAAGATTCGTTAACATGTCTAGAAGAAATCTAGAATTGAATCCAATTTCCATATCATCACCATCATAATGACAAACAAGTCTTTCATTTGCTTCATTTGAAAAATCCAAATCCTCCGCAGAAAGCATTAATTCAGCTCCAGCAAGTTTTAATTTTATCTGGTGAGTTGTTTTATTGGAAAAAATAGAAACACGTTTAATTGAACTCAAAAACTGTTGACGATCGATTGTTAAAACATTCGGATTTTCCTTTGGAATAACCGCTTCGTAGTTCGGATATTTACCATCAATAAGTCGACAGATCAAGGTTAAATCATTAAATGTAAAAATAGCATTCGATGAGTTGAATTCAATCGTTAACTCTTCATCGCCTCTAACATTTGATTTTAGAAGGTTTAAAGGTTTTTTGGGCAGAATGAAAGAGGCATTGCCATCAGCAGCAAAATCTTTTCTTGTATATCGAACCAATTTGTGTGCATCAGTTGCAACGAAAGTAATTTCTTGTTCAGAAAATTGGCAAAAAACCCCACTCATTACAGGACGTAATTCGTCATTTCCTGTAGCGAAAAGTGTTTTGTTGATTGCACGGGACAAAATTTCACTTGGGATTTTAACGGAACTTTTGTTCTCTAAAACCGGAAGTTTTGGGTATTCATCACCATTGTATCCGACCATTTTTGATTTTCCGTTATCGTATCCGATTTCAATTCCAAAGTCACTTCCAATTCGAAATGAACACGGTTGATCCGGTAAATTTTTAAGCACATCCAAAATTAATTTTGCCGGAATTGCTATTTTTCCTGCTTCTTCAACTTGAACTTCTAACGAAGTAATCATGGTTGTTTCTAAATCTGAGGCTAGAACAGTAAGAGTGTTTTCCTTGATTTCAAATAAAAAATTATCCAAAATAGGTAAGCTACTGTTGGTATTCAGTACTCCTGAAATACTTTGCAAATGACGTAAAAGTGTTGTGCTGGAAACTATGAAATTCATACCGAAATTTAATCTTTTTAATCGTCACGAAGATAATGACTTTCCCATTATCAATTACCAAACAACAAAAATATTTCGTTAAAAAAAACTATAACCCAAGTAGGTTTTCAATAGAAGTTTTGGAAACGTAATGATAGTTGAATTTTGCAGAATCAAAAATTGACAATGCTAATAATCTATTTTCGGGAGTTTTATTCAATTCTCCGTAGATTGGAAGCAGGTATTTTCGCCTTCCAACTTGTGTGATGAATTGCTCCATGGGCAGAAATGCAGGTTTATAATTGTTACGTATTGATATCACATACCATTCCGTCATTACTTCAGCATTTCCCCAACGAGAGAAATTCATGTAAGCATCTGCCAGCGAAAGTTTTTCCGTTTCAATATTTTTTGGAAGAGATCTTAAAAATTCAAGCCATTCTTGGGTTGAGTAATCGTCCCGCTTAATTTGTTTCGTTACTCGTTTTTTTCTCCACGATTTTGGGATGGGCTCATAGGTGGTTTTTGGTTCGAAAATATCATCTCCATTTGCAAACTTCTTAGCGAGCAAACCCATTTCTCTAAATCGTTTTGATTCAACTCGAATACAGTTTTTTGGTATTCCGGGTTGATATATCCATTCCTCATAATTGAATTTGAAATCATTCGGTTCTAATAGTTTTTCCTTTAAATACGCAATAAATTTTTCCGTGCTAATGGTTTGAAAAGCAAACTCACTAAAGTAAGTCTTCAAGAAATTATCCATTTTTTCTCGTCCAACAAGTTCCTCTAAAGTTTTTAAAAAGAATGCGCCTTTTATATATGCTACCTGTGTTAGTCCATCTCCTGGATTACGCGTTTTTAAATCCAATTTTAAATGTGTATCGGTAATCTTATTCTGTTTTTTAAATTCTTTGATTTCTTCTTTCAGTTCCCCAAATTCAATTAATGCCAACATGTCAGAATATTCTTTGCTTTCGATTTCTTCCATGATTCGATGTTCGAAATAAACCGTAAAACCTTCATTGAGCCAGAAATCATTCCAAGTTCGGTTGGTCACCATATTTCCCGACCAAGAATGCGCTAATTCATGAGCAACCACGGAAACCAAGCTCTTATCTCCGGCTATAATTGTTGGATTTACAAAAGTTAGACAAGGATTTTCCATTCCGCCATACGGAAATGAATAAGGTAGAACCAATAAATCATATTTTCCCCATCGATATGGACCATACAAATCCTCTGCGACCTGTATCATTTTTGGCAAATCATCAAATTCTTTTTTAGCAGCATCAATTAAATTTGACTCAGCGTACGTGCCACATTTAGTGGAGATTTTCCGGTATTCGTAGTCACCAACGGACAAGGCAATCAAGTAACTCGGAATCTGTTGTTTCATCGAGAAATGGTATCTCCCGTTTTCATTTTTCTCAGTAGGATTTTCGGCACTCATCAAAGCAAGCAGTTCTTTTGGAACTTTGACATCTGCACTATACGAAAATCGATTAATTGGAGAATCTTGCAATGGTATCCAAGTTCTTGTTAATATGGGTTGCCCCTGTGTGTAAAGTAGCGGATGTTTTTTCCCTTGCGTTTGAATTGGTTCTAACCAATCTAGTGCTTCTGTTTTGGAGGTTGTTTGATAATAAATGTTAACAAATTGTTCCGGTTTTTTCAATGCGACTATAAGCGGTTGACCAAGAATTGAATCTTTATCCCACGATCCAATTTCAAACTCCAGTTCTTTTTCATTTCCCTTTTTACCGCATGTGATTTTTTGAATTTGTAAATGCTTGATATCAAATATTACTGTATCCGAATTGTGTTTGCCAAAATCATGACGTGCAACACCATAAATGGTTTTGTTGTTAAAGTTTACGTCTAAGTCTAGGTGAAGGTGTTTTGTACTGACTTGATCTACATTGGCATAACTGTGATCATCTTTTTGCGAATCAACCCAAGCTTTAGGCTTTTTTTTGACAGGAGTCTCATTTTCTGAACATGAAGCAACACTAATTACAATGAGTAAAAGGTAGGCAAATGCTCGAATTTGTTTCATTTCACGCTAAATTAAACCAAAACATTCAAATCAAAAAATAAGTGAACGCTGTTTTACACCATTAAGATGAATTTTGCTCAAATATATTTGCTCCTCTTGAGTTGGACATGGGATTAAATGAAATTGAGTTTCAAGAAACTGACTATCCATCAAAGTAGAATAACCAAAAAATGAAAACACCTCTTTCGATTGAAACAAATACCGATCAACCTCTTTCCAATCTTTTGACACGATCATTTCGAACTGAGAATTAGCATTACGTAATTTTTGAATACCCTTTTCTGATCCAATTATTATCGGTTTGTTTTTTATGTCGTAAGATTTTGAAAAATAATCAAGTAGAATTTTATGATGAATGTCTGGACCGCTTAAAAGTAAAATGCTCGTTAATTCTCGTTCAACAAGCTCTGATTTTTCATGCCCCATTTTTTTGAATCTCGAATGCCATCCAATATATTCCGCCCTTTTCAGATTGGGCTTTATTCGAGATAATTTTCCAGCTAGATTTTCCGGTAATTGATCCAAGATCCAAATTGCATCAAATTTACTTATCCAATGTCGATGAACTAGTTTAAATAATGTTTCAATTCCACGTAGTGGTAAATGGTATTGATGGGTTAAAAAAACAGAGGTGCAATTTGAACTTCTAAAACCATATCTGTGATCCGATAAAACGAGGTCAAACTGTTGCGATTTCAATAAATTATTTACAAACTTTTGTTCCGTTTTCAAAAACTCAAACAACTTCCATTTATTTCTCCAAATACTTTTCGAAAAAGATTCATTTTCCTTAAAATCAAATGGATACCCATCTAGATTAATGCAAGGCAAATGAGGAAAATAGGTGTTTATTATCGATATCTGTTGAGAGTTGCCAGCAAATGTAATTGCATTGTTTTTATTCAGAAGTTCTTCAATTAGCCCAATGCAACGAGCGGTGTGTCCCATTCCCCAGTTTAGGCAAGAGAGCAATATTTTTTTGTTTTCAACAGCGCTGAAATTCATTTCATTCAAAACTACTCAAAAGATAATAAGTGTGAAAATTGAATTGAATTTTAATTGGGTTGAATGCCGTTTGATTTCTTTCATTAACTTTAGACTTTAATTGCAAAAAATAGAATTATGTCAGATTATAATGAATTTAGAAAATACGCCACAAAGCACATGGGTATTAACAGTATTTACATGGAACACTACATTGAGTCTTCTTTAACTCCATACATCATCGAAGAAAGACCATTAAACATGACTCAAATGGATGTTTTCTCTCGTTTAATGATGGACCGTATTATTTTTTTAGGAACAGGAATCAATGATCAAGTAGCAAATATTATCAATGCTCAGTTGTTGTTTTTGGAATCTGTTGACGCGAAAAAAGACATTCAGATTTATTTGAATTCTCCTGGAGGTTCAGTTTATGCAGGACTGGGAATTTATGATACAATGCAATACATTCGACCAGATGTAGCTACAATTTGTACAGGGATGGCGGCTTCAATGGGAGCAGTTTTACTGTGCGCGGGAGCAGATGGAAAAAGATCAGCATTGAAACATTCAAGAGTAATGATTCACCAACCATTGGGAGGGGCTCAAGGACAAGCTTCTGATATCGAGATCACTGCGCGCGAGATTCAAAAATTGAAAAAAGAACTTTACGACATTATTGCTACACACAGTAAACAAGATTATGAAAAAGTTTGGTCTGATTCAGATCGTGATTATTGGATGACTTCGGAAGAGGCAAAAGAATATGGAATGGTGGATGAGGTTTTACTCCGTAATCCTAAATAGTTATTGATTTTTAATGGCAAAGAAAGATACACATTGTTCATTTTGTGGATCTCAAAGATCTGAAGTGAACATGTTGATTGCGGGTGTTTCAGGACATATTTGTGATTCATGTGCAGTTCAGGCAGAAAAGATTGTTAGAGATGAACTTGCATTTAAACACGGGAGTACGGGTACAACAGTGGCTCAAAAAGAGGCCTTGTACCTGAAGAAACCAGTTGAGATCAAACAATTTTTAGATGAGTATGTGATTGGTCAAGATGAGGCTAAAAAGGTTCTATCCGTCGCAGTTTATAATCACTACAAAAGAATAAATAATCCAACTAAACAGGATGACGTAGAGATTGAAAAATCCAACATCATGCTGGTAGGTCGAACGGGTACGGGAAAAACATTGCTTGCAAAAACGATTGCGAAATTACTCAATGTGCCTTTTTGCATGGCCGATGCGACAGTTCTAACTGAAGCAGGATATGTTGGTGAGGATGTTGAAAGTATTTTGTCAAGATTATTACAAGCCTCTGATTACGACGTAGAAAGTGCCCAAAGAGGGATTGTGTTCATTGACGAAGTGGATAAAATTGCACGAAAAGGCGATAATCCTTCTATAACTCGTGATGTTTCAGGTGAAGGAGTTCAGCAAGCGTTGTTGAAGTTGTTGGAAGGAACAATAGCAAGTGTTCCCCCTCAAGGAGGAAGAAAACATCCTGAGCAAAAACTGGTGCAAATTGATACCAGGAATATTCTTTTCATTTGTGGAGGTGCATTTGATGGTATTGAAAACATCATTGCAGGTCGAGTAAATAAACAAACCATTGGATTCTCGTCAGACCTAAATCAGAAAATTGAACAAGATTCTCTTCTAAAGTATGTTAATCCAACAGATATTAAAAGCTTCGGTTTGATTCCAGAGTTAATTGGTCGTTTTCCAGTATTAAGTTATTTGGAGCCGCTGAATGAAGAGAGCTTGCGAAGAATTTTAACGGAACCTAAAAATGCATTAACTAAACAATACATAAAGTTATTTGAATTGGATAATGTGCAACTGAGTTTTGATCGCGAAGCGTTGGATTTTATTGTTCAGAAAGCAGTTGAATTTAATTTAGGTGCACGAGGATTACGTTCCATTTGTGAGGCAATTCTAACCGATGCCATGTTTGATTTACCTTCGTCAAATAAGAAATCTTATAGACTCACAAAAGATTTTGCTGAAAAACAATTTGCTAAATCGAAGTTCTCTGTATTGAAAGCTGCATCTTAATTGATGATTTATGAAAGTGAAAGTTATTAATAAATCTTCCAATCCACTGCCTAAATATGAGACTATTTCATCTGCAGGTATGGATGTACGGGCAAATTTGGCGAATCCTATAGAATTGAAACCCTTGGAGCGAAGATTAATACCAACGGGAATTTTCATGGAAATACCTGAAGGATTTGAATGCCAAGTTAGACCCCGGAGTGGATTAGCATTGAAAAAAGGGATAACAGTACTGAATTCACCAGGAACTATTGATGCTGATTATCGAGGAGAGATTGGAGTAATTTTGGTGAATCTTTCAAGTGAATTATTTCTAATCGAACATGGAGAAAGGATCGCTCAACTTGTTTTTGCGAAAGTTGAACAAGCTATTCTTGAACCTGTTGAAGTGATTTCAGAAACCGATCGTGGTGCTGGTGGATTTGGCAGTACAGGAGTAAAAAATTAAAGTTTAGATTATGAAGATAATTGTACCGATGGCTGGAAGAGGTAGCAGATTACGACCTCATACTTTGACAATTCCCAAACCTTTAGTTCCTGTGGGAGGGAAGCCAATTGTTCATCGATTGGTAGAAGATATTGCAGAAGTTTGTAGTGAACCAATCGATGAAATTGCTTTCATTATCGGTGATTTTGGAGATGCAGTGGAAAAAGAATTGATTGAAGTTGCTACCAAGTTGGGTGCGAAAGGAACAATTCACTATCAAAATGAACCTCTCGGAACAGCGCATGCTGTGTTGTGTGCTGAATCTGCTTTGGAAGGTCCTGTTGTTGTTGCGTTTGCCGACACCTTATTTCGAGCTGATTTTAAACTTGATCCCACAGCTGATGGGATATTATGGGTGAACCAAATTGATGATCCGAGTGCGTTTGGTGTTGTTAAATTGGACTCAGAAGGAAATATCATCGATTTTGTTGAAAAACCCAAGGAATTTGTTTCTGACCTTGCCATGATTGGAATCTATTATTTTAAAGATGGGAATCGATTAAAACAAGAATTGAAATACCTCATTGATAATAATATCATGAAAGGAGGCGAATACCAACTCCCGGATGCTATGAGAAGATTGACAGAATCTGGTGTGAAGTTGAAACCAGGAACAGTTTCAGAATGGTTGGATTGTGGAAATAAAGAAGTTACGGTCTACACTAATCAGCGAGTTCTCGAATTTGATTGGGAGAAAAATCGGAATTTGGTGGATGATTCAATCAAAACTCTTAACTCTTGTATTATTCCGCCATGTTATATCGCAGATGGTGTAGTAATCGAAAATTCAGTTGTTGGTCCGCATGTATCAATCGGAAAAAATTGCATTATATCGAATAGCAATCTTCAAAATACGATTATACAACACGGTTCATCTATCAATTCAGTAGTATTATCAGATTCAATGATTGGTTCAAATGTAAAATTAAACGGCAAAAAAATTGATTTAAGCTTGGGCGATTATTCGGTTCTCGATTTATAAATAATGAGGTTATACTATTTAGTTTTTATTATTTTTTATATAAGCTCTTGTGCTTCCGTAAAACGGAGTAATAAGAAGATTCCCGCTAACGTTGGTTTAAAAAAGGAATACATTCAGAATTTTCATCTTGGTATGCGCCTCAAAATGAGTGGGCAAATTGATGAAGCCATTAAAACTTTGTACAAAGCATCATTCCTCGAAGAAAAAGAAGATGCACCTCATTTCGCTTTAGCTCAATGTTTTCTCATAAAAGGGGACCTTCAGAATGCTTCAATGCATACTGTCAAAGCTGCAGAGTTAGATCCTAAAAATACGTGGTATTTGCAAGAGTTAGCATACATGTACAAGGAATTGAATGATCCGGTAAATGGAACCAAAATATACCAAAAGTTATTAAAACTTCAACCCAACAAAGCAGAGTGGTTATTTGAATATGCTTCTTTATTAGAGAGTTCCGGAAAATACCAGGATGCGATTGATATTTTGAATTCTGCAGAAACAGCTGTCGGAGTAAATTCTGCCCTTTCAATACGAAAACATTATCTCTATCTTAAATTAAAAAATGAAAAGCAAGCAATTAAAGAACTTGAATTAGCAAAGTTGAAATATCCCAAAGATGCACGATTAATTGCCACAGAAATCGA
>Ga0255096_1000386_pt1 | contig 21606 bp, 6 predicted proteins | sample Colum_Atlam_RepA_2_FD_188563 | JGI IMG/M metagenome (GOLD analysis project Ga0255096, IMG submission 188563) | Freshwater microbial communities from Columbia River, Oregon, United States - Colum_Atlam_RepA_8d | ecosystem: Environmental > Aquatic > Freshwater > River | place: USA: Oregon... | reverse complement strand
GCGGTGTGGTGGTGACCTACACGCTGGCCAACGGCGGCAGTGGTAACACGGCGGGATTGGCGTCGAACTACAGTTTGGCCGCAGGTGCTGCGACGGGAACGATCACAGGCCGCTCGTTGACGGTGACCGATGTGGCAGTGACATCGAAGGCGTACGACGGGACGACGAGTGCGGCCATCACGGGCACGCTGGTCGGTGTGCTGAATAGCGACGCGGTGACGCTGGTGGGCACAGGAACCTTTGCGAGCAAGAATGTCGGTGCCAATCAGGTGGTGACATCGACGTCGACGTTGAGTGGATCCGCCGCTGGGAACTACGCGCTGACCCAACCGACCGGCTTGACGGGAACAATCACGGCGAAGGCGTTGAGCATTGGAGCGCCGACGATTGCGTCGAAGGTGTACGACGGAACGACCGCGGCGGGAGCGGTGACGGTGGGTGCTCTGAGTGGTTTGGTGGAACCTGAGACGCTGACGGTGACTGGTACGGCGGCGGCCTACAGCAGTGCGGCAGTGGGGACGTACAGCGGTGTGGTGGTGACCTACACGCTGGCCAACGGCGGCAGTGGTAACACGGCGGGATTGGCGTCGAACTACAGTTTGGCCGCAGGTGCTGCGACGGGAACGATCACAGGCCGCTCGTTGACGGTGACGGGTGTGGCGGTGACTTCGAAGGCCTACGATGGAACGACGAGTGCGGTCATCACGGGCACGCTGGTCGGTGTGCTGAATAGCGACGATGTGACGCTGGTGGGCACTGGAACCTTTTTGAGCAAGAATGTCGGTGCCAATCAGGTGGTGACATCGACGTCGACGTTGAGTGGGTTGGCCGCCGGGAACTACACACTGACCCAGCCGACTGGTTTGACGGGAACAATCACGACGAAGGCGTTGAACATTGGAGCGCCGACGATTGCGTCGAAGGTGTACGACGGAACGACCGCGGCGGGAGCGGTGACGGTGGGTGCTCTGAGTGGTTTGGTGGGTTCCGAGACGTTGACGGTGACGGGCACAGCCGCGGCGTACACGAGCGCGGCGGTGGGGACGTATGACAATGTGGCGGTGACTTACGCGTTGGCTGATGGCGGCAGTGGTGCCACGGCGGGATTGGCGTCGAACTACAGCCTAGCCGCGGGCAGTGCGAGTGGAACGATCACTCCGGCTGCTTTGCTAATCACAGCCGATCCAGCGAGTTTGATTCAGGATTACGACGGAAAGTCCCATGCCATTCTCTGGAGCACCCAGCCTGCGGGAATACCGGTCGAGGTTCTCTACAACGGCTCCACAACGGCACCCCGAATCGCTGGCATCTATGAAGTCAAGTTGTCCTCGGTGGATCCTAATTTTCGCGGTGCGCTCACTGTGACCCTGACCATTCGGAAGAAGGTTGAGGGTATTGCATTGACCGGTGGAGTGGTGGCGTCGGGGTTGCAATCGGTGAACGACCCCAGTGCTCGGTACCTCCTTGAGGCAACGTTGGGTCAACCCATTGCTGGTTCAATGGTCGTGGTGTCAGGAATCCAACTGAGCTCGGGTTTCTGGTTCATCGATCAATTCGATCAGGCGTTGAACTTGGGGAATGTCCAGATTCCGACGGTTGAGGTTGCTGCCCAAGGAATTGCGATCCTTCAAGCTTCCGCTTCGCAGTCCAGCGCTAGCAGTGCGGTGACAATTCAAAATCCACAATTCGCTTCAAGCCTTCGATTGACGGAAACACGAATGACCGTGGTTCCGGTTCCGTATCTGTTGCGGGTTCGAATCCAGATTTCAGGAATCCCGGGTGCGCGATGGAAGGTACAGTCCCTGGATGGTTTGCATTCGGAAAACTGGCAAGATGCGGATCTCTTGGAACTGGATTCCAACGGAATTGGTTCCATTGAGACCGATGCTGGTACCGACTCCGGAATGCGCTTCTACCGACTTGTACAGCCATGAGTGATTTTATAGTGGGTGCTCGATTCAGGTCTGTCTCGAGTCCGGGAGGATCGCAGGAAGGGAAAGCGATGTTTGTTCCGATTTTTGGTCGTCTGTTGCTCTCCCGTTGCCAGATCTGGGTTTTTGCGGCGGTGGTCATCCAGGCGCTCAGCATGGGAATGCTTGGAGACAGTTTTCCCTACGGCTGGGGTGGTAATGTGGTGGGGCAAGTGGGCAATGGCACCTTGAGTGATGTCTTGCAACCTGTGGCCATTGCTTCGTCGGTGATGACCAAGACCGATGTGTTGAATGCCGTTTCCGCGGGTGGCGGGCATAGCATTGCATTGAGGAGTGATGGGCGGGTGTACGCGTGGGGTGCGAATGGGAATGGGCAGTTGGGGGATGGAACAACGAGCGACCGGACGCGGGCCGTGGTGGCGGAGGCGGGAGAGATTCCGTTGGGAGTGATTTTGCAGCAGGTGAGTGCCGGTGGGAGTCATAGCCTCGCACTCGGAAGCGATGGCAAGGTGTACGCATGGGGCGCCAATGGATTTGGACAGCTGGGTGACGGAACATTGACCGATCGCACACGCCCGGTGGCTGTGAGTGCTGGGGGGATTCCGTCTGGGGTGACGATCACGGAGGTGAGAGCAGGCCGAGATCACAGCCTGGCTTTGGGCAGCGATGGAAAAGTGTACGCGTGGGGCCGCAACGCATCCGGGCAGTTGGGCGATGGCACGGTCGAATCGCGGAGCCTGCCGGTGGCGGTGTCGTTGGGAAGCGTGAGATGCAGCGCCATCGCAGCGGGTCGTTTTCACAGTTTGGGATTGGCGACGGACGGCAAGGTGTATGGATGGGGCGGCAATGGATTCGGACAGTTGGGAGATGGTAGCGTGGAGAACCAACTGGAGCCGGTGTGGGCCAGCGGATTGAGTGTGGGTGCGCTGAGCGTGAGTGCTGGTTGGGTGCACAGCGTGGTGTTGGGAGTGGATGGCAAGGCGTACAGCTGGGGTGGGAACGCATCAGGCCAGTTGGGTGACGGAAGCGTGGATGAACGGCGCGCTGCGGTGGCCGCGGTGGGAGTGACTGGGAACCTGAAGTCCGTGGTGGCCGGCGGCGAATACAGCCTGGGATTGGGAGAAGATGATGTGGTGTATGGATGGGGTGGGAATGGGTCTGGACAGTTGGGAGATGGAACGAAGGTGAACCGCCGGAGTGCGGTGGCGGGATTGCGAGGCGAGATTCGCAACGGGTTGTTGGTGGGGAGTGTGAGTGCTGGCGCACAGCACGCGTTGATTTTGGCCAATGGTGAACCGGCGTTGGAACCGCCCGTGGTGTCTGCGGGGAGCCTGAGCGGCGTATACGGGACTGCGGTGAGCGGGAAGATCGAAGCTAATGGGCGCTTGATCGTGGAGTACGGCGCGGTGGGCTTACCGGAAGGCCTGGTGCTGGACACGACCACCGGAGTCATCAGTGGCACCGCGGGTCAGGTGGGGACTTTTTCGGTGGTGGTGAGCGCACGGAACACCGCGGGAACCGGAACGGGAACGCTGACGGTGCTGTTGAGCAAGAAGGAGTTGTCGGTGAGCGGACTGAGTGCGGCATCGAAGGAGTACGACGGAACAACACTAGCGACGGTGACCGGAACGCCGGTGCTGGTCGGCGTGGTGGGCGCTGACGCGGTGAGCCTCACGGGTCGAACGGTCGGGCAATATGTCGATCCCTCGGTTGGTTCCAGTAAGCCGATTTCTGTTTCTGGCTATTCTCTGGGTGGCGCCAAGGCGGTGAATTATTCGATTCCGTCGACCATGATGTTGGCCGCGGACATTGTGCGTCGACCGTTGTCCTTGTCCGGGGTGGCCGCTGTTTCCAAAGATTACGATGGCACTGATCTGGCTCAGTTGACGGGTTTGAATTCGTGGGTGAATCGGGTGCCGGGAGATGAAGTCCAGGCCCGGGTGGTTTCCGCAAGCTTCGCGCAAGTCTCGGTTGGAACCGCCGTGAACGTGGTTGCCAGCCTGGAGTTGCAGGGTGCTGATGCCGGCAATTACCAACTGATCGCGCCAACCGGGCTTCGTGCAGACATCCGTCCTGCGGCGGTTCTCATCCAACTGGCCGGCACGTTGCAAACCTACACCGGATCGGGTGTGGCGGTGTATGCGGTGACGGTCCCGGAAGGGGTGCCGGTTTCTCTGACCTATGACGGCAAGACCAATCTACCGGTCGCAGTCGGGACTTATGCCATCGCGGCCCGAGCCTCCAGTGGCAACTACTTGGGTCTTTTGTCGGGAACCTTGGAAATCCGGCCCAAGACCGTATCGGGTATCGTGACGGTGCAAGACAAGGCTTTCGACGGATCGACTTTGGCAACCGTCGTCTCCCGGAAATTGGAGGGGGTGGCTGCGGGCGACACGCTCGCCCTTCAAGTGTCGGAGGTGCGATTCACGGATCCCTTGATGGGAGCCAAGAAGTCGTTGGTCGCAGTCGGTGCTTCTCTCGTTGGAACCTCGGTCGCGAATTACCGCTTGGGCGATGTGTCCGTTGTGCCTGCGGCGATCTTGAACAACCCGCCGGTCTTTGATGCCTTCCCCAAATTGGTGGCGGTCGAAGCCAAGACCTTGCAGGAAATAATCACGGCAGTGGATTCGGACTTGCCGATTCAAACGCTGACCTACCGCCTGTTGGAGGCGCCGAGTGGGCTCTCCATCACGGTGGGCGGACTTTTGCAGTGGACCCCGAAACGAACGGATATTCCGGGGCCCTACACTTTCGTTGTGGAGGTCAGTGATGGGGTCGCCTCAGTCCAAAAAAGAGGCACCATCACGGTGGCCAACAGCGGAACCGATCCCCTCGTGATCCTGATCCCCAATGTCACGGTGACGGAGAACGTTCAGACGATCCGCCAATTGAACACGCCGGATCCGGATTTGCGTGGAACCTTGGTGTGGTCGCTCATTCAGGGTCCGTCGGGTTTTGCCGTGGGCCCTTCTGGGCAATGGACTTGGCAAGCGGGTGAGCGTCTGGGAGGGACCCGTTGGAACGTTGTGGCCGAGGTGACCGACGGTCGGTTGACCAGTCGCGTGGGATTCAAGGTTCAAGTCACCGAAGACAATCAGGCGCCGGTTTGGTTGGCGAATCCTCCGCCGGTTGGAACTGAAGGGCAGGAGATGATTTGGACCTTGGTGGCCACCGATCTGGATGATCCGAGCCAGGCTTTGAGTTACCGATTGGTGGAAGGGCCGAATGGTCTGGCGGTTGGAACCAATGGGTTGGTGCGTTGGACTCCATCGGAAAGTCAGGCTCCGACCACCCACCGGCTTCTAGTTGCTGTGAATGACGGCATCGTCTCCGTCACGAATGTGTTCGCGGTGGTGGTCCGAGAAGTGAATCAGGCCCCCGCTTGGAATGGGGAATCCACGTTGACGGTGAACGAGGGTGAATTGCTGCAGCATTCGCTGGTGGCCGTCGATGGGGATATTCCGGCTCAATCGTTGGCTTACTCGTTGGTGAGCGGCCCTGCAGGACTGAGTGTTTCGCCGGTTGGGTTGCTTCAATGGCGCCCGACCGAAGCACAAGGGCCATCCACTAACGGGGTTCGTGTCACCGTGAGTGATGGTGTTGAGACCGTGGCGCGGGACTACGCCGTCGTGGTTCGAGAGACCAATCAATCACCGGTTTGGGAAGCCGGTCCAGCACGTGTGGCTGCAGAGGAGAGTTTGTACGAGTTTCGTTTGGCGGCCAGCGATGCGGATATTCCGGCGCAGGTGCTCAACTACCGACTGCTGTCGGGACCGACCGGCCTGACCGTGGCATCGGATGGTTGGGTGCGGTGGGTGCCTACGGAGGTGCAGGGTCCCAGCACCAATCAGGTTGAGGTGGCCGTGTCGGATGGGTTTATTTCGGTGACCAACCGGGTTGAACTGCGGATCCGAGAGGTCAACGTAAACCCAATATGGGTTGGAGAAACCGTATGGATGGCCAGCGAAGGGCAAACGCTTTCGGTGAAGCTTCCAGTGGTGGATGCGGATGTGCCTCAGCAATCCCTGAGTTTTGTTTTGGAGTCGGGACCTGACGGGTTGCAGTTGAGCGCGGATGGGTTTTTGGCGTGGACACCCACCGAGATTCAGGGGCAGTCCACCAACCGGGTGCGCGTCCGTATTTCCGATGGGGTTGCCAATGTGCCGTTGGAATTCGACATCGTGGTGCGCGAGTTGAATCAACCCCCGGTTTGGGTAACGCCGGCGGTGACTCGGCGTGTGAGCGAAGGGGTTTTGCTGTCGTTCCCAGTGGTGGCCACGGATGCTGATTTGCCAGCCCAGCCGCTCACCTACCGCGTGGTGAGTGCGCCCTGGGGTTTGACGCTCAGCACGAATGGGGTTGTCTCTTGGCGGCCCACGGAGATTCAGGGGCCCAGCACCAACCGGGTGCGAATCACCGTGAGCGATGGTGTCGCATCGGTGCCGCTGGAGTTTGATGTCATCGTGCGTGACGCCATCACCGGGTCACCCGGCCCCACGCTCAGCCTATCCCCACGCTTGGACGGTTCCTGGACCCTGCGCGTCGCGGGAATCGGCGGTGGCCGTTACCAAGTGGAGCAATTGACGCAGCTGGGTGGAACGTGGGTGCCTGTTTCTGGGGTGCCTGAGGTGGTCACACAAGGGGTCAACACTCCCGTGGATCTGCTGTTGCCGTCACAATCGGTCTCTTCGAGGTTCATTCGCTTGGTGAGGAAGTGACTCGGTGGGGCCGCTTTGACAGAGGTGCGCCGTTACAAGGAGAATGTGAATGGTGTGAACAAGAAAAAAACTACAGCTTGGTAAAATTGTGGTGGATATGCAGCATGCGATAAGTTGATGAAGGGAACAGGGAAAAATTGGTTTAATCTTAGTTCAAATGAACTGACCAGCCGCTGTCGTAACGTGGTCGCGACTGGGGTTCTTGCGTTTTCCCTGATGCCCTCTCACGGGGCAGCGCCGTTGACGGGAACTTCAACTCCGGCGTCGACCGCGGTGATTGATGCGAAGGCCGAGTTCATTTCCTACCAAGGTCGCCTGACAGACAGTGGTTCGTTGGCCAGCGGTTCCTACGATTTTCAGTTCCTCCTGAAAGATGCTGCCACCGGCGGTAGCACGGTCGGCGAGGTGCTGAAAATGGCCCTTCCGGTGCAGAACGGGGTATTCTCAGCCTCGCTGTCTTGGAACTCCAGCCTGTTTTCTGGGGCTGCTCGCTGGATTGAAGTCCGCGTGCGTCCCACTCCTGCGACCGGCAGTGCCACTGCGGAACCGGATGCTCCATACGCTGTTTTGGAACGGCAACGCATTCTCTCGACTCCCTACGCATTCCGATCGCTCACCGCGGCGACGGTGGAGTCGGTCTCCGTTCAAAGCCTCCCGGCCAGTGTTCCTCTCATCGGCTCCGGGGGAAAACTGGACAGCACTTTGCTGGGCACCGACATCGCGCGGAGTTCTGAGGTGGACGCGAAAGTCGCACTGCTGACGAAAGAGGACGTGGCCATCAAGGGTTCCATCAAGGTTTTGGAAGACGCCAACACGGCGCGGGTGTCCGATGTGGCGACGCTGACGGGGAGCCTGAAGACGGCCCAGGAAGCGCAAACCGCATCGCTGGCGACGTTGAGCACGCAGGTGGACGCGAAAGTGGCGTCCTTGGCTCAAAAAGATGGGGTTTTGCAGGGTTCCATCAAGGTTTTGGAAGACGCCAACACGGCTCGGGTGGCGGATGTGGCGACATTGACCGGGAACCTCAAAACGGCTCAGGAGACGCAAACCGCGTCGCTGAATGCGCTGAGCACTCAAGTGGATGCGAAGGTGGCGTCGTTGGCGAAGGAAGATGTGGGTCTGAAGGGTTCGATCAAGGTTTTGGAAGATGCCAATACGGCTAGGGTCGCCGAAAATGCCTCCCTGAGTGCCAGTTTGAAGTTGCTTCAGGACAGCACGGCGACCTCGGTCAACACCCTCAAAGGCCAAATCAGCGCCCAAGGTGAGGCCTCGGCGAAGGATAATGCCGCGATCCAACAGTCCATCCAATCCCTGAACGGGGCCAATGCCGTCCGGATCTCGGACATTGCTGCATTGACCGCCAATTTGCAAAACCTGCAGGCCAAGTTGACCGCATCCCAAGAGGCCATGGACGCCAAATTGGCCGCGCTCACTGCAGAAAATGTGGCATTGAAGAAGTCGGTTCAGGTCATCGCCGCTCCCGCTCGCTCGGGTTGGATGGTGGCCTCGATTCAAGCCGGAGACCCGGAGTTGGTTTCGGCCGGGTTTTCACTGGTTTCATCGACCTCGGCTGCTTCATGGGCGCCCACCGCTTCCGTGGGGGCCCCGTCGGCGCGTTCTTCCAGTGCCTCGGTCTGGACCGGTCAGGAATGGATCATCTGGGGTGGATCGGTCGCCTCGCAAACTGCCGTGGCCACCGGGGCGCGCTATCGGCCGGACACGGATACGTGGAGCGATCTGACCTCCGTGGATGCTCCGAAAGCCCGAAAAGGTCATACCGCGGTCTGGACCGGCTCACAAATGATTGTTTGGGGCGGTTTCAATGAAAACAACCTCAACACGGGCGGGCGTTTGACTCCTTCAACGCAGTCTTGGTCGTCGATGTCCACAGAAGATGCTCCGACTGCCAGAACGGGCCACGGAGCCGTGTGGACCGGGAAAACCATGGTGATTTTTGGAGGCAGAAATTCCGGAGGCCTGCTGTCGGATGGTGGGGTGTACGATCCGGCCTCGGACCGTTGGACCGCATTGCCGACTCAGGGAGCTCCCAGCCCGCGTCATTTGGCCTCGGTCATTTGGACTGGGAAAGCGCTCTTGGTTTGGGGTGGGGAGTTGGCGGATGGCGATGCCAATTCCGGAGCGCTGTTGTCGTTTGATTCAGCCGGCAAACCGCTCACTTGGTCGTCCCTGCCCGTTCTGGACGGATTCGCAGGCCGATCCGGCCATGCCAGTGTTTGGGAGGGTCAACGATTCATCGTCTGGGGCGGGCGCCACCGTTCGGGTACAGTGCTCGCCGACGGTGCCCTCTGGGATTCCACCACTTCGAAGTGGACTTACCTCGAAGCCGCAGGCGCTCCGCCGGCCCGATTCGATGCCTCTGCGGTCTGGGCCGGCGACGAATTGGTGGTGTTCGGTGGTTCTGGCAACCAAGGACCGTTGTCCAGCGGGGCTGCCTGGAGTCTTTCCACCCGGAAGTGGCGAGCCCTGCCTTCTCAGAGCAGCACTGGAGCCCGGAGTGGGTCGTTGGCTGCCTGGACTGGATCCCATTTGCTGATTTTTGGAGGGCTTTCTTCGAGCAGCATCGCCATGGCTGATCCCCAGCGGATCGATATTCGTCCGCCTTGGTACATTTACAGCCGCGGAGCCCTTCCCGCCGAATCTTTGCCGATATCCTCCCCATGATCCCCGTCTCCCGAATGTTCGGCCGGCTCGGCCGTGTCCTCGCCTGGATCCAACTCCTTTGGATCTTGCCGGCAGGCGCGCAGTGGATCACCCAGACCAATCAGCTCAAGGGCGGTTGGAATGCCGTGTATTTGCATGTGGACGCCAGCCACGCCGCCATCTCGGACGTGATGGCTTCGGCGACCTCCATCGAAGAGGTGTGGATGTGGATGCCCGCTTCGACGCAGCAATTCATCGATAGCCCGCAGACTCCGTCCGCGACCAGTTCCCAATGGTCCAGATGGACCCGCAGTTTGGGGGCTTCTTCTCCCCTGCAACGGTTGATCCCCAATGCGGCCTACTACGTCAAGGTCACCGATTCACTGCCGACGTATTCGTGGGCGTTGAAGGGAAGACCCGTGGCTCCTCAGTATGTCTGGACCAGCTCCGGCCTGAATTTCATCGGTTTCCCCACCCCGTCTTCGCCGGTGGGCTACGAGAGGTTCCTCCAGCCCGTGCCGTCGCTTCTGGATGTTTCTGAGATTTATCGTTCCAGCGGCGGGTCCTTTGGAGCCGCCAACCCGGTGCGGGTCTTTGATTTGGCTCGCACCACCATGAATCGGGGCGATGCCGTCTGGATGCGGGTCTCGAGCGGATACAATCGGTATTTTGGCCCGTTTGAAGTCAGTTTGCCCGGTTCCCAGAGTTTGTCCTTCGGAAGAACTGGAACCCAAATCAGCTTCCGTATCCGCAATCAAACAGCCACGACCAACGTCATCACGCTGAATTTGATCCCCTCGGAAACTCCGCCCACGGGGCAGTCGAACATCGTGGGAATCCCGTCTCTAATTCTTCGAGGTTCGGTCATCCCCAGCACACTGCAGTACAACTACCAGGAATTGGCGACCAACCAACCGGCGACCTTGACGCTACTGCCAAAGGGTCAAGCAGGTTCAGATGTTCAAGTAGTGCTGGGATTGGCCCGGAACCGCTTGGCGGGTTCACCTGGAGACTTGAGCGCGGCCGTGCTGCAGTTGAGTGATACCAATGGGTTGTTGCGGGTGGATTTGGGGGTTTCAGCAACCAAGTCTTCCACGGCAGGTTTGTGGGTCGGCGAAGCCCAAGTCACCAAAGTGGTGCAATACCTCAAGACTTTCGACCGTGATCCGGTGGGTAAACCGGTGGTGAAGCTCACGGGCAATGAGGGCGCTTACTCGGTTTTGTATACCAACGAGGTGGTGGGAGGCGTTGCCAAAACCTTCCCGCTCCGGCTCATCGTCCATGACGACGGCACCAACGCCGTCTTAATGCAGCGAGTGTTCTTGGGTTTGGATGCTTGGACCAATTCGATTGTTGCGGCCCAGCAAAAATCCCTGATGACCGAGCGACTGAGCAGCGCGCGCCGCATTTCTGCGGCCCACCTGCCATGGTCTGCCACCAACGCCTTTTGGCCCATGACCTTGGTCAGCAACGTGTACCGGGCTCAGATAGTGACTCCGTACGATCAGTCGAGTGTCAATCCCTTCATCCACCAGTACCACCCCGACCACGACAATCTCACGGCCACCTTCAGTCAGGTTCAGCCGAAAGGTCAGGAATCCTACGGCATCACCCGGACCATCTGGTTGAGCCCTCAGTCCGCCGGAACGGATTACCAAACGCTCACATCGGGCTCGATGGATCGCAATGGCATCTACGATGAGACCATCGCCATCGAGGGTTCGGGTGCCACGGCCCGGACTTTCCGAGTGATCGGCACCTTTAGCCTCAATCGCATCAGCGATATTTCCACCCTGACCCGTTGAACGACCCCAACTTTACCACTCCTTTCTGCAGCCACCCCCAACCCTAGAAGTTATGACCCAGTCCTCCCAGAGCCAGCCTTTCCTGCGGATTTCAGCCTTGCCCAACGGTCGCGGCAGGATGGCGGCCTTCCTCGCGCTGTTGCTTGGAATCTTCGCCGGCCTAGCCCACGCCCAGAACGGCTTCCCCCCCAACTTGATGTCCTATCAGGGGTATTTGGTGGACGCTAATGGGGCAGCGTTAGCTCCGACCACTCCGGTCAACTACTCGGTGGTCTTTCGGATTTACGCGGTGTCTTCCGCCGGTACGAGTTTGTGGACCGAAGCTCAGACCGTGACCGTGGACAAAGGTAATTTCTCAGTGGTGCTCGGTGAAGGCGGTGCGGAGGGCAGTGAGCCCCGACCGGTTTTATCCACCGTGTTCAATTCAGCCACTGCCTCGGATTTGTACCTGGGCATCACGGTCAAGGGGTTGAGCGGCAATAACACGGAAATCGCACCCCGGTTGCGCTTGTTGACCTCGCCGTATTCTTTCCTGGCGCGTACGGCCAATTCCTTGGCGGGCAATGATGGGGTGTCACTCATCACCTCGGATGCGGGCCGCTTGAGGATCAACCAAGCGCTGCAAACCACCGGTGGCAATGCTCGTGGTGCCAATGCGGTGGATTTGCAAACCACCAGGGCCGGTGCATCTCCAGGGCAAGTCGCCAGTGGTGCTAACTCAGTAATTGTGGGTGGCCAGAACAATACGGCCTCGGGGCAGGGCGCGGTGATTGCGGGGGGTAGCGCCAATACCGCGTCGGGTTTGTGGTCGTTTATTGGAAGCGGTGACAACAACGTGGCAGGGGGCAATTATTCGGCGATTCCTGCCGGACAAAACAACGTGGCGAATGGTGCCTATTCGTTTGCTTCGGGGCGTCGGGCCAAAGCCAATCACTCAGGAAGCGTTGTCTTCAGTGACAGTCAGGATGCCGACATGGCATCCACCGCGGACAATCAGTTCTTGGTCCGCGCCAGCGGTGGTATGGCCATCAATACCGCACCCGTCTCGGGTTCTGCGCTCACTGTTTCCGGCAGGGTCAAGGCCGACAGTGCTGAATTTGGAAGCATGAATGTCACCACGCTGACATCCAGTTCTGTGTCGGGATTTGGTACCATCCCGCTCGGTGGTATCATCATGTGGTCGGGATCTGTGGATTCCGTGCCTGCGGGTTGGGCTCTCTGCAATGGTCAGACAGTCAACACCCGGACGACACCCGATCTTCGAGGGCGTTTTATCGTGGGTGCGGGTACTGGTGCAGTGGGTTTGACGAGTCGTGACCCCAATGTCAGAGGCGGCAATGAGACCACCACGCTGACTGTAGCTCAGTTGCCGGCGCACAATCATAATGTTACGGGAACGACAACCTCCAATGGCGAACATAACCATGTGTATGGAGATATTTTTCACAGCGAAAAAGGTGGAGCTGTTACAGTGACTAGCAATAAGGGAAGTGGTGATACCGATCATGATAATAGTGGTTGGGAAATATCAAGAAACACGGCAAACGCTGGAAATCATGCTCACACCTTCAATGTGACTTCCGGAAACGCGGGTAGCGGCGAATCTTTCAGTAATCTCCCTCCCTTCTACGCATTGGCCTTCATCATGCGGGTTCAGTAATTACGGCCTGCACTCAGTCGTTCACTCAACGCTGATATCATGAATCTAACTCTGCGATTGCGGGCCCTCTGGTTGGTCCCTTGGCTGTCTCTGAGCCTTTGGGGTCAGGTGCCCAAAGGACCGTTGGAATTGAGGCCAGATCAGGCGCTCCTCAATTTGTCCTCCAGAAGAGGTGTTCCGATCTCGAACGTCGCCAACGCGACCACGGGTTCGGATGGGCGTGCACCCGCTGAGGGGAGTCAGTTGCCCCCGCTGCCATCGGGAGCGGCCACGGTGCGACAGTATCAGTCGGTGGTCACGTTCGGAGGCGGTGTGCGCCCTGTTGCATCGGCGCAATTGAATACCAACAAGAGTTTGGCAGGCAACGCCGTGGCGCTGAATTTGCCTCGATTGGGGGGCGGCACGCCGACCTACATCCTCCTTCGCTCCCGCGTGGGCGCTCCGATGATCAGTCGGGGCGTCAACTACCTCTTCGGATCCATGATTCCGGTGCCGGAAACCGATGAGAAAGGGGTGCTCCTGTCGTCTCTCAATCTCCGCCCGGAGGATTATTGGAGTGCCGAACCCTATTCCACCAATAATCACTCCGGTGCTTCTTATTATTGGAGTCCGAATGCCCGGGTGGTGTTCGCCACGAAACCGGGTCCGGTGGAAATCACTTGGAAGCGGGTGAACGGATTGAGCTCACAACCCACCAACAGTGCCTTCCTCGAGTCGGGCTTGTGGTACGTCACTTTCACACAACGGGTGGTGGTATCGGGTTCCTTGGTAAAACCTTCCAGGTCCATTTATTGGACTCAGGGGGACTTTGCCCAGTTGGGTAAACCGGTACAGGTACCGGGTAATCGGGTATCGGATATCAAGGTGGTGTTCAATGAACAGGTGCCGGAGCGTGTGCCCAGAGAATATCGCGGTGGCTCCCAGATTACCGATACCAACCGATTGGAAGAGACTCGAACCCTTTGGTTTGATCGGTCCACTTCCCAAATTCTGGCCTACAATTGCGAAGGTCGGGTGTTCTTGGAGCTTTTGGGCGATACCAATGCCGATGGGTTGAGTCGCAAGCACCTCGGTTTTGAGATCGTGGACATTCTCCAGCAATCAGCACCTCAAACGATTTCTGTCAGTTTGGGCGACCGGATGCGGGCTTTCACCGATTTGACTCGCGATGATTCCACGCTTTATCCGGAACCGATCATCAAAATGGGCGACAGCTTCTACGAGATCAATTCTCCAAACAGTAGCGTGCCCAATGAATTGTATGCCATTCGAGAGACCAAGAATCTGAATGATGTGCTGGTGTATTGGATGGAAGAGGGGACGGAAGGATTGCGTTGGCCCCGCGTGATGTCGCGTTACGAAATGCGCTGGCCGACCGATGTGGTTCGATACAGTCATTACCTCCGTCCGACAGTGGCTTCCAAGGAGGAAGCCAAACAAACATCGGTTTTGATGACAGCGAGCAACGTGCCGTTTCTTGTCTACCAAGATCCGTTGGACCAGCCACGAGCGTTCCTGGATGCAGATCTGACTTTCTACACCTACCTAACCACCAATGCTCCGGCTCACCGTTCGTTGTTGAAGTACAGCAATGGCTCAAAACTGATTTTCGAGCGGGTGTTTTCTTGGTTGGATTCCAATTTGGCTGCCACCAATTGGTCGGGAACCGTGGTGACCAATTTGACCGCGTGGAACACTACCAATTCATCCATCACCTTCCCGTCGACCATGGAGTCGCCTCGGGTGATTTCCGAAGTGGTCGATGTCGGCAACCGAGTTCAGGCCCCATCGGGTGAACTCGGAGCGGGTGGAGTGGGGGGGTACATGGCCGGATTCATCCGGAATGGCACCGCTTACCACCCTGGTGCGTACCTGAACCCATTCACCGAAGGGTTCGATGCGGCTGCCAAATCGGCCATCATCCCGGTCAATGCCAAGCCCGGCATGAATACCTTGGAGATCTGGTGGTTCCGCAAGAGCACCCCTCTTTTCCAAGGGGGCATGGTCCCCGTCTCGTGGCCAGCCGTTTATGGACGGTACACCATCCAATACCCAGTCTCGCCCCGCGAGATTGTGATGGCCAGCAATGCCGGAACCGGCGGGTTGGATAGCTTGGAAGCCAAGGGAACTATCTACTACCAGAATGATTCGGCCGCCATCGGTTACAACCCGAATGAAGAGCATGCGTTGATGATTGGTGGCCAGGGCTATGCCTTGCGGGATGACCTGAACATTACGACTGGAGCGAGTTTTTCATCCCTGCCGTTTGTGCTCATCGACTATACCGGATCCGACGGGCGCCCCAGCATGGCTGTGTTCAAGGTGCTGCGTGAGAAGCCGAGTGCGGGTCAGGTGTTTGATTATGTGGTCGAGGCGGGGCGCATCATCCAGGCCCCCATGCCGCTGCCGCTGTTGCCGCCGCCCACCGAGGGAGAAGGGGTTGGTTTCATCAATTACAACCAGGAGATCGTTCCGGCGGCAGGACTCGGAAATCTTCCGGTCAATTGGACGGAATCCCGCGACACCAACGGTCCGTTCCGACACTACAAATCCTTCAGTTACCGCGATCGGAAGGATTCCTTCTGGGTTTATCGTGGGTTGCACCAAGAGCCCAACTTGTCGTCAGGTCGTTATGTTACCACCAACGGGGTTTTCACCAATTTATCGGCGGCGGTGGCCATTTCGGGGCGTGTTTTCAAGTACTACATCCATGCATCCCGCCGAGCCGAGGGACTGATTTTGAAGCCCGTTGGCACCACTCTTCCTGACTGGCTGCAGCCGAATACGGATATCAACGGGTTCCTTCTCACTGGCACTCCGCCGGCGTCGGACATCGCTGCCAGGAGCTACACGCTGGATTTGATCGATGTCGGTCTCAATCAGACCAACCGTCACACGTTCTCCTTGCAGGTGCGGCAGAACGGGATCGAGGCGACCCAAGCTCCATTGATTCTCACCAGTCAAACGGTCGATGGGTCATCCATCTCGTTTGTCGGTCGCCCGCCATTCTTGGCGGCGCGCGCCAATGAAACGAACAGCTTCACCATGCGGTATTATTACAAGACTCAGGAAGGGTTTGCTTGGCCGGCGCTGCCGCCGGTTGCGGTGGGTTCGATTGTTCCCTACCTGAGACCTCCCAGCGCAATATCGGGAACTTATGTCGGTGATGCTGCCAGCAAGGCCACTGCATCCCTTTCGGTAACCTACCGTCCGGCTTGGCCGGCCCTGCCCGCGGTCATGCAGCCCGGCCAGACGCTGAGCGCGGCGGTCAACGGATTGCCGGCCATCCGCGGACAGTCCAGCGTCGAGGTGCTCTATCAGCAGTCCATCGCGACCAACATCACCTTGGCCAAGGCCAGCGTGGTCTTGATTGATCCGACGCAGAAGAAGACCGCCTCGCTGTCTTCGGTGGGACTGAGCAAGCTGCCCTCCGGCGTGCTGACGGAAGCCAATCAGGGACTCACCTATTTCCCGAACTTGCCCCCTCATCTGGCGTCCCGGGTGTATTACGACCCCAACACGGGCACGGGCGGTTCCCTTATTCTCAAGGGTGAATTCAAGGATGAAACCGTGGGAGAGAAGTATCTCCAGTTGAATGTCCTGCGTGGGGCTTCTACGGGTCAAGATTTGCAGTCGGTGCTCAATCTCTGCCCCAGTTCGCCTGCCGACGAAAAGGCCAAGTGGGATCTATTGGTCAACGGACTCAAAGCGGTCGTCGACACCTTTCAGGAGAATCCCAACATCCCGGGGCAGTTCATCCCGGATTTGTCTCTCCGTACCAATATCGTGGTGGGGTCGATGGTTGAGATTTCCAATGACGACACGGCCGTTGATTCGTATGCGCTGAGCGCTTCGGGCCCGGGCTACGGCATGGTCTCGGTGATTGCGGGTAATGGTCGGGCATTCACCCCTCCGGGTGAGCCCGTCTCAGTCTATGTTTTCCGGGTGAATGGAGGATTGTGGCCTGGCGAGTTGAAAGTGGTGCCGTCGGCGAACCCCCTCAACGAGATGCTGACCCTGCAACACACGGCAGACCTTGCGGGCCGTTTTGGTGAGTACGAATACGAGTGGAAGATCGCGCCTCCGGTCGATGGCGCGCCGCCGTTGACCGATGCCACCATGTCGCGTTGGCAGGCTTTGCAAACGGGGGCCAACCTTCCGAGATATACGCTCGGCGGAGCGGGCGTTCAGGTTCTTTCCGATAATTATCTGACGATGCGTTACCGGTCCACCAACACCAGTGACCCATTGATAGGTCAGTGGTCGGCCTGGACGACTCCGCAGTTGGCCGAGGGCTGGATCAAGCGCGTGTTGTCGGGCATCAACCCCTTTCAGCAACGGGTCACGGATCTCTACAACAATGCGGTCAACACGGATGTGAGCGTCATCAGTCAGGCGGGTGCTCGTTGGGAGGGTGCTGTCGCTCTCAGCCTCGACAACATCAACAACACCGGACTCATCCCGATTTATGAGACGGTGCTTCGACGGGGCCGCGATTTGAGCATCAATGCCGGCATCAATTATGGTCCGGCCAACGACGCTTTGTTGCTGGTGGCGGGTTACCTCAACGATCTCTACTCGCTCGTCGGTGACGAGGCGAAGGCGGATGCGGCGAACCCGACCATTGCCACCGGTGCCGGTGGTGCGACCGACGGGAGTGTGGCGACCGCCAAGTTCAGTTTTGCCGGACAGATGTCTTCGCTGCTGGAAGAGGAGTTGGCCCTGCTTCGTGGACGCGACGATTTCATGCAACCCGGTGTGGAGACTTCTCCCGCCTACAACCGTTTGTTCTGGAATTTCACCCGGGGCATCAACTCCGGCGAGGTCATCTACACCGAGAACTACAACATCAAGGACCTGAACACCGATGGCGTCATTGACGCGGTTGATGCTGCCAAGGCCTACCCTCAGGGCCATGGCGACGCCTACGGTCATTACCTCACGGCTTTGAAGGGCTATTACAGCCTCCTCATCAACAACAGTTTCGATTGGGTCCCCCGATCCGAGGCGGTCACTGTTTTGGGCAAAGCCATCCAGGTGGACTATGCGGACGAACGTAAGTTTGCCACATCGGCTGGATTGCTGGGACAGACGGGGTTGGACGTGATGAAGCTGGTCTTCCGCCAATCGTATCGCTCTGGAGAGATGACGGGATGGGATCGCTTCGGCGAAACCCGCCAGAACACCAATCGTTTGGTGACTACGGTGCGTCACTGGGGTCTGGATCACTGGTCCACGCGGGTAGGACAGGGAACCTACATCAATTGGGTGGTGGGCAACTCCATGCTGCCTGAGGTCGATCCCGACCCTGCCCACGAGGGGATCCAGAAAATCGACAGAACAACCGTGCTTGAGTTGGGTCAATTGCCGCTTATCTACCGCGAGGTCCAACAAACCCTCGACAATGCGGAGGCGGGTTTGACGCCGCTCGGGCTGCCGCGCGACAGCTTGGCGTTGGACATCAATCCGAACCTCATCACCGGAGCCAATCCCAAGGGTCATTTCGAACAGTTGTACGACCGCACAGTGGGGACACTGGAGAATGCGGCCTTGGCCTTCGAGGAAGCTCGATCGATGTCCACGGCCATCCGTTCCGAGGGCAACTCGCTCGAGGAGTTCAAAGCGAAAATTCAGGACAATGAGCGGGCGTTGACTGCCAAGCTCATCGAACTCTATGGAACTCCATACACAGACGACATGGGTCCGGGTAAGACCTATCCGCAGGACTATTCCGGCCCTGACCTTGGCCACTACATGTATGTGGAGATGCCTGAGTTTCTGTTCCATGAAGACTCGGGCGCCATGAACCGAGAGTTCTTGGACGATGCCGGCGGAGGTGTTTTGGTGTTTGGGCTTCCGGAACTATGGGGTCCGGACACCAATCCCAATTTTTTTGATCGGTGGGAGAAGGAGTACCCGACGCTCGGAGAATTTGAAAAGGCCGTCGAATTCCCGCATCTGGGCAATTACCCGGTCGAAGTCAAACGGGAGGCCAACGGCTACTTTTTCAAGCCGGATGATTGGACGGGGAGTCGGGCTTCACCCGGCAGGATCCAGCAGGCGATCTCTGAGCTGATGTCCGTCGAGCAGGCCTTGTCCTTAGCGTGGGACGACTGCATGGGCGCGGGTGAGGACTTCCAGAAAAAGTTGGACCTGTTCAAGGCAAATTGGCAGACCTCCGAGGAGATCGATTCGAAGCGTCGGGACCTCCTCATTGCCAACCAAGCTCTCAAGTCCGTGCAAATGGCCAGTGAGATATTTGCGATCTTCACGGAAACCAAGAAGGAACAAATCTGGGGCGTGGCCGACACGCTCATTGAAGCGCTTCCGGATTCGTTGATTGCCGGCGTGGCCGCGGGTGGTGACTTGACCTCGGGTGGGCGTGCCGCCATCGAAGCCGCAGGCGGCGCGGTGGTGATGGTGCTGGATGCCTTCAACATCGCCCGCCTCAGCACGGTCAAGGCCCTCGAATATGCCACGACGACCGCTGAGCAATGGTCCGAAATGGATTACATCGTGCCGCGACAGAGGCTCATTGAGTTGCGGCAGGGGTTGTATGACCTGTCCATGCAGGTGGATGCCAACCAGCGGATGCTGTGGGCGGTGAACGCCAAGATGATCGAGCTCGATCGGGCCAAGTTGAAGTTGAAGAGTCTCGTGGCAGAGGGAGAGCGCATTCAGGCCGACCGTCAGGCTTTCCGATCGCGTGCCGCTGCTGCGATCCAGGGATACCGCACTCGGGATGTCGCGTTTCGGTTGTTCCGCAACGAGAAGTTGGATCGGTACAAGACGTTGGTTGATCTGGCCTCCAGCTATTCACTCTTGGCAGCCAATGCCTTCGACTACGAAACCGGTCTGCTCAATTCGCAGGGTGGACGGAGCTATGTGGACCGCATCATCCAGGCGCGGGCGCTGGGGGTGGTGCGCAACGGTCAGCCCCAGTTCACCGGAAGCGCTGTCGGCGATCCCGGTTTGTCCGGCGCTTTGGCCGAAATGAATGGCGACTGGCAAGTCCTCAAGGGACGTCTTGGTTTCAACAACCCGGACAGCTACGGAACCACCGCTTCGCTGCGGACCGAGAACTTCCGCATCCTTCCCGGCACCGATGGTGACACCAATTGGAAGGACGTGCTGAACCGGGCGCGTCGGGATGACCTCTTGCAGGATGTGGACGTGAAGCGTCTGTGCATGCAATTGGATCGCGGGGACGGTCTGGCGGTGCCGGGCCTCATCATCGAGTTCTCAACCACCATCGCCGACGGAATGAATCTCTTTGGTCTGCCCTTGGCAGCCGGAGACCACGCCTACCATTCCAGCTCCTTTGCCACCAAGATCTTTGGCTTGGGTGTGGCTCTGGAAGGGTACAAGGGCATGGACACGCCGTCGCCGAACAGCACGGCGATCACCGGGTCCGGGGCCGTTTCGCCGGCCGATCCCAACCTCGCGTTCATGGACCAAACCGCCTTGGCGGCCACTCCGTATGTGTACCTGATCCCCGTGGGTCTGGACTCCATGCGCAGTCCGCCCTTGGGCGACCAGAGCACCGTGCGCACTTGGTCGGTGCAAGATGTGACCGTGCCGATGCCCTTCAACATCGGTGGCTCCGACTTCTCCACCAAGAAGCTCTGGCAGAGTTCCGACTCGTTGACCGAGCCGCTGTTCTCCATCCGCAAGCATCAGGCCTTCCGGCCGGTGCCGACCGCGACATTCTTCACTCCCAACATTTATGGCGGGAATGGTGGGTTGGCCCGGTCTCAGTTCACCAACTCACGGCTGATCGGGCGATCGGTCTGGAACAGCAAGTGGAAGCTGGTGATTCCGGGCCAAACCCTGCTCAACAACCCGTCCGAGGGTCTGGATCGATTCATCCAGAGCGTCAAGGACGTGAAGCTGCACATCGTCTCCTATTCCTACTCGGGCAACTGAACCTTCCGGACCATGAATTCTCTGCGATATCTCTTCGTGGCCATGTGGATGGGAATGCTGGGCCATCAGGCCTGGGCCTTCCCGCCCTTGCCGCCCCACACGGTGTATGGATTGGTTCGGGATGAGTTCGGCAATCCGCTGATCTCCGCCGGAACTGAATTGACCCTCGAGACATTGGCCGGGACCACGCTCACGACGACGCTGGTTCCCAAGTTGGATGACGGTGTGAACTACCGAATCGAGGTGCCTATTGATGCTGGTTTGACCTCCGACTTGTATCGGCCCACGGCCATGCGGCCCTCGGCACCGTTCCGGATCCGCGTGAGGATCGGCGGTCGCACCTATGTTCCCATTGAGATGAAGGCCAGCATGGCGTTGCTGGGGCAACCGGCGAAGTCGTCTCGGGTGGATCTGACGCTGGGTGAGGACACTGATGGGGATGGACTCCCGGACGCATGGGAGCGGTCGGTGATCGCCGCCGGCAACCTTGGTCTCTCGCTGGAGGGTTTGAAGCCCAGCGATCGCCTCAATGGCAATTCGCTCTCCGTGCTGGAGGCCTACATCGCCGGCACCTACGCCTGGGATCCGAAAGATGGTTTCCGTCTGGATATCGTCGCGTTCTCCGAGACGAATCCGGTTCTGGAGTTCGTAGCGTTGCGTGGGCGCAGTTACACGGTGTCCGCCTCGGATGACCTCCTGGTCTGGAAGCCGGTGTCGTTCCAGGTGCAGGGCGCGACGACGAGCAAATCTCAGGCGTTCTACCAGTCCACCCAACTCCAGCGGGTGCGAACCGTGGTGGCCGGTGAGGCAGGGCAAGCCCCGCCCAAGTTCTTCAAGTTGCTCGTCAAATAAACCCGGAATGAGCGGTGCCACACCGAGGGAGCAAGAGCTACGAGTTCGATCAC
>Ga0255096_1000384_pt1 | contig 21676 bp, 20 predicted proteins | sample Colum_Atlam_RepA_2_FD_188563 | JGI IMG/M metagenome (GOLD analysis project Ga0255096, IMG submission 188563) | Freshwater microbial communities from Columbia River, Oregon, United States - Colum_Atlam_RepA_8d | ecosystem: Environmental > Aquatic > Freshwater > River | place: USA: Oregon... | reverse complement strand
ATGTAGAAGGATTAACTCCCCAGGCAAGTAACTCTCTTTTAAAGCTTTTAGAAGAACCTCCCGCAGGATGGATTTTTCTTCTCACCACGCATGACACTACTCTGCTTTTACCCACCCTAGTGTCTCGGTGTCAGACCTTCAGACTCAAGCCACTAAAAAATGAAATCTTAACCACTTTATTAGCTCAACATGGAGTTCCTTCTGAGCGCCAATGGATCTGCTCGAAGCTTGCTCAAGGGAGCTTAAAACGGGCTTTAGTATTTGCAGAGGATGAAGTTTGGGAGCAGCGACAGCTATTCATGCAATTCTTACGCGCTCCTCAACGTTACCTCCAGCCGGTTATGGAATGGGGTTCTCAGAACCCTCAGAATTTTGAAACTCTGATCGATCTCCTTGAACACTTCAACTCTGATCTCATTCGATGGAGTGCTTCACATGAGCTCAACCCCCATGAGTTCAATACTGAGGCATGGCTGAATATTGATTTAGCCGAAGCTTTAGATGAGTATGCAAGCTCAATGGTGAAGGTGATGGGGAGTGTGTCCCTAGCCCGTCAGTTTTGGATGAATCAGGCCGAGCGATTAGCTCAGCTACGAATAGAGCTTATGGCTCCACTGAATCGTAAGATTCTCATTCAAGATTTGTTGTTTCCGTGGCTAGAGGTCAAGAACTTATGATTTGCATACGAAACCTAGGCGTTCATTTTGGAAAGCGATGGATCTTTAAAGAGATTAACTTAGATATTCAACCTGGCGAATCCATCGTCTTCATTGGGCCATCAGGCAGCGGTAAAAGCATCCTCCTCAAGACTATTGCAAAACTCATTCAACCCACTCATGGCAGCGTAGAGGTACGATCCAAGAGCATTGGGATGCTCTTTCAAAAGAATGCCCTTTTTGATTCTCTCACCGTAGAAGAGAATCTTTTATTTCCTTTACGAGAGATTAAGAAGGTCACAGGAGAGCATGCTAAAAAACGCGCCGCTCAGTTTCTTTCTCAAGTAGGTTTGAGTGGCTGCGAAGATCTTTATCCTGATGAGATTTCAGGGGGTATGCAAAAGCGCCTAGGGATTGCTCGTGCACTGATTGTTGAGCCCGAGGTGATTCTTTATGACGAGCCAACTGCAGGATTAGACCCGATCACTTCCAAGACCATTGCAGATTTAGTCAGACGCCTGCAGTCTGAGGCTAAAACAACACTTTTGACTGTAACGAACGATATGCAACGGGCCTATCAGATTGGAGATCGGATCTATCTCCTTGCTCAAGAAAAGCTCACGCTAGGGGGAACACCCCAGGAAGTCCAGCAGACCTCTCATGCAGGACTTAAACAGTTTATCTATGGGTTAAAGCTTGGGCCTTTGACATCGGAGTTAGCATGAGCATACGATTTTCTCATGTTTCCAAATCGTTTGGCCAAAAGAAGATTCTCAATAACATCTCATTTGAAGTGGACAAGGGAGAGATTCTTTTCATCTTAGGCAAGAGTGGGATGGGGAAGTCAGTCACTCTAAAACATATTGTAGGGCTTTTAAAACCTGATTCAGGACAGGTATTTGTAGATCATCTAGAGATCACAACACTGAAAGAAAGTGAACTCCCCCAAGCCCGCCAGAAATGCGGGATGGTATTTCAGCACCCTGCCCTTTTAGACTCTCTCAACGTAAGAGAGAACGTTGCTTTTGGTTTAAAAACACCGCAGTTCATTCAGAACTTAGGCAGATCTCTGAGTGAAAAGGAAATTGAAGAGCGTGTGATTGAGAAACTTGAGCTCGTGCATCTCAATGCTAACACTCTAGAGTGCATGCCTGGGGAGCTTTCTTATGGCATGCAAAAACGCGTGTCATTGGCGAGAACACTAGCACCCAATCCCTCTTACTTACTTTTTGATGAACCTACGACGGGTTTAGATCCCATCACTACTCATGCCGTAAATGACTTGATCTTAGATCTTTCAAAAAAACTGCAGGTCACCAGCGTCGTTGTCTCTCACGATATGTCATGTGCATTGAAAATTGCAGAGCGCATTTTAGTCTTAGACCAAGGAGTCATTTTAGCTCATGAAACTGTGCCTAAAATTAAAAAATCAAATGAACCTTTAATTCGTGAGTTTTTAGCTGAGACACTTGCTCTTTTACCGCCTGAGGAACGAGAGAACCTTGGCGTGAGGGCTGCACTATGAGTGGTTTTTTTCATGAGCTTGGCTCAGTGAGTTTATTCTTCTGCCGTGTTACTCAGACTTTATTTACAACTCAGGGGAATCTCAAGCCTATCCTTTCTCAGGTTGCATTTGTCTCCTACAGATCTTTATCTACCGTACTCTTTGCTGGGATTTTTGTAGGGGCAATTCTCGTCTTACAAATCTATCTCATCCTCTCCAAATACGATGCGCAGATCTTTCTAGGAGGCCTAAATACTTCCACAGTAGTGAGAGAAGTCGGGCCTTTGATTATTTCTTTTCTTTTAGCAGGGAAGATTGGTGCATTCACAGCTGCTGAATTAGGCACGATGAGAGTCACAGAACAAATCGATGCTATTGAATGTTTAGGAACTAATCCCATTCAGTACCTAATTGTTCCTCGTTTGTTTGGCATTATTATCTCTAGCCTCATCCTACTGATGATTGGACTTTTAGTCAGCGTGGGCGGGGCCATGTTTGTAGCTTACGTTGCCTGTGAGATTAACCCGATTGAGTTTTCATCCACAATTCCTAAGTTTGTCTCAGCATGGGCAATTTTTGGAGCGATGGTTAAAGCCGTGCTTTATGGAGGAATTGTAGCCACTGTTTCATGCCACCGTGGATTTTCTGCAACCGGAGGTGCGCGTGGAGTGGGTCGTGCCGTCACAATGGCTTCAACTTATACAAACCTTTACATCTTGATTGCTAACTTCATGGCAAGTCACTTCTTGGATATTTTTGGAAGAATGGCTCAAGGGTATTTCGGGATTCAGCTATGAAACAACTGCCCATGTACTTCGAAATTATCAGCTTATTCTTTAAAACTCTTTTTCGGGTATTTAAGCTCGATGTTTGGAGAAAAAATGAAATTCTATCTGCAGTTTACCAGAGTGGTGTAGCCAGTCTTCCTATCGTTACCCTATCTACAGCTTTTGCAGGAATTGTGGTGACTCAGCAAATGGCTTGGCATATGAGCATCGCTCTTTCTGATGTTTCGATGATTCCTGGTTTTACAGGTCAGTTCATTTTTCGAGAATTAGGCATTGCAATTCCCGCACTACTCCTCGTTTCCAAAGTTGGTGCCTCAATTACGGCTGAAGTGGGCACGATGAAAGTCACTGATCAGATTGATGCACTCAAGCTTTTGCAGATTGATCCGATTGATTACTTAGTTTTTCCTCGTTTTATTGCGAGTATGATCTCTAGTGCCTGCCTCACGCTTTTTTCCGTCTCTACTACTCTGGCATGTTCACTGGGTGTTGCTGTTTTTGGATACAACTTCAACACACTCGAATTTTTAAACGCCTTACGGCATTTCATTGGACCTATGGATGTGGTCTGTGCGCTAGTGAAGGGAATCACCTTTGGATCTCTAATTCCAATTATTTCATGCGCCTATGGATTTAAGTGCAGAGGTGGAGCAGAAGGTGTAGGAAGCGCTACAACGAACTCAGTCGTCACCTCAACAATTGCCATCATTATTCTCGACTTTTTATTGACCTATTTATTTACGTGGATTCTCTAGGAAAGGAAGTATTGCAAAATGAAACTCTCTCAAGAAGCAAAAGTTGGAGCCCTTATTTTTGGAACGGCAATCCTAGCACTCCTCTTTGCATGGATCATTGGAGTACAGAGTCCCTTTCAACAGTACACACATCTTTATGTAACCTATAATTTTGCTGGTGGAATTGAGGTTGGGTCTCCGGTAAGAGTTTCTGGCATTAAGGTAGGAAAGGTTGAGAAAATTGAGTTTTTCTCAGCCGTTGACCCAAAGAAACTGAAAGAATCCACGAGTGCTGATCTGACTCAAGACGGAATGTCTATTGTGCCACTGAAGCTAAAAATCTCAGTCAGAAAAGATGCAGCCGTGGGTGTAAGAAAAGACAGTCAATTCTTCATCAACTTAGCAGGCATTATTGGAGAACGCTACATTGAAATTACCCCTGGTCATATTCAATCTCCTCAGGTCCAGGCTGGAGATCTCGTAGTTGGAATTGATCCTCCCCGCATTGATCAGCTCATTTCTCAAAGCTTTGACTTGGCAGGTAAGATTAAAGATATTGTTGAAGAAAACAAGGGTGATATCACTCGATCCATTGAGCTTTTATACAAGCTCAGTGCAAATCTGAATAAAACTTTATCTTGGGTGGATAAGAGTGCTATTTTTAAAACTGACCTTTCTAAACTAGTCGATAATCTCATTGCAATCACTACTGACATGAGAAAAGTCACTGACAAGGTTCACACTCCTGAGGGCGAGAGAACCTTAAAACTTCTCTATCAGCTTTTGTGGAGACTTGAGCCTATTGATTCAAATGCAATTCGTACCTTCTTTCAAAAAGAGGGAGTGAAAGTGCAAATGTTTTAAAAATCTATTTGAGTAAGAATAAATAAACAAAATAGAATTGCGAATGAATTGATCAGCCATTTCAGATATCAACTCACTCATTGGACTTGGTACTTGAGATCCTCTCTATCACTCCCTAGGTTCACACTATTATTGTTTTAAACCTGATCAATTCGATCTAATCGCACTTGTAAGATGCAGCATTTAATATTTTTAGAATATTGACATTAGTCCTAAATACGATTAGTAAGCCATCGAAAGATGATTCTTCAACTTACGGGGTCATCATTTATCAAGGGGGCTTACTCAAATGAAATTATTCAAAAATTACCGCCGATTAATAGCGGCATCAGTACTCATTACTGTGACACAAACTGGCTGTCTTTGTGGAATTGCTTTCTGGCCTTTATGGATTGCAGGCTCTGCAATTGGAGTCACTGGGGCTGCCATAGTAGGGGGTGGAATTGCACACAATCATGATCGTTTGATAGCACTGGGAATTGAGCTGGGTCTTTATGGAGCTATCTTGGGAGAGGAAAATCCCGCTCACGCAGAAGCATTCAATGAGGTTCCTCGAGATGCAAAGTTGGCCCAAAAAATCTCAGTCAGCTTAGATGATATCTCTGATTATAACGACAACCTCAATAGAATCCAAGTTCTGGGCAAGCAGTTAGTGGAAGATTTGAAGCCACTGATTAAGAGAATTAAAAACAATGAAATCACTCCTGCTATGCTCACCTCAGACCCTCAGATCAATCAGGTTGCACACCGATACGGATTTGGAAGTGCTGCGGAATTTATGAGGACAAAGAACTCTGCCACTCTTCCTAAGGCTTACGTTGAGTCGTTTGCTCAAGCAACGGACTTGAGTATTCCTCAAGCCAAGATCTTCTTATATCATTCGTTTGGGATCAAAACTGAGTAGCACTCTCATTTGAGAAATTGAGCTCCTCGTTCTCGTGTGGGAGGATGGGTGGCTCAGTTTCTCAGATTTTTCTGCAGCCTTCAATCCATCTCTAAACCAATATTTTATCTTTCTTTCACTAAAGGTAGTCTGCATGAGATTACGATTTCAGCATCGAGTCATCAACGTTTTAGTCTTTAGCTTAATCTCATTTTTTATACAGACGACATCCTGCTTGGCTATGGGTGGAACTCTAAGAAGATTTGATCCGATTGATCTTAAGTCGAATTGGAGGGTGAATAACCCAAAAATTGTAGTCGCTTATGGTTTATTTGAACCGGCATTAATGAGTCACTACAACCGCTTTTTTAGAGAGTCTTTTGAGCCTGAAATCAATAAAATCAACCCTGCGATTAAGGTTGAAATCATTCCAGAAGTTCTTCGCACAACTAGAGGGCCTGTTGGAGCAACAGGGGCTGAAGTAGTCCAAGCTCTCCAAGATCCAGACACTGTTGGATTGATTTTTATTGCCCACACATTCAAAACACAGAATGCAGAGGCCTCAATCTCTCTGAGTGGAGATGGACATCCTCTTCCTGTATCTATCCTCTCTGCGGCAACTCCTGGTTTAAGATTTGTTGCAATACTGGGCTGTAATGGGCCTGGCATTTTGACTGAGTATGAGATCAAGTATGCCTACGATCAGCTTCCAGGCCACCAAGCTTTTTATTATAATCAGGATAAGCTGCTTTCAGCCAACTTTCTGGGTGTAGATAACCTTAAAAAAGTACTAAAAAAAATTGCTTCAGAACTCAACCATCTTGAAATGATGGACCTCTTGCGTGGAGATGCCCCTCCTGCCCAGCCCGCAGGAAAGCTCACCATTCGAGTTAAAGATGTTTACGCTCAACTAGAGCCTCGCTATATCTATGTGAATGGAAAAATAGTAGGAATGCTAGGCTCAAATGCCGAAAACTCAAACCATGGACTGGAGTATGAGGAATTGAGCTACGACATTCCTCATACAGCGTTAAGAAAAAGGGACTCAAGATGTGACAAAGTCAAGATTGCAGCAGCGGAACTTTCTCCAAGCGCTCCGGCAGATAATTATCTCATTGAATCGATTAAAATACACTGGAATGACACACAGCATTTAAGTAGTAAGACCTATAACCCTCCTCTTCACCTTGGACTTCCTGAAAACCGAGAGTTTCATCCAGACCATGGGATCACACTCGAAGGGACTCTGGAGGAGAGACGGGAGCAGTACTTGAGGTATATCCGACAATCCTGGATTGCTGCAGAGTGGCTAGACCGCGACCCAAAAATTTGGAATACTTCCCCTTGGAAAGCACGCTTTTTTATCGACTGCATTTAAAAGGGGTATGCCATTGAAGACTCTCTCAACCGATCTCACCGTTATCATTCCCATTAAACCCAGTGATGTTTCCTGGATTAAATTATTGCCCGATCTATCCCTGCTTTCTCCTGGCTCTGAAATTATCCTCGTTGCCAATGCCACTGCCCCAGATCTTTTTGATAAGCAGATCTATAAAACCGGGATTCAGGGTCACACTCAGTGGATTCAATCCTCAGGTTCGCTACCCACTCAACTGAATGCAGCGGCTCAGGCCAGTACTAAATCTCATCTCTGGTTTCTCCTCCCTAATACTCGGGTGAGCTCCTCTGCTCTGGGTGCTCTTGAAAAAGCTATTCAGGCTCGATCCTCTGCAGTTCATTTTTTTGATATTCACTATTTGCACGACGGTCCAAATACAATGCAAATCAATTCCTTGGGGCATTGGATCAGAGGTCATGTTTTTAGACTTCCCACTCTAAAAAATGGCTTAGTCATACCTAAAGAGGCTTTTCAAAGGCTTGGAGGATTTCGTGAGGACCTTAGCGAGGGTAGTGAGCAACATTTTGTGATGAAGGCCAAGGCTCAAGGATATAGTCTTCATTTTGCTCAGGAATCTCTACAAGCAAGCTCTAAACTCCATCAACTTGAAGGGTGGGGAAAAACTACAACACAGGGGTTCTTCAAGATAAACCAGCAAACACTCCCAGCTGTTTGGACTTACATCAAAGCTAAGGTCCGAAAAAATTGACCTTGGTAAAGTAGCTCATGATCAAGAGCTGAAACTCGAATTAGACTTAAACTCTGCACTACCTCAAGGCAAGGAAACTACTGACAAAGAGAACTCATCCTCTGTCAGTTTTTTGTGCTCTTCGATTCGAGTGAGCCTGTATTTTTAAGGGCAAAAGTCCATATTATCACCATAAGAATAATACTAAGTGCCCTTACAGGTAACCCCTCTAAGAAAGGAAGGGGAAAGCGATCGAGAAAAATTAATCCAGAAATTCCAGTAAAAGCCCCAATCAATAAGGGTAGGCCCTTCTTAATATCCCTCTGAACAACTCGCTCAACAACTCTCTCCACAACAAAAACAACAAAAGGATACGCCCAAATAAACCCATATGAAAACTGCAAAGGAAATATTGCTGCAGCTAGAGCTAACCCAAGACAAAAACGCTCAGAGTCTGCTGCCTTACGAGGTAGAAACCATGTCATCCATGGAAAAATGATCAGTAATGAAATCAGAAATCCAATCACTCGAGCATGCTTCAAGTGAGAGATCTGAAAAACTTTAACCCAAAGAGTTGGTAAACCATAATCTGCTCCTGAAACCCCAAAATCACTCAATGAACCAGTGGTTGATTTAAAAGCATGAAACAGGCTATGTAAACTTCCATTATAACCAGGCAAAGCAGCTTCTGTGGATAGAAGTATGAAAATGCTAATCAAAGTCAGCGCTTTTTTATTCCACATCCTCCGGCCTAAAGGTATTGCAGCCACTAAGTAAAAAATCTTTGCGCTGAGAGAAATGAAAATAGTAAACCGAGCCAAGCCCTTCTTTTTTTCAAGCTCTGAATACCCCCAAAGCGCCAAGGCTATGAGAACAGGAGTCACCTGCCCCGACACTATATTATTCATCCAAGTTCCCCAAAAAACTAGGAATACTAGAATACCTAAATAGGGTCTTTGAGATCCCTTTACACTCCAATGACAAGTCCAAAACATACAGCACAAAGAAAAGAGCCGCCATACCACTTCAGCCACTTCAATAGGGAGTAAAGCGAAGGGTATAAATAAAGCAGCAATCCAAGTAGGGTATTTAAAACAACTATAGCCATCTCGAGCGAAATCATAGAGGGGCTGCCCACTTAAGAGATGTCGACCTGCATTCCAAAACACCAAAAAATCGTCATTTTTACTAAGGAAACTGTTGATAGAGAAAATAATGATAAAAATTCCCAAGACAACTTGAGAAAAACGAAGCAAAAAAACTTCACTTCGGCTTAAACTATCTTTAGGATTTGAGAATAAGCTCATAATCAGCTCTTTCGAATCTATTCATCTACGATACTAAAGGCGATGCATCCAAGATGATCTACTTTCAAGCTCTAATTTTAGCCTTTGAAGCTCCTGCTGAGCATCCTCTTGACTAAGTCTTTTTTCCTGTGCCCAAACCCGTACCAAAGCTTCAGCCCAAGGTAATCCATGATCTGCTCTTGCAGCGTAGAGAGGAAGTCTTCTCAAATAAAAATCTTCAAGATGGATTACCATTTCATTTTGAATCGCGTATCGCAGCTGAGCTTCAAGCAACGGGAATCCTTCAGGGTCTACCTGAGAATTCGCCGACTTCTCATGAAGATTCCAAATCTCCCAAGCGCCTTGTCCATACCTCTCGACTAATTCTCTAGGCAATTCCAAAGAGTACTGAGTTTGTGCCTTCACAAGACAATCATGCATAGCCTCATGGGTTGCTCCCGGATTAACCGGAGATCGAGTCTCAGGTTGAGTCAGGTTTTGGGGGAACTTCACTGAGACATCTCGCTCAGATTCAGCTTTCCAGTGCTTGAGAGTAAACTCTACAATCTCTTCACCCATCTTTCGATGAGTCGTGTATTTTCCTCCAGCAACAACGACAGAACCTCCTGGCCCTTGATCAATAAAGTGCTCTCTGCTCACCTTCTGAAGGTGATGACCATCAGATGTGCCTTTCTTATCCTGTGCTTCGCTCCCCATTAAACTCACACCTTCCCCAACAAGTGGTCTTACACCGACATAGGCACTTAGGATATCCGAAGTGGTGAGCTTAAGGCCTGGAAAATAACGATTGAGAAGCTCCATTAAGTATTGAACATCATCTGCAGTAATTTCTACCTTCTCAGGGTCCTTAGGTGTGGGGCCATCTGTTGTGCCTACAATCACCACACCGCTTCCAAAATCAGGTCTTGGAATCACAAAGGAGATGCGCCCGTCTTTAGGATGACTCATCACCATGGCACCAGGGATAGGAATTCTTTTCAGATCAAAAATCAGATGAACTCCCTTGCTAGGATTCAGCCAGTCCTTCCACTTCTGAGAGCACTTCTGACCCATCCAATCCGTCCAAGGGCCTGTACAAAAAATCACCTTACTTGCTTTAACTGAAATCCTACGAGAGCTTTCTTGATCCTTGAGCTCAAACCCAACCATCCTCTGTTCTTCCCAAATCGGAGAGACTGCTTCGACGTAATTCGCAATCGCTGCACCCAAACCCTGTGCAGATCTCAAAGTTTCTACAGCCAGAACATCATCCCACATCGATGCATCAAAGTATCTGAACCCCCCCTTTAATCCCTCTTGTTTGAGAAAGGGAATGTCCTTAAGGATTTTCTTTTTTGAAAGCGAGCGATGAAAGCCAGGAGTACGAAAAAGTGCGAGTAAATCATAAAGCCACAACCCAAGAGAGAGAATACCCCGACCATTAGAGTCACCTTGATAAACAGGCAAATAAAAAGGTAAAGGCCTCACCATATGTGGAGCAGTCTTGAGCAAAAGCGCTCTCTCAGACAAAGCCTCAAAAACAAGGCCAAACTCCATATTTTCAAGGTAGCGTAACCCACCATGAATCAACTTAGAGCTACGAGATGAGGTCCCAAAAGCAAAATCCCTGCGCTCCACTAACGCTACCCTGAGCCCCCTTGATGAGGCATCACGAGCTACAGCAGCTCCGGTAATCCCACCACCAATGATGAGTAAATCAAATGACTCCTTCTCAAAACGATCAAGAGCCTGCTCTCGACTTCGATAAGAGAATTCCCCGATCATACAGACATCTCCCCTCTCATATTCAGAGAATCACTCAAGATTTTTTTACGACTGAAACTCCAAGCTCAACTAGCTGCTCTGGATTCACTGGTGATGGAGATTCCGACATCAAACAATGACCTTTTTGTGTTTTAGGAAACGCCATTACATCTCGAATGGGTCCGACTCCACAAAGCAAAGCTGCCAATCGATCTACTCCAAAAGCAATTCCGCCATGCGGAGGAGTTCCGTATTGAAGTGCCTCAATAAAGAATCCAAACTTTTCCTTTGCTTCTTCTGCCGATAGTCCCAAGATCTTGAACATGGCCTCTTGGACATCAGGACGATAAATTCTCAAGCTACCGCCCCCAATTTCAACTCCATTTAAAACCATATCGTAGGCTGAAGCTTGAATTTGGTCTAAATTTTTCCCATGCACGAAGTCATCAAAAAACTCAGGCCTTGGGGACGTAAACGGATGATGGCACGCGTAGTATCTCCCCTCCTGATCATCAAACTCAAGGAGTGGGAAGTTCACGACCCACAGGAATGCAGGCTTTCCCTCACCAGGAGCAGGAATCAACCCAAGACGAGCTCCTAAAGCAAGACGAACTGCCCCTAATGCATCAAATACGACCTTATTTCGGACATCTGCAACGATGAGAACTAAGTCTCCCTCCTGAAGCTGTAGAGTCTCTCTCAACCCCTTTTTCTCTACGTCTGAGAAAAACTTAGCTGCTGGGGACTGCAACTCCACTCCTGCTTGAACCTTAATCCAAAGTAATCCCTTTGCCCCATAGCTCACTGCGGTTGCAGACAAATCATCCAGGTCTTTACGAGAAAACTTATCGGCCTGTCCCTTGACTAAAATGCCTCGAATCGAGCCCTTCCTTCCATAACGATTCTCAGTCAGTGCAGCTTGAAAGACTTGAAATGCACTCCCTCGAAAGAGCTCGGATAAATCATTGAGCTCCAACCCAAATCGCACATCAGGCTTATCACTACCAAATCGATTCATGGCCTCAGAGTAAGGCATTCTTGGAAATGGCGTCTGAATCTCCTGACCTAAGATCTCCTTCCAGAGCTTGGCTACCATGGACTCTAGAATTGGGAAAAATGCTTCTTCATCTAAAAAGGAGGTTTCGATATCAATCTGAGAAAACTCGGGCTGACGATCGGCTCTTAAATCCTCATCTCTGAAACAACGAGCAACCTGATAATAACGATCCATCCCACTAATCATCAAAAGCTGTTTCAGGGTTTGAGGGGACTGAGGAAGAGCATAGAACGTGCCTGGATTGAGGCGACTTGGAACAATAAAGTCTCGTGCTCCCTCTGGAGTAGACTTATATAAAATTGGTGTTTCTACCTCAACGAATTGATTCTGATCCAAGTGATTTCTCACGATAGAAAGCATTCGATGACGAACCAAAAGGTTTTTCTGAAGAACAGGACGCCTTAGATCTAAATAACGATACTTGAGCCTCAGGGTTTCAGCAGAATCAATCTCATCTTCAATAAGAAATGGAGGGGTCTTGGCCTCAGAGAGGATCACTAGGTCATGACAAGCAACTTCAATTTCTCCAGTTGCTAACTTTGAATTCGTCATTCCTTCCGGGCGCCGCCTCACCTTGCCCTTACACCAGATCACAAACTCACTTCGTAGCTTCCCAGCTAAGGTATGAGCTTCTGCACCGGCATTCAGCGCAGGATCAAAAACAATCTGAGTGACCCCGTAGCGATCCCTTAAGTCTGCAAAAATAAGTCCGCCATGGTCTCTTCTCTTAGATACCCAACCACAAAGGCTGACTTCTTGATCTAATTGCTGACTACGTAATTCTCCACAAGTATGCGTACGATTCGTCCTTTTAGCTGCCATGGCGTATTTCTAACATTTGGCCACGGGAAAGGCAACGAACTGGGGAAAAATTGAACTCCCAAAGCAACCTGGAAGAATCTGGATGAGATGACAAAATCGTGCGCGACCGAAACTCAGACTATGCTGCACCTGGAGTCGCAATAGCTGTTTCAATCAACTGCTCTAAATCCTCTATCGTATAGGGCTTACTCAAGAATAACGCTCCCGGAAGGTCTTGAGCTCGCAGCTTTCCCTGATGAGCCGCCGACAGAACAATGGTCGGGGGAACTTTTCCAAATCTCTTCAGAATATCAGTATAGATGTCCTCTCCATTAGTTCCAGGAAGGGTTAGATCTAAAAGCATCACATCTGGCCAGGTCTGGGAGAGGTACTCCAAAGCCCGTTCCCCATTTTCCATAAGATCGGCTTGATAAGCAAAAGACTCTAGAACCATTCCTAAGGTTTCCCGAATGGAGAGATCATCTTCAACGACTAAGACTCGCATGTATTAACCCCCGAATAATTAGTCTCGACACCGGGCTAAAGTTTTTGCATATTTAAAGCCAAAACTCTATATATTTTCACTCAGGAAATAACCTTTATGACTCAATACCGCATAGAAAAAGACTCTTTAGGAAATATTAAAGTCCCAGCCTCAGCTCTTTTTGGGGCACAAACTCAAAGGGCAATTGAAAACTATCCCATTTCAAAAAGAACGGCTCATCCTGCTTTGATTCGTGCTTACTTGAGGATTAAATGGGCTGCAGCTGTGGCCAATGAGCACTGTGGAGTGCTAGAGGGCAAACACTCAAAGCTCATCAAAAAAGCCGTCAAAAAACTTCTAGAAATTCCAGAGGAACAGTGGCATCTGCACTTCCCAATTGACCCCTATCAAGCAGGCGCTGGAACAAGCCAAAACATGAACATCAATGAGGTGATCGCCAATGTAGCCAATGAATCGGCAGGCTCACCTCTGGGGAGCAATACCCCCATCCACCCCAATGATCATGTGAACTGCTCTCAATCAACGAATGACACTTTTCCAACAGCATCCAGGCTTGCCCTCCTTGAAGCTTCTGAATCCTTGACCCAGTCTCTTCAACAAGCCTCCGCTGTTTTGAGCAAAAAAGCAAAAAAATGGGAAAAACTTCCTAAATCAGCACGAACACATTTGCAAGATGCAGTGCCCATGACTCTTGGGCAAGAATTTTTCGCTTATAGCCTCACTCTCAAAAAATGTGCAGATTGGATCGAGCTAGGACGAGACGCTCTAAGAGACTTGGGAATTGGAGGAAGTGCAGCTGGAACGGGTCTAAATGTACCCAAGAGCTATCCCAAGCGCATCGTAACTGAATTAGAAAACATTACGGGAGAACCACTTTATTCAACGGAAAACCTCATCGAATCCATGCAATCGCAAGCTGCAATCCTTTTTTACTCATCCATGCTCAGGATCTGCGCCATTGAGATGACCCGAATCTGTAATGATTTGAGATTACTTGCCTCCGGACCTTTCACTGGACTTTCCGAAATTCTTCTACCTGCAGTACAACCTGGAAGCAGCATCATGCCTGGAAAAGTGAATCCTTCCATTCTCGAAATGGCGAATCAAACTTGGTACTCGGTATTAGGCTACGACCAGACGACGACCTACTGTACTCAAGCTGGACAACTTGAGTTAAACGTCATGATGCCCATGATGGCCTATTCCCTTTTAGAAGCAACAACCGTAGCGACTCATGCCACTCATACTCTCACTCATCGTTGTTTTGAGGGTCTAGAGCCTAATGTATCGAAACTTCACAAATACTTTGAGAGCACCCCCCAAGTAGCTACCGCATTGAACCCCAAGCTAGGGTATGAAAAGGTAGCACTCCTCGTTCAAGAGTCTCTAGATCAGGGGGTTTCTGTGATTGAACTTATTCGTAAAAAAAAGCTTCTCTCTGAAAAAGAACTCAAAAAGCTCCTTAGCATAGAGACTTTAACTGGCCTCTAGCGAGCCTTTAAACGGTCCAGTTCATCGAGAATGATTAACTCGGAGGCCTCTCCTCCCTCGGAATCATCTTCGAACTCTAATTCAGGATGAGCATTTGGCCCACAACCTACAGGCCCAGGCCCATGGCCGACTCTAAAATGAAAATGATTGGAGTGGCCAGGCATATGGCGAATAAATCTTTGATAAGACTTCCATTCGGGATCGTTCTTAGCAAAAACAGAGAGTTTATGAATGTGTCTTCGATCCAAAAATACGACTTTGATACAGGCAAATGGGTTTTGAAATACGCGCTTAAGAAACCACCAATTCGTTTCAAGATCAAATCTTGTATGGAAAAGTGTAGGAGATGCTTGCCCGAGCTTGATGGAGAGAAACCCAACATCAGCGTCCTGACCGTTGGTGTGTGAAGCATGACGTCTTGCTCCTGTTTTTCCGAAGAGACAACCTCCTCTAGGACCAGAAACATCGCCTACAAGGATATGAGCCCCAGAGTAGACCTCATCAGAAAATTTCTTCCCCACCTCGCGCCCCAGCCACTCCAACATCCCCACCATGGAATCTGTTCCAAAATTTACACAATGCTCTGGCGTTTGAATTAAAATTCTGTTTTGAGAGTTGGGTATAATTCTCCTACCATTCGCCAAAAAACCGTTATTCACGGTACAAAAAGCCTGCTGCCCTTTAGCTCCCCTTTCTTTTTGGATGAGCTCAAGAATATCACCCAACTCACCGGATTGAGCAGCTTGAGTATACATCTTCTGCTCTAGAGTCATCTCAGCGCAGAATCCCTGAGAAACACGAGTTTTTGAACAAGCTTGACCTCGACTTCTCGCCTTACCGTGCCTACCTCGTGCAGGCATTGAACTGCAACACTGATAATGATTTGACAGAAAATCAGGATTCCACTGAGCACAAAACTGTGGAGTTGGCTCCCCAATCTGGGACGAAACATCAATCTCAGTCACTGGATCACATGACGGAAAACTCGGGCGATACGAAGAGACTTGAACAGTTTCTCCTGCTAAGACAACTCCGACAAAAAGACTCAAACCCAGAGCAATCCTAAAAATCATGGTCGTTTGATCTCCTTGATCCACTCTAGCTGACTTTCTAGGTCTTCAACTTCTTTATTCCAATATTGATGTGATCCGAAATGAGGAAAGGCTTGAGGAAAAGCAGGATCACTCCATCTTCGCGCAATCCAGGCCGTATAGTGAATGTATCTCAGCGCACGCAATGACTCAATGAGTCGTAAGCTTGACTCATCAAAATCTCTCATCTGCCGATAACCCTCAAGAAGGATCTCTCGCTGACGAATAGCTTCTGAATCCCTTCCTGGAACGAGTAACCAGACATCTTGAACGGGTGGGCCGATCACCATATCATCAAAATCTAGAAAAAATGGGCCCCAATCATTCCACATCAGATTGCCTAAGTGACAATCACCGTGAATTCTTTGGGTCTGAGCCTGATCAAACCAAGCTTGACTCAGTGTGCAAATCTGTTCAACCGCACGTTGGTATCGCCCCTGAAATTCAAGAGGGATCCAATTGCCACTCAAAAGAAACTCAAGATTTTTCACTCCGTAACTTTGGGGATCTAATTTCACTCGATCATGAGCAGGTTGAGAAGCACCCACTGCGTGGATTCGCCCAAGGAGCCTCCCAACACGTAAAAGCTGCTCATCACTCAGCTCATCTGGCGCTCGACCGCCGACCTTTGGAAATAGAGCGAAATGAATCTGGCTATCTTTTGTGTTCTGAAGCGTCCCACCCCTAGGAAAAACTAAAGGAGCTATTGCAGGAATCTCCCTATCTTGGAGTTGCCCTAAGAACTCATGCTCTTCTAAAATTTGACTCTTAGACCACCGCCCGGGACGATAAAATTTCACCACTCGTCGATTTTGATGGTACGCACTCTTTTGTGTGGGAGAATCATCCTCAAGCTCAAGCTCGACATCGTACACACGATTTTCAAAGCTATTGAGAGTAAAGCATCTTCCCGTGCATCTGAGTCCAGATGTCTCCACAGCATCAAGCACTCGATCTGGAGTAAGTTCAAAGAAAAAACCATCTTGTGCTTTAAGATCCGTCTTGATCATCGTCATTATGTTTCTTTTCTTGTTGGAGTTGTCTTAAAAGCTGATCTACTGGCGTATCTAATTTCTTGTTTCGGTTACAATCTGGACAGCAAGGCACCACATTTCCAGGCTGAGTCCTTCCACCTCGAGCAAGAGGCACCACATGATCCATGGTCAATAATGAAGGCTTAAAAGATTTCTGGCAGTAATGACAAATCCCTTTGTTGATTAAACTTAACCACCATTGAGACTTTTTCAATTGACGTGCCTTTTCACGCTCTTTTTTGAGCCGTTTAGGGTCGGTATGCTCAGAATTTAATAGGTAATACTCTTGGGAATCAGATTTTCCAGACCGAGGTGCCATAGACTCTTCACTAAACGGGTTTATTTTTTTAAAAGATTCTCTTCAGCCTACCATGAATTGACTGAAATTCACAGAATGAGTATATCTATGGCCACACATGATTCATTTTACTGATATCTCCAAGCAATATGGTTCCCATGTCCTATACAAGAATGCGAGCTTCCAAGTTCGTCCTGGTGACAAGATTGGATTAGTTGGTCCTAATGGAGCGGGCAAATCTACCCTTTTTCGCCTGATTGTAGGCGAAGAGGTAATTGATTCCGGAGCTATCAATATTGCCGATAAGCTTGTCATTGGATATTTCTCTCAAGATGTTGGAGAGATGAAAAATCGAACTGCTTTAGAGGAAGTCAAAGCAGGAGCTGGAAAAGTATCAGAACTAGCTCAAAAGCTTGAGCTCTATGAAAAACAACTCGAAGACTCAGCCGTTCATCCCATCAGTGATGATGCCATGGCTGCCCTCTTGGAAAAATACGGAGAAACTCAGCTTGAATTCGAACAGCGCGGTGGCTATGACCTCGACTCCAGAGCTAAGGCGATTCTTACTGGTTTAGGAATTGGCCCTGGAGACTACGATCGGCCTGTAGAGAGCTTCAGTGGTGGATGGAAGATGAGAATTGCTCTTGCCCGTATTCTCACACTCAATCCAGAAGTCCTCCTCATGGACGAACCTACCAACCACTTAGATATGGAATCGATCCTTTGGTTAGAAGAGTGGCTGGTTCAGTACCAAGGTTCACTTGTGATGACGAGCCATGATCGTGAGTTCATGAATCGAATCGTTTCTCGAATCGTTGAGGTTGCTCATAAATCCATCACCACTTACAGTGGAAATTATGAGTTCTACCTCAGAGAAAAAGAAATTCGAAAAGAACAACTCCTTGCTGCTCATCAGAAACAACAAGATATGTTAGCCAAGGAAGAAGAATTTATTGCAAGATTTGCTGCAAGAGCTTCTCATGCAGCACAAGTCCAATCTCGAGTAAAAAAGCTTGAAAAAATTGAACGAATTGAGATTCCTGCGGAAGAAAAAACTATTCGCTTCGAGTTCCCAACACCGCCTCGAAGTGGAAATGACGTTGTTAAGCTTGATGGTTTAGGAAAAACCTGGGTTCAACAAACCGGTCAAATCAAGAAAGTCTTTGAAAATGTCAATGGCATGGTCAAACGCCTTGATAAGATCGCAGTTGTAGGTGTGAATGGAGCCGGGAAATCTACACTCCTCAAAACCATCTGCGGACAAACTGAACCCACCGTAGGAACTGTGGGCATAGGGGCTAACGTGAGAATTGGATACTTTTCACAATACTCACTCGATGTCCTTCATGCCGATAAAACGATCTTTGATGAAGTACATGACCGAATCCCTGATGCTACTATTGGATACGTTCGAAACCTCTTGGGAGCTTTTGCATTTAGCGGAGACGATGTTTACAAGAAGATCTCCGTACTATCCGGAGGGGAAAAGAGTAGAGTCGTATTAGCAACCCTTCTGGCAACACCGATGAATCTTTTGATTTTGGATGAACCCACGAACCATCTCGACATTCGATCACGAGAAGTACTCCTCAAGGCGATTCAAGAATACGATGGAACGGTTCTTTTAGTGAGCCACGATCGACACTTCCTCAAATCTATTGCCAATCGTGTATTTGAAGTGAATCATGGCGAACTGAAAATCTATGAAGGGAACTACGAGTACTACCTTTCCCAAAAACCCAAATCTTTTGAGTTCCACTAATCAGTGTGATCAGCAAGTCTAGCCTGGCCTCGCGTCAGGGGGTTGAAAGAGGTAAACCTTGTAGGCGTTTTTAATTACACTTTGTGCCACGTTTCTTACAGGAACACCTCTTGCGGTTTCACCTTTCTCTACACCCAAATGGGCATGACCATGAAAGGCTGCCGTTACTGGCACTGAGTCAATTGCCTCAGCCAAGAGATAGCTCCCTAGGAATGGGTAAATTTCCTTTTTCTCGCCCAAGAGCGTAGACTCGACAGGAGAAAAGTGAGTGAGCGCAAATTTATAGTCTGTATTGAGACTCTCGAGACCTTTTCTCAGAATATCTGCTTGCTCTTTGCAATGACGCGCAAAGGCCTTGGTTTCAGGTTCTCCAAATTCAGAAATACACGCTCCAACAAACCCTCCACCAAACCCTTTTAAACCCATCACTCCGACAGTTTTCGATCCGACCTCAAGTGTAACAGACTGCCCCTCCAGCGCAATGACTCCATAATCCTGAAACAAGCTTAAAATCTCAAGCTGCTCATTATTATGGTAATCGTGGTTACCTAGCACAACAACGACAGGAACTTCTGAGTAGCTGAGATCTTGAGCAAGTACTTTTGCCTCCTCTAAGAGTCCTGACTGAGTAAGATCACCTGCTATTAGAAAGAGATCAGCACAATCCTTGAGCTGCTCAAGGTGATACCTCAATCGATCTTTTGAGTTTTTTCCGTAATGCACATCTCCCACGGCTGCAATTCGAATCACTGGATCTCCTCAACACTAAAAGGACCCTGAAATCGCGACACTTGAATTTGATTCTCAATAGGAACGCCAGGCAGTACTTCTCTTGCAATCTCTTCAACAACTTCCCTGCGCTCTCTTTGAGCGACCTCCCCTCTCAGTAAAATTCGATTCTCTTGCCTCTCTACCTGAATATCGAGCTCATTTAAACGAGGGTCATTAGCGAGCTGTTCTTTGAGATGAGCCATTGCATAGTGAGGATCCCACTTCTGATTTAAAAACTTTATCTGAGATGGAGTTTTTCGATTCCTCAACAGCTCTTGCTCTCTAATTTCCTTTTTAGCTGTCTGAGTTGTTCCTAATTTTTCACTCCACCGAGTTGACTCCCGCCTAGACTGGTGACCTGCACGCACAGAAGAAGCTTCAAATAGATCACAATACAACTCCTCGATGACTGAGTTGGGTACCCAGATATCATTGGATTGAGCGTAGAGGAGGAGACTCAATATCCTTCGAGGAGCTCTTCGCGCTCTCTTGAGAAGATATTTCCAATCCAAGGTTGCATAAGAGAGCAAGGCAATAGCATCGTGCCAGTGACTAGGAGTTAATTCACTGTGAGCAGCTGCTTTGATAATGACCAAATCCTCTGGAGAAACAAGACGAAGGCGCCGACCTCTAAATTCAGCCAATGTGATTCGCTGGTACATTTCAGAATCAAGATAGATCTCCCCTTTGGATTTAAAAATCACATCCACTAAGATATCTTCTTTGAATGCTTTATAAAGCCAATGAGGGTCAGTTCGCTCGGTTCTAAACCCTCTCTTTTCTAATGCTCTCAGGGTAAGCTCTGACTCCTCAGGCATCACGAAAATATCAATGTCATGGGTCGTTCGTGGACGGCCCAATCCTCCCGATGCAATTCCTCCAATGAATACGTACTTCAGCCCCTCTTCTTCAAGTGCCTGAACTACATCTCCTAAGACACGATCAAAGCGCTCAGCCAAATCAGGATCTTCTGTTGTCGGATGACTAGAAATGACTTTCATACAAAGAGAGACTTCAAGACTTAAGCCAGGCAGCCCCGCATCACGGAATGCAGCTTGCAGTCCCAAGAAAGCATATCCAGCATAGGAATCATCCAACACGAAGATTATTGAATCTATTTTCGAACCTATTTTTGCACACCGATTGGAGGTCAAATGTCAAATCATGAGGAGCGAGAAAAACAAAAGCCTACTTCTCTAGGAGAGCATGCCGGCTCGGAAACCTTAAACACCTATACTCCCGAAGGAGAATCTCTAACTCAAAGAGAACCTCTTACCCAAAAACCAGTTCAACCCACAACTCAAATAGAGCCTACTCCTAGCACCGCACCTACAGCCCCTCCTAGAGTCTTAGCAAGTAATCCACCTACAGCCTCTCTACCCCCATCGTTTTCAGCTCCTGCACAACAACCACATGAGCGAAAATCTCGGGCAAGAGGAACTGCAGCAATGGATCCTCAAACCCGCAGAGAGGTCGCACGTAAAGGTGGGCTGGCCGTTTCTCGCAATAAGCAGCATATGGCTGAGATAGGAAGAAAAGGCGGTCAGAGTGTTTCAAAGAATCGTGAACACATGGCTAAGATTGGAAGAAAAGGTGGAGCTGCATCTCGGGGACAACGCTCGACGAGCTAAATACTCGCCTTGAGTAGGCTCACTCAAAGAGCACACGACTCTAGAGGAGGCCTACTCATGCCTCCACTTTAACTATGCTTTTAAACAATCTCAATTCTCAAAAGTGAAACTCTAGGATTCGGCTCATCCCTATGAATCGTTAAATTTACTGTCACTTATAAGAAGTTCATAATTTTCCCCTGAGCACTTTAATCCCTCTCCCTTTCCAGGCTGACGCTCATCCGAAAAAACCTATTCTTTAAACGATCTTCCTTCTATTTCTGAAAAACTGAAACGTCATCCCGACATCTGAGTCCCCCCAAAGTCCTTGTTTGACCTAAACCTTATGGCTTACTTTGAACGGAAGTGCCTGGCTCGCGAAGCCTACCTAACAGAGTTTCTTTTTTGTTGATTACAGGATGAGGTAATAAACTCGGTTTTTACCTTCAATTGAAAAAGAAGAAGAAGAAGCCTTAGAGAACTTCGTTCGAATCACGAGGGAAATTAAGACAAAAGAAGTTCCTTTTTACTTTTTGACCTGTGATCAGAAAGCAGCCTTCTCTCAAATTTTATTTTAAATAAGGCTAATTTTTCAGTGCCGTCCGGCATAATTTCTTAAGGTCTTGTCATCCAGTCGCCTTACCTGGAGCTAATTTCGGGATCTTTTAATTCGCCTATTTGCTCCTAATA
>Ga0255096_1000382_pt1 | contig 21705 bp, 21 predicted proteins | sample Colum_Atlam_RepA_2_FD_188563 | JGI IMG/M metagenome (GOLD analysis project Ga0255096, IMG submission 188563) | Freshwater microbial communities from Columbia River, Oregon, United States - Colum_Atlam_RepA_8d | ecosystem: Environmental > Aquatic > Freshwater > River | place: USA: Oregon... | reverse complement strand
TGGGCGGGGAGGTTTTGACCCTTGCCCCCGAAGGCGTGACGGTGCTGACCGAAGGCCCACCGGAAGGGCTTGCGATGGGCGCCGAGGTAGAGCTGCTTGGCGCCACCGGGCTTGCCCCTGACAACAGTTGGATTGGCCGCATTGTTGATCCTTACGGTCGCTCGATGGACGGTAAGCCTTTGTTTCGGGGTGCAATTTCGCGCCCCCTGCGCGCCGCCGCGCCGCCTGCTGCGGATCGCCGCCGTCTGGGTGAACGGCTTTCAACCAGCGTTGCAATCTTTGACACCTTGCTGCCATTGGTGCGGGGGCAGCGGATCGGGTTGTTTGCTGGGTCGGGGGTTGGCAAGTCTTCGTTGCTGGCGAAGTTTGCCCGCGGCGTTGACGCCGATGTGGTGGTGCTTGCGCTTGTTGGCGAACGGGGGCGGGAACTGCGCGAATTTGTTGAACGGGTGCTGGGGCCAGAGGGGATGAAACGCTCGGTCTTGGTGACGGCGACTTCGGATCAATCGGCGCTGGCCCGCCGTCGCTGTGCGATGGCCGCGATGACGGTTGCGGAACATTTCCGCGCGCAGGGGCTACATGTGCTTTATCTGGCCGATTCGATCACCCGCTTTGCCGAAGCCCATCGCGAAGTTGCCTTGGCGGCGGGGGAAACGGCGGCTTTGAAAGGCTATCCGCCGTCGGTCGCGCAAGCGATCATGTCATTGGCCGAACGGGCTGGCCCCGGCCCAGAGGGTGAAGGCGACATTACTGCTGTGTTTTCGGTGCTGGTCGCCGGGTCTGACATGGAAGAAACCATTGCCGATATCTTGCGCGGTGTGCTGGACGGCCATGTGGTGATGGATCGCAAAATTGCCGAACGGGGCCGCTATCCGGCGATTGACCTGCTGCGGTCTGTGTCGCGGTCATTGCCCGAAGCTGCAACTGCCGAAGAAAACCTGCTTATCACGCGGGCCCGCCAACTGCTTGGCGCATGGGATAGGGCCGAAATGATGATTCAGGCGGGGCTTTACGCCAAAGGGTCTGACCCAATGGTTGATGCCGCCATCAAAATCTGGCCTGCGTTGGATGGTTTTTTAGCAGAAGATGCGCCAGAAGATGGCATTGCTGGCAGTTTTGTCCGCCTAGGGAAGGTGCTTGGCCCTAGGTAAAGCGCGATCTGGCGTTTGCCGAAATCTGCTGCAGCATTTGCAAAGCCGAATTGCCATTGCCCGAGGCCGCAAAGCTAGCGGCTTCGGAGCGCACCAGAAACCGGCGCACCAGGTTTTCAACCTTGGTTGGGTCGGAAAACTGCGACACCGTGTTGTTGCCAAGCTGCGCGTTTGCCTTGTCTTTGAAGGTCTTAAGCTGCACATCAATATCCAGCGCACCAATACTGCTTGGCAGGCCCAGGGCGCTTTCGAACACTTTGCGCAGCGGGGCGTTGCCCAGAATGGTGAACCATTTCGTATCTTCGCTGCTGGTGGTTTTCGTCGCCAGCGCCGCCAGTTCGCGCCGCGCATTCATCGCCAGACGCAAATCCGAATTTTGGTCGCCGACCGCAATCTCAAATTGTCGCGATTTATAGGCGCTGATGATTTTGTCAGGGAAGGTGGAAATTTTGGTGCTTGGCACCGCAAAGTCGCCAAAACCAAAGGCTGCAGACATCTTTTGATACTGCTTGTCGGCAAGCTTGTTCGCCAAGGTGCCTGCGGTCAAAGTGCCGTCTTGCAACACTTTTTTGATAAAGAACTTGTTGTCGATGTCTTTATCAAGACCAAAGGCGCCCAAAGCTACTTTCAGTAAGCGGCGGTCACTTACCAATTGGTCGGCGGTGGTGATTTGGCCAATTTTGGCGCGAAAATAGTCCTCGTCGCTTTTCAGATCGGGCGAGGCGTTGAACGCCGTGGTCTGCGCCGTCATCGTGCGTTTCAGATACGCCCAGCCAGCATAGCCGCCAAGCGGGATGGCTGGGCTATAGGTCATGACAGTTTGGCTCCGAACAAGCGTTCTTCCCGTGGCAACAGGCCACGAAGCGCCTTAAGGGCTTGATAGTGCTGATCTTCCAGAACGGCTGCCGTTGCTTGCGACAATAGGCTGCGGCTGTCGTGATCGGTCAGAACTTGGCTTAGCTGTTCAATGCCGCGCAGCAATTGCAGCCGCGCATCTTTTGAATTTGCATCACCAGACAGCACCAATTGCGCAATATAGCACACCCGTCGAACCGGGGTCGTCACCTGTTCGGGGTGAATGGCGTCACGCAGGCGCAGAATATTCGCGTTCGGCGTCATGATGGCAAGACGCGACCGCTTTTCGCCATTCTCAATCACCGCGCCATTGATCAAGACGCGTTCGTGTGGGCCAAGTTTCAGGACAAGACCGCTCATACGGCACCCCCATCGCCACGGAGGCCGCGCATTACGGCTGTGTTTATGTCGACCAGCACACCGATTGATCCGGTATCGTCGCGAACGGCGCGGCTGTGGTGGACGGTAAATTCGTACAAATAGAACAACTGCGCCCGCAACTTGCTGGGAAGGCTGTTGCTGGGGTCTGCCACATCGGCGGCAAGCGTCGACCACAGGCGTTGGTTTTCATCCAATGCCGCAACAAGGCCAGAGTAGCATTCCTTGCGCGCGGCATAGGCCTGCGACAGGCGCTGGGTTGCGCGGGCAAGCAATTCATATTCAAGGGAACGCGGAGTTTTCTGCGGCGCTTCGGGACGTGCATAGACCGAACGCGCAGCTGTGAAATGAGCTGTCACGGGCTTTCCTTCCTGGAAATCTGGAGATCAGGCGGTATGGCCGGAAGGGCGAACCCCTCCGGCCAAGTTGCTTAGCGGAACAGAGCCAGGATGTTCTGCGGCTGCTGGTTGGCAATCGACAGCGATTGCGTCGCCAGCTGTTGTTGCACCTGCAGCGCCTGAAGCCGCGCCGAGGTTTCTTCCATATCGGCATCCACCATAGAGCCGATACCCGATTTCAGCGCGTTCGACAGGCTGCTGACGAAGTTGGACTGAATGTCGATCCGCTTTTGCGACGAACCGAATTCTGCCGCTGCGTCGATTGCAGTCTGCAGCATGCCTTCAATGCTGCCCAGCGCGGTCGACGCCCCAGACGACGTGGTGACGTCGATCGAGGTCAACTCGCCCAGGCCGCCCGAACCGGCATTCTTGAACTGACCGCTGACCGAAAGGTCTTTGGTCCCGTCATTGGTGAAGGCCAGTTCGCCGGGATTTGCACTGTCATAGTCAACCGTCAGCCCGCTGATTCCCAGCGAGTCGATGGCGTTCTTCATGCCAACAGCAACCAGATCGGCAACCGAGTTGGTGCCGCTGGTCACGTCCGACGACGTGACGGTATAAGAGGCCGTTTTATCGCCAATCCGCATCGAGATTTTGTCACCAGCCGCCCAAGAGGTCGTGCCGTCTTGAATGGTGATGGTGTCGGTCCCGCCGCCTTGATCCAGCGCCAACACGAAGGTGTCAGCATCGGTCGAGACGGTGCCATTGGTGGTCGCGCCGAACACGTCGTTGGCGGCATAGGCGCCGGACGACAGGTTTTGCGCGTTGACAGTGATAGACGACGCGGCAACACCCGAGCTGCTGCGATCCAGCGACGACAGCACATCCATGCCCGATGCCGAACCGTTCACCAGGTTCAACCCGTTGAATTGTGCGGCACCCACCACGGAATCGACTTGGCCTTTCAGCGCATCGATGTCGGTCTGGATCTTGGCGCGGTCTACGTTATCGCCTTGGGCGGCAACGATTTTGCCTTTGATCTGGGTCAGCAGATCGGTCACGGTTTCCGTCGCTTGACGGGCGACCGACAGCGTCGACGAACCAAGGTTCAGGGCGTCAGAGATGCCTTTGAAACCTTCAACGTCCGATTCCATCACTTTGGAAATCGCCCAGACTGCAGCATTGTCCTTGGCGTTCGAAATCGACTTACCCGTCGAAATCTCAGCCTGGGTCTTGCTCATGTTCTGGTTGATGCTTTTCATGGTTTGCAGAGCAACCATTGCGCCGTTGTTGGTAAGAATGGACGACATATTTCGTTCCTTCGTAATCCGCTTGCGCTTTGCGCACAGCGATTTGCACCATCTGTCGATGGCCGATTTGACATTCTGCCCGCTGCCCCCAACCGCCCGCTTTCCGGCTTTTGGGGGCGCCATCCCGTCATGGGACGCAGGGCGAATGTGCGGGGCGAAGGTTTAACGGCGTCCTAATTGCAAACCGCCAGATACAGCGGATTTGATGTAAAACTTCAGAACCGTTGCGACAGTTCGCCTTGCGATCCGTAATCGGCCCGCTTGCCTTTTTCGGTATAAGTCACCAGCCCGGCAGCATTTTGCCGCACATCGGCCAGCCGCCGAATGGCCGCGCGCACACCACGGCCCGCCGCTTGGGCGGTGGCGGCGTTGCGGGTGGCTTTCTTGTGCAGCCGCGCGATCAGCGCTTGGTCATTGCTTTGCGGCATATCTTCCAACGCTGCCTCTAGCGCGGGCGAAATTTCGGCAAGTTTCATAAAATCTGCTGAAATCAGTGCGGCATGCATCTGATCCATCAGCGATTCGACGGCATTTTCATCCGGCATTGGTTTGTCCTTTCGTCATGGCGCGAAACAACTGTTCAGCCAGCCCGATGCCGCCATTTTCCACCATTTGTTTGGCCTGCGCATCGCGCAAGAACGACCCAAACTGCTCTTCCCCAATGCCGCCGCCAAAGCTTTCCAATGGCTTACCAACGCCAGCATAGCCCAGCATTTCCGAAAGAAAGCTGGCCTCAAGCGCCTTGGCTTGCGTCATCAACGGGTTTTCGCGCGGCGCAGGTCGGTTCGGGGGGCTGCGCGGTATCGCCAGATCGGGCGGAAGCTGCATGGCACTCTCCTGTTGCTTCAGATTTTTTAGATTATCCGGCACAGCGGTAAACAGGTGGTAAGGAATTGGCGGAATAGTCACGGGAATAACGGCACAAGTCGGTGAGTGATGATTCCGCAGATTCAGCAGATAAAGGCCGCTTTCGTGCCCGCCCATGACAGGCGCGCGCAGACCCAGGATGATGGGTTTGATCGCCTGATGCAGGAAGCGGATGAACGTGATCGGCGCGCGGCCGATCTGGAACAGGCAGACATGGGTGCGCAACCACCCCCCGATTCGTCTTCGGTGCCGGTGAAAACTAAGGATCAAGCGGCATCTGGTGAATCGGATGCGGCGACCGAGGCCGACAATTCAGACGAGTGCGCCGCGGCACCCGACATTTTGGCGGCTGCCGCGAACGTGGGCGCGACTGCGCCTTCGGCAGATACTTCGGCTGCAACACCGCAGGATTTGCTGCTGTCCACGGGTTCGCCCACAACGGCGGCAGCAAAAACCGCCGTTTCCGGGTCTGCAGTTGAAGCGGCTTGGTCGCTACGCGCAGGGATGGTTGTTCCTGCTGAGACAACGGCGTCGCCGGGGCAGGATCAGCAAGATGCAGAAGGCCATGGCACTGGTAGGCATGCGCATGACGCCAAAACGGCATCAGTCAGCGAGGATATTCGGCTGGCGGATGTGGTTGGCGACCGTGCGACTGCCGTGCAGGGAGACAGCCTAGCCGAAGCTGTTGCAACAGTCGTCGATACCGCCAACGCCGCGCCTAACAATCAAGGCGCGCGCCAAATTGCCCTGACTGCGGCGTTGGTAAGCCAAACTGCGCCCAGCCCGGCCCCGCCGCCGCCCGTGCAGCAGTCGGTTTCTGCACAACTTTTGGGGCACACCTCTGCGGCAAAAGCAGGTGGAATCGAACTTTTGCTAACGCCGGAAGAGCTTGGCCATGTCAGGTTTCAGATGCACCAGCATGGCGAATCGATGCGCGTCGTCCTTAGCGCCGAACGCCCCGAAACCGCCGAATTCCTGCGCCGCCATGCCGAACACCTGATGCAAGAATTCCGCGACTCTGGTTTTTCTGATGCCACCCTTAGTTTTGGCCAATGGGCGCAGCAGGATCATCCGCCCGCAGCCCAAGCCCTGATCGCCGCCCAACTGGACGAAGGTTTTGGCGACGTTGCGCGGCCGGTCGCGCCGCGATCCTTGGCGCAGGTATCGCTGCGCCAAGGCCTTGATATTCGACTTTAGAAAGGAGCGTTTGATGGTAACGTCCGTAACATCCGCCGCGCAAACCACGGCAAGCCAGACGGCCACGTCAAAAGCTGCGATTTCGGCTGATTTTGATACGTTTCTGAAAATGATGACGACGCAGATGAAGAACCAAGATCCGCTGAATCCCATCGATTCGGCAGATTACGCGGTACAGTTGGCGACGTTTTCCGGGGTCGAACAGCAGATGAAAACCAACCAGCTTTTGGGCGGGCTTAGCAGCCAGTTCGGGGTGCTGGGGATGGCGCAGCTTGCGGCTTGGGTCGGGCAAGAAGCGCGGTCTTCTGCCCCGGTTTTCTTGGGCGACGCGGCTGTGACGGTATCTTACACCCCGGCTGCCACGGCGGATCGTGCGGTTTTGGTGGCGCGCAACACTGCCGGTGACGTTGTTGCACGCGAAGATGTGCAGCTTGATGGCAGTGCCTATCAATGGACCGGCACCGATATTGCCGGCAAACCGCTGCCGAATGGCACCTATGCGTTGACGCTTGAAAGCTACAACGGCGAAGATCAACTGGGGCAGGCTGGCCCGGTTGAATCCTACGCGCAGATCATGGAGGCCCGCGGCGGCGCGAATGGCGCGACACTGGTTTTGGCAGGGGGCGTCGAAGTGGCGGCAACCGAAATTACCGCCCTGCGGGTGCCGTAATTACAGGGTTTGGCCAAGCCAAAGGCCAAGCGCAAACACCGCAGCCGCCCCAACCGCAATCTGCAGCCCACGCAAGCGCGGCCTGGTTTCTGGCGCGGGGTTGGTTTCGGCCTGACGGATCAGCGCGGCTTCGACCAAACGGGGCAAACGCGGGCCAAACCGGCCCAGAATGCGCGCGGTTTGGGCCAGATCGCGCATCAACGCCAGCGGCCCAATGTTGCGGCTAACGTAAGATTCGACCACCGGCTTGGCGACTTGCCAGATGTTGATATGCGGGTCCAACGATCGGGCCACACCTTCAACCACCACCATCGTGCGCTGCAAAAGAATAAGCTCGGTGCGGGTTTGCATGCCAAATCTTTCTGTAACTTCAAAAAGATAAGACAAAAGCCGCGCCATCGAAACCCGCGTCGCATCAAGCCCGAAAATCGGCTCACCTACTGCGCGCAAGGCCCGGGCGAATTCGTCGATATCGCGGTCGGGCGGCACATAGCCTGCCTCGAAATGCACTTCGGCCACGCGGCGATAGTCGCGCCGAATGAAGCCCATCAGAATTTCGGCGTAAACGCGGCGGGTATATTCATCAATCCGCCCCATGATGCCAAAATCATAGGCGATGATGTCGCCATTCGCGGCGGCCTTCAGGTTGCCTTGGTGCATATCACCGTGAAACAGCCCGTCGCGCAGCGCGTGGCTTAGAAACAGTTGCAGCACCCGCGCGCCCAAGGCCCGCCGATCCAAACCGGCCGCATCCAGCGCGGCGTTATCGGCAAGATTGATGCCTTCTGCCCAGCTCATCGTCATCACGCTGCGGCCCGAAAGATCCCACAGCGGTTTTGGCACCTGAAAACCGGCGTCGTTTTTGGTGTTATCGGCGAATTCTGACGCAGCAGAGCTTTCCAGCCGCAGATCCAACTCACCCAGAACCACGCCTTCAAAGTGCTTGATCACCTCAAGCGGGCGCAACCGACGCGAGGCAGGCGCAATGAATTCAATCGTGCGGGCCGCGAAATAGAACGCGTCAATGTCCTTGCGAAACGCCCGTTCAATGCCCGGCCGCAGCACTTTTACCGCCACATCTTGCCCAGTTGCGGCCAAAGTCGCGCGATGCACCTGCGCGATGGATGCTGCTGCGACGGGTTCGGAAAAGCTGGAAAACAGCTCATCCACCGGTAGACGCAATTCTTCCGCGATCATCGCTTTGGCAACAGCGGTCGGAAACGGCGGCAGCTGATCTTGCAAGTACTTCAACTGCAACGCTAATTCTTCGCCTACAATATCAGGGCGCGTCGACAGCACCTGACCAAACTTGATATAGGCCGGACCCAGCGCGGTTAACGCGCGCGTCACCGGCGGCAGCGCAGGGTCGCCGCGCAGGCCCAGCCATTTGAACGGCCAGCCCAAAAGTCGCGCAGCAAAGCGCAGGCGCGGCGTAACCTGCATCGCTTCAAGCGCCACAGCCATCGCGCCGGTTCTTTCAAACGTCGCGCCGGTACGGATCAACCGCCAAATATTATGAGGGCCCCGCACCTAGATTTTCCATCCCGAATGCAGCGCCGCGATACCCATCGTCAGGTTGCGATATTTCACCTGTTCGAAGCCGGCGGTGCGGATCATCGTGGCAAAGGTTTCCTGTTCGGGAAACTTGCGGATCGATTCCACCAGATATTGATAGGAATCGCGGTCGCCCGCCACAATCTGCCCCATCACCGGAATGACGTTGAAGCTGTATTTGTCATAGGCCCATTGCGCCAAGTCATTGGGAATACGTGAAAATTCAAGAACCATCAGCCGCCCGCCGGGCCGCAGCACGCGGTAAGCTTCTTTCAGTGCGTCGGCAATGCGGGTGACGTTCCGAATCCCGAAGGAAATTGTGTAAACGTCGAAGGAGTTGTCGGCAAAAGGCAGCGCCATCGCGTCGCCCACCACCCAACTTAGCCGATCCGCCATGGAATCGGCGTCGGCGCGTTGGCGGCCGGAAATCAGCATCGACTCCGTCATATCCAGCACCGTCGCCGTCGCCCCCGGTGCGCGTTTCAGAAACCGGAACGACACATCGCCGGTGCCGCCCGCCACGTCCAACAGCCGCTGACCCGGACGCGGCGCCAGCCAATCCATCATCGCGTCTTTCCAAAGTCGGTGCATACCGGCCGACATCAGATCGTTCATGATGTCATATTTGCTTGCCACACGGGTAAATACCCCATGCACCATCCCCGCCTTTTCGGCCTCGGGTACGGTTTGAAAGCCGAAATGTGTCGTGCTGTCGTCACTCATGGGGTCTTGCCGTCCTGTCTGTGCCGCCCCCTTATAGGCGGCAAGGCCTCTGGCCTCAATGCGCCGATCTGTCCAAGAGGTCACATGCCTGAATTACCCGAAGTTGAAACCGTTCGCCGTGGGCTTTTGCCCGCGATGGAGGGCCGTTTGATCGAACGGGCCGAGGTGAATCGCCCCGATTTGCGCTGGCCTTTGCCCGAACGTATGGCCGAACGGCTGACTGGCGCGCGGGTTTTGGCGCTGCGGCGGCGGTCGAAATACATTCTGGCCGACCTTTCTACCGGTGAGACTTTGCTTATTCACCTTGGCATGTCGGGGCGGATGTTGGTGTCTGGCATCACTTTGGGGGCGTTTTTTCACGAACACCCGGCGCCAGAAAAGCATGACCATGTGGTGCTGCATCTGGAAGGCGGCGCGCGCGTGACCTTCAACGATGCCCGCCGCTTTGGCGCGATGGATCTTTTGCCGACAGCAACGGCCGAGTCACATCCGCTTTTGGCCGAAATCGGGCCAGAGCCTTTGGGCAATGCTTTCAACGGCAGCTATCTTGCGGCGCGGTTAAAGGGGCGCAACACCCCGATCAAATCGGCGCTGTTGGATCAGCATTTGGTGGCAGGGCTTGGCAATATTTACGTTTGCGAAACCCTGTATCGCGCCGGTATTCACCCCGAGCGCAGGGCTGCGGATGTGGCAAAGCCACAAGATCTTGTGCCTATTATCCGGGATGTCTTGGCCGAAGCGATAGAGGCTGGTGGATCAAGCCTGAAAGATTATCGCCGCACCGATGGTGAGTTGGGCTATTTTCAGAAGGCCTTCGCGGTTTACGGGCGCGAGGGTGAGCCTTGCCTGACCCCCGGCTGCACCTCGATCATCGCGCGAATTGTGCAATCGGGCCGGTCGTCTTTCTTCTGCCCCACCTGCCAGACTTGAACCTGCCCACCCGTCTGATACCCCATCCACCTAATACACAGGTGAAAACCGGAGCTTGCAATGTCTTATCAAACCCTTTTGGTCGAACCGCATGATCACACACTGTTGGTGCGGCTCAACCGACCAGAGGCGCTGAACGCGCTGAACCTGACGTTGATGCAAGAATTGGCGGCAGTTCTGACCGAGGCTGACCAGAACGATAAAATTCGCTGCATTATTCTGACGGGGTCGGAAAAAGCCTTCGCGGCGGGCGCCGACGTGCGGGAAATGGCGACGAAAAGCTTTACCGACGTGTTTCAGGCTGACCTGTTCGGCCCCGAGGCCGAAGCGATTCAGCGGGTGCGCAAACCCATCATCGCGGCGGTTGCGGGCTTTTGCCTTGGTGGCGGCTGCGAATTGGCGATGATCTGCGATTTCATTCTGGCGGCCGATACCGCCAAGTTTGGTCAGCCCGAAATCAATCTGGGCATCATCGCTGGCATGGGCGGCACGCAGCGGCTGACCCGCGCTGTCGGCAAGGCCAAATCAATGGAAATGCACCTGACTGGCCGCTTCATGGATGCGGCCGAGGCTGAGCGTGCCGGTCTGGTGGCCCGCATCGTGCCTGCCGCCGACCTGTTGGACGACGCGCTGAAAACCGCCGCCAAGATCGCGGCCAAGTCGCAAATCGCGGTGAAAGCCGCGAAAGAGGCGGTAAATCGGGCGCAGGAGACCACCTTGCGCGAAGGCCTTTTGTTGGAACGCCGGCTGTTCCACGCCATGTTTGCCACCCAAGACCAAAAGGAAGGCATGGCGGCGTTTGTCGAAAAACGCCCGGCAAACTTCAAGGATTGTTAGCGGATTTAAGGTTTCCTTTCCGCAGGTCTTGCTCTATAGGCCTGCGATACATGCGTGTGGGCCCGCTTTGGCAAGAATCATTCCCGTTGTTTACAACGGGGCCTTGGGGCTTTTGCGCGAACAAATTGCAACAGACCCAGACCCTAGGGAATACATACCAATGGCAAACACTGCCCAGTCCAAAAAGCGCGCCCGTCAGGCCGATGCCCGTCAAGACGTGAACAAAGCGCGCCGTTCGCGCATCCGCACCTTCCTGCGCAAAGTTGAAGAAGCTCTGGCTTCGGGCAACCAGGACGCTGCAGCTTTGGCTTTGAAAAACGCACAGCCGGAACTGGCACGCGGCGTCACCAAGGGCGTTCTGCACAAGAACACCGTGTCGCGCAAAATCTCGCGCCTTGCATCGCGCGTCAAAGCGCTGGCAACCCCGGCTGCTTGATTTCAAGCGACTCAGTTATCGCAAAGGGCGCCCCGGCAACGGTGGCGCCCTTTGTCATTTCGGGCAAAATGCCACACCGATTCTGCCGTTCGCTGCGCAGCGGCGCGGTTGGTTGGCAAGAGGCATCGGCTGTTTTCATCCGTCATTTTGAAACCTTTTTCCGGCCTGCGTTGCCGATTTGCACGGCCAAAAGGATTCGCTGCAGCAAAGGTCTGTCAAGCAACAAGATCGGTTGCAGCACCGCGCAACGGCTTGCTAACTTGCCCCTGTGATTCACTTCGTTTGGGGGACATGACGCCGTTATAAATAGGAAAATCAGGGAAGCTGCTGCCAAGCCTCTTTAATAACAACCTGAAATTACTGTTTATAATCCGCATGTTAAGCTGTTCGCGCCGAATTTGGCCAACAGAATCGACATAGCTTGAGGCTGATTAGGTTCGGCGTCGGGGGTTTGTGTCGTGTCCTGCCTTGCTGTGAGGACGCTGTGCTGATCCTGTCATCTGACAGGGCAGTTTGGCGCAATCAGGCAGGGCACCGCGGTGGGGAACTACTAGGTGTTTGTGGGCAAATAGAAGGCGCTACCGCATATAGCGGACAAGGCGTTTGGGGACGAAAGAAAAGAATGACAAACGATGCCTGGGGCAGGGTGCGCGAGACGCTGGCAAAGCGGATCGGTAAAAACAATTATACCAGCTGGATCGAGCCGCTTCGGCTTTCCGGTCTGACGGAAGGTGTCGCTCGATTCGAAGTGCCGACCACTTTTTTCGGTGATTGGGTATCGCGGAACTTTTCGGACCATATTCTGACCTTGCTGAATGCCGAGGGGCACGAGGTTGGTCGGACCGAATTCGTCGTGCCAAGCCGCCCGATCGAAGCCGCCAAACCGGTGCGTGCGGCCGCCAAGCCTGCGCCGCGGGCGCGTGTTGACGAAGAACTGCCCGGTGCGACGCTGGACGCCCGCTTTACCTTTGACAGCTTTGTCGTCGGTAAACCGAACGAACTTGCCCACGCCGCCGCGCGCCGCGTTGCCGAAGGTGGTCCGGTTACGTTTAACCCGCTGTTCCTGTATGGCGGCGTCGGCTTGGGTAAAACCCACCTGATGCATGCGATTGCGCATGAATTGCAGGCCCGTCAGCCGCATCTGCGCGTGCTTTATCTGTCGGCCGAACAGTTCATGTATCGGTTCGTGCAGGCGCTGCGCGACAAACAGATCATGGATTTCAAGGAAATCTTCCGGTCGGTCGACGTGCTGATGGTGGATGACGTGCAATTCATCGCGGGCAAAGATTCGACGCAGGAAGAATTCTTCCATACGTTCAACGCCTTGGTTGACCAGAATAAGCAAATCGTCATCTCGGCAGACCGTGCGCCGGGCGAAATCAAAGATCTGGAAGATCGCATCAAATCGCGCATGCAATGCGGGCTGGTGGTCGATCTGCATCCCACCGATTACGAATTGCGGCTGGGCATCTTGCAGCAAAAGGCCGAGTATTATCGCAATCAGTACAAAGGCTTGGCGATTTCTGGCGGCGTGTTGGAATTCCTTGCGCACCGTATCACCACCAACGTGCGGGTGCTGGAAGGCGCGCTGACGCGTCTGTTTGCCTTCGCAAGTCTGGTTGGCCGCGAAATCACGTTGGAACTGGCGCAAGATTGCCTTGCCGACATTCTGCGCGCGTCGGATCGCAAGCTGACGATTGAAGAAATTCAACGCAAAGTGTCCGAACATTACAACATCCGCCTGTCGGACATGATCGGCCCGAAGCGGTTGCGCAACATCGCGCGGCCGCGTCAGGTGGCGATGTATCTGGCCAAACAGTTAACGCCGCGGTCCCTGCCCGAAATTGGGCGGCGGTTCGGCGGGCGCGATCACACCACGATCATTCATGGCGTGCGCAAAATCGAAGAGCTGATGACCACCGATTCGCAGCTTTCCGACGATCTGCAGCTGTTGCGGCGGTTACTGCAGGCCTGATCGGGCTTCGCGGGCTTGACGGCCCTTTCAAACGCCACCAAAGTCTGGAAAAGGCTTGTGAAACGGCCAAAACCGGATAGTTTCGACGTCCCTAACAGGGGCGTCGGCAAGGGGAACGGAAATGAAGATCAGCATCGAACGTGCAACGCTTCTGAAGGCGCTGGCGCAGGCTCAGTCGGTTGTCGAACGCCGCAACACCATTCCGATTCTGGCGAACGTGTTGATCGAGGCCGAAGGCAACACCGTGTCGTTCCGCGCCACCGACCTTGATATCGAGGTTGTTGATCGCGCTCCGGCAATGGTGGAACGCAGCGGTGCCACCACGGTTTCGGCGGTGATGCTGCATGAAATCATTCGCAAATTGCCCGACGGGTCGTTGGTTGCGCTGACCGAAGATGCCGCATCGGGCCGCTTGACCATTGCGGCGGGTCGTTCGACCTTCAGCCTCGCGACGCTGCCGAAAGAAGACTTCCCGGTGATGGCAACATCGGAATATTCGTCGAACTTCTCGGCCCCGGCCCCGGTGCTGCGTCGGCTGTTTGATAAGGCAAAGTTTGCCATTTCCACCGAAGAGACACGCTATTACCTGAACGGCGTTTATATGCATGTCTCGACCGGTGATGTTGGCCCTGTGCTGCGCTGCGTGGCCACCGATGGTCACCGTCTTGCCCGCATTGACGCGCCGCTGCCGGATGGCGCGCAGGGAATGCCGGGCGTGATCGTGCCGCGCAAGACCGTGAATGAATTGAAGAAATTGCTGGACGATGATGACGCGGCGATTGCGGTGTCGGTTTCCGAAACAAAAGTTCGCTTTGCCACGCCCGCCATCACTCTGACCTCGAAAGTCATCGACGGCACCTTCCCCGACTACACCCGCGTCATTCCCACCGGCAACACCCGCAGGCTGGAAGTCGACGCGTCAGAGTTTGCCAAGGCGGTTGACCGCGTGGCAACGGTGTCGTCCGAACGCAGCCGTGCCGTCAAACTGGCGCTGGACGAAGATCGGCTGATCCTGTCGGTCAACGCGCCGGATTCGGGTGCCGCCGAAGAAGAGCTTGCGGTTGCCTATGGCGACGAACGCTTGGAAATCGGCTTTAACGCCAAATACTTGCTGGAAATCGCCAGCCAGGTCGACCGTGAAAATGCGGTGTTCCTGTTCAACTCTTCGGGCGATCCGACGTTGATGCGCGAAGGCAATGATATGTCGGCGGTCTACGTCGTCATGCCGATGCGCGTTTAACCTGCCTTGGGGCGCAGCCACCGCTTTGCCCCGACCTTATGATGAAATGAAAAGGGGTTAGCGTTGAGTGGTTTGGCCATCACATCGCTGACCCTTTCGCATTTTCGCAGCCATAAATCCGCGCGATTGCAGTTTGATGGTCGCCCGGTTGCGATCATCGGGCCGAATGGTGCGGGCAAAACCAACATTCTTGAGGCGGTTTCGCTGCTGTCTCCGGGGCGGGGTTTGCGTCGCGCTGCGACCGATGAGCTGGCCCGCAAACCAGAGTCGGTTGGTTGGAAAATTTCGGCTTTGGTGAAGGGTTTCGGTGCCGATCATCAGGTCGAAACAAGGTCAGAGTCTGGCGAAAGCCGGCAGGTGCGCATTGATGATAAGGCCGCACCACAGGCGGCTTTGGGGCGTATCTTGCGGGTGCTATGGTTGGTGCCCGCTATGGATAGATTGTGGATCGAAGCGGCTGAAGGTCGCCGTCGCTTTCTGGATCGACTGACGCTGTCGTTTTGCCCTGAACATGCCGAGTCTGTTCTGGCCTATGAAAAGGCCATGCGCGACCGCAATCGGCTGTTGAAAGATCAGGTTACCGACCCGCATTGGTATGCGGCGCTGGAAACCCAGATGGTCGCGGCGGGCGGTCATATCACCGCAAATCGGCAGGCCGCGCTGGCCCGTCTTGCCGCCGCACAAGACGGCGCCGAAACGGCGTTCCCGCGGGCCGACCTTGCCCTTACCGGACCCGATGGCGATCCGGTGCCAACCGATCTTGCCGCCGCTTTGGCCGATGGTCGCCGCCGCGATATGGCGGCAGGCCGCACTTTGGTTGGGCCGCATCGCGCCGATCTGTCGGCGACCTATGCCGCAAAAGGCGCGCGTGCCGATCAATGTTCAACCGGCGAACAGAAGGCGCTGCTGATCAGCCTGATCTTGGCCAACGCCCGCGCTTTGGCCAATGATCTGGGCGCCGCGCCAATTTTGCTGCTGGATGAAGTTGCCGCACATCTGGATGCCACCCGCCGTGCCGCGCTTTATGACGAAATATTCATATTGGGCGCGCAGGCCCTGATGACCGGCACCGAAGCCAGCCTGTTTGACAGTCTGGGTCCGCGTGCGCAAACATTCTGCGTCGCCGATGACGGCGGCATTTCAAGGATACAGCCATGACCCCGCAGCGCATTACCCTGATCACGCTTGGTGTTGCCGATCTTGCGGCCGCAAAGGCGTTTTACGCCCGCTTGGGTTGGCAAGAGCATGGCCAGAATGACGGTGTTGCCTTCTATCAGATGCACGGCGCGGTGTTGGCGTTGTTTGGCCGCGACGATCTTGCGAAGGATCAGGGTCGGTCTGCAGGCGATCTGGGCACGGGTGCCGTCACCCTAGCGCAAAACTTTGCAACCGAAGCGGAGGTCGACGCTGCCTTTGCCAGCGCAATCGCCGCAGGTGGCAAGGTTTTGAAAATGCCGCACAAAGTGTTCTGGGGCGGCTATTCAGGCTATTGGGCGGATCTGGATGGCCACGTCTGGGAACTTGCGATGAACCCGTTTTGGCCCTTGGCCAAAGACGGCAGTTTGACGTTGCCGGATGCTGTCTGATGCGCGGCTTGGTCTAACCTGCATGAATATGAACTTTCATTCTGTAATCTGGCCCGCACTTGCGCGGCCCCCCCGTTCCAGCGGTTAGGAGCTGTTGATGACCGTCACCTTGCATGAACTTTTGCTATACGCAGGCGGCATGGCGCTGCTTTGGGCGGTGCCCGGACCGGTCTGGGTGGCGCTGACGGCGCGCGCACTGTCTGGCGGCTTTGCCAGCGCATGGCCAATGGCCGTTGGCGTGGCCTTGGGTGATCTGATCTGGCCGATGGCGGCAATCTTTGGCCTGACGTGGATCTTGTCGGTTTACGGCGACTTCTTGCACCTGCTGCGCTGGTTTGCCGCCGTGGTTTTTGCGGTCATGGGCATCTTGTTGATCCGCAAACCGGCAGTCGCCCCAACGACAGACAGCCGGATGACGCGGCCCGGCATGTTGGCGGGTTTTGTCGTCGGCATCGCCGCCGTTATTGGCAACCCGAAGGCGATCTTGTTCTACATGGGGGTTCTGCCCGGATTCTTCGACCTGTCAAAGGTAAAAACCCTTGATATCACAGCAATTCTTGCAATATCGGCCTTTATCCCGATGTTAGGAAACCTGTGCCTTGCGCTGTTTTTGGATCGCGCGCGTCGCCTATTGTCCAGCCCGGAAAACATCCGCAAAATGAACCTTGTCTCGGGCCTGTTGCTGATCGGCGTCGGGGCCGCAATTGCCCTGATGCAGCGCTAAATATTGTGTCCAAGGCGTGACATTCCCCCCCTGAACCGCTATAAGTCGCACACAATTCAAGGGGTGAAGACCATATGGCCGAAGACGCCAAGAAGCCGGACTCTTACGGCGCTGATTCTATTAAAGTTCTCAAAGGCTTAGAGGCAGTTCGCAAGCGGCCTGGCATGTATATCGGCGATACCGATGACGGCTCGGGTTTGCACCATATGGTTTACGAAGTTGTCGACAACGGCATTGACGAGGCGCTGGCCGGTCATGCCACGGCGGTGACGGTCAAAATCCACTCTGACAACTCGGTTTCGGTGCGCGACAACGGGCGCGGAATTCCGGTGGATATCCACCAGGAAGAGGGCGTTTCCGCGGCCGAGGTTATCATGACCCAGCTGCACGCGGGCGGCAAATTCAACAACACTGACGAAGGCGGCAACGCCTATAAGGTGTCGGGCGGCCTGCACGGCGTTGGCGTTTCGGTGGTGAACGCGCTGTCCGAATGGCTGGAATTGACCGTATGGCGCAACGATACCGAATATCGCGCCCGCTTCGAACATGGTGAATGCGTCGTTCACGTTTATCCCGTCGGCCCGGCGCCGGGGATGCGCGGCACGCAGGTGCGGTTCTTGGCTTCGGCAAAAACCAACATTCCCGACGGCACGTTTTCGAACCTGGAGTATCAGTTCAAAACGCTGGAAAACCGCCTGCGCGAACTGGCGTTTCTGAACTCTGGCGTGCGGATCATCATTGAAGATGAACGCCCTGCCGAACCTTTGCACACCGAGCTTTTCTACGAAGGCGGCGTCAAGGAATTCGTGAAATACCTTGATCGGTCAAAGACTTCGGCCATGTCAGAGCCGATCTACATGATTGGCGAACGCAACGGCATCACCGTTGAAGTCGCGATGTGGTGGAACGACAGCTACAATGAAATGGTGCTGCCGTTTACCAACAACATCCCGCAGCGCGATGGCGGCACCCACCTTGCGGGCTTCCGCGGCGCGCTGACCCGCACGATCAACGCCTATGCGCAGTCGTCGGGCATCGCCAAGAAGGAAAAGGTTGATTTCACCGGCGATGACGCGCGCGAAGGTTTGACCTGCGTGTTGTCGGTGAAGGTGCCGGACCCGAAATTCTCGTCGCAGACCAAGGACAAGCTGGTTTCGTCAGAGGTGCGGCCCGCCGTTGAAAATCTGGTGAACGAAAAGCTGGCCGAATGGTTTGAAGAAAATCCCGGCAACGCCAAGATCATCGTCGGCAAGATCATCGAGGCGGCGCTGGCCCGCGAAGCTGCCCGCAAGGCGCGCGAACTGACCCGCCGCAAGACCGCACTTGATGTCGCCTCGCTGCCCGGCAAGCTGGCCGACTGCCAAGAACGCGACCCGGCAAAGTCCGAAATCTTCCTGGTCGAGGGTGACTCGGCAGGTGGGTCGGCCAAGCAGGGCCGCAGCCGTGCCAATCAGGCCGTGCTGCCGCTGCGCGGTAAGATCCTGAACGTCGAACGCGCCCGCTTTGACCGGATGCTTGGCAGCCAAGAGATTGGCACGCTGATCACCGCGCTTGGCACCGGCATTGGCCGGGATGAGTTTGATATCAAGAAGTTGCGCTACCACAAGGTCGTGATCATGACCGACGCCGACGTTGACGGCGCGCATATTCGCACCCTGCTGCTGACCTTCTTCTTCCGCCAGATGCCGCAGTTGATCGAAGGCGGTTTCCTGTATATCGCGCAGCCGCCCTTGTACAAAGTGGCGCGCGGCAAGTCCGAGGTGTATCTGAAGGACCAAGCCGCGCTTGAAGATTACCTGATCGAGATGGGCGTTGAAGGCGCGGTTTTGCGCCTGCAGTCGGGCGAAGAAATTGCCGGCTCTGATCTGGCGCGGGTTGTCGAAGGGGCGCGGCAGTTCCGCCGTGTGCTGGATGCCTTCCCGACCCACTATCCGCGCGGCATTTTGGAACAGGCTGCGCTGGCTGGCGCCTTTGATGCCGCCCAGATCGAAGGCGATCTGCAGACCGTGGCCGATACTGTGGCGCGGCGTCTGAACCTGATCGCTGCCGAGTACGAAAAGGGCTGGACTGGCCGCATCACCCAAGATCACGGCATCCGCCTGTCGCGCGTGCTGCGCGGCGTCGAAGAGCTGCGCACGCTGGATGGCGCGGTGCTGCGCTCGGGCGAAGCACGCCGTCTGGCCGCGATTTCGCGCGACAGCCGCGACCACTATCGCGATCCGGCGCGTCTGGTGCGCAAAGACCGCGAACAGCTGGTGCATGGCCCGATTGATTTGCTGAAATCTATCCTTGCCGAAGGCGAAAAGGGCCTGACCCTGCAGCGCTATAAAGGCTTGGGTGAAATGAACCCCGAACAGCTGTGGGAAACCACGCTGGACCCCGAAGCCCGCACCCTGCTGCAGGTCAAGGTCGATGATCTGGCCGAAGCCGACGACATCTTTACCAAGCTGATGGGCGATGTGGTGGAACCGCGACGCGAGTTCATCCAGCAAAACGCGCTGTCGGTCGAACATCTGGATGCCTAAACAAAAGCCCCCGCAAGGGGGCTTTTTGGTGACTCCGGCGTGATTCGAACACGCGGCCTACGGTTTAGGAAACCGCCGCTCTATCCGGCTGAGCTACGGAGCCACGCGACCTTACATGCGAAAAATCCCGCACAGATGCAACAGGCTTGGTGTGAGGTGTTAAAAGGGAATTAAGGGGGAGTGAATTTTTGGCCCACCACTCCCCCTCGGGTCCGTTGCGTCTGGGTTGAGAGCTTGCAGGACGCGCAGGATATGTTCAGCATTACTGCTGTTACCGCTAACATATCGTATTTTGCGGGGTTGGACAAGGGGTGTTTTGGCGCTAACAAGGAAGAAATCCCCAACGCAGGCCATTTCCCCAGTGAGCAAGCCCCCGATTCCCGATCCGCGCCGCACCTTGACCCTTCGTGACGTTTCCGAAGCATCGGGCGTAAGTGAAATGACGGTCAGCCGCGTGCTGCGCAACCGGGGCGACGTTTCCGAAGCCACCCGCGAACGGGTGCTAGAGGCGGCGCGCAGGCTTGGCTATGTGCCGAACAAGATCGCGGGCGCGCTTGCCAGCCAGCGCGTTAACCTTGTTGCGGTGATCATCCCGTCGCTGTCGAACATGGTCTTCCCCGAAGTGATGACCGGCATTTCTGACACCTTGGAAGATACCGGCCTGCAACCGGTTGTTGGTGTTACCAATTATTCGCCCGAACGCGAAGAATCGGTGCTTTATGAAATGCTGTCATGGCGGCCTTCGGGGGTGATCATCGCCGGTCTGGAACATACCGAAGCCGCGCAGGCGATGCTGGCGCAGGCCGGAATTCCGATTGTTGAAATCATGGATATCGACGGCACGCCGGTTGATAGCGCGGTTGGCATTTCGCATCGTCGGGCGGGTCGGCAAATGGCCGAAGCCATCATTGCGGCGGGCTATCGCAACATTGCCTTCCTTGGCACCATGATGCCTTACGACCACCGTGCCCGCAAACGTCTGGAAGGCTTTGAAGAGGCGTTGGCAAAGGCCGGTCTGGCCTTGGTAGACCGCGAATTTTACTCGGGCGGCTCGGCCTTGCTGAAGGGCCGCGAAATGACCGAAGCGGTGCTGACCCGCTCGCCGCAGGTCGATTTTCTGTATTACTCCAATGACATGATCGGCGCGGGCGGTCTTTTGTATTGCTTGGCCAATAACATCGACGTGCCGGGCCGCATCGGCCTTGCCGGCTTCAACGGGGTCGAATTGTTGGACGGCCTGCCGCGCAAACTGGCAACCATGGATGCCTGCCGTTTGGAAATTGGCCGCCGTGCCGCCGAAATCATCGCCGGTAAACGGCAAAATGGCGTGATTGGCGGCGAGGTGATTGAACTTTTCCCAACGCTGCAACCCGGCGACACGATCCGCAAACCTGTGCTATAACAACGTCGCGGCGAAACGGCGCAACCGGTGATCCAGCAACGCTTTTGCCGCGTATATCTTCCAAACCGTTGGAGGATGCGATGAATTTGATGCGTCTTGTTGCCTTCGCCGTGGCCAGCCTTGGCCTTTTGTCAGCCGGAGCTTTTGAAATGGCCAACGCCGCCGACTCTGCCCCCAGTTTCACCTTCGCCTCGATTGACGGCGGCAGCTACAACACCGCCGATTGGCGCGGCAAACCTGTGTTGGTGGTGAACACCGCGTCGATGTGTGGCTTCACGCCGCAATACGTCGATCTGCAGGCGCTGTCCGATCACTATGGCGACAAAGCGGTGGTGCTGGCGGTGCCGTCCGACGACTTCAACCAAGAGCTTGCTTCGGATGCCGAGGTGAAGGATTTCTGCGCGCTGAACTACGGCCTGACCCTGCCGATGACCACCATCAGCCACGTCGCGGCGGGTGCGGTGCATCCGTTCTATGTATGGGTCAGCGAAACCACCGGCTTTGTGCCGGGGTGGAATTTCAACAAGGTGCTGATCGGGCCGGACGGTGCGATTGTGAACTCTTGGGGCTCTGCCGCCAATCCGATGTCGTCGACAATCACCGATGAAATCGACGCGCTGATCGCAGTTTCGGGCTAGGCGGCGGCGGGAATTCTAGCCCTTGCTGCGCAGCAAAGGTTAAGACATTCCTAAATTGAAAACTAAGCCATTGATTTCAAAGGATGCAAAAACGGTCCCGAGTCGGGACCGTCTAAAGCAACGCAGCCAGCCGCGCCCCCTGATCAATCGCCCGCTTGGCGTCCAATTCCGCCGCCACATCCGCCCCGCCGATGATATGCGCCTTTATTCCCGCCGCGGCCAGCTGGTCGGCCAGCCCCCGTTCCGGCAGCTGACCGGCACATAAAACCACATCATCCACCGGCAAGATTTGCTCCACCCCGTCCTTCAAAATCCGCAACCCCTCCGGCTCGATCGAAAGATAGCTGACCCCGCCCAGCATCTTCACCC
>Ga0255096_1000375_pt1 | contig 22205 bp, 20 predicted proteins | sample Colum_Atlam_RepA_2_FD_188563 | JGI IMG/M metagenome (GOLD analysis project Ga0255096, IMG submission 188563) | Freshwater microbial communities from Columbia River, Oregon, United States - Colum_Atlam_RepA_8d | ecosystem: Environmental > Aquatic > Freshwater > River | place: USA: Oregon... | reverse complement strand
CCCCGCGTCGTCGTCTGCCGCTGATGGCACGGGAGTTTCTTGATTTTCTGGCGCTTCCCGTTGCGCAGGCGGCGATTGCCAAGGGCGGCTATATTGACCGCGCCCCCGAAAGCCAGCCGATGACCGCCGATGGCCTGCGGCTGATCAACGCCATTCAGGGGGCGGGCGAAGAAACAACTTTGGCCGATCTGAAGCGGTTGGTTGATTTGATGGATGGTGCTGACCGGCTGTCTTTGACCTTCCGTTTCGAAGATGGCACCAGTGAAATAGACGCAACCAGCGCCGAAAACCTGACCGACCTTGCGCGGCTGATCGAAGCCGGGGTGTTTCGCAACAAAGAACTGGTTCTGGCTGGTTTTTCTGATGGGTCGGGCGCGGCGAAGGCCAATCTTGAACTTTCGCAACAGCGCGCTGACGGGATTCTTGCGGCGCTAAAGGCAGCGGCACCCTCTGCCCCGGCAGGGGCCATGCCCCGCGTTGAAGCGTTTGGCGAGGCGTTGCCTTTGGCCTGCGATGAAACCGCAGCGGGCCGTCGGCTGAACCGGCGGGTTGAATTGTGGCTGAAGCCATCGTTCGAACCGGCGACGCCCTAAAGGTATCCGGCAGAGCGAAAGCTAAGTTCGCGCGATTTCCCGATGATCAGATGATCATGCAGGGTGATGCCAAGCACCTGCGCGGCATCCTGCACCTGTTGCGTCATGGAAACATCTGCCTCTGACGGCGTGGGGTCGCCCGACGGGTGGTTATGCACCAAGATTAGCGCCGAAGCGTTCAGTTCAAGCGCGCGCTTGACCACCTCGCGCGGATAGACCGGCACATGATCGACCGTGCCTTTCGCCTGTTCTTCATCGGCAATCAGCACATTCTTGCGATCCAGAAACAGGATGCGGAATTGTTCGGTTTCGCGATGCGCCATCGCGGTGTGGCAATAATCCAGCAGCGCATCCCACGATGACAACACCGGCCGGTTCATCACCCGCGCCCGCATCATCCGTTGCGCTGCGGCTTCGACGATTTTCAGTTCCAGCACCACGGCGGCCCCCACACCCTTGACCGTGTGCAAACGAGCGGGCGATGCCGTGACCACCCGGTTAAAATCGCCGAAGGTGTCCAGCAAAAGCCGCGCCAAGGGCTTTACGTCTTGTCGCGGAATCGCCCGAAACAGCACCAGTTCCAGCATTTCGTAGTCTGGCATCGCCTGCGCGCCACCGTCCAGAAAGCGGCTGCGCAGGCGGCTGCGGTGATCGGCAATATAGGATGGCAGCTTTTCCGGCAAAGCCGTGGCAACCGCCTCGTCGCTTTCGACGAACAGCGGCAAGGTGGCTTCGTGAAAGGCGGACGGCTGTTTCATGCCACCAAGGCTGCCACAGCATTGGTAAACATAAAGTTAACCCAGCCGGCCCAGCCTAACGCAGCAGGCCCAGCAAGGCCAAGCTTGGCTGCCCGGTCACCGCCAAGCCGCGCGCAGCCTGAAACGCGCGAATTGCGGCAATGGTTTTGTTGCCAATCACGCCATCGCTGCCTTGGGTATCATATCCCGCCGCCGTTAACCGCCGCTGCAACTCTTGCCGGTTGGCAAGGCTCATCCCGGCGGCATCGGGCGGAAAGGCGGCGCGCAACGGCCCGGCGCCCGCCAGACGGTCAGACAGGTGGCCAACGCCGATCACATAGTTCTGCGCGTTGTTATAACGGGCGATCACGTTGAAGTTGTGAAACACCAGCAATGCCGGACCACTGGCACCGGCGGGCAGCAGGATAGACCCCGCACCGTGGTTGGCCAAACCGCCGCCGCCAACGCCGCGCACCCCCATTGCCGCCCAATCGTCGGCGCTGCGACCCTTACCGCGCCCCGCCAAACCGGTGTCGAACCCTGCGGGCAACTGCACTTCGACACCCCAAGGCTGACCATAGCTCCACCCCGATTTCGCCAGATAAGCGGCGGTCGAAGCAAGCGCGTCAGTGGGGTCATCCGACCAAATATCGCGCCGCCCATCGCCGCGAAAATCCACTGCGAAGGCAAGGTAAGAGGTTGGGATGAATTGGGTGTGCCCCATGGCCCCCGCCCAACTGCCCGTCATGTTTTGCGCCGTGGTATCGCCGTTTTGCAGGATTTTCAGCGCCGCAACCAACTGCTGTTCAAAGAACACGCCGCGCCGCCCGTCATAGGCCAGCGTGGCCAGCGACGAAATCACCGGAACCGAACCGCGCCTGGTGCCAAAAAAGCTTTCCAGCCCCCAGACCGCCGCCACCACGTTTGATTCAACCCGATAGCGCGCCTCGATCGCCTGCAGGGTCGCGCGCTGCTGCGCCATCGCTTGCCGTCCCAGCGCAAGGCGTTCGTCCGATGCGGCGATGGCAAGGTAATCTTCGGTCGACCGGGTGAATTCGGTCTGATTGCGGTCTTTTTCAATCACGCCCGGCAGAAATCCGGCACCGCGAAACGCAGTGGCAAAGGTGCTTTCCGAAATCCCTTTGCTGGTTGCCCTGCTGCGAAACCCGGCGACCCAACTGTCAAACCCAGCGTTTGGAACGGCGCGCATTGCAGTTTCTTGAACGCGGCCGCGCGGCACCACCGCCCCGCCCCCGCAGGCGGACAAACCAAGCGCCACACATCCAAATGAAAAATTGCGCCGCGTGACTCGCATAAAAAACCCCAATTAAAAATGCATTTGGCCCGAAGCCTAGCGGATTCGGGCCAAAGGGCAAATTGGGGCTGCGGATTACCGCCTAGATGCCGTGGCCCACCCACGGGCCATGCTTGTCATCCAAGCCGTCGATCCGTTCGAAGCCGTGCGCACCGAAGAAATCGCGCTGCGCCTGAATCATGTTGGCGGTCGAACGGCCAGTGCGCATCATGTCAAACCACGCCAAACCCGACGCCAGCGCAGGCATCGGCAAGCCATTCAACGCGGCAGCGGCAACGACCTGCCGCAGTGCCGGGTGGCTGGTGGTCAGCAGCCCGGCAAAGAACGGCGCAAACATCAGGTTGCGCGCGGGATCTTCGGTCAGGGCGGTTGCCATATCATTCAGCATAGACGACCGGATGATGCAGCCTTCGCGCCAGACCCGCGCAATTTCCGGCAACGGCATCGGCCAATCGAACGCCTTGGACGCCGCAGAAATCAGCGCAAAGCCCTGCGCATAGCACAGGATCTTGCCAGCGATCATTGCCTGTTCCAGCTGCGCCAAGCGAAGCGCCCCGTTCAAGGCCTGCGGTGCGGCGCCAAAAATCGCCTCTCCGGCAAGCCGTTCATCCAGCCGCGACGACAGGTTGCGCGCCATCACCGCCGCTTCGATTGCCGGAATGGTGGCGGCCAAATGCTGCGCTTCGATCACCGTCCAGCGGCCTGTGCCTTTTTGACCGGCGCGATCAAGGATCATATCCAGCATCGGCGTGCCAGAGTGGGTGTCGGTTGCCGCCGCGACCTCTGCCGAAATCTCGATCAGGTAAGATTGCAGCGGGCCTTGGTTCCACGCATGGAAGGTGGCGGCAATGTCGGCGGCGGCCATGCCCATGCCATCGCGCATCACGCCATAAACTTCGGCGATCATCTGCATATCGGCATATTCAATGCCGTTGTGCACCGCCTTCACAAAGTGGCCCGCCCCGGCCGGCCCCATGAAATCAGCGCAGGGCTGGCCCTTATATTTCGCGGCAATCGCGTTCAGAATTGGCGCAACGCGATCCCAATCCGCCCGCGCCCCACCGCCCATAATGGCCGGACCATGCCGCGCGCCCTCTTCGCCACCCGACACGCCAATGCCAAGAAAGCGCGGGCCATTGACCGCATCGGCAGAGCGGCGGTTGGTATCGTGAAACAGCGCGTTGCCCGCGTCGATGATCAGATCATCCTTATCCAACAAAGGGCGCAGTGCGGTGATTTGGTCATCCACAGCCTGCCCTGCCGGAACCATCAGAATGATCGCGCGCGGTTTGGCGATGGCGGCCACCAGATCGGCCAAAGTTTCACACGGGGTGATCATCGGCGTCAGCGTGCCAGCCTCGGCTTTGAATTGATGCGTCACGCTGGTGGTGCGGTTCCACACCGCAATCGGAAAGCCTTTTTCCGCGATGTTCAGGGCAAGCATTGCCCCCATGGTGCCAAGGCCGATCAGGCCAATTTGCGATTGGGTCATGGTTTTTGCACTCCGGCGCGATTCAACGTGATCGCGTATAGGCTGGTTGTGGCGGTGATGAAAAGTTGGTGCTTGGCGCGGCCGCCAAAGCACAGGTTCGATACGGTTTCCGGCACCAGAATCTTGCCCATCAGATGCCCGTCGGGCGCGATGCAATGAACGCCATCACGGGCCGACGACCACAGATTGCCGTCGCTGTCACAGCGGAAGCCATCGGCACAGCCCGGCGTTATGGTGTGAAACACATCGCCCCCGGTGGGGCGACCCGACGCCATCGAAAACACCCGGATATGCTGCGGATCGGGGTGAAACATCCGGCCAGTATCGGCAACATAAAGCAGCGTTTCATCGGGGCTGAATGCCAAGCCGTTCGGGCAGTTGAAATCGGTCAACACCGCCGCGATGCCGCCATTCGGATCGACGCGGTAGACGTTGCAGGGCAGCTCTTGCTCTGCCGCGAAACCTTCGTAATTCGTCATGATGCCGTAATGCGGATCGGTGAACCAAATTGATCCATCCGATTGCACCACCACATCATTGGGGGAATTCAACGGCTTGCCCTGATAACTGTCGGCAATGACGGTGATCGACCCATCATATTCGGTGCGGGTGACGCGGCGCAGCCCGTGTTCGCAAGACACCAGCCGCCCCTGACGGTCGCGGGTGTGGCCGTTGGAATAGTTCGACGGCGCGCGATAGGTTGAAATGCCCTGCCCCGGCACAAACCGCAGGATCTTGTTGTTGGGAATATCGGAAAACAGCAGGCAGCCAGCGTCGCCAAACCACACCGGCCCTTCCACCCAATCAAAGCCCGTGGCCAATTGTTTGACGGGCGCATTGCCCATCACATAGCGGCTAAAGTCGGGATCGTAGACTTCAAATGAGGACATGCTGGCGCGGGCTCCGTTTTTGGCTTATGGTATCGATAACATAAGCGTCGGTCAAATCGAAAGGCATCCCATGGCATACACGCGTAACACGCAGAGTTTGACCGACGAAGCAGTTTTGTTGCTGCTTTCGGCGGCGCAAGCCAAGGCGGTGGCAATGGCCGTGCCGCAGTGCATCGTGGTCACCGACCAAAGCGCCGTGGTTCTGGGGTCGCTGCGGATGGCAGGGTCGCGCGTGCTGTCGATGAAATCAGCCACCGCCAAGGCGATGACGGCGGCCTCTACCGGCAAGCCAAGCGGCAGCATTGCAGAACCGGTGCGGGTGGCGATTGCGGTGGCGACCGACGGCGCAATGACGGGGCTTCCCGGGGGCCTGCCGATCAAGTTTGGCGGGGTTTTGGTTGGCGGCATCGGCGTTGGGTCGGGAACCGGCGCCGAGGATGAAGAGGTGGCGCGGGCGGCTTTGGCGGCGATTGGGGCGGACGCGCAGTAGCCTTGCGTTTGCCCCCGTCGCGCCGCTATCGTCAAAGGTAACGATAACAGGCAGATGATGACCCGCAAACCTCCGACAATGGCCGATGTGGCAAAGGCAACTGGCGTGTCCCCGATGACCGTCAGCCGCGCCTTCAAGCATGACTCTTCGGTGTCCGAGTCGACGCGCGAGGCCATTCTGAAAGCCGCCGAAGATTTGGGCTATGTGTTTGACGCCACCGCATCAACGCTACGGTCACAAAAGACCAACTTTGTCGCCGTCACGATCCCGTCGATCAACAACGCCAATTTTGCCGAAACGGTTGGCGGGCTGACCGAGGGGCTAAAGGCGCGCGGGCTGCAAATTCTGCTGGGCAACACCGAATATGACATTCACGAAGAAGAACGCCTGATCGAACAATTGCTGCGCCGCCGCCCCGAAGCCATTGTGGTGACCGGCGGCAAACACACCGACCGGTCGCGGCGGTTGCTGGCCAATGCCGGAATTCCGGTGATTGAAACCTGGGATCTGCCCACCAACCCGCTGGGCCATGTGGTTGGGTTTTCAAACGCCGACGCGGTGCGCGGCATGGTCGACCATTTCGTTGTGCAAGGTTACACCCGCATTGCCTTTATTGGCGGCGATGCCGACCGCGACACCCGTGGCACCGACCGCCGCGCCGGGTTTATTACCGCGATGCAGGCGCATGGATTGGACACCAGCCGCTTGATCGCCGCGGGCGCGCCGCCGATTTCGATGCGCGAAGGCGCGGATGCGATGGCGCAGTTGTTGGCCACCCTGCCCGACACCGAAGCCGTGATCTGCGTGTCGGATCTTTCGGCCTTTGGCGCGCTGAGCGAATGTCAGCGCCGCGGCATTGCCGTGCCGACCCAGATCGCGATTGCCGGATTTGGCGATTATGAAATCGGCGCGGTTTGCGTGCCAAGCCTGACCACCATCGACCCGCATCCGCGTGACATCGGGGCGCAAACCGCCGCGCTGATCCTTGCGGTGCTGGATGGCAGACAGACCGAAACCGCCAAGATCATCTTGCCGCCCGTGCTTGTTCGCCGCGAAAGCTCACGCTGACGTTGCGCAAAGATTGCTTTGCAGGCACCTTGGTGCCAAGCGCGGCGCGCCCAGTTGATTTGAAAAGGAGTTTTCCATGGATCCCAACCAAGTTGCAGGCGCGGGTGCAGTTTATCTTGCCATCGCGATTTTCATTATCGTTGCGATCTTCAAGGCGGTGCGGATCGTGCCGCAAAGCATGAAATTCGTGATTGAACGCTTTGGTCGGCTGCATTCGGTTCTGGGGCCGGGCATCAACTTTACCGTGCCGTTTCTGGACCGCGTGGCGCATAAGGTTTCGATCCTTGAACGCCAGCTGCCCACCGCGCATCAAGACGCGATCACCACCGACAACGTGATGACCAAGGTGGAAACCTCGGTGTTCTATCGCATCATCTCGCCGGAAAAGACGGTGTATCGCATCAAGGACGTTGATGGCGCGATTGCAACGACGGTGGCCGGGATCGTGCGGTCTGAAATCGGCAAGATGGAACTGGATCAGGTGCAATCGAACCGCAACGAGTTGACCGCGAATATCCGCGAACATGTCCGCGCGATGGTCGACGATTGGGGCATCGAGGTGACGCGGGCCGAAATTCTGGATGTGTCGTTGGATGAGGCCACCCGCCACGCGATGATGCAACAGCTGAACGCCGAACGCGCACGGCGGGCGCAGGTGACCGAAGCCGAAGGCAAGAAGCGCGCCGTCGAACTGAACGCCGATGCCGAACTTTACGCCGCCGAACAAAGCGCCAAGGCGCGCCGGGTTTTGGCCGATGCCGAAGCCTATGCCACGTCGACCATCGCAAGCGCGATCAAGGATAACGGTATTGAAGCCGCGCAATATCAGGTGGCGCTAAAGCAGGTCGAGGCGCTGACCAAGGTTGGCGAAGGGGCCGGCAAGCAAATGATCATCGTGCCGGCGCAGGCGTTGGATGCCTTTGGCGATGCCTTCAAACTGCTGAAAGGACGCGGATAAATGTGGCAGATCTGGTGGGTCTGGATTGCAGGCGGCTTTGCCTTGGGCGTGTTAGAGGTGTTGCTGCCGGGCTTTATCTTCCTTGGCTTTGCGATTGGCGCCGTGCTGACAGGGGTTCTGCTGGGGCTTGGCCTTACCGCCGAACTGCCGCTGCTGCTGCTGATCTTTGCGCTGCTGTCGCTGGGGTCGTGGTTTGGGCTGCGCGCCACCATGGGCACCCGCAAAGGTCAGGTGAAAATGTGGGACAAGGATATCAATGACTGATTTCGCCGGCTGCAAAGCCGCGCTGTTTTGCGGCGATGCCCTGCTGACCTATCTGCGCGACGACAAGCCCGGCCTGCCTTGGGCGGCAAAATGGGATCTGCCCGGCGGCGGGCGCGAGGGCGGCGAAACGCCCGAAGCCTGCCTGCTGCGCGAATTGCGCGAAGAATTCGGGCTGATCTTGGCCGCAGACCGCCTGCTGTGGCGGCGGCGCTGGCCGTCGATGCTGGATGCCAGCCGCAGTTCGTATTTCTTTGCCGGTCGCATCAGCGCCGCCGAAATCGCGGCGATCCGGTTTGGCGAGGAAGGCCAATATTGGCAAATGATGCGGGTGGCCGATTATCTGACCCACCCGCATGGCATTCCCGAATTGCAGCGCCGCGTCGCCGTGGCGCTGCCCGATATTTAAGGCAGGCTGGCTTTAACCAACCTTGCAGGCGGCCATCACCGCCATGTTCAAGATGTCGTTCACCGTCGAATTGGTCGAACAGATCTGGATCGGCTTTTTCACCCCGGTCAAGATCGGCCCGATCACCGTGGCCCCCGCCATTTCCTGCATCAGCTTGACCGAAATAGAGGCCGAGTGCCGCGCCGGAACCACCAGAATATTCGCCGGGCCGGTCAAACGGCAGAACGGATACTGCGCCATCACATCAGAATTCAGCGCCACATCGACGGTCATTTCGCCTTCGTATTCGAAATCAACCTTCATCGCGTCCAACACCTTTGGCGCGGCGTGCATCTTGGTGGCGCGTTCCGACACCGGATAGCCGAAGGTCGAAAACGAAACAAACGCCACCCGCGGATCAAGCCCAAGGTTGCGCGCGACCCCCGCCGCCTTGATCGCAATATTGGCCAGATCGGTTTCATCCGGCCATTCATGCACCAAAGTATCGGCAATCAGCACAATCCGGCCCTTGTTCAACAGCGCCGTCACCCCGACAGCGCCATCAGATGCCTTGGCGTCAAACACATGATTGATCAACGAAAGCACATGCGCCGATTTTCGCGTCACGCCGGTAATCAAACCATCGCCGTGACCATGTTGCAGCATAAGCGCCGAAAACACATGCCGGTCGCGCGCAGCCAGACGATGAACGTCGTGGCGGTCAAACCCCGACCGTTGCAGCCGCGTATACAGGAAATCCTTGTAGGTTTCCAAATGCCGCGAATTCGCCGCGTTGACGATTTCCAGCTCGCGCACGGCATCGCCAAGGCCCGACGCCTCTAGCTTTTCCTTCACGTCGACCTCGCGGCCCACAACCAGCGCCTTGCCCAGACCGGCGCGCTGATAAGCGACTGCGGCGCGCAACACGCGCGGGTCATCGCCTTCGGCAAAGATCATCCGGGCCTGCGCCTGCTTTGCCCGCGCATGGATGCCCTGCAGGATGCTGGCCGTCGGGTCCATCCGCGCCTTCAGGCTTTGCTCATAGCCCTTCAGGTCAACAATCGGCCGCCGCGCCACACCGGTATCCATGCCAGCCTTGGCAACTGCGGGCGGGATCACATAGATCAAACGCGGGTCAAACGGGGTTGGAATGATGTAGTCGCGGCCAAACGAAAGCTTGCGGCCATAGGCCATCGCCACCTCGTCCGGCACATCTTCGCGCGCCAGTTTCGCCAAAGCGCGGGCGCAAGCGATCTTCATTTCGTCATTGATGGCGCGGGCGTGAATATCCAACGCGCCGCGGAACAGATAGGGGAAGCCAAGCACGTTGTTGACTTGGTTCGGATAATCCGACCGCCCGGTGGCCACGATTGCATCGGCGCGCACCGCATGCGCCTCTTCCGGGGTGATTTCCGGGTCAGGGTTCGCCATGGCGAAAATCACCGGATTGTCAGCCATGCTTTTGACCATCGCGGGCGTCACCGCGCCCTTGGCCGAAACGCCAAGGAACACATCGGCGCCAACCATCGCCTCTTCCAGCGTGCGCAGGTCGGTATTCGCCGCATGCGCCGATTTCCACTGGTTCATGCCTTCGGTGCGACCCTGATAGATCACGCCTTTGGTGTCGCACATGATGCAATTGTCGTGCCGCGCGCCCATCGCCTTCATCAGTTCCAGACACGCAATGCCCGCCGCCCCGGCGCCGTTCAGCACGATCTTAACGTCACCAATCTTCTTGCCGCTGATTTCCAGCGCATTGATCAGACCCGCCACGCAGATCACCGCCGTGCCGTGCTGATCATCATGGAACACCGGAATGTCCATGATTTCCTTTAGCCGCTGTTCAATGATGAAACATTCGGGCGCCTTGATATCTTCAAGGTTGATGCCGCCAAACGTCGGCCCCATCAGGGACACCGCCTTGATGATTTCTTCCGGGTCTTCGGTATCAAGTTCGATGTCGATGGCGTTCACATCGGCAAAGCGCTTGAACAGCACCGCCTTGCCCTCCATCACGGGTTTCGAGGCCAGCGCCCCAAGGTTGCCCATGCCCAAAATCGCCGTCCCGTTCGAAATCACCGCAACCATGTTGCCCTTGACGGTATAGTCATAAGCCGTCGCCGGATTGTCGGCGATGGCCTGCACCGGCACCGCAACGCCGGGGGAATAGGCCAGCGACAGGTCGCGCTGCGTCGCCATTGGCGTCGAGGCAACCACGTCGTACTTTCCGGGGCGCGGTTCCAAATGGTAGGCAAGCGCCTCTTCAGGCGTGATTTTCGTTTTGGTCATCAGGGGGCCATCCTGTAATTCTGCAAGTTTATTGGTGATAACGGCCCGCCCCGCCATCGCATAGTGCCTTTTCGTCGCCCCCCCGGTTTTGTAGGGTGTCCTGCGATCAGGGGGATGAATGTGAGCGAAGAAACCGTAACGCCGATGATGGCGCAGTATATGGAAATCAAGGCGCAGAACCCCGGCGCGCTGCTGTTCTACCGGATGGGCGATTTCTACGAGATGTTCTTCGACGATGCCGTAGCCGCGGCCGAGGCGTTGGACATCGCGCTGACCAAACGCGGCTTTCATCTGGGCGAACCGATTTCGATGTGCGGTGTGCCCTATCATGCCGCCGAAGGTTATCTGCTGACGCTGATCCGCAAAGGTTTCCGCGTTGCCATTGCCGAACAGATGGAAGACCCCGCCGAGGCGAAAAAGCGCGGCTCAAAATCCGTGGTGCGGCGCGACGTGGTGCGCTTGGTCACCCCCGGCACCCTGACCGAAGATTCGTTGTTAGAGGCGCGGCGGCACAACTATCTTTGCGCCTTCGCTGAAGTGCGCGACGAGTCTGCCTTGGCCTGGGTGGATATTTCCACCGGCGAATTGCGGGTGATGCCCTGCCCACAAGTGCGGCTTGGCCCCGAACTGGCGCGATTAGCCCCGCGTGAGGTGCTGGTGTCTGAGCTGCGAGAGCGTGATTTGGCCGGAATAGTCACTGAATCCGGTGCCGCCATAACCGCCCTGTCACGCGGAAGCTTTGATTCCACCAGCGCCGACAAGCGGCTTTGTGACTTTTGGGGCGTCGGGTCTTTGGATGCCTTTGGCGCGTTTGAACGTGCCGAAGTGTCGGCGATGGGCGCCTTGGTTGATTATCTTGACCTGACCCAGCGCGGCAAACTGCCCCTGCTGCGCGCGCCTTTGCGCGAAAGCCCGCACGGCGCGATGCAAATAGACGCATCAACCCGCCGCAACCTTGAAATCACCCAAGCGCTGTCGGGCGGCCGCGACGGATCGTTGCTGGCCGCCGTGGATCGCACCGCCACCGCGCCGGGTGCACGGTTGTTAGAGCGGCGGCTTTCCAGCCCCTCGCGCGACCTGTCGGTGATCGCGGCTCGGCTGGAATCGGTTCGATTTCTGCTGGAACAGAGCCGTTTGCGCGAAGATCTGCGGGCCGACCTGCGCCGCGTCCCGGATATGGACCGCGCGCTGTCGCGTTTGGCATTAGACCGTGGTGGGCCACGTGATTTCACCGCCATTCGCGTCGGCCTGACCCAAGCTGAAAGCATTGCCACCCGGTTGCGCGATGTGCCGCCGCTGCTGGCGGATGCCAGTCAGGCGTTGCAGGGCCATGGCGAGCTGATCGCCCTTCTGGACGCCGCACTGGTGGCGGAACCGCCGCTGCTGGCGCGGGATGGCGGCTTCATCGCTGCCGGTTTCGATGCCGATCTTGATGAAACCCGGCGGCTGCGCGACGAAGGCCGTGGCGTCGTGGCGGCAATGCAGGCCGATTACATCGCCATATCGGGGGTGCAAAGCCTGAAGATCAAGCACAACAACGTGCTGGGCTATTTCATTGAAACCACCGCCACCCATGCCGAAAAGATGTTCGCCCCGCCGCTGTCGGAACGGTTCATCCACCGGCAAACAACCGCCAATCAGGTGCGCTTCACCACCGTCGAATTGAACGAGATCGAAACCAAGATCCTGAACGCAGGCAACCACGCGCTAGAGATCGAAAAGCGTCACTATGAGGCGCTTAGAGCCGCAATTTTGGCGGCATCCGGCCCGATTGGCTCTGCAGCGCGCGGGCTGGCAGAGATTGATCTGGCGGCGGCCTTTGCCGACCTTGCCGTGGCAGAAAGCTGGGTAGAACCGCTGGTTGACGCCAGCCACGCCTTTACCGTGACAGGCGGGCGCCATCCGGTGGTGGAACGTGCGCTGCGTCGGCAAGGCGCGGGGCCGTTCGTCGCAAACGACTGCGCCCTGACAGACGATAAGACACCGGCAATCTGGCTGCTGACCGGCCCGAACATGGCCGGTAAATCAACCTTCCTGCGGCAAAACGCATTGATCGCACTTCTTGCCCAAGCTGGCAGTTTTGTTCCGGCATCGGCAGCACATATTGGCCTTGTCAGCCAGTTGTTCAGCCGCGTCGGCGCGTCTGATGATCTGGCGCGGGGTCGGTCGACCTTTATGGTTGAAATGGTCGAAACGGCGGCGATCCTGAATCAGGCCGACGATCGCGCTTTGGTGATTTTGGATGAAATCGGCCGCGGCACCGCCACCTATGACGGGCTTTCGATTGCCTGGGCGACTCTGGAACATCTGCACGAAACCAACCGCTGCCGTGCCTTGTTCGCCACGCATTACCACGAAATGACCGCCTTGGCCGGAAAGCTAGCGGGCGTCGAGAACGCCACCGTGACGGTCAAAGAATGGGATGGCGACGTGATTTTCCTGCACGAAGTCAAAAAGGGCGCCGCTGACCGCAGCTATGGCGTGCAGGTTGCGCGGCTTGCCGGGCTGCCAAGCGCAGTAATTGAACGGGCAAAAGTGGTGCTAGAGGCGCTGGAATCCGGCGAACGGGCTGGCGGATCGCGGCAAAAAGCCTTGATCGATGATCTTCCGCTGTTTCGGGCCGCGCCTGCCGCTGCGCCAGCAAAGGTCGTCGCGCAATCGTCCGAAGTCGAAGCGCTGCTGCGCCAAGTTCACCCTGACGAATTAACGCCAAAACAGGCGCTGGCTTTGGTCTATGAATTGCGGGAAAAACTGAAACCCTGACGCAAAGCCACATCCTCTTGGCACAAATATCCCACGGGAGGTCCGGAGGGTGTGAAACCCTCCGGTGTTTGCAAGCAGATCAGCCTTGGGTGTTTGAAGACACACCCACCTGCGCCGGGCGCAACAGGCGGTCGTGCAGCAAGAAGCCAACCCCCATGACCTGAATAATCTGCCCGGCCTTGGTGGCAGGTACCGGCGCTTCGAACATTGCCTGATGCAACTGCGGGTCAAAAACTTCGCCAATTGCCGGGTTAATCTCGGTCACGCCGTGCTTTTTCAACACATTGGTCAGTTCGCGCAGCGTCAGCTCCAGCCCTTCGATCAGGGCCGATGCCTGTGCACGGGTTTCCTCGTTTGCGGCGTCCAACGCGCGCTTGAGGTTGTCATAGACCGGCAGCATGTCACGCGCGAGCTTTGAGCCGCCGTATTGTTCCGCCTCGCGCCGATCCCGTTCGCCGCGCTTGCGGGCGTTTTCTGCATCGGCCAGCGCGCGCATAAAGCGGTCGCGCATATCGTCACGCTCTGCGCGCAGCGCGTCCAGTTCTTCCGCCGCGATGTAATCCTCGAGCCCTTCAAGCTCTGCGTCTTCGGGTGCGGTGTTTTCCTGCGCCATCGTCGTCTTCCTTACATTCCGTTCCGTCGTTGCCGTGGGGCTTTAGCCTGAACCGCGTTCAGACAAAAGCCTGCCAACCAATTGCGCCGTGTAATCCACGATTGGAACGATGCGGCCATAGTTAAGCCGCGTCGGCCCGATCACGCCCACTGCGCCAATGATCTTCCGGTCAGCGTTCATATAGGGAGAGACCACCAGAGAGGAACCCGAAAGTGAGAAGAGTTTGTTCTCTGAACCGATAAAAATGCGCACACCTTCGCCAGTTTCGGCAAGTTCAAGGAAATCGGCGATGTCCCGCTTACGTTCGAGGTCGTCAAACAGCACACGAATACGATCGATGTCTTGGGCTTCGCCGCTGGTTTCGATCAGATTGGCACGGCCGCGCACGATCAGACGCTCTGACTGTTCGCCCGAGTTTTCCCACAGCGCCAGCCCGCTTTCGACCAGTTCGCGTGCCAACGAATCGATTTCCTGCCGCCGCCGCGCGATGTCTTGCACGATAGAGCGGCGCAGTTCGGACAGGGTTTTGCCTTCGGCCAAGGCGTTCAGGAAATTCGCCGCCTCTCGCATTGATGACGGGGTTTGACCGGGCGGCGGGGTAAAGATGCGGTTTTCGACGTGGCCATTGGCAAACACCAACACAACCAGCGCCCGATCCTGCGCAAGGCTGACAAATTCGATATGCCGGATCGGCGCTTCGGCCTTTGGCGCCAGCACCACAGAGGCGCCGCGGGTGATGCCCGACAGGGTGCCGCCAATATGATCAAGCAGGCTGGCGATATCTTGGTCAGCAGAACTGCTGGCGGTATCGATCAGCTGGCGGTCTTCTGCCGCCACCGTGCCCACCTCTAGCAGGCCATCAACGAACATGCGCAGGCCAAGCTGCGTGGGGATGCGGCCAGCCGAGATATGCGGGCTGTCCAGCAGGCCCAGAAATTCAAGATCCTGCATCACGTTGCGGATCGTCGCCGCAGACAGGCGTTCCGTCATGCTGCGGGTCAGCGTGCGCGACCCAACAGGATCGCCCGAGGCAAGATAGCCTTCGACAACACGTCGGAACACCTCGCGCGAGCGATCATTCATTTCGGAAAGTATTTTGGTGCCGTCGGTCATCGGTTGGTCCCTTGGGATAAGGACATTAAGGAGCCTGCGGGCCGAACGTCAATGAGGGTTGCATCAGGACGTGGCGGAGGACTATCTGGAACCAAGCAATATAAGGAAAATGTGATGCGCCCTTCTGGTCGGAAACTTGATGAAATGCGTGCGGTGTCGATCGAAATCGGCGTGATGAAACATGCCGAAGGCTCTTGCCTGATCAAGATGGGCGAAACGCATGTGCTGTGCTCTGCCACCATCGAAGACAAGGCGCCGCCGTTTCTGAAAAATACCGGCTTGGGTTGGGTGACGGCGGAATATGGCATGTTGCCGCGTGCCACGAACTCGCGCACCCGTCGCGAAGCCGCTGCGGGCAAGCAATCTGGAAGAACGCAGGAAATTCAGCGGCTTATTGGCCGGGCGCTGCGAGCTGGGGTGGATAGATCGGCGCTGGGAGAGCGGCAGATCGTGATCGACTGTGATGTTCTGCAGGCCGATGGCGGCACCCGCTGTGCGTCGATCACCGGCGGCTGGGTGGCGCTGCGGCTGGCGATGAACAAACTTTTGAAGACCGGGATGATCGTTAGCGATCCGATGATTGATCATGTTGCCGCCGTTTCTTGCGGAATTTATGCCGGGCAACCGGTGTTGGATTTGGACTATGCTGAAGATTCAACGGCGGGAACGGACGGCAACTTCATTCTGACCGGTCGCGGCCGGATGATTGAAGTGCAGATGTCGGCCGAGGGCGCGACCTTTTCGCGCGCTGAAATGGGCGAATTGCTGGATATGGCCGAAGCTGGTTCTGCAGGCTTGGTTGCGGCGCAAAAGGCTGCCTTGGGTATTGCATGATGCGGAAGTTTTCGGGCGATACGCTGTTGGTGGCGACCCACAATCGCGGCAAGCTGGAAGAAATTGCCAAACTGTTGGAACCGTTTGGTATTTCTGTGGTTTCGGCAGGAGATATGAATCTGCCGGAGCCTGCAGAAACCGAAGATAGCTTTGTTGGTAACGCCCGAATCAAGGCGCATGCGGCGGCCAAGGCGACGGGGCTGCCTGCATTGTCAGACGATTCCGGGATCACCATCGATGCCCTGAACGGCGCGCCCGGTGTTTACACGGCAGATTGGGCGGAAACGCCGAACGGTCGCGACTTTGTGATGGCGATGGCAAAGACTTGGGAAAAGCTGGAGGCTGTAGCGGCGCCAGAGCCACGGTTGGCGCAGTTTCGCTGCACATTGGTGCTGGCATGGCCGGATGGGCATGACGAAGTGTTCGAAGCCGTGATGCCGGGACGGGTGGTTTGGCCGATGCGTGGCTCTCAGGGGCACGGTTATGATCCGATTTTTCAACCAGATGGCTTTAACATCACCTTTGGTGAAATGGATCGCTGGCAGAAGAACGAAATCAGCCACCGTGCCGACGCGTTTCGCAAGCTTGTAGAGGGGTGTTTCACGTGAAACATATTTCAACCGGATCGCCGTTCGAAACCACGATGGGCTATAGCCGCGCCGTGGTGAAGGGGGGCTGGTGCTTTGTGTCTGGCGTCACCGGATATGATTATGCAACGATGACGATGCCGGAAGGCATTGCAGCACAAGCGCAAAATTGCTTCGCAACCATTGCGGCGGTTTTAGCCGAAGCTGGCTTTGAAATGGCGGATATTGTGCGGGTGCAGTATACTGTCACCGATGCGGCCCTTGTTGATAGCTTGGTTCCGGTTTTGGGGCAGCACCTGTCACAGATTCGTCCAGCAGCAACCATGGTTATTGCTGGTCTGATCCGGCCAGAAATGCTGGTTGAAATTGAAGTGACGGCATTTAAGGGCTGATGATGGAAGATTGGCAAAACGGCGGCTTCGGCCTGTATCTGCATTGGCCGTTTTGCGAGTCGAAATGCCCCTACTGCGACTTTAACAGCCATGTTTCCGCCCAGATCGATCAGCGGAAATGGCGCGACGCCTATCTGGCAGAGATAGACCGGGCCGGCCGCGAAACCCAAGGGCGCGTGTTGAACACGGTGTTTTTTGGCGGTGGCACGCCGTCTTTGATGGACCCGGATTTGGTTGCCGCAATTCTGGAACGCGTGCGGGCAACCTGGCCAATGTCTAACGCGCCGGAAATCACCTTGGAAGCCAATCCGGGTTCAATCGAAGCCGGGCGCTTTCGGGGTTACCGCGATGCAGGCGTAAGCCGGATTTCGATGGGTATGCAGGCGATGAACGACGAAGATTTGCGTCGTTTGGGGCGCAAACATACGGCGGCAGAAGCGCGAACTGCGTTCGAAATCGCGCGCAATTGCTTTGATCGTGTCAGCTTTGATCTGATTTACGCGCGGCAGGACCAAAGCCTTGATGAATGGCGCAAAGAACTTACCAGCGCGCTTGATTTGGCGGTGGATCACCTGTCTTTGTATCAGTTGACGGTCGAAGACGGCACCGCATTTGGTGACAGATTGGCGAAAGGCGGGTTGAAAGGCCTGCCGGACGAAGATCTTTCGGCAGAGATGTTCGAACTTACGCAAGAGCTTTGCGACAAGGCGCGGATGCCAGCTTATGAAGTGTCTAACCATGCCAAAATTGACGCAGAATCGCAGCACAATCTGATTTATTGGCGTGGTGGCGATTATGTTGGCATTGGCCCGGGTGCGCATGGTCGCTTGACGCTTCAGGGCCAGCGTTGGGCCACAGAGGCGCCAAAATCGCCCGCGCTTTGGCTTGGGTTGGCCGAAACCGCAAAGCCCGCAGAGCTTCAACGCCACGCCCTAACGCCCGAAGAACATGGGCTAGAATACCTGATCATGTCGCTGCGCCTGACCGAAGGTCTCAACATTGCCCGACTAAAGGTGATCTCTGGGATGGAACCAGATGCCCAAAAGTTGGCGCAACTTGTTGATTTGGATATGATATCGGTTGACGACACCCACATCAAAGCAACGGCCAAAGGGCGATTGGTGCTGAACGCTGTTATCCGCGAACTGGCTGGTGCCTGACCCAGCCGTCAGACACCAACCCTTTGATTATTCGCGCATATCGCGAGAAATAAGCGACAACGCCCGGCAAAGCAGGTCAAGATCATCCAGACTGCGGTAAGAAATACTTACCTTACCGCCCTGCCCGGCTGCATCATGATCAATGCGCACCGCCATGCCCAAATTGGCGGAAATATCCGCCTCTAGTGCCCGCGTGTCGGCATCTTTGCCGTCGCTTTGGCGCAGGGCACGGCGTTTTGCCGGATCGACAGTGGATTTTCGCACCAAATCTTCGGTTTCGCGCACCGAAAGACCACGCGCCACGACCTGCCGCGCAAGTTCTTGCGCGTTATTGGTAGTGATAAGGGCGCGTGCGTGCCCGGCGGACAGCTTCCCCACCTTAACCATGCTTTGAACATCATCAGGCAGCGACAGCAACCGCAACAGATTGGCAATGTGGCTGCGACTGCGCGACAGGGCTTCGGCGATTTTTTCTTGGGTATGACCAAAGCGGTCCATCAACTGGCGGTAAGCCTGAGCTTCCTCGATAGCGTTCAATTCTGCGCGCTGAATGTTCTCGATAATTGCAATTTCAAGAACTTCCGAGTCGCTAAACTCACGAATAATTACAGGTAATTCATGCAGTTGCGCGATTTGCGCTGCACGCCACCGCCGTTCGCCAGCGACGATTTCATAGCTGTCACTGTCCGCGATACGCCGCACGATCAGCGGCTGAATAACACCTTTCTGGCGAATCGAATCCGCAAGATCTTTTAGCGCATCAGGCTCAAAATCGCGCCGCGGTTGATCCGGGTTGGGGATAATCTTCTCGACCGGAACCAAAACATCAAGACGCCGCACCTCTGGGGTCTGGAAAATTGGCTCTACATTCACATCCGCCATAAGTGCCGACAGCCCTCGGCCAAGCCCACGACGCTCGATTTTCTTATCCATCAGGCTGTCTCCTCATTGAAACGATGCGAAATCGGGTGGCGGGCAAGAACCTCTTGCGCCAGCGCCCGATAGGCTTCCGACCCTTTTGACACGCTGTCATACGCCAACACGGGCTGCGCGTAAGACGGCGCCTCGCTTAGGCGGACATTGCGCGGAATAACGGTTTTAAACACCAACTCGCCAAGCGTCGTGCGCACATCGCCTTCAACCTGCTGCGACAAGCGATTTCGGCTATCAACCATGGTCAAAACAACGCCCTCGATGCGCAGACCGGGGTTTGCACCCTTTCTAACCTCGCGGATGGTCAGCATCAGCTGCGAAAGCCCTTCCAGCGCGAAAAACTCCGCCTGCAACGGCACCAGAACCGCATGGCTTGAGACCAAGGCGTTGATTGTCAGCAAACTTAGCGACGGCGGGCAGTCGATGAGAATAAAATCAAGGTCCAGCGCCGCGACTGTCGGCCCCCGCAGCGCGTCATGCAGCAAAAAGCTGCGTTTTTCATTCGAAACAAGCTGGATATCTGCCGACGACAGGTCGGAATTTGACGGGCAGATCATCAGACCTTCGTATTCGGTCTGCACCACGGTTTCGATCAGCGGAATTTCATCAATAAGCAGGTCGTAGGTTGTCTTTTTCCGCGACGCTGGCGGTACGCCTAGGCCAGTCGAGGCGTTGCCCTGCGGATCCAGATCAACCAAAAGCACCCGCGCGCCCTGCTCTACAAGTGCGGCGGCTAGATTTATCGCCGTGGTCGTCTTGCCAACACCGCCTTTTTGGTTGGCAACCGCCAAAATATGCGGCGCAAAGCCAGAGCGTAGATCAGACATGACGAAGACCTTTTAAAACAAGAACCGCCGCGTTGGCGTCGGTTCGGCTGCGCATTTCGGTAAGATCAAACACCCAGGATTTTTTGGCGTCACGAATTTCTTCCGCAGCCGCAGCGCCCTTTGGAAAGATAGCAGTGCCTAGCTCGTTCAAATGACGCGCGGCGTAGCCACAAAGAATATCCAGTGGTGCAAGCGCCCTTGCGGAAACGATATCCGCGGCCTGCGGCGCAAGATCTTCAATACGGCAGGTTGCAACAGCTAGATTTAACCCAAGCTGCCGCGCAGCTTCGGTTAAAAATACCGATTTTCGGCGATCTGATTCAACCAAAGTCACCCGCATTTCGGGCAGTTTTTCCTGCGTCAAAATTGCAATCACGATACCGGGAAAGCCACCGCCACTACCCAAATCGCACCAAGTCTTTGTATTTTTAGATGCACAATCAAATAGTTGTGCGGAATCCAGAATATGGCGCTGCCATAGCAACGGAATGCCGGATTTTGAGATCAGGTTGATAGCGGGATTCCACTTTTCAACCAACGCAACAAATGACTGCAGGCGCTCCAATGTTTCACGTGAAACATCAAGCCAGTCTGGGCAAGTAAAAATGGCCGATGTCATCGCGCGGCGGCCTCGCGGCGCGCTTTGCGGATATGCGCAAGAATCAAGGTAAGAGCCGCCGGGGTCATCCCTTCGACCTTGGCAGCCTGCGCCAAATTTGTCGGACGCACACGACCAAGTTTCAGCCCCAGTTCATTAGAAAGGCCGGGAAGGCCCGCATAAACAAAGCCCTCTGGAATAAGCGCATTTTCTTCCGCGCGCAGAGCGTCTGCCTCGCCCTTCTGACGCGCAAGGTACTGAGCATACAGCGCATCGATCGCGGTTTGCTGCTGAACCGCAGGCTCAAACTGCGAAAACTCTGGCACCAAAGTTAAAACTTGCTGCAAAGTTACGTCTGGAAAGGCCATCACGGACCGAGCACTGCGTCGCGCACCATCCTGACTTAGCGAAATACCGGCAGCCTGCAATTCCTTTGGCGTGAAGGTACGCTCTTCCAACATTGCGGCCGCACGCAGCAGCGCTTCATTTTTTGCGTCGAACGCCATGCGACGAGCCTCACGCACACAGCCAAGTGCTGCGCCGACGGGGGTAAGCCGTTGATCTGCATTGTCCGCGCGGAGCGTTAGCCGAAACTCTGCTCGAGATGTGAACATGCGGTAGGGCTCTGTCACCCCGCGCGTGGTCAGATCGTCCAGCATGACGCCGATATAGCTTTCGCCGCGGCCAAAACGAACCGCATCACGGTTAAGGGAGCGCGCTGCCGCATTCAGCCCGGCAACCAAGCCCTGGGCAGCGGCTTCTTCATAGCCCGTCGTTCCATTAATCTGCCCGGCCAAGTAAAGCCCTGGGAAGGCCTTTAGCTGCAAAGTCAGATCCAACTCGCGCGGATCAAAAAAATCGTATTCGATCGCGTAGCCGGGTTGGGTTATGACAACCCCTTCAAGTCCTTTAATCGACCGAACGTAAGCTTCCTGAACATCTTGCGGCAACGACGTCGATATGCCGTTCGGGTAGACCGTATCGTCGTCTAAACCTTCGGGTTCAAGGAAGATCTGGTGCGATGTCTTATCGGCGAAGCGCACAATTTTATCTTCAATTGACGGGCAGTATCGCGGACCGACACCTTCAATATGGCCGCCATACATTGCCGACCGATCAAGATTTTTCCGAACAATATCATGTGTTTGTTCGTTTGTATGCGTAATCCCGCAGGCAATCTGGCGCACCTGTGGCGCCTTGTTCATAAAGGAAAAAACCACCGGATCTTCATCACCGGGTTGGGTTTCCAACTCGTCCCATTTGATGGTTTTTCCGTCAAGACGCGGCGGCGTACCAGTTTTCAGCCGACCGCGCATCAGCCCAAGTCCAGCCAGCTGCTCTGCCAGCCGAATAGAGGGTGCATCACCAACCCGGCCACCGGGACGGCTTTGATCACCGATATGAATCAACCCATTCAGGAAAGTGCCTGTGGTCAAAACAACGGCCGACGCCTTCAGATTGCTGCCGTCAGCCAGCGTCACCCCCGCCACCACGCCAGCAACCTCTTGCAGCGCAACGACCTCGCCTTCGACGATCTGCAGCAATTCTTCCTTGCCAAGAAAATCCTGAATCGCCGCACGATACAGCTTGCGATCGGCCTGCGCGCGCGGGCCTTGCACTGCAGGCCCCTTGCGGCGATTCAACAGCCTATATTGGATGCCGGCGCGGTCTGCAGCCAACCCCATAATCCCGTCCATCGCGTCAATTTCGCGCACAAGATGGCCTTTCCCAAGCCCACCAATCGCCGGATTGCACGACATCACACCAATTCCGTCCCGCCGAAGCGAGATAAGCGCAGTTTTTGCGCCCATGCGTGCAGAGGCCGCAGCCGCTTCTGCACCCGCATGCCCACCACCAACGACAATCACATCAAAATGTTTCACGTGAAACACCCTCATTTCCCT
>Ga0255096_1000369_pt1 | contig 22316 bp, 14 predicted proteins | sample Colum_Atlam_RepA_2_FD_188563 | JGI IMG/M metagenome (GOLD analysis project Ga0255096, IMG submission 188563) | Freshwater microbial communities from Columbia River, Oregon, United States - Colum_Atlam_RepA_8d | ecosystem: Environmental > Aquatic > Freshwater > River | place: USA: Oregon... | reverse complement strand
CATGCAGACGGCTGCCAAAGAGGCCATGGACATCCGGTCTGAGTCGGAGGCCACGCGACGACTCTATGGCATTGATCAGGAGCGGACCCGCGACTACGGCACCCGGTGTCTGATCGCCCGTCGTTTGGTGGAGCGGGGCGTGCGCTTCGTGCAAGTGGTCAACAATGGTCAAAGCTGGGACCAGCACAGCAACCTCTACACGGCCTTGCCTGACTTGTGCGCCAAGACCGATCAACCGGTCGCCGCTCTCATTCACGACCTCAAGGCCCTGGGATTGCTCGACTCCACCCTGGTGCATTGGGGAGGCGAGATGGGGCGGTTGCCGGTGATCCAAAATGATGGTCCCAAGGAGAAGGTCGGTCGCGATCACAACACCTACGGCTTCACGCATTGGCTGGCCGGCGGCGGCGTTCGGGGTGGCATGACTTACGGCGAGACCGACGAATGGGGCCACCACGCCGTGAAGGACATCGTCACTCACCACGATCTCCACGCGACCCTCCTGCACCTCTTCGGTTTGGACCACACCCGCTTGATCTACCGCCGTGCCGGCCGTGAACTCAGCCTCACCGACAGTAAGCCCGCCCGGGTCGTGCGGGACATCCTCAAGAGTTGAAGGTCATCACCGCAGTGGTCCGTTGTCTTCGACCTCTGCGTCAGGCTCTGAACGGTAGCAAACGCAGGACCGCTCAGCTCAGCTTTCTCCACTTGCGCCCCGATGTTTCCAACAGCGCATCCGCCTTGGTTGGTCCCTGGCCGCCGGCTGGGTAGAATTCGAGAAGCGCATCAGGCTTCTCTTTGCAGAGGTCGAGGTAGGGTTGAACGATCCGCCAGCCCGCCTCCACGCTGTCCGCCCGCTGGAAGAGCGTCGCATCTCCGATCATGCAGTCGTAGATGAGGGTTTCGTATCCCGTGCTCGGAGCGTTCTGGAAATAGTCCTTGTAGTGGAAATCCATGTGGACCTGCCCGAGTTGGATGGCCGGCCCGGGGATCTTGGCTCCGAAAGCGAGTGACGCGCCCTCATCCGGTTGGAGTTTGAGGATCAGGGTGTTGGGTTCGAGTTCCTCGGTCTGGGTGTCGCGGAAGAGCGAGAACGGCGGGCGCTTGAACTCGATGGAGATCTCGGTGCTGCGTTGAGCCATACGCTTGCCGGTCCTGAGGTAGAAGGGAACCCCTGACCATCGCCAACTGTCGACGCCAAGCTTCATGGCCACATAGGTCTCGGTGAGACTTTCCGGTTGGATGCCGTCCTCTTCACGATAGCCCTTGAGGGCTTTTCCATCGCGGCTTCCGGCGCGGTATTGGCCCCGGACAATGTCGGTCTGCGGGTTGATGACATGAACCGCATCCAACGCCTTGGTTTTTTCGGTTCGGATGGCGTCGGCACAGAAGGAGTTCGGCGGCTCCATGCAAATCAGCGCCAGCAATTGAAAAACGTGGTTGGGAACCATGTCGCGCATGGCTCCGGTGGTCTCGTAGAATCCAGCACGGGATTCGACCCCGACCGTCTCGGCCACCGTGATTTGCACGTGATCGATGTGGTTGCGATTCCACAGGGGTTCAAAAATCCCGTTGGCGAATCGCTTGACCATGATGTTCTGGACAGTTTCTTTGCCCAGGAAGTGGTCCATCCGATAGATCTGATCTTCGTGAAGAGTTCGGAGGATTTGCTGATTGAGAGCTCGTGCTGATTCGTAGTCGTTGCCGAAGGGTTTCTCGATGATCACCCGTCGATAGCGTTCCGGTCCCTCCTCGACCAATCCAGACTGGCCGAGGTGATTCACCACCAAGCCGAAGAAACGTGAGGCCACCGCGAGGTAGAAGATCGCGTTCTCGCTGGTCGCGTGATCGCGATTCTCACCATCCAGTCGTTGCTTGAGTGTTCGGTAGAGTTCGGGGTCGTTGAAATCGCCCCGGACATAGCTCACCTGAGCGAGGAGGTGTTTCCAGTGGGTTTCGTCGAATTCGACCGAGTAGAATTTCTCGGAAGCAAAGGATCGGACGGCCTGATCCAAGCGGTCTCGAAACCCTTCATCCGTCAAATCCTGACGGTCCACTCCGATCAGTGAAAACTGATCGGGCAGAAGTCCTGTGCGGACCAGATTGTACAACGCGGGCATTAGCAGCCGGCGTGTCAGATCCCCTCCGGCCCCCATGATTACCAGATTGCAGGGAGGGGCTTTGTCTCCGTGGACCAAGCGCTTGGCGGTGTTCGTCAGTGGGGTGCTCATCGGTGTTTGGGGTCCCGGGATTTGTGGGGCAATTCCAGTCAGCAGCAATCCAGGGGCCACCTGCCCGCCATTTCTAGGGCCGTGGCGAACAAGGGGCTTTGTTCAATGGTGCGTCTGTTCGTGAGATTTTGATCCGGCTGTGGCTCGTCCGCAGGCGGGACAATGGCGCCATGCGGGGTCCCATGTGCCTGAGGGGCCTGTACCGGATGCAACCGGAGTGTGGGCGACCGGCTTGTCGTCTTCGACCGATTCGGTCCCGAACAAAGCGACCATCATCGTTTTTCCTACGATGTTCATCAGCATGCCGAAGAGCACCAACCCGCAGAACATGGTGACCACCGCGATCAGACGCCCCGCGAGAGTCACCGGATAGATGTCGCCATAGCCGACCGTGGTCAACGTCACCACGCACCACCACATGGATTGCGGCACCGAGTTGAAGCTCGAAAGCCCGCCGTTCACCGTCGTCTCCTTGCCCCATCGGATCTTTTCCTTGGGGTTGGTGCCATTGTGGATCGCGGTGGCCGTCTCGGGTGTTTTGCTGATGAGTTCGGCATCGGGTATCGTCACCTCGAACCGGTGCAGGGCCGGTTCCCAGGATTTCACGTCCCAGGTTCCGTCGAAGCCGGATTCGCCGCTGATGATCACCTTGCCTCCGCTGAGATCCCCGCGCAGGTCCTGAGCCGTGAAACGCAGTGAATTCGGGCCGGTTCTCTGGACGGTCTCCAGCTCGCCGTGAGTGTATTCGGCGTGGTACACCAAGGTGCTGGAAATGATCACCACTGAGAACAGGGCCAGAAAGTAGATGACCAGATTGGTCACCATGGGGTTGCGAGGCTTTCCGTCTTTGTCGGTCTTGAGCTGGGTCACTGCTTCGCGGGCGAGTTTTAAGACTCGGAGCACCCGCAATACCCGGAGCACCCGCAGGACGCGCGTCGACTTGAGTGCCGTGATATTGGCCAGTTGTAGGTAGGTCGGCAGGATGGCCAACAGGTCGATCAATCCCCAGAAGCTGAAGATGTAGTCGCGCTTGCGTTTCGCGGTTGTCACATGGCCGATGTACTCCAGCGTGAAAATGAGGGTGATGACCGTTTCGCAGGTGGCGAACAATCCGTGGAACCGATCATGCATCGAATCAACCGTTTCCAATGCGCCGGTGATGGCGGCCACGAAGATCACCAGATTCAGGATGTTGTGAACCACCTGATAACTCGTGGCCGTCGGGACATGGAACATGCGGAACAACCACACGGGACCGACCGGTGGGTTTGAGCCGTCTTTGTTCAGTGGGGCGGGATTCGCGCTCATGAAAGGCGAGCCGCAGCATGAAAAATGCCGAAGCGGACGAATCGTCAGCCCGACTCCCGAGATCGGCCGCTCCTTCCGGGGTTCACCACCAGAGGAAATTCGGATCGGGTGCCTGGCTGGCCAGGGCCTCCATCTGCGCCGTGGGCAGGAACTTGAAGAACTCGGCATGCGAGTCCCCGAAAAGCATCATCATCCGGTTCTTGCCCTTGTAGTTGTGCCATTGGCTGCGGGGTTTGAGCACATCCCGGTTGGCATGCCAGATCCAATCGCCCTGAATGATCTTGGTGGACGGGGCCCGGGCCACCTCGGATCCCTTGATCGGCACGATGGCGGTGTTGCCCTTGGGGCCGCAGACCATCTTGACCTTGTAGTAGTCGAAGCCGAATTCCGTCAGGTAGCTGTTCCCATACTGCATGAAGGCGTTGGTGCAATTGACGCCGCGGGCGGCTAGCGACCAGAAGTCGCCCTTGTCGGACGGGCACCGGAAGGTCTCGTAGGCATTGCCCACATAGGTGTTGAGCGGGCGATTGGTGGCCGCGGTGAACACGTCGTAGGTGCCGTTCTTGCCGCCGGTCGAGGCCCAATCGTTGATGGCCGGGTAGGTATCCCGATTGTCGTCGGTGTACATGAAGTAGGCCTTGCCGATCTGGCTCTGGTTGCTCATGCACTTGACCGTGTGAGCCTTCTGCTTGGCATTGGCCAAGGCCGGCAAGAGCATCCCGGCCAAAATGGCGATGATGGCGATCACCACCAATAGCTCGATCAAGGTGAAGGCTCTCTGGCTGGAGACATCAACGGAATCGGAAGGGCTCGTCTTCATGGGCTGCAATTCTCGGGGTATCGCCAATGACGTTAGCGACCATGGGATCCGATTCCATGAAAATCTCCGGATTTGAACGTCACCGAGGCGTGCCTTGAAACGGTGGGGTCGGCCCTGAATCGGCCCCGGGGAGCAACTTTTCCGGTCTTTTTCTGCTCCTCGACTAGCTGTCGAAACGCAACATCGGCGAAAGCCGTGGATCCCTAAAAGTCATCGCAACGTCGATGGATTACCTCCGGGCCTCCTACAGTCGGAGCGTTTTCATGGGAAAAGCTCTTAAGCCGAGGCTGGGTCTGACGCATCCCATTCATGGGAAGGAAAGAGGTTCCTTTCCCTCCATCCAGCTACTGCCATGTCTACTGAAATACAATGCCCATCGGGAAATTCTTCCCGGCTTGCCGGGAGAACTCCAACGACGCAGCCTTTTCAATCAGCGCTCAAGGGAGGCCTTAAATGGCTATGGATTGCCATGTTTCTTCCGGTGTTTCTCGTGGAGTTGAAGGCCCAGTCGCAGCGCAGTCGATCGGTGGTGGGTTGGGGGGAATCCCTATTAGGCCTCAATCAAATGCCGCCTCTGCCGGCAGGAACTACCGCCAATGACATCGATGCTCTCGCTTCAGGTGAATTGGTCAATGCGGTGGGCTTGCGAAGCGGCATATCGGGTTATTCCGGTCCGCGAATCATCGTTTCTGGGGCCAGCATCTTGACGGGGGATGCGGCTGGTAAAGTTTTTTGGGGTACTGGAACGTCGGACTTCACCACCTGGAATGACGTGGTGGTGAGGTCCGGGGCGCTGGTGCCGGATCGCGTGTCCTTTGGCTTCCTGCATGCAGCAGTAATTCTGACCGATGGTAAGATGGGGTTTGTCGGAGATCGTCAGGGTAGTTACTTCCCCGCGACTCCCGCCGCTGGAGACTTGGTCGCTGTGGCCACTAGTGCGACCCATGCGCTTGGTGTTAGAGCCAATGGGTCTGTCGTTGGGGTCGGTGGGGTCAATTTCTTTGGGGAAAATACGATCCCTCTGGGTCTGTCGGGTGTCCAGGGGGTCGCGGCGGGAGAGTACTTCAGTGCGGCGGTCCTCGACAATGGTCAGGTCGTCGTTTGGGGAACGGACGCCAATGGCGTGCTGCAGATTCCGGTGACGGCCACCAATGTAGTCTCGATCAAAGCCGGAGCCACTCATTTGGTTGCTCTCCGCGCCGATGGCACGGTGATCGCCTGGGGCAACGCAGCGGACGGCCGCACGAGCGTTCCGGCAGGATTGAACCGCGTGATTAAAATCGCCGTGGGGCGTGCTCATGCGGTCGCGTTGCGGGACGATGGGACGGTGGTCGCCTGGGGTTACAATGGTTCCGGTCAGGCTTCGATTCCCTCAGGTCTCATCAACGTCATCGACATCGCTGCCGGCGGTAACCACAGCCTGGCCCTCGTATCCCGCGAGAAGCCGACACTGAATGCGGTCTCGGCGAGCATTGCCGGGGTGAGCTTCAATCTCGCCGACGGTTATGCTGAGAAGGGGCGGGTGGTCCGCCTGACAGCCAGCGTGGCTGGGGGAGCACCGCCGGTTCAGTATCGGTGGCGGAAAAATGGAGCGCTGGTTGCCGGAGCAACGAATGCGATCTTGGACATCACTGTGGGTCCGAGCGAAGGTAACTCGATATCGATGGACGTTGAGGCGATCAACACCTTCGGGGCGGACTCCGAGTCCGTGGCGGTCAAGGTAGGCAGCAGCCCCAGCGACCTGGCCATCCAGGTTGGTCGGGTGACCGGGGGAGCTGGGCAGAACATTGCAATAGGTGGTTATTGGGATCCAACAACTGGAACGTTCACGGCCATGGGGCGGCGGTCGGATGGGAGCTTTTTGACTTCAACGGCCACTGGAACCTCAATCATCGAGGTTAGGGCAAAGGGAAACCCCGCTCCCGATCTTTGGGTGTATGATGCCGATTCCATGCAGACAATTTTTGGTTCAGTTCCGGGTAATCTTTTTGGATCAAGTCTTGCCGGCGCATCGTCGGTGGTTCAAGGGGTCCGATATGCTTATGGAAAATCAATCCCTTCGTCTGAAGGGGTCCATCGGTATGTCGTCATCGTGGGCAACTCGTTGGGGCGACTGACCAACACTTTCAGTGTGTCGATGCACTCTGCGGCCGTTCCTCCGCCGATCGTCGCTAATTTCCCGAATATTGCCGGTCTGAGTGGCGCTACTTTGCCGACAGGGCAACCCGCCGCTGTCGGTCCGATTCCGTTGGGTACCTCGGGATTCACGCTCGCGGTGGATGAAAACTATATTTCCTCAGAGGGATCAGTTTATCAATGGATGCGCAATGGTGCGAACATCATTGGAGGAACCAATCGAACCCTCTCGTTGGGATCCTTCGCAGTTTCTAATGCAGTCCCCTACACGGTAAGGGTCCGAACTCCGCTCTATGGATCCAGTGTGGCGAGCGACTCGGCCTTGGGAGAGGCGACTTCCTCGTCTTTGACTCCGATTCTTCCGGTATCCGTCACGCTTTCGAAGACTAATCTTGCCTCCGCCACCGGTGGATCGGTTGATTTTGACGTCACGTTGACCGGATCGCTGACTGCAAAAATTTATCTCGAAAAAGAGACTTCAACCGGCGTCTGGAGTGGAAACGGTGACTTGCTTGGCAATCTCACATCGCAGGCATCGCCCGCATCGGCCAACTGGCTAGGGTGGACACCTGCAAAGGAGTTTTGGGCAAACCTGAATGGACTGGGAGGCTCTCTCAAACTCAAGATTGGAGGAACTGTGTCCACCGCCCAAAAGGGTAGTTACCGCTTGGTCTTTGCCCAGATGACTCACTTGCCGCAAGGCTCGGCCCTATTGACGGATGCTGTGCAATTGGATGGGACCCTAAGGTACTCCTACTTCACTGTTTCCATCACAGAGGACCCCTCAATAACAGTCCCAACCGTTGCGCCCTCTCCGTCGGCGAGTGGGGGGACTTGGATCTCGGGAGTTGCCAATGGGGTTGATATGACGATCGCGGCGAAGGCCAACGCCACTGTGGATTTGTCCGCCTACCTCTCCATCGCTGGATCCCCGACTCCCAACTTCCGGTGGGAGAAGCAGACTTCCCAGAACCAGTTCACTTTGGTACGCGCGTTCACCAATTCATCCAGTTTGGTTCTGGCGGCAGTGCCCACCAACGCTGGGATTTACCGTGTGACAGCGACTAACTCGATTGGCGGAGCCACTGGGGTAACCAAGCTGATCGCACTCAACGTGGATCGGGTTTTGACTGTGACCAATGGAGCAATGGTTTTCCCCAATGCGACCGTTGATCTCCCGATATCAATGGTGGGTTTTGGGGATGAGTCGGTGCTTTCTTTCACACTCCAAATCGATTCTGCCTACATCTCGATGGCTGCTGCCAATGTAGCAATGACCCTGGAACCGTCCCTCGCTACCAGTACCACGCTCTCCTATCGCACTTCCGGATCCGTTGACGCGACTCCTGCGGTCAACGGATCCGGCGGCAATCGTTTGAAGATGCAAGTGTTGGTTTCAAAGACCGATGCTACGAAGACCTTTTCCGCAGGAACCAACCGTCTGGGCACGCTGACTCTCAAAGCGCAGAATATCTCCAGTATTGGTGTGATTCGAAGTGGCGCGTCAAGTCCATCGCTGGAAGCTACGATTCAGATCTTGGGCTCGGGCACGGTCGGTCCAGACTATCTGCCGCTGAGCATCGCCTTGACCAATGCGACCTTGGCCTCTCTGGTGGCGGAGTCGGGTTCCGTGCGCGTATTGGCCGATTCTTTGGAGGGCGACGTGGACGGTGATTTTTTTGTCAACGTCACTGATGTCACCGCCATTGGAAATGTCTTGGCGGCTGGCGCCTTCGGGAGCTTCAACGCAGCCGTTCTCCAGAGTAGGTTGGACACAGCTCCCCGTCAGGCCTCGGGTGACACCCGTGTCAACCTCGCTGACTTGGTTCAAGTCGCTCGGTATGCTGCCAAATTGGACGCCGCTCAACCGGCTGGTGGTCCGAGTGGCACGTTCGCCCTCAACGGGGGCATTACCGTTGCGAAAGTGTTCAGTCAGCAGAAGTCCTTAGCGGCGGCCAAGATGCGTCGGATCCGACTCGGATGGGCTGATTTAGTGGCTGGCCAAGAGGTTTGGGTTCCGGTGTTGCTCTCAGGATACGGAAACGAGAATGCCTTGGCCTTCAACGTGGAGTTCGATCCCGGCGTTATCGAGTATACCGGACTGAAAGCCGCGGCCGGGACTTCCCAAATGGAAAACAACCTTGCGGCTCAGGAGGGACGCGTCGGAGTCCTCCTATGGAAGGCTGCGGGTAGAGCAGTGCCGTCGGGTGAGTGCTCAGTGGCGGAGCTGGGATTCCGTGTCAAAGCCGCGGTCGGCAGTGCGAAGATTCGATTTGGTAGCCGCCCGGTGGATTCCCTGATCGCGACCGTCGACGCCCAACCGGTAACGACCGTCGAGTTCGAAGGGGGCGAGTGGCCCATTGCCCAGCGTCGGCGTGTGGTGGGAGGGCAGATGGTTTCCCAACACATGGCCGCGGGTCGTTGGAATGTGGAGCTGCAAGCAATCGATTCGGCTGGGGTTCCCGTTTCGGCGGTCAATCGTTCCATTCGAGTCCATTCGGCAAATCGTTTGGATGCGAATGATGCGGAATGGACTCCCGTCGGAGTCGCTCCGGAGGTCACGCCTTTGGGGACGTTGCGACTGCCGTTGCCTCAATCGGCAGACCAAGCATCGCGGTTCTATCGAATCCGCGAGGAATGAGTTGTTCGTTCTTGGATTCTGCTGGCGGGTCTTCGGGGCCGAATCCCGTGATCCGGTAGAGAAATCCAATCGGCTGATCGAAAGTTCCAATTCACGGAGGCGCTCAATTTCAGGATTGAGCGCCTCCGCTCTGTATTCAGGGTTGGCACCTGTGAGGACCACCCACGTCGGCAATACACCGGTTCGCTCCACCTTCTCGCTGCCCCCAGCGGTTCCTCCTTCTTCGGCCCGCGTGGTCATCGTCGGTGGCGGCATTGTGGGCAGTTCGGTGGCCTATCATCTGGCCAAGGCGGGCTGGAAGGATGTCGTGCTGCTCGAGCAGGGACTCATCAGTGGCGGAACCACCTGGCATGCCGCCGGCATGATCGGTCAGTTGCGCGCCAGCAACAGCATGACCCAAATCAACAAATATTCGGCCCAGCTGTATCCCAAGCTCGCCGAGGAGACGGGGCATGACGTGGGGTGGGTCCGCACCACCGGACTGACGCTCGGGACCAATCCGGAGCGCATGACCCAACTTCGGCGCACTGCGGCGATGGCGGAGGTCTTTGGCGTCGAGGCCCATTTGGTCGGCCCCAAAGAAGCTCAAGATCTCTGGCCGCTCATCCAGGTCGAGGACGTGTTGGGGGCGGTGTATCTGCCGGGAGACGGGCGGGTGATTCCGGGGGAATGCGCGGTGGCTTTGGCCAAGGGTGCGATGGCCCACGGAGCAGCCCTCTTCGATCGCACGCGCGTCGCCTCGCTGCTGCAGACCACGGCTCCGCACGGACGTCAGCGGGTCACCGGAGTGCGATTGGAGAGCGGTCAGGAAATTCGCGCCGACTGGGTGGTTCTTGCGTGCGGCATGTGGGCTCGCCAGCTCGGACTGGGCATCGGCGTGGATTTGCCGCTCTACCCGGTCGAGCATCATTACGTTTTGAGCGAACCCATCGAAGGAGCGCTGCCGACCTTGCCGTGCGCCCGCGATCCGGATGCGGCGATCTACTTCCGCACGCTCGATGACGGATCCATCAAGCTCGGTGCCTTTCAGTGGCGATCGAAGCCGTGGCAAATTGGCGACACGGTGCCCGGCGACTTCGCTTTTGGTTTGTTGCCCGATGACTGGGAGAAGTTCGCCGAGCCCTGGGCGGCCGGAAAGCACCGCATCCCAGCCTTGCGCAACGCCCGATTCCCGAAGTTCGTCAACGGTCCGGAGAGTTTTACGCCGGACAACAATTTCCTGATGGGCACTCCGGCTGGAACCGAGGGGTTGTTCGTACTGGCTGGGTTCAACTCGGTGGGCATCGCCAGTGCGGGCGGTGTCGGCAAGTTCGCCGTGCCCTGGTTGGAATCGGGCGAAATGCCGATGGACCTTTGGAGCGTGGATGTCCGCCGCTTTGTGCCGGCGCAAAATGGACGGGGATATTTGCAAGCCCGTGCCGCGGAAGTGCTGGGATTGCACTACCAGATGGCTTGGCCCAACCGCGAGATGGAGACTTCGCGGGATGTTCGCGCCACGCCGCTGCACGCGCTCACCCGCGCCGCGGGAGCTTGCTTCGGGCAGACGGCAGGCTGGGAACGCCCATTGTGGTATGCCCCCACCGGAACGGCGGCCGAACTCCGGTACTCCTTTAGCAAACAGAACTGGGCCCCACACGTGGCGGCCGAGGTGCGACGTTGCCGCGAGCGGGTTGCGTTGTTTGATCAGTCCACCTTTGCCAAATACGAGATCACCGGCCGTGATGCGCTGGCCGGCCTCGACCGGCTTTGCGGCAATCGCCTCGACGTCCCGGTGGGTCGCATCGTGTACACCGGTTTGCTCAATGCTCGCGGCACCTACGAGAGCGATGTGACCATCGTGCGTCTGGCCGATGAGCGCTTCTACGTCATCGCCCCCACCCAGCAGGTGCGCCATGACGCCGATTGGATCCTCCGCAACCTGCCGGAATCGGCCGATCTCCGGCTCACGGATGTGACCGAAGCCTTTGGTGTGGTGTCCATCATGGGTCCGCAGGCGCGGGCCGTCTTGCAGCGGGTGACCGAGACCGACTTGTCGGCCGCAGCGTTTCCCTTCGGCCAGAGCGCAGAAATTCGCATCGCCGGCGTGCCGTCGCCCGTGCGGGCGCTCCGGGTGACGTACGTCGGTGAACTGGGATGGGAATTGCATGGCCCTGCTGCATCCATGGCTGCGGTTTGGACTGCGCTCGCGGAGGCGGGGAAACCCGAGGGCATCGGCCCGGCCGGCACCTACGCCATCAACGCCATGCGCATCGAGAAGGCCTACCGCGCCTGGGGGCATGAACTTTCGGTCGATGAGAACCCCTTCGAGGCGGGCTTGTCCTTTGCGGTGGACTGGAATCGGGACTTCCTGGCCAAACCCGCATTGCTGGGGCTGAAGGGGCGTCCGTTGCGCAAGCGACTGGTTTCGCTGGTGATGGAGTGCGACGACCCGACTGTGACCTTGTGGGGCAACGAACCGGTGTTCCGCGACGGTGTGTTGGCGGGATATACTTCCAGTGCCGCCTACTCGCCCACGCTGTCGGCTCCGGTGGCCATGGCTTACATCAAGCGACCGCCTGAGGAAGCCGGGATCGGCGTGGACACCGAATGGCTGCAGGCCGGCCGATATGAAATCCTCCAAGACGGCGTTCGAAGACCGGCCCGCATGACCCTCCGAGCGCCGGTTGATCCCGAGCGTGCGCGGATCTTGAGTTGAGAAGTTTTGGCGGATTCTGCGAGATTCACTTCAGGCCCCATCACTGATGAATCACAGCATCCCTCTTATTCTCCGCGGGGTCCCCTGGCTTGTTCTGGGTCTGCGGATGCTGTTGATGGAGTCGGCGCGGGCGGCTTCCACTGATGCCGTCGAACTCTTCGAGCAACGGATTCGCCCCATCCTCGCCAACGAGTGCTACGAATGCCACGGGGCCAAGAAGCAGAAGGGCGGCTTGCGGGTGGATTTTCGGGACGGACTTCTCAACGGTGGGGAATCGGGTCCGGCCATCATCCCGGGGGACTCCCGGAAGAGCCTTCTCCTCAAAAGCATCCGACACGCGAACCCCGATTCTGGAATGCCCAAGGATCGGCCTCAGCTCCCCGATTCTGTCATCGCGGATTTTGCCCGGTGGGTGGACGAGGGCGCCGTGGATCCCCGCGACCAACCCCAGTCCGTGTCGCCAGCCGCAGCGACCGATAGCTCTGGTTTTGCCGCCACGATCCAAGCGCGCAAGGATTGGTGGAGTTTTCGCCCGGTGCGAATGCCGGCGATTCCGAGCGTCACGAACACCGCGTGGTCCGAGCACCCGGTGGATCGCTTCCTGTTGGCGAAAATGGAAGAACGCGGATTGCAACCCGCCCCCGACGCCGGTCGCGAATCGTTGCTGCGCCGCGTCACCTTCGCGTTGACCGGGTTGCCGCCGACGGTTGAAGAGCTTGAAGACTTTTTGCGGGATGGCTCGCCCAACGCCTACGAGAAGCGGGTGGATCGACTGCTGGCCTCGGCCCGGTTTGGCGAACGTTGGGCGAGGCACTGGATGGATCTGGTTCGCTACTGCGAGTCGCATGGAAGTCAGGGTGATCCAGAACTGCCCATGGCCTGGCGCTACCGCGATTATCTCATACGGGCCTTCAACGGAGACGTTCCCTATGACCAGTTCGTCCGCGAGCACATCGCCGGGGATCTGTTGGAAAACCCGCGGATCAACCGCGCCGAAGGCTTGGACGAATCGCGGATCGGGCCGGCGCACTTGCGCATGGTGGAGTTCGGGTACATCCCGGTGGATGCCTTGGACGATCAGGTGAAGGTGGTCGACAACCAGATCGATGTGTTCTCGAAAACCTTTCTCGGCCTGACCGTTTCGTGCGCCCGCTGTCACGATCACAAGTTCGATCCGATCAGCCAGAAGGACTTCTACGCACTGTACGGAGTGTTCGCCAGCAGTCGCCCCGGCCAAGTGATCGTGGATGATCCATCGCGGCTGGAGGTCCAGCGGGAAAGGCTCACCGAACTGAAAAATGAAATCCGCATCGGCTTGGCGGACGCGTGGAGCGCCGCGGTGGATGGAGTGAAAACGGGGATGCTCGAGCAGGCCTCGCTCCATACGCAAAAGGAACACCTGACAGCCGAAATTCGCCGTTTATCCGACGAAATCGCCCAAGTGGAATCCCGAGCACGTTCGGAGTGGGCCCGGCAACGCGGAGTGGCCCACTCGAATCGACTGCCCGCGCCTCTGGCCCAATGGAGTTTCGAGGGAGATTTGCGTGATGGCGTGGGAGCCATGCATGGGCATGCGGAAGGCGGAGCGGTGGTCCGCGGCGGACGCCTTGTCTTGGACGGAGTGAACGCATGGGTGGTCACCGAACCCTTACCCACCGATCTGCGCGAAAAATCCCTCGAAGTTTGGGTGGCACTCGCCGGTCTGGACCAAAAGGGCGGGGGAGCGTTGACGGTCCAAACGCCGGACAGCGAGAACTTCGACTCCATCGTCTTTGGCGAACGGGAAACCGCCCGTTGGATTGCGGGCAGCGATTTTTTCCGCCGCACCGAGGATTTTGGAGGTCCCGCCGAGACCGCCAAGCCGGGTGAGCTGGTGCATCTCGTGGCGGTGTATGGAGCCGACCATTCCATCGCGCTGTACCGCAACGGATTGCCCTACGGCAAACGCTACCAGCGAGGCACGTTGCAGCCGTTCTCGGCGGGCCAAGCGCGGGTGGTGTTGGGCAAACGCCATCTGGCGGCGGGCATCGCCTCGTTGACGGGCGAGATCGAGGAAGCCCGGATTTATGCGCGCGCCCTGACGGCGGACGAAGTGTCCGCATCGTTTCGCGCCGGTGCCGTCGGCATGGACGCTCAAACATTGACCCAAGCCCTGACGCCAGGGGAGTTGGCAAAACGATCGAACCTGAATCGGGACTTGGAACGCCTGCGTGCGAATCTGTCGCATATCCTCGATTCGCCTCTTCTGACCGAGACTTGGAAAAGCGCCTGGGCGGATGCCACCAAGAACAATGCCAATGCCCTTCATCCGTGGGTCCAACTGGCGGGCCGGACCGGTGAGGAGTTTCAGGCGGGATGGTCGGAGCTCGCAAAGTTTTGGAAGAACGAGCTCTCCGATCGCCGGGAGTTCAATCGCACGAACTTCACCTCAGGATGGGACCTGCGTACCCAGGAATCACGGAAGTGGTTCATGAACGGTGCTAACGCGAGGCAGGGGCTCGGTGTTCGAAACAGCGAAGCTGAGCCGGTGGGCGGGTTCTCCGTGGAGTTCGAGGGCGACCGGGTCTTGCGCGGGCTTTATCCGGCGGGTGTTTTCAGCCACGCACTCACTCGAAAACAAAGCGGGGTTCTCACCTCTCCCCGGTTCAAAGTGGAGACCGACAACATCAGCGTGCGCGGCCTCGGTGAGCGCAGCATGGTTCGGCTCATTGTCGAGAACTACGCCATCGGCGGTGGTGGCCTTTATCCGGCTGCCAATCTGGGCGCCGATCAAATGCGGTGGCGCCGGCTCGATACCGCCTACCGCAAGGGAGCCAATGCTTATCTTGAGTTTGTCAGTGCTGATGATTCTCCGAACTCAGGCTCGGCAGAGGGTGGGCGCGCTCATTTCGGGGCTGCGGAGGTGGTGTTTCACTCGGGCCCGTTGCCCCCCAAAGAACTCATCGAACCCGCGGCCTTCCTCTTGGCTTCCGGAGAAGTGCCCAGATCCCGGAACGAGTTGGCTGATCTCTACCGCCGCCGCTTGGCCGCGGCCGTCCAGCACTGGCGGGAAGGTTCTCTGAGTGAGGAAGAACACGGCTTTCTCGATTATTTTGTGCGTCAGGACTTGTTGCCGACTTCGCTCAAACGATTGCCCCAATTGAACAAGACCGTGACCGCGTATCGCCGGTTGGAAGCGGAGATTCCCGTCCCGCGGCGCGCACCGGGAGTCCACGAAGCGGTCGCGTTCAACCAACCGATGTTTGTGCGAGGCCAGATCACCCAACCGGGCGAGCCGGTGCCGCGCCGATTCTTGGAGATGTTCGACGGTCAGCCTTTCCAAACGTCCCTCAGTGGCAGGCTGGAACTGGCCAATCAGGTCGCCAGTGCGACCAACCCCTTGACGTCTCGAGTGATGGTCAACCGCCTCTGGCATCATCTCTTTGGCCGGGGTCTGGTCGGCACGGTCGACAACTTCGGTCGCCTCGGTGAAAAACCCACCCATCCGGAACTCCTCGACTACCTCGCGACCCGTTTCGTGGATCACGGTTGGTCGATCAAGGAAACCCTACGCTTCCTGGTGACCTCCCGGGCCTTTCAGCAAGCGGCGACGCCCTCCAGCGACGCCCGTCGCATCGACCCAGGCAACGAATGGTTGTCCCACGCCCGCGTTCGCCGATTGGAGGCCGAGGCCATTCGCGATGCCATGCTCACCGTTTCCGGCGAGGTGGACCTGAAAATGTATGGGCCGGGAGTGAACGTGTATTATGTCGCCAAGACCGAGGGCGGAGGGCCCAAGGGACCGCTGGATGGAGACCGCCGACGCAGTGTGTATCAGCGGATCCGGCGCAACGCCGCCAACCCCTTCCTCGAGGCATTTGATGCGCCCAAGCCGGTGAGCACTCGCGGCCGACGCGACGCCACCAACGTGCCGGCCCAATCACTGACGTTGCTCAACGATCCGTTCGTGATCGACCAGTCGGCCAAATGGGCCAAGTCCTTGGTCAAAGACGGCCGCAATTGCGATGAACGGATCCAGGCCATGATCGTTCGCGCGTTGGGGCGCCCCGCCACGGCGGAGGATGTGGCTGCCAGTCGGGAGTTCCTTTTGGGGTTGGCGGCGGAACACTCGGTTCTACCGCACGACCTCGATTCGAACGAACGCGTTTGGCAGGATTTCGCCCAATCCCTGTTTTGCCTGAAGGAGTTCATTTATGTCGATTGATCGCCGCCGGATGGAACTGCGCCGCGCACAGGGGGTTTCCCGGCGCGACATGCTGGCCCAATGCTCGACAGGCTTCGGCTTGGTGGCGTTGTCCGGCCTCCTGGGTGGCGGTAAGGCCTTCGCCGCGCCCCCGCCCAACCCGTTTGCTCCGCGGGTGCCGCATCTGCCGCCGAAGGTGAAGAGTGTCATCTTCTGCTTCATGTCGGGCGGTGTGTCCCATGTGGACACCTTCGATCCGAAGCCCCGCCTGAAGAAGGATCACGGTAAACCCATGCCCGTGCCCGTGCGGCCCACGATGTTCAACCAGAATGGCAACATCATGGCCAGCCCGTGGGAGTTTCGGAACCACGGCCAGTCAGGTCTGCCCGTCAGCGAATTGTTCCCCCACATCGGCGCGTGTGCCGACGACCTCGCCGTCATCCGTTCGATGACCAGCATCGCCAACGAACACGCCCAGGGAAATTACTTCATCCATACCGGCTTCTCTCTGGCCGGGTTTCCCAGTGCGGGTGCCTGGACGACCTATGGGCTGGGCAGCGAGAACCAAAACCTGCCGGGTTTCGTGGTGCTGGCCAGCGGTGGCGCCCCATTGGGCGGCGTGAATATTTACGGTAACGGTTTCCTGCCGGCGGTGCATCAGGCGTCGTTCATCGACCCGACACAAAAGGAAGCCCTGGCCAACATCACGCCGCGCGAAGCCGACCCACTTCAGCGCAAGCGACTGCAGTTCGTGGAGGGGCTCGACCACCGACATCTGGCCCGATTGCAGGGCGACGAACAGGTGGAGTCCGCCATCCAGAACTATGAGATCGCCTACCGGATGCAGTCGGCCGTGCCCGACCTGGTCGATTTGCGCGGCGAGAGCGAGGCGACCAAACGGCTTTACGGCATGGATTCGCCGGTCCGGGAGAAGGCGGAATACGCGCGGCAGTGCCTGCTGGCCCGCCGGCTCGTTGAGCGCGGGGTGCGTTTCGTCGAGCTCACGTGTCTGCCGCGATCCAGCGATCCCGGGCAAATCGGCAACCCGTGGGATCAACATGGCGTGCTGAAGGCGGGTCACTCCGAAATGGCTTTCCAAGTCGACCAGCCCATCGCCGGGCTCATTCGCGACCTCAAAGCGCGTGGCCTTTTCGACGAAACGCTCATCGTCTGGGCCGGTGAGTTCGGTCGCACGCCCTTTGCTCAATCCAATGATGGGCGCGATCACAATCCGTTCGGTTTCAGTGTTTGGTTGGCTGGCGGGGGAATCCGTGGCGGCACGGCCTATGGTGCCACGGATGAACTCGGTTATCACGCGGTGCAGGATGTCTGCACGGTTTATGACTTGTGGGCGACGGTTCTACACCTGCTGGGGATGGATCACGAAAAGCTCACCTACCGTTTCGGTGGCCGCGATTTTCGGCTGACCGATGTTCATGGGCGAGTCGTGCAAGCCATTTTGACCTGATCGTGTAAACCGCAATTCCACGGCGTTGCGTTAGGTCTCAAAACTAGTAGCAAAATCGGTGCATTAAAGGAGGAGCGCCTCCAACCAGGTGACTTGTGGCGGCAATCGATGAAAAGGCGCAAGCGTATCCGCAGATGGATCCACAACCGAGAGCAAGAAAGACCCATTTGCTGGGTCACCTAAACCGATTTCCATTGGAATGCCTCGGAATGTTCAGTGTTCGGAACGATGTTGGCTTTGAGTGCCAGCACGGTTGGTTGAGTGATCTTTTCCAGGCCCAGGACGATCTGCTCTAACAAAGGATCCCGTTTCTGCGGCCAAACCGTCCCCAGCGGGGTAGGGGTAGGTAGGGTCCGAATCCCAGCGGCCATGCAGGTTGCTTGCCTTCGTTGCCTTCCGGCACGCAAACCCTTACGGCGGTTTTTTACTTTGCGTCGCTTCCCTCCTTTCCTGCCTTGCCGGACACCGGTCCGATTCATATCGGACACTCATCCGGTCGATATCGGATACCGTTTGGGACCAAACCGAACACCCTTGCGATCCCATCGGAAAACTGTCCGAGATCAGCTTGGAGGACTGTCCGCTTCGAATCGGAATGTTGTCCGACCTCAAATCAGATGGGTGTCCGGTTGGCGTCGGAATACGCAGGAGGGCGTGGGACCCACTCAAGGTAACGGGCAACCCGTTTTGTCTGGCAAAAGGTCCGGGACAGAGCCACAAGGAGCGATCATTTCGATGAATTGGACACACCTCCACCTTGCCTTGAACCATCTACCAGTGCTCGGTGTGCCTTTCATTGGTTTGGTGCTGATAATCGCCATCATTCGGCGTGATGTCGTGTGGCAGAAATTGGCGTTCTGGGGATATGTAGCGCTGTTCTGGGTTACCCTTGGTGCTAAGACAACCGGCGACTTCGCCCACGAGCAAGTTGCGAAGTGGCCCGACTTTGAGCAAGGCGTGATGAAGGTCCACGAGGAGTCTGCTGACCAGGCCGTCACGTCCGTTTTCCTGCTAGGTCTGGTTTCGGGTGTCGCCCTTTTTCTGTCGCGAGGCGGTCGGCAGTTGCCGAAGTGGAGTATCCCATCGTTGCTAACATTGGTGCTGGCAAGCGGCGTCCTCTTGCTACGCACGGCAAACCATGGTGGTGAGATTCGTCACCCTGAAATACGACCCGGCTTTCAGCCGCCATCGAGTGTCATTTACCATTGCCCCAGAAACCCGCTCGACCATGGAGTTAGCAGTAGGGCTTTTCCGGTCGAGACCATTGAGAGGTCCGAGTCGCTGAAACGGAGCCCATACCGTGCGGAGATCGGTTGAGTTCAAGTTGTCGATGGGTTGAATCCCACGCAGGTGCGTTTAATTGAGGGGAAGCAGTGTCTTGGAGGCCTTTCGGTCGAAGCGCAACTTGGTTTGGTCGAGGAGGGTCTGGAGGGGTGTTGTTACGCTCATTTACCCTGGCGACAATTCTGCCGCGGAGCATGAAGCCGCTGACTGTGTGGCGCCGCTACAACGGACGTGCGGACATCGAGACCCGAATCAAGGAGCTTGGGGACCATCGGTCTCCACGGTGTCGGCCATCGTTTGGAAAGTGGCCATGTGCCGGGTTCGCAGGTGGTCGAGCACCTTCCGGCAGAACTCCCGCTGATCCTTCAAGGTGGGATGTGGGATCATTGCCAGCGCGGCGGGCGGCTCGCAGCGAAGGTCCTCACGGAATTCCGACAGCAGTAGGTAGCGGATGAACCGTTGGCGGCCGCCGGCCAATTCCGATTCCGTCAGTCCTCGGAACCCCGCCCGGTTTTCGACCAGCTTGATCAGCTCGCCGACCGCGCCTTTCTCCACCAGGCGTTTGTCATGTGCCGCATCTGCGACCCACATGGCGGTGGCCGCAACGATGTCGGTCGTCTCAAGGGCCAAGTCCAGGCGGGATCGGTTTCGCCCTTCGGTCTCCGCCAGCAGGGCCACCACGTCGTGGTAGGTTAGGCCAACGGGCGCGAGCATGTCGTCGATCACCCCATCGCTGAAGCGCTCCCGCATGACGTTCCGGGCAAGACGCTTCATCTGGGGTTCCCAGGTGGTGCCGGCCTTCTCACATTCCATCAGCACGGAACCTCGGACATCCCGCTTTTCGCTGGGCAGGTAGATGAGGAGCGGTTTGGGACGGTTCTCCGAGAGCGATGCTTCCAGCTGCATGCGCAGCGCAAAGTAGGACCCCTGGAAAACGCTCAGCCCGGTCTTCAAGGCACCCAGCATCACCTGCTTGAGGCCATGCCCGTCCACGTCTCCGATCAGTGCCTCGACGAAGGGCGCAAACTCCCGGTTGGGATCATACCAGACCACGACCCGACGCTCCTTGAGCTTCTCCTCAAGCTGTTCGTGCAGATAGGCGGGAAACGGGTTTATTCGATGGGCAGCCGGAAGTAGGTTTGAATTGCGTTCCGCAAGGTGGGAGCACGCATGGCGCCGATGCCTTCTTTCAGCGAAGCGAGGATGGCTCCCCATTCCTCGGAGGACACGGGAAAGGCAGCCAGAAAACTTACCAGATCGGCCGTGATGGCCGCCGGCAACTCCGGTCCGGGTTCACCCGGCAGCGTGGCCGCGAGCCGGAAGACGTCATTCTGGTGCTTCGTGATGTTCTTGGCGTCCACGGTCTCACCGGCGGTCTTCCGCCGAGTGAGATCGAGCCACGCCTTGGATTTGAGCGGGATCAGCGCCGTCGCATTGGCGACCCGCAAGCCGTCCCTGAGGTCGTGCCCCCTCTGGATGAGTCCGTAGTAGGCATCATCCAAAAGGATGGCGGAGAGACTGTGATGATCCGGCTCGATTCTTACCGGGATCACCTCCTGCCCATCGCCCAGCTTCAGGCCGTCGGGACTTCGGCTGAACAGCTCCAGCATGTAGGGGAATTCCCCCTGCACCGGCTTGGCGAAACGATAAAGCACCGGCTTGCCATCATTGCGCTCGCGGACCTCGTATTCTCCTTCCTTCACGAAAGCCCACAGCGCGGCGACGAACTTCGGATCGAGCACCTCGATCATCAGCACGATGTCCAGGTCCTTGGTCGCACGGAATGGGAGGCCTTGGCTCGAAAACCACTCGTCGCAAGCCGCGCCGCCGATCAGCGTGAACGCACCTTCGAACGCGCGGAATCGCTCCCGGAAGATGTCGAGGCCCTTTACCATGCGACGTGATCGATCAATTCCGCGAGCTGTTGCTGGATGCGTTCGTCGGGGGAGTCGCGCAGGCTGAGGTGGAGTGAAAGTGCATCCACCCGGTCGCCACGGGCGAGCAGCAACGGATCGTAGCTCCACGTTTCCATTCGCAGGCTCGCTTCTTCCGGCCCGTTGCAGCCGTGGAAAAGGCCTTTCTCCAAACTGGTCTGAAATACCTCGGCCGACAGGGCGTAGGTGGGCAATCGGTCGTCCGCGATGGCCGTGAGCTGGCTCAAGGCCGTGAGGCCGGCAGCCAGTGCCGGATGGCAGGGCATATCCCCTCGCAGCCAGTGAGTCTTCTTCGCCGGGGACGCCAGATACGGCTGCGCCTGCTCCCAGAGATCCCGGCCGCGTCGGGGAAAGTGCAGCGTAATGGAACGTCCCTGCCGCGACGGAAGCGCCAGTTCCGCCGCCTCCAGCTCATCCTTTACCTTGGTGAGCATGATGGGCGAGTAACCGATCCGTTCCGCAATCTTCTTGAGGGGCAGATCCTCCAGCGGGGTGCGCTGGAGGTGGTAGAGCACAAGGCACTGGGCGGCGGGCGTGAGGCGCTTTCCCTTGCCGGGCTTGCGGGGCGAAAAACGCTCGCGCAAGTCCACCATGACCGTGGGCAGAAAGAACTGGCTGCCGGGAACGACAAACGGAATGCCAAGCCGCACCAGGCGATTGCGGGCATACGACGACAATTGCGCGAGGACCAACACCACGGGCTCACCCAGTTGGTTATGCAGCGCTGCCGCCATCTTCTCGTATTCCCCCGGTGCCCCGGGTTCCCACGCATCATCTTCCACCGCGAACAACACCCGGCGGCCCCAAAGTGGGGCTGAGCAAAGCTGGAACCGCTCACGCAAGAACAGCGGCAACTTCGTGGCCTTTTCCACCGCCAATGCCGGCGGCTCGCTGACGAATTCCGCCACACATTTGGCGAGGCGTTGTTGCAGGGTCAACACGACGATACACTGCGTTTCAACGCTACACCGCGCAAGTGTAGCGTTTGTATGGTTGGGTAGCGTTCCAGTGCCGCCATGCAGGCGAGGAGTAGAGCGGACAAGATGGTGTAGACTTTGCCAATCAGCCGTCCGCCGTACTTGTGGCCGCCCCATGCTGCGATAGTCATGAAACCGATTCCCGCCATGACGCCTTTGGATTTTCGTCTTGCCTGGTCCGTTGCCCTGAATTGCGCGCAGAGAGGGCGCCATCCGGTTGCTATAAACAGCCAATCGGCCTGTTGCGACCCTCTGATACGCTCGTGTACCATCGTCGTCTCGATTGTTTCATTCCGGAGGGTTTCACGAAGCAGTAAGTGTTGCCAAAAGTGTATCCAAGCCCGCCGAAATCTCGGGGTGACCATCAAAAACCCAGCAAAAACGCAATGCCGCGGTGGTGAAATGGCAGACACAGGGGACTTAAAATCCAAAATTAGCGTTTTCATTTCGTCGCTTTGGGTTTCAAAAAGCGCAGTAAAATCAGGGCTAATCTAGGATAATGTCCCCAGTCAGTTGACCTGTGGCCTCGGGGTTGAAAAGGCTCAAAGTGTATCCGCAAGTGTATCCGCAAGTGTATCCACGAGAGGGATCAAGAAATTCCCATTTGCTTGGCCACCTAAACCGTTTCCCGTTGGAAAG
>Ga0255096_1000366_pt1 | contig 22428 bp, 17 predicted proteins | sample Colum_Atlam_RepA_2_FD_188563 | JGI IMG/M metagenome (GOLD analysis project Ga0255096, IMG submission 188563) | Freshwater microbial communities from Columbia River, Oregon, United States - Colum_Atlam_RepA_8d | ecosystem: Environmental > Aquatic > Freshwater > River | place: USA: Oregon... | reverse complement strand
GGGGGAGGGAAAGCGAACGGGGTCTTGGGTGGGTACGCAGGCGGCCTGTGGCGGCCGCTTGCTCAGCGCAGGCTCACCCCTTGATAGGGTGAGCCGAAGGGCTTAGTGCGCGGACTGGCCTTCCAGATATCGGTCAGCATCCAGCGCCGCCTGACAGCCAGATCCGGCCGAGGTCACCGCCTGACGATAAATCGGGTCGGCGCAATCGCCGGCCGCGAAGACTCCCGGAATATTGGTGGCGGTGGCAAAGCCGCTGGTGCCACTCTGAACCTTGATATAGCCGCCCTGCATATCGAGCTGCCCCGTGAAGAGCCCGGTATTCGGCTGGTGGCCGATGGCGATGAACACGCCGTGAAGTTCGATATCGCGGGTGGCGTCTTGCTGCAGGTCGCGGATGCGCAGACCCGTTACGCCCATCGCATCCCCCAGCACTTCATCGACCGCCGAGTTCCACGCGATGCTGACCTTGCCCTGGGCCGCTTTCTCTTCCAGTCGCTGGCTCATGATGCGCTCGGCGCGAAACTTGTCGCGTCGATGCACCACGGTAACGTGCGAGGCGATGTTCGATAAATAAAGCGCTTCCTCGACCGCCGTGTTGCCGCCGCCGATTACCGCTACCGGCTTGTTGCGATAGAAAAACCCGTCGCAGGTCGCGCAGGCGGAAACGCCTTTGCCTTTGAAGGCTTCTTCCGAAGGCAGGCCCAGATATTTGGCCGAAGCGCCGGTCGCAATGATGAGGGCGTCAGCGGTGTAGGTGCCGGCGTCGCCGATCAGTCGAAAGGGCCGCTCGGTCAGCACCGCCGTGTGGATATGGTCGTTAATCAGCCGCGTGCCGAAGCGTTCGGCGTGGGCCTTCATGCGCTCCATCAGTTCCGGGCCCATCACGCCGGAGGCGTCGCCCGGCCAGTTGTCGACCTCGGTGGTGGTGGTCATCTGGCCGCCCACTTCCAACCCGGTGATAAGCACGGGTTCCAGCGCCGCGCGCGCCGCATACACCGCGGCGGTATAGCCGGCAGGGCCGGAACCAAGAATGAGAAGACGCGAATGCTGGGTAGTCATGGCAATTGTCCTGTGGGGCAAGGGGCCGTCGTTGAACCGGGATCGGGGCTGGCTGATACTGCGGGCCCGAGTCTACGACCCGGACTCGCAATTGCAACACGACGCCGAGCCCGCCGCTGGCAGCCCCTGCACTGGAGTAATCACCATGACTGTTCCCGCCCAGATGACCGGCATAGAAATCACTGCCTTCGGCGGTCCCGAGGTGCTAGAACCGGCGCAGGTGCCCGTGCCGGCGCCCGGTGCCGGCGAGGTATTGGTCAAGGTGGCCGCAGCTGGCGTCAACCGCCCTGACTGCCTCCAGCGGGCCGGCCTGTACCCGCTGCCGCCGGATGCGAGCCCGCTACCCGGGCTGGAAATCGCCGGCGAGGTGGTGGCCGTGGGCGAGGGCGCCACACGCTGGCAGGTCGGTGACCGGGTGGTCGCGCTGACCCACGGCGGCGCGTATGCCGAATATTGCCGGGCGCATGCTTCGCATTGCCTGCCGTGGCCGGTCGGGCTGTCGGCGAACGAAGCTGCGGGCCTGCCCGAGACCTGTTTCACGGTGCAGCACAACCTCTTCGGCCGGGCCCGCCTGGCGCCGGGCGAAACGGTGCTTATCCATGGTGGGAGCAGCGGCATTGGGGCCTGCGCCATTCAACTCGCGGTGGCCTACGGTGCGCGGGTCATCACCACGGTCGGGAATGAGGAAAAACGCGCGTTCTGCGCCGGGCTGGGCGCTCAGGTGACTGTCAACTACCGCACACAGGACTGGCTGGACGAGGTGCAGTCCGCCACCCAAAAACGCGGCGTAGACGTGGTGCTCGATATGGTGGCGGGGCCTTATGTGGAGAAGAACCTGCGCGCACTCGCGCCGGATGGACGCTACGCGATGATCGCTTTCTTACAGGGGGCAAAGGCAGAGGTCAATTTTGGCCACGTGCTGGGCAAGCGCCTGACGATTACGGGCTCAACTCTCCGCCCGCAGTCGGTCGCGCAGAAGGCCGCCATTGCGCGATCTGTTGAAGAGCAGATCTGGCCGCTGATTGCCGGCGGCGCCTACCGCACCCCCGTTTACAAGGTCTTTCCGCTGACGGAAGCCGCCGCCGCCCACCGCTTGATGGAGGCCAGCGAGCATATGGGCAAGATCGTGCTTGTGCCGTAAAGGCGCCCGCGATTCTATTTTTAACTTCCGGCCCGCATAATCCCCGCACTTTGCGCCCTGCGGGCGCGCCCTATCCAACCCCAGCAGAGGAATCGCAGCGTGCGTTCGTCCTACCTTTTTACCAGTGAATCGGTGTCTGAAGGACACCCGGATAAAGTTTGCGACCGGATTTCCGACGAGGTCGTCGACTGTTTCTTTCGTGAAGCGGCGGTGGCCGGCATTGATGCCAGCCAGGTGCGTGTGGCCTGCGAAACGCTGGCGACCACCAACCGCGTCGTCATTGCCGGCGAAACCCGCGGGCCGCGCACCATTACGCACGACCTGATTGCCCACCTCGCGCGCCTTGCGATCAAGGACATCGGCTATGAGCAGGCCGGTTTTCACTGGGAAAATGCCAATATCGAAGTGCTGCTGCACGGCCAGTCGGCCGACATCGCGCAGGGCGTCGATGCCAGCGGCGAAAAGGACGAAGGCGCGGGCGACCAGGGCATCATGTTTGGCTACGCCTGCACCGAGACGGCCGACCTTATGCCCGCGCCGCTCTACTACTCGCACAAAATCCTGCACCTGATGGCCGCTGCGCGAAAAAGCGGCGCGGCGCCGATGCTGGGCCCGGATGCGAAGAGCCAGGTCACCGTGCGCTATGAGAATGGCAAGCCCGTCGGCGCCACCCAGATTGTGGTGTCCACCCAGCATCTGGATGAGAAGCTTACCTCCGCCGATGTGAAGGCCATCATCGAACCCTATGTGCATCAGGCCTTGCCGGCGGGCTGGATCACGCCCGCCACCGTGTGGCATGTGAACCCGACCGGGGCCTTCGTTATCGGTGGCCCGGACGGTGACAGCGGCCTGACCGGCCGGAAAATCATCGTGGATACCTACGGCGGCGCGGCGCCGCACGGCGGTGGCGCGTTCTCCGGCAAGGATCCGACCAAGGTCGACCGCTCCGCCGCCTACGCGGCCCGCTACCTCGCGAAGAACGTGGTGGCGGCCGGGCTTGCCGAGCGTTGCACTATCCAGTTGGCCTATGCGATCGGCGTGGCGAAGCCGCTGTCGCTGTACGTGGACCTCCACGGCACCGGCTCCGTCGATGCGGCCAAACTTGAAACCGTGTTGGCCGAGGTCATGAACCTCACCCCGCGCGGCATTCGCACCCACCTCAACCTCAACCGGCCGATTTACGCGCGCACGGCCGCCTATGGCCACTTTGGCCGGCAGCCGGACGCGGACGGTGGCTTCTCCTGGGAACGCACCGATCTGGCCGATAGTCTGAATCGCGCTTTCGCCTGAAGGATCCGCCGCGCATCGCGCGGCGTATCACCGCTAGCAATTAGTTAACTACCCAAGGACATTCCATGACTCGAGGCAAGGTTCCGACCGCCACGCCCGCCCGCGCCACGCGTGCCAAGACCGCCGCCGCCCAGCAGGACTACGTCGTCAAGGACATCGGTCTGGCCGATTTCGGCCGGGTTGAAATTCAACTGGCCGAACAGGAAATGCCGGGCCTGATGGCCATGCGGCAAGAGTTCGGCAAGTCAAAGCCCCTCAAAGGCGCGCGCATCACCGGCTCGCTGCACATGACCATTCAGACCGCCGTGCTGATCGAGACCCTGCAACAGTTGGGCGCGAAGGTTCGCTGGGCGAGCTGCAACATTTTCTCGACCCAGGACCATGCCGCTGCCGCGATTGCGAAGGCCGGTACCCCGGTGTTCGCGTACAAGGGCGAAACGCTGGAAGAGTACTGGGATTACACCGACCGCATCCTCGACTGGGGCAACGGTCAGGGCCCGAACATGATTCTGGACGACGGCGGTGACGCCACGCTCTACGTCCACCTCGGGCTGAAGGCTGAGCAGGACCCGTCTGTTCTCAACAACCCGACCAACCCGGAAGAAGCCGCGCTGTACGCGCAGTTGAAGAAGGCGTTGAAAAAAGACCCCCACCGCTTCAGCCGCATCGCACCGGCCATCAAGGGCGTGACCGAAGAAACCACCACCGGCGTGCACCGTCTGTACCAGATGCACGAACGTGGCGAGCTGCTGTTCCCGGCGATGAACGTGAACGACGCGGTGACCAAGTCGAAGTTCGACAACCTCTACGGCTGCCGCCACTCGCTGATCGATGCGCTGAACCGCGCCACCGACGTGATGATTTCCGGCAAGGTTGCGGTGGTCGCGGGTTATGGCGACGTGGGCAAGGGGTCCTGCCAGTCGCTGCGCGGGCAGGGCGCACGGGTCATCGTCACTGAAATTGACCCCATCTGCGCGCTGCAGGCCGCGATGGAAGGCTATCAGGTGATGAAGATGGACGACGCCTGCAAGATTGGCGACATCTTCGTGACCACCACGGGCTGCTGTGACGTCATCACCGAGCGCCACATGAAACAGATGAAAGACCTGGCGATCGTCTGCAACATCGGTCACTTCGACAGCGAAATCCAGATCGAAAAGCTGCGCAAGTACCGCTGGCATGAAGTGAAGCCGCAGGTCCACCGGATCGAAATGGCCCGCGGCCGCAGCATCATTCTGCTGGCCGAAGGTCGTCTGGTGAATCTGGGCTGCGCGACCGGCCACCCGAGCTTCGTGATGTCCAACTCCTTCACCAACCAGACTATCGCGCAGATTGAGCTCTACGAGAACGGTGCTGATTACCGGATCGGTGTGCATACCCTGCCGAAACTGCTGGACGAGAAGGTGGCGCGGCTGCATTTGGCGAAGATTGGCGTGGTGTTGGACGAGCTCACGCGGGACCAGGCGAAGTACCTGGGCATTGCCGCCACCGGCCCGTTCAAGCCCCACCACTACCGCTACTAAAGCGACCGGCGCGGGCCTGCGTTTGCAGGCCCGCGTTCCTTTATCCTCATGGCGAGTCCAGACCGTTATCCGCTGCTGACCCGCTTGCTCCATTGGGCGACTGCGGTCTGCATCCTTGCGCTGTGCGGGCTGGGCGCGTGGATGGTGGAGCAGAGCTACTACGACCCCTGGTATCACAAGGGCCTCACGCTCCATCGGGTACTGGGCATGGTAGCGCTGGCCCTAGGCCTTGGCTTCGTGCTGCGCAAACCGTTCACCCGTAGTCCGCCGTTGCCGGCCAGCATGCCGCGCTGGCAGCACCACGCCGCCCATACGGTGCACGCCGCGTTTTATTGCCTGATGCTGCTGGTGCCGCTGTCCGGCTATCTGGTCTCGACCTCTTCCGGCGCCGGGATCCCCGTCTACGACTGGTTTGAAATCCCCGCGCTGTGGCGCGTTGACGATGCGGCCCGCGAATGGGCCATTCGCGTCCACTACTACGCGGCTTATGGCACCTTGCTGTTGGCTGGGATGCATGCGGGGGCGGCGCTCAAGCATCAGTTCATAGACCGCGACGGGGTGTTGTCCCGTATGGGCTGGCGCTAAGTGCCTTAGCGCTGCGTTCGATCGCCTGCTGCCGAACCGCGGGGGCGAATAATTTCCTGACCGGCTCTAGAATGAGCGCCCCGAACAGATCCCGCCAAGCCCGATGCCGCTGCACCTCTACAATTCGCTAAGTCGCCAGAAAGAACTGTTCACCCCACAGGACCCCGCGCGCGTCACGCTCTATGCCTGCGGGCCCACGGTGTATAACCCGCCGCATATTGGCAATGCGCGGGCGGCGGTGGTCTATGACCTCTTGTATCGCGTGCTGTGCCGGCATTACCCAAACGTCATCTATGCCCGCAACATCACCGACGTCGACGACAAGATTAACCTCGCCGCGCAGCAGGAAGGCGTGCCGATTGGCGTGATTACGGACCGCTACACGGCGGTCTATCACCGCGACACCGCTGCCCTTGGCGTGCTACCACCGGTAGTCGAGCCGCGCGCCACCCAGCACATCCCGCAAATGATCGCGATGATCGAAACCCTGATCGCGCAGGGTCATGCCTATCCGGCCGAGGGACACGTGCTGTTTCATGTGCCTTCATTCCCGGCCTATGGGCGACTGTCCGGCCGCTCGCAGGATGAAATGCTGGCCGGCGCGCGCGTGGAAGTCGCACCCTACAAGCGCGACCCTTCCGATTTCGTGTTGTGGAAACCCTCCGAGCCGCCCTTGCCCGGCTGGGACAGCCCCTGGGGCCGCGGCCGCCCGGGCTGGCATATCGAATGCTCGGCGATGAGCGAGCAGCATCTGGGACGCAGCATCGACATTCACGGCGGTGGTAACGATCTCAAGTTCCCGCATCACGAAAACGAGCTCGCGCAAAGCACCTGCGCCCACGGCGGCGAAGTGTTTGCGCGCTACTGGGTTCACAACGGCTTTGTCGAAATTGAACAGCAGAAAATGTCGAAGTCGCTGGGCAATGTGCTGCTGGTGCAGAACCTGCTGGAACGGCACACCGGCGAAGCCATCCGGATGGCGTTGATCAAGGGTCGCTACCGCGAGCCCATTAGTTGGAGCGAGGCGCTGGTCAGCGAGGCGCGCAGCCAGCTCGATCGACTCTACGGTGCACTGCGCCGCATGAGCGCAATCGAGCCCGACCCCGCGCTAGGCGTGCATCCGGATTTTGCCGCCGCCATGGATGACGACCTCAATAGCCCGATGGCCATCGCGGTCTTGATGGATCTCGTTACCCGCGCCAACACCAGCACCGATGGCGCCGAGCAGCGGGTACTGAAGTCCCAGCTGCTGGCGGGCGGTCGGGAGCTTGGCATTCTGCAGCAGGCACCGGAGGCGTGGTTTTCTTCGGCGCCCAGCCAGACGCTGGATGTCGCGAAAATCGAAGCCTTGATCGCCACCCGCAACGAGGCGCGCCGTAATCGGGATTTCGCCACCGCTGACCGCGTGCGCGACGAACTGGCGGCCATGGGCGTGCGGATCGAAGACGGCGCCGGTGGCACGACCTGGCGCACCGCCTAACCGAATTGTAAGGATCGCCCATGAGTAGTTCTGCTGCCGACCTGACGGCCGCCCAACAGGAAATTGTCGACACCTTCGGCTTGCTCGAAGACTGGACCGATCGCTATCAGTACCTGATCGATCTGGGCCGTCAGCTGCCGCCGCTGCCGGAGGAATTCAAGACCGAGCAGTACCGTTTGAAAGGCTGCCAAAGTCAGGTGTGGATCAAGACCGAGGTGCACGACGGGCTAATGCACATCCTGGCCACCAGTGATTCGGCCATCGTGGCCGGTCTGATCGCGCTGCTGCTGAAGGTCTACGGCGACCGACGTCCGGCCGACATCCTCGCGACGCCGCCGGATTTCATCCGCCAAATCCAGCTCGACGAGCATCTCTCGCCTACCCGTAGCAACGGCTTGGCCGCGATGATTCAGCAGATCCGGCAAATGGCGGTCGAGGCGCTTTCGCGGCAGTTGAGCGCCACCTAGTCCTGCAGGCGGTCCCAGATTGCGGCGAAGGCCTCGTGCTTGCGCGCGAAGAGGTCAATCAGGGCGGGGTAAAAATGCGCATAGGGGTCGATGCGCTCGTCGCCTTTGGTCAGGATCTCCAGCGCTTTCTCGTGACTGAAGCCGGGCTTGTAGGGGCGCTCGGAGCGGAGGGCATCGTAAATATCCGCGACCTGCACGATGCGCGCGGACAGGGGAATGGCTTCTCCGCGCACGCCGTTGGGGTAGCCAGTGCCATCCCATTTCTCATGGTGATATAGCGCTATTTCTGCCCCCATCTGCAAACGGGGCGAGGCGGCCAGAATCTGGTGTCCGTATTCGGTATGGCGGTTCATTTCTTCCCGCTCGGCCGCATTCAAGGGACCGCGCTTCTTCAGCACCGCCGAATCCACGCTCATTTTGCCGACATCGTGCAACTGGGCGCTGTAGCGGATTTCATCGCACCAGGCGGCCGGCATCCCGACCTCTTTTGCCATGAACCACGAATATTCATTGACCCGCACGATGTGGTTGCCGGTTTCCTCATCGTGGATTTCAGCCGCCCGCGCCAGCAAATTGACCGATAACTGGAAGGCCTCTTCGGTTTGTTCGTGGAGCAGCGCAATTTGCCGGCGCTGCGCGGTGAGCAGACGATTTCGCTCGCGCAATTTTGCGTTCTTGGCGCGAATCTCGTCGAGCATGGCGGCGCGCTCGATCGAGCCCCCCACCACCTGGGCGATTGGCCAGATGAGGTCTTCCAGGTTGGCCTTGAAGGCGATCGGGGCGCGGTCTTTGCGCGGCCGGCAGTTGATCAGTTGTACCACCCCGATAATTTCCTCAGCGTAGTTTCTGAGCGGGAAACACAGCATCGAGTGCGTGCGATATTGCGGGTGCTCGCGGGCCGGGTCGAACTTGTAGGGGCTGCGCGGCGGAATCTCGTAGACGTCATCAATCCGCACCATCTTGCCGGTCTGGGCCACGTGACCGGCAATGGTGCCGGGGCCGATGGGCACGATGAAGTCGCGTTTGGCCACCTTCACCAAATCGTTTTGCAGGCTGGCGGGTTCCAGCCAGCGCTCGTTGCCTCGCGCCCGCACGATGAAGATGGTGCCCGCCTCCGCGTGCGTCATCAGTCGGCTTTTTTGCAGGACGCGATCCAGCAATTGAGCCAGCGATTGCTGGCTTTGCCGTTCGACGAACTGCAAAAAATCCACAATGAGTCTGGCAGTCATACGGCAGTTATCGCTTCAGTTAGGTCTGACATGGCATCGATCCCCGAGGTCTAGCTTATACAGCAACACAGCATCGACCTATCCTTGCCGCGGGCGTCCGACGGCCGGGATGCATCGGCTATACTGCCGTCATCTCCGAGAGCATCAACTTCCGGGTGTCGCCCGGCCCAACGGCAAACCCGTTGCACGCGGCGCATCTGGCGACAGGCAGGACTATGGCCAGCGGTTTTCCCGAATTCAAAAACGTCTCCCAGCCCGCGCTGGAAGAAGACATCCTCAACTGGTGGGACGAAGCGCAGATTTTCGAGCGCTGCGTCGCCGAGCGGGCGGATGCTCCAGGGTTCAGTTTTTTTGAAGGTCCGCCAACCGCCAACGGTCGCCCGGGCATCCATCACGTCCTCAGCCGCACGATTAAAGACCTGTTTTGTCGCTATAAAACGCTCAAAGGCTTTCAGGTGTTCCGCAAGGCGGGCTGGGATACCCACGGGCTGCCGGTGGAGATTGAAGTCGAAAAAGCCCTCGGGCTGGACGGGCGTGCGCAAATCGAGGCCTACGGCATCGCCGAGTTCAATGCCGCCTGTCGTGAGAGCGTCAACCGCTACAAGCGCGACTGGGACAGCCTGACGCGCCGCATTGGCTACTGGGTGGACCTCGAGCATCCCTATGTGACCTACCACACCAATTACATCGAATCGATTTGGTGGTTGGTGAAGCGGATTCACGAGCGCGGACTCCTGTACAAGGGCTACAAAATTCAGTGGTACAGCCCGGGTAGCGGCACGGTGCTGTCTTCTCATGAGGTCAGCCTGGGCTACAAGGAAGTGACCGACCCCAGCGTGTATGTCCGGTTCCGGCTGTGCGATCAGCCGAACACCGCGATGCTGGCCTGGACGACCACCCCCTGGACCTTGCCCGCCAACGTCGCGCTCGCCGTCGGGCCCGACATCGAGTACGTCAAAGTGCGCCTTGGCGCCGGCGAAACGGCGGAGCACCTCATCCTGGCTGCTGCTCGTTTATCGGCGCTCCGCGAGGATCATGAAGTGCTCGAGCGTTACCGGGGTCGGGATCTGATCGGACTGCGCTACGAGCGCTTGTTCGAGCTGCCCGGCGGGCCCGCGCTGGACGCGGCCTGGCGAGTGGTCGCCGCCGACTACGTCAGCACCGAGGACGGCACGGGTATCGTCCACATCGCACCGGCCTTCGGCGCCGAGGACTATGACGTTGGCCAGCGCGAAGGTCTGCCCATGCAGAACCCGATGGGCCCCGACGGCAAGTTCATCGCCGGTACACCGCTGGTGGAAGGGCTATGGTTCAAGGACGCCAATCGGGTCATCAACCGCGACCTGCGCGCCCGCGGTCTCCTGTTCCGCGAAGACTCCTACCTGCACAACTACCCGCACGACTGGCGCAAGGGCACACCGCTCATGAGCTATCCCGTCGAAAGCTGGTTCATCCGCACCAGCGCGGTGAAAGATCAGCTGGTTGCGCTCAACCAGACCATCAACTGGCAGCCGCCGTCGATTCGCGACGGGCGCTTCGGCAACTGGCTGGAAAATAACGTCGACTGGGCCTTGTCCCGCAAGCGCTACTGGGGCACGCCGCTGCCAATCTGGGCGTCGGATGCGCCGGGCTCCACCTACTTTGAGGTCATTGGTTCGGTGGCCGAGCTGCGCGAAAAATGCGGTGCGGATCTGCCGGTGGGCGATGCGCTAGACCTGCATCGGCCGTTTGTAGACACACTCGTCTGGCCCGCGCCGGACGGCGGCACCATGCGCCGGGTGCTTGATGTGATGGACGTCTGGTTCGACTCGGGCGCCATGCCGTTTGCGCAATGGCACTACCCCTTCGAGAACAAGGAGGCCTTCGAGCGCAGCTTTCCGGCGGACTTCATTTGCGAGGGCGTAGATCAGACGCGCGGGTGGTTCTACACCTTGCACGCCATTGCCACGCTTACCATGGACAGCGTCAGCTTCCGCAACTGCGTGGTGAACGGACTCATTCTCGACGAGAAGGGCGAGAAAATGTCCAAGTCGAAGGGGAATACCATCGACCCCTTCGCGGTCGTCGCCGAGCACGGCGCCGACGTCGTGCGCTGGTACATGATGAGTAACTCCCCGCCGTGGGACAACATGAAGTTTGCGCTGCGCGGTCTGGTCGAGACCCGCAACAAGTTCTTCAGCACGCTGGAAAACGTGTATCGCTTCTTCGCCAGCTACGCCAACATCGATGGCTACACCGGGCAGGAAGCCAGAATCCCGCTGGCGGAGCGCAAGGAACTCGACCGCTGGATTCGCAGCCGTCTGAACGCCACGGTGGCAGTCGCCGATCAGGCCTACGCGGAATACGACGCCACGCGCGCCGCCCGGGCGGTCGAGGCGTTCGTAGAAGAACTCTCGAACTGGTACATCCGGCGCTCGCGCGATCGCTTCTGGGCCAGCCGCAAGGGTGCCGCCGCCGGCGACGATCAGGACAAGCTGGCGGCCTATCAGACGACCTGCGAATGCCTGCTGGCCGTCGCCAAGCTGATGAGCCCCATCGCCCCGTTCTTTGGCGAATGGCTGTTCCGCAACCTGAACGGCAAGCTGGGCTGGGACGCGGCGCCATCGGTGCATATGAGCGAGTTCCCGGTGGTCGATGCCGCCGCTGACGAACCGGCGCTGGAACACCGCATGGGCCTCGCGCGCAATATCGTCTCCCTGACGCTGCTGTTGCGTAACCGGGTCGGCATCAACGTGCGCCAACCCTTGTCCCGCATCCTGCTGGTGGGTGGTCCTGAGGCTGTCGACATGGCCGCGATCGAAGACGTCCGCGAGATCATTCTCGATGAGGTCAACGTGCGGGCCATTGAATACGCCACCGACAGCGCACAGCTGGTGCGTCGTTCGGCCAAGGCTAACTTCAAGAAACTCGGCGCCCGGCTTGGTAAGCAAATGAAAGCCGCGGCGGCGGCTATCGCCGCGCTGGATAGCGCCACCGTGGGCAGCTTGCTCAGCGCCGGCTTTGTCGAGATCGACCTCGAAGGCGTCGCGACCCGCATCGACGCGCAGGAACTTGAGATTATCAGCGAGGAAGTCGGCGGCTGGCTGGTAGCGCAGGAGGGCAGCATCACGGTCGCGCTGGACTCGCAGTTGACCCCTGAACTGCTGGAACAGGGCTACGCCCGCGAACTCGTGCGCTGCGTGCAAAGCCTGCGCAAGAAGGCCGACCTGGCGCTGACCGATCGCATCCGCGTGGAATACGCCGTGAGCCCGCCGGTGGCGGCGGCCATCGCCAAACACGGCGAGTACATCTGCAGCGAAGTGCTGGCGCTAAGCCTGATGGCTGAAGGCGCGCCCACCGGGGAGGCAAGTGAGGGCTTCGAGATCGCTGGCGAAGCGGCGCAGTTAGCGATTTCGCGCGCCTGAGCCGCCAGCCGCGACGGCGGCTGGCCAGCGCACACCCGGCGTCAGCGCAGGGTCTTCTGCGCGAACTCCGAGAGCAGGATGGGCCGCCCGATGGCATAGCCCTGCGCGTAGTCCACACCGGCCTCGCGCAGCAGCCCAAGCACGTGCTCGTCTTCGACGAACTCGGCCACGGTCCGCATGCCCATCAAATGCCCGATCTCGTTGACCGACTTCACCATCGCCAGATCGACCATATCGTTGGCGATGCCTCGCACGAAGCTGCCGTCAATTTTCAGAATATCGACCGGCAGGTTTTTCAAATAGCCGAATGAAGAAAACCCGCTGCCAAAGTCGTCCAGCGCGAAGAGGCAGCCCCGCGCCTTCAGGGTCTGCATGAAGCGCCCGGCCTGGACGATGTCTGCCACCGCGGCGGTTTCGGTGACTTCAAAACAGAGCTTGCCGGGCGGGATGCGGTAGGTGCCCATCCGCTGCAGGATGAAGGCCAGCAGCTCTTCGCTGCCGAAAGACTGACCCGACAGATTGATTGCGCAAACATGCAGACGATCGAGCAGTCGCGGATTGGTACGCAACCATTCAAAGGCGTTCGACACCACCCAGCGATCGATCCGGCCGGCCAGGTTGTAGCGCTCCGCCGCGGGCAGGAACTCGTTAGGCATCACCAGTTGCCCGCGCTCGTCACGCATCCGGATCAGGATTTCGTAATGATCGCCGGGCGCGTCCTGCTGGATCGGCACGATCGACTGCAGGCAAAGCTCGAAGCGATTTTCCAGAAGGGCGTCGTTAATGCGCGTCGCCCAGCGCATCTGGCCGTGGCGGGACACCATCCGGAAATCGTCAGGCTGATAGACGTGAACCCGGTTGCGGCCGACCTCTTTCGCGGCGTAGCAGGCGGTGTCTGCCATGCTGAGCGCGCCGGCTACGCTGTCGCAGGCATTGGTCAGCGCAACCAGCCCGATGCTGAGAGAAACCCGATAGTCGCGGTCCTCCCATTCGAACTCGAAACCCTCGACCGCCGCGCGTGCGGCCTCCAGGGCGGTGGTCGCTTCGGGCAACGGACAGTCTTCGATGAGCAGCGCGAAATCGTCGCCGCCAATGCGCGCCAGGGTGTCGCGTTTACGAATGACCGTTAGCAGGATGCGCGCGATCTGCCGGAGCAGTTCATCGCCCGCGGCGTGCCCGCAGGTGTCGTTGATAATGCGGAACTGGTCGATGTCGATAATTGCCAGGGCGTGGCGAGAGTCTTCGCTCTGGGCGCTTTCTAGCACCCGCCGCAAGCGGTCTTCCAGCACTTTGCGGTTGGCAAGTCCGGTCAGTTCGTCGTGCGAGGAGTGATAGTTGAGCCGCTCCGACAGCTTGTAGGCTTCGTCGATGTCTTCGCAGGTCAGCAGGATGATGGCGTCTTGTCCGCTGCCCATGATCCGCGCCGTCTCCCGTACCCAGAGGAGTTCGCCGTTCTTGCGCCGCCGCCGGATTTCCCAGAAATGCAGGCGATCCGGCTCAGCCAGTGCCGTTGTGAAGAGTTCCTGTGCTTTGGCCTGATCCTGCTGTGCATACCCGTCCAGCACATGATGGTCCTGCACTTCGTCGGCGGCATAGCCGAAGGTTTCCAGCCCAAACCGGTTGGCCAGCAGCACCTGCAGGTTGGTGTTCAGGGTCAGGCAGGTGATCGGCAGATGGTCGTACAGGAACGTATCGGAGTGCCGCCGCAGCTTGCTCCAGTCGCGGCGGTGGGTGACCGGTGCTTCAGGCACGATCTCACCGATCGGGAGCGGTGGGGCGGTCATCCCCAGCGGGGGGGGCGTCATGCTGAGCGGATACTGTTCGTGTTCGCGCAGCTTGTCGGCGGCTGCTTTCAGGGCGAGTTGGGTGTGGATGCGCGCGAGCAGGATCGGTAAATCGCCAGGCTTGACGACGTAATCGTTCGCGCCCAGTTCAAGCGTGCGGTTGATGTCCTGCTTTTCTTCGCTCCCGGTCAGCATGATGACCGGCAGCTGGGTATCGCTGTACTGCTTGCGGACGGTCTGCAAGACCTCATCGCCGCGCATGCCGGGCATCTGCAGATCGAGCAGCATCAGGTCGAAGGGCTGGCGCTCCAGCGCGGCCAGCGCCTGTGGTCCGTCTTCTGCCGTGACGACCTGATAGCCCTTGGAGCTCAGGCGCATGGCGATTGCGCGTCGTATGGTCGCGTTGTCGTCGACCGCAAGCACGCATGCCGAATGACTCGACATGGAAACCCTCCTGCGCGCTGTCGTCCGACCTGCATGAGCCAGGCGCGGTCGCAGCACTTGCGCGTTTTGTCGAAGCGGTTGGGCGAAGCCAGCCCCGTTAAAACGAGCGCTGCTCCAGCACCGCGCGCCGACTTCGGTTTCGCCGCGGTGATGTTTCGCTAATCGGCCGTGTGCCAATAAAGTTTAGGTAGGACAGTTTCCCGAGTGTGGGGGCGAGCGGTGGTCTCGGGTCGAGCGGCGATCCACGCAGCGCGCAAATTCGCCGCTGAAAAAGACGTTTTTTCGTCGCCATAGCGCGCCGCGTCTAGTTCCAGAATAGCGGCGGCAAGCGCGGGCTCGACCCGCGCGGCCAGCGCCGACAGCGAGCGCGGCGGCGCATCGGGCCAGTTCGCCGCGGCCCAGTTGAGCAGGGCACTGGCGATCTCCTGCGGTTCGCCGCGCCCACAGGCGGACAAGACCTGACGGCTGTCGCTGGGGGCGGGCGTGGTGGTCGACGCAGGCGCTGCAGATGCCGACTCGCGTTCGGTGCGCAGCCACCACAGCAAAAGCGTTGCCAGCCAGCCAGCCCCACTGATGAGGGCTATCCATCGCCAGAGCGTATCAATGCCGGAGGCGGGCGCTGAGGGCGGTGCTATCGCGACCGGGGCAAGTTGCGGACTCGCGCTCACAGGGGCTGGCGGCGGTGCAGGGGGTGGGGTTGCCGCCGCCGAACTGTTGGCGATAGCCCGCAGGCGCGCGTATTCCAGACGGTCGGTCGCGGTGTTCCACCAGGGGATCTGCACCTCGGCGAGTTCGCCCGTGCCGGCCTGATTGGCGATCAGCGCGGTCTTTTGCGCCACCGTGCCATGAAAGCCCGTGCCTTCCTGCTGGTCGTTGGTGAGCGGGCGCTCGGGGTAGCTTTTCCAGCCCGGCGGAGGCGTGGTCTCAAGCGGCGGCAACTGGCCAGCGGTCAGGCCATCGGCCCATAGGGTGACGGTGCCGGTCAGCGGCTCTCCCACCGTCGCGCTCGGCGGACTGGGCTGCCACTCTGCCTGCAGGCGCAGCTTCCTCGCCGGTAGCCAATGACGCCCCGGGAAGTCAGCGGGCGCTGGCTTGACCGTCAGGCTGAGCGCACGGGAGGTGATCCGACGCGTAGTCATCGCCTGGGCGAAGTTGTCGAACAATGAGAAGCCGCGCTTGACCACCTGCGCGGTGACTTCTGCCGGCTTGATCTCCAGCGTGCCGCTGACCTGCGGATAAAGCACAAAGCGCTTTTCCACCACTTCATAGCGCCGGCCCTCGCGGGTCGTTTCGTAGCGTCGTTCTTCATCCAGCGGCTTGACCAGCACGTCGCCGGAAAATACCGGCTGGGACAGCGAGGCATTGCTGATTTCATAGCGCCGCCACAGACGGATGGTGTAGAGAACTTCCTGTTGCACGTAAGGCCGTTCGGGACTGGCCTCAACCTCGAGAAACAGCCCGTCGTCGTCGGCAGTCTTGCCGCCGCCGGTGGCCGACGCCCGCGCAATTTGTCGCGTCCTGCTCTCAAGCGTGCCGAACCGGATGGGCGGTACCAGCAGCGGCCCCGCCTGCTTGGGCAAAACCGTCACCGTCCAGGTGGTGCTGCGGGTATGGCGTCCGTTCGACAGCGTGATGGCGGTCTGCTGGTTACGACTCAAAATCTGGAAGTCGCGCTCCAGCGGCGCAAAATCAGGTTCATCGTCGACCGCACCTTCGGCGGTGAAAATAAGTTGGAAAGACTCGCCTGCCGGCGGGGGATCGGGTTCCACGCGCAGCGTGATCTCAGCCGCCTGCACCCAGCCCGACAGGCATACCATCAACAGCCACAGCGGCCACCATCGTCTGTTCACCATGCCGAATCGCTCCCCGCTTGTCCGCCGTACTCGCGCTGGTACTGATACTGAAATTTTCGCCGCCACAGGCCGCCCGGATCGTCAGGCACCTGGCGTAGCCATTGTTCGGCGGACAGCTTTTCTTCGGACTTGCCGGCAGCAGCCTCCTGCGCCGCGCGTTCGGCGGCGGCTTTACGCTGGCTGTCGTCCATCGCCGCATTGCCCTGGCCGCGACCCTCGCGTTCGGACTTGGCGGACTGGTCGGCGGCCTGCTGCTCGGCCTCTTTTTGGGCCTGTTGCTCCGGCGAGTCCTGCGGTTTGCCGGCCGAGGGTCCGTCCTGCTCGCCGCCGGTCTGCTGCTGCCCGTCCTTGGCCTGACCGTCGCCGTCGCCTTGCTGGTCCTGCTGTTCCTGGCCCTGTTGCGGTTCGCTGTCTGATTTTTCCTTTTCCTGCTCCTGCTGTTGTTCGCGAAGCAAGTCTTCCAGCACCGACTTGTTGTAGCGCGCGTCGTCGTGCTGCGGATTGGCCTGTAACGCGGCGTCGTATGCCGCAATCGCTTCCTTGAAGCGGCCAAGGCGGGCCAGCGCAGTGGCGTGGTTGTAGCGGGACTCCGCATCCTGTGGGGCCTGCAGATTCTCGGCTGCGGCCGCGTAGTCGCCCTTGCGGTAAAGCGCCGCGCCGCGCCAGGCCGGTTGCTCAAAACGCTGCGCGGCGGTGGCGTAGTCTTCGCGGTTAAAGGCACGCTGCGCGGCCTGATCGGGCGAGAACCACCAGTCGATGGCGGCGGCGGGGCGAGGCGTGAGCGCGCAGGCTAACGGCAACAACAGCGCCAGCGTGCCGCGACGAAAAGCCAGCGCCGCCAGCGGCAGCAAGGGCAGCAGGAGCCAGGGACCAAGGTCGGCCCATTGGGCGTCGGTGCGCCGTGCCGCGCTGGCCTCGGCGCCCGGCCGATGCTGGTTAAGCAGCGCGTTGATGGCTTCGATGTCGGCATTGTCGCCGCGCAGGCCGACGTACAGACCGTGTCCGGCGGTGGCAAGCTGACGCAGACCAGCCTCGTCCAGTTTGGCCAGCACAATCCGGCCCTCCGCATCTTTGATGAAGCCGCCATTCTCGGTCGGCACCGGGGCGCCGTCCGGGCTGCCCACGCCCAGCACTGAAACCCGCCAGGGCTGCGCGCCGGCCAGCGTGAGCAAGGCGTCGCGCTGCGCCTCCGGGTAACCGTCGGTCACCAGCACAATATCGCCGCCGCGGTGCCCGGCCTGTTTTAGCAAGGCACCGGCCGACCGCAGGGCGCCGACGACGTCAGCACCCTGACCCGGCATCAAGTCGGGCGTCATGATTTCCAGCTGCGAAACGATGGTGTTGACGTCATCCGTCAGCGGGGTCACTTCAAACGCGCGGCCGGCGAAGACCACCAGCGCGGTCTGGCCGCGGTCGCGCGTGGCCAGCAGGTCACGAATTTTGTAGCGCGCGCGGGTCAGGCGGTCGGGCGTGAGATCGGTGGCCGTCATGGAGCGCGACAGATCCAGCGCAATGACCAGCGCGGCGTCCTCACGGAACAGCGGCTGCGGCAGCCGCTGACAGGCCGGGCCCGCCAGCGCCAGCACCGTTAGCAGCCCGCCCAGCGCCAGCAGCGCGAGTCCAGCGCCCTGTCGTACGGCCGGCGTCTGGGCGGTGACGTACGGCAGCAGGGCCGGATCGCAGAAGCGTTGCAGCACCTCGCGACCGCGCTGGCTGCGGGCCAATCGCCACAGCAGCAGCGCGAGCGGAAGCAGCGCCAGCAGCCAGAAAGGGCGCAGAAAGTGGAAGTCCTGCCAGAGAGCGCTCATCAGGCGATGCGCCCTGAACGCCACAGCGCGAGGCTACCGGCCAGCGCCAGCGCGGCCCCGAGCGGCCAGACAAACAGCAAGTGCACCGGCCGGAAATGTTCTTGCTCACGGGCAACGGGTTCCAGCCGGTCGAGCTCGGCATAAATCTGCTGCAATTCGCCAACATCGCGGGCGCGGAAATAGCGCCCGCCGGTGGTCTGGGCCAAATCGCGCAGGGTGTCTTCGTCTAAATCTGTTGAGGGATTGACCTTGATCGTGCCGAACAGCTGGCGCACCAGCATTTCGTCGGCGCCGATGCCGACGGTATAAATCTTCAGGCCTTCGCGGGCCGCCAGCTGGGCGGCGCGCCGCGGCTCGACATGCCCCGAGGTGTTGGCGCCGTCGGTCATCAGCACGATGGTTTTATGCGGCGCGTTCTGCATGCGCAAGCGCTTGGCCGCCAGCCCGATCGCATCTCCGATGGCGGTACTGCGACCTGCCAGCCCGATCACGGTTTCGTCCAGCATGCTGGCGACGGTGGCACGGTCGAAGGTCAGCGGCACGTTGAGATAGGCCTGTTCGCCAAACAGCACCAGCCCCACCCGATCGCCTTCGCGCCGCCGGATGAACTCCCGCGCGACGGCCTTGAGCGCCGTCAGGCGGTCGACCGGGGTGTCGTTGAGGATGAAATCTTTCACTTCCATGCTCTGGGACAGGTCGAGGACCAGCATCAGGTCGCGGCCCGATGCGGTTACGCCCACCGGCTCGCCCAACCAGCGCGGGTTGGCGCTGGCGCCGACCAGCAAGATCCACGCGAGCAGCCCCAGCCAGCGCCGGAAATTGCGCGGACGACCCGCTACGGCGGGCGCGCTGCCGCGCGCAAAGTCGCGCAGATCGGGCACGCGCAACGCGGCGTCCTGCCGCGCGGCGCGGGGCGGTAGCAGGCGCCAGCACAGCCAGGGCAAGGGCAGCGCGAGCCACGCCCAGGGCCAGGCAAACTCAAACATGGCGCACCCGCATACGGCGCTGCGGCAGGCGTCGAATCCAGCGCTCGACGGCGGCGAAGAACGCGCCCGTGTCGAAACTGATCTGCGGGTCATAGGGGCCGGTCAGCAGCGCGGCATGCAGCGCGGGATCTTGCGTCAATCCGGGGGCTATGGCGTCCAGCCGGTCTAACCAGCGCTCGCCCTGCAGACTGCTCTGGGGCTGCGCGGCGTCCAGCGCGATTGAAATCTCACGCAGCAACAGCGACACCGCCATCGCGGTTTGATGCGGGCTGCCCGCGCTTTGTCGCAAGGTGGCAAGGCGCGCCAGCGCTTCGCGGCGCAGGCGCGTGCGGCGTCGCCATGTCCACCACGCGAGCGCGCACAGCGGGCCCGTGAGGCTGACGAAGGCTAGAAGCCACCAGCCGGGCGCCGGTGGCCACCAGCCGATCGGCGCAGGGAGATGGATATCCCGCAGGGGCAGGGTGGTCGGGTCGATCGGGGTCACAGGGCGGCCTGTTGGAGGCGCTGGAGCGGGTCGTCGGTGGTCGTGATCCCGATCAGCGGCATGCGATGGCGGCGGCAGAAATCCTGCAGATGGGCGTGCCGCGCGGCGTAGCGCTGCTGATAGCCGGTGCGCAGCGCCGCGTCACCCAGATCCAGATCCAGCGCGCCGCTGGCGGCCGTCACCCGCAAGGGGGACTGCAGACTCGGCAGCGCCTGTTCAAAGGGATCCACGAGGTCAACGACGCGCAGCTGGCTGTGCGCCGCGATGCGTCCGAAATCCGCTTCGCTCGCCGCATCAAGGTCGCGAAAATCGCTCAGCACAAACACCAGGGCGCCGGGCTTTACCAGACGCTGCAAGGGCGTGCTGAGCGCGGCAAGGGCGGGCTCGGCAGTCTGAGTGGCCCCGGCCGCACTGACGATTTGGCGGAGCAGGCGGGCGACCGCCACCTGGCCGCGCCCCGGCGGGAGTTCGTGCACGCCGTGGGCGTTCAGCACCACGCCGCCGACCCGGTCGCCGTCTTTTACCGCCTTGAAGGCCAGCAGCGCGGCGACGCGCGCGGCCTGCACCTGCTTGAACACACCGCGGGTGGCGAACGCCATCGGCGTGCGCAGATCGATGGCGATGAAAACCGGTCGCTCGCGCTCCTCACGGAACAGCTTGGTGTGCGGTTTGCCGCTGCGCGCGGTTAGCCGCCAGTCGAGCGCGCGGACATCATCACCCGGCTGATACGGCCGCGATTCGGCGTATTCCATGCCGCGACCTTTGAGCGGCGCGTGATAAAGCCCCATCTGCCGCGCCCGCGCCGGCCTCGCCCAGGCCGGCAGCGCCGCGGCCCGAGCGCCCTGCGCCAGCAAATCGGCCAGCAGCGGCTGCACCCGCGCCTGCTCGGCGGGCGGGGCGATGGCCGTCTCGGCGGGACGCAGGAAGCGCGGCCGCATCGACAACTCAGGGCACCGGCACGCGGGCCAGCAGGCTGTCGATGAAGCGGTCGGGCGTGATGCCTTCGGCCGCCGCCTCGTAGTTGAGGATCACCCGATGGCGCAGCACATCCGGCGCGATGGCGTGGATGTCGCCCGGGTTGACGTAGTCCCGACCGGCCAGCCAGGCGTGGGCGCGGGCGCAACGGTCGAGCGCGATGGTGGCGCGTGGACTGGCGCCGTACTGCACCCAGTTGGCGAGTTCACTGCCGTAGGCGGCCGGGTTGCGGGTAGCGAACACCAGCGCCAACACGTACTGCTCCAGCGCCTCGCTCATGTGCACGTTCAGCACATCGCGGCGGGCGGCAAATACCTGCGCCTGCGGCAGGATGGCCGCCGGGGCCGGCGTGGCATGGATCGCCGCCCGCGCTTCTTCGCGCGACAGCGCGAGAATTTGCTGCTCTTCGGCGTGCGTCGGGTAGGTCACGTTGACGTGCATGAGAAAACGATCGAGCTGGGCTTCGGGCAGCGGGTAGGTGCCTTCCTGCTCCAGCGGGTTCTGGGTCGCCATCACCAGAAAAAGTTCGGGCAGGGGGTAGGTTTCGCGCCCGATGGTGATCTGGCGTTCGGCCATGGCCTCGAGCAGCGCCGACTGCACCTTGGCCGGCGCACGGTTAATTTCATCAGCCAGTACCAGGTTGTGGAACAGCGGTCCCTGCTGAAACTTGAAGGAGCCGTCCTGCGGACGGTAAATCTCTGTGCCGGTGAGGTCGGCCGGCAGCAGGTCGGGGGTGAACTGCACGCGATGAAAATCGCCTTCTATGCCTTCGCCCAGCACTTTGATGGCGCGGGTCTTGGCCAGCCCCGGCGCGCCTTCGACCAGCAGGTGGCCGTCGGCCAGCAGCGCGATGAGCAGGCGGTCCACCAGCCGCTGCTGGCCGATGATCCGTTGGTGTATGAAAGCTCTGAGCGCGGCGAGCGCTGCGGTGGTGGTCATGATGACTGGCCTGCGTTGCTGCTGATGGATACTCGGGCAATACGCTGCCCGTTGGCGTCCCGGTCGATGGGAAGTGCTCCCGCATTCTACGGGCTAATGGCCCGTCTGCGACCGCTGGCGGCGCGCATCAATGACATTGTCAAAAACGCCGCCGATAATCAGCCGTCCAGTTTTACGTCGCACAAGAGAGGGCAGGCCATGCACCGGACGAGTCGCGGGTTCACGCTGATTGAAGTGATGGTGGTGGTGGTGATTCTGGGCATCCTCGCCGCCGTGGTCGTGCCGCGGGTGATGAGCCGCCCGGACGAGGCGCGGGTGGTCAAGGCGAAACAGGATTTGCGCGCCATCGGCGCGGCGCTAGACCTCTACAAGCTCGACAATTTCCAATATCCAACGACCGCGCAGGGCCTCGAGGCACTGGTCAAACGACCCGCAGGACTCGCCTCCGGCGCCAAGTGGCGCAGCGAGGGTTATCTCGCCGGTCTGCCCAAAGACCCCTGGGGCCGCGAATATCACTATCTGCAACCCGGGCAGCACGGCGCCTACGATCTCTACTCGCTGGGTGCCGACGGCGCCACCGGCGGCGAGGCCTTCGATGCCGACCTCGGCGCCTGGGAACTCGACCGTTAGGCCGACGCGCATGCGGCAAGGTCCTCGGGGGTTCACCTTGCTGGAGTTGCTGGTGGTGGTGGCCATCGTGGGCGTGATGGCCGCGCTGGTAACGATGGGGCTAGGCCCGCGCGGCGACCGCCGCACCGCCAGCGAGGCTGAACTGCTGGCAGCGGCCTGTAATGCCAGCGACGAGGCGGCCGTGCTGTCCGGCCGCCCCCGCGGCCTGGTGCTGGCGCAGGACGGCTATCAGCAGGTTCAGTTTGATGGCCGGCAATGGCTGCCGGGGCAGGGCGGGCCGGCGGGTGGGTATCGGCTGCCGACGCCGCTGACGCTGCAAGGCGCGGGCCTGTGGCGCAGGCTGGGCG
>Ga0255096_1000365_pt1 | contig 22510 bp, 15 predicted proteins | sample Colum_Atlam_RepA_2_FD_188563 | JGI IMG/M metagenome (GOLD analysis project Ga0255096, IMG submission 188563) | Freshwater microbial communities from Columbia River, Oregon, United States - Colum_Atlam_RepA_8d | ecosystem: Environmental > Aquatic > Freshwater > River | place: USA: Oregon... | reverse complement strand
CCCTTAATGTCTCCAAGCAAGGTGTCCTTATCCAGACTCAACACTGAGGATAAGGACGGAACATCTATTTTCCCAACTCTGTAAAGGTACTTGCCTGCAATTCCAAAGTTAACTTTACCCCGCCCTTTACGAAACTGAGCCACTGTCAGACCATAACCTACCTGAACTCCATACGTCCCCACAGCACCCAACTCACCCGTGGGGCTTACTCGATTTAAAAGGCGGGAGGCAGCCTCCCCATCAGCAATGAGCCCAATACCAAATCCCAACACTGCTAGGGTTGTATTGAGTTGAACCTTGGCAAACTCATTTTTACCAATAATCTGGTTCAAGGTTTCAATCCCAAAGTCTTTATTCACGCTCACCGCATCACTTGAATTAAAAACGAGCTGATGAGATCCCTCTAGACTCAAATTTAAAAGAGACAGTTTGGGAGATCTGACCTGAGCTAACCCCGCAGGATTTAAAAATAAGGACTGTTCATCATCTACAGATGAAATCACTGCATTCCCTAATGCTAATGATCTCACACTCAAATATAAGGGGTGATCATAATCAGCTGCAAGCACCTGTAATGCAAGGACTATCCCTAAAATGAAAATGATTCTGATGAAATTTTTCATGGTCCTTGCCAATCAAAATTGACCAAATTGCTAATTCCTGCAGCAGCGCATGAATAAACATCTGTATTCGTGCCAATACACTTAGATTGATCTCTCAGTAGGAAGGGACAACCGGTGCATGAAAGGCCGCAACTGAGACACCCAGCAGTACACGCTGCATCTAGACCTGTTTGGAGATAACTCTGAATCTTGGTATAAGCGGCTCCAACGCTAGCAGAAGAGGATACGAGGAGATGAGTTAGGCTATCGAGAAACAATAATGATGAGGAAGCAAAAGCACATCCATTACCTTGAGTCTGAGTAGGATTCGTCCAGGGTAAACTTTGAGTTTGATGAAAAGCAGAATCAGGAACTCCGTATCGACTCAGAAGTGCGCCCATACTTGCCATCGCCATGAATGGCAAAAATGTATTAGCCGAATTCTTTCTCTGCGCCAGCACGAGTGACCCTGGATTTGGAGTGTTAAGATTCACCCATCCTTCACCAACCTGAGGGACTCCAGAGTTTACCAGTGAAAGTATCGCCCCAATTGAGGATTGAGCAGACTCAAAAGCGATATCTCCTGGAGATAGAGTTGATGGAAATACCCGCACTAAAAACTCCCAAAGCGCTCCCGAGGCAAAATTACCAGAAAAGCGTGTGAGACTTGAGATAAAAGTGAACAGCTCAAACTTAGTATAACAGGCATAAGCATGGGCCGTAGCTAATCTTACATCTTCCCGTGTAGAGCTCGACTGAAAAATTGGAGTAATTGAAGCGACCGCCATACCACAGTCTTGGCGTGATAAAGAAACGTTGACTTGATCTAAACTTTCTTGAATCTTCAATTCATTAAAACTAGACCCATTAGAACTAGGAGCAGAACACGCAGAGACAAAAACACTCAATAGAACAATGAGCACATAATTCAAAAAATACGTCTTAGACCTTGTTTCACCATTCCGTGGCGACACAAACCCTCACTCCCTGAGATCAGTCAAATCCAGGATGAAGCCTACTTCTGAAGGTAGTTCACAATTCTCTTACAACCTTCAAGTATCGACTTTTCATCCGTAGCAAAGCTAATGCGAATAAAATGAGCCTCACCAAATGGAGTCCCTGGAATTACAGCGACCTGAGCCTCTTCCAAGAGCCGTTGAGCAAATCCCATAGAATCCTCACCTGCCCTTAAATGCCCCTTTATCCCTATAAATACATAGAATGCACCATCAGGTTCTACAACTTCTATCCTGGGGGCATTTTTCAAATTTTCCAACAAGATTTTTTTTCTGCCCTGATATTTCTCTACCTGCTCTTTGAAATACTCTGAAGGTAACCCTAGTCCCGCAATACTTGCCCATTGTGCTGGAGCATTAATCCCCGAAGTCGACTGCCCCTGTAAAGTGATCAACGCTTGAGTGACTTTTTCATGAGCGACAGACCAGCCTATCCTCCAGCCCGTCATCGCTACACTCTTTGACATTCCATTCACTGTAATGGTTCGATCCACAAGCTGAGGGGCTGCTTCAAGAAATGAACAAAACGGTTCTTTTCCCAAAATAATTTGATCATAAATTTCATCAGAAAGAATCCAAACTCCCTGAGCAAGCTCCTCTTCATGGAGAACCTTTCCCAGCTCACTGAATTCAGCCTTAGAATACATGACCCCAGAAGGATTACTTGGAGAATTAAAAATAATAAGCTTAGTCCGAGAACTCAATGCTTGCTTGAGCTGATCAGGAGTGACCTTAAAACCTAGCTCAATCGAGGTGGGGATGACCTTAGGAACTCCCCCTGCTAATTTTACCATCTCTGGGTAGCTCAGCCAATAAGGAGAAGGAATGAGAACTTCATCTCCTGGGTTAATCAAGGCCATTAAGGTGTTAAAAATCGCTTGTTTTCCGCCATTACTCACAACAACATGCGAAGCTTTCCATGGCTGATGCTTGGATAAGGAAGCCTGCTGAGCATTGGTCTTAGCAGCAATTGCTTCACGCAAAGGAAGAATCCCAGGGACGGGTGTATACTTATTCTGATTCGTTTGAATGGCTCGAATTGCAGCTTCTTTTGCTGCATCTGGAACGGGAGAGTCAGGCTCACCTGCCGTGAGATTCACAATATCAACACCTTGAGCCTTAAGCTGCTGAACAGTGGCATTTAATTTAAGAGTTGCACTCTCTGAAACACCTACTAGCCTCTGAGCTAGAGTTAGACCTACATTCTGAATGGAAGGATTGGACATGACTACCACCGTACTTTCTATTTTTTATGAAGAGGGATTTTCTCAGAGAGTCTTTGAACCACTTCTTTTGGAACGTAAGGAGAAATATCTCCTCCGTAATGATAAAGTTCCTTAATCATAGAGGAGCTCACAAAATAGAGATTCTGTGCTGTCATCATGAATAATGTCTCAACATCTGGATTGAGTTGTTTATTCATACTTGCCATCATGAACTCATACTCAAAATCACTTGCTGCCCGGAGTCCTCGGATTACTGCTGAAATCTGATGTGTACGCGCATAATCCATGATCAATCCTGGCCAATAATCCACGCGAACACCTTTGCGATTTGCAGTGACTTCACGAATCAAATCCACTCTCTCCTCAACTGAAAAAAGTGGGCTTTTATGACCTGTTCCTGCAACCACGATAATCACCTCGGAGAACAAACTTAAACTACGATCTAGAATATCAAGATGACCGTTAGTGATAGGATCAAATGATCCAGGATAGACAGCTCTTCTCTCTTCGCGATGATTTTTAACCATGATCAGGACTTTCTTTTATAGGTCGTCAACAGGCTATCACCATAGTTTTTCTCTCTCACTTTTTCAAGACATGAAACTTGATCAGGAAGATCATCAACCTGAGATTTTTGTTTTCCCCACTCCAAACAAAAATACCCTTCAGGCGAGAGAATTTGATCCCAAGGACATTTTTCTAAAAGTTTAATCTCCCAGCCCTCAGCATACGGTGGATCCGCTAATACAAGATCAAAGGACTGCTCACGCTGAAGGCATTGAAAAGCTGTTTCAACGGACATGGGAAGGATACGAATTGAACTCTCTACTTTTAACTCTGATGCATTTTTTTCGATGCAATGAATAGCTTGCTTTGCACTTTCTACAAAAACAACTTGGCTTGCTCCTCGTGAGAGAGCCTCATAACCAAGAGCTCCTGATCCAGCAAATAGATCAAGCACTCTAGCCTCTGGAATTGAAAACTGTAGAGAATTAAAAAGCGCCTGTCGTAATCGTGCTTGAGTGGGACGAGTACGAGTACCTGAAGGAGTTTGGATCAATCTTCCTCGAAAAATACCCGATGTTATTCTTAACATGCAACTCTCATCCCTTTATTAAAGCTTATTTTAAGTTCTTGGGATTTTAAATTCAGCACCGTTACTCAGTCGAACTTGGATATGATCTTTCCCAAAAAGAACTCGCAAGACTTCCCCGTGAGTTCCGTAGCTTAATTCAAAAACCATATCTCCTTGAACTGTCATGGAGATTACACTACTTGGAGCAGACTCGCTAGCAGCTTTTCGTAATTGATTTTCCTGAACTTGAGTTAAAGTTCGCGCATACCAAGACTCTTGAGCCTCCTCAAAATTCAACTTGAGATCTTTAATCTTCTCACTCATTTCGGGAATAACCTCTGCTTGCCTACCTGCCTCAGATGAATCAGGTGATGAGACTTGTGCTAATAAGTTGAGGTCCTTTTTATTCCCTTTATTTTTCACTAATTCTTGAGCGATCTCCTTAACACTTTCACTGAGAATTTCGCTTTTTCTTCCTCGAGGATCATCGAGTTCCTGAGGCTGAGGAGGCTCATCTGTTTGTTTTTTTTCTAATGCTAGGGCAGAAACTTTAAGGGCTTGAGAGGTCATCGCTCCCATTTGAGCTTGGATTTCACTAATTTCACTGAGAACTTGATTAAATTGTTTGTAGCTCACTTTTTCCTCCGCTCCATGAGTCTGGTGGATTAACCGACTTTCTTAATTCAAAATAAAAAGCTTAAGTTTTATCCTTCTTTTGCTCTTTTTTCTTCGGAGTAAAATAAGCAAAGCTTAAGAAAATGAATTTGACGCTTGATGTTAGGTTTTTTTTCTCGCCAAAAAGAGATCATCACTGATATCAATGTCGTACTCATTCGTGGGAACTCCACGATTATCCATCACAAATGAAAAGACTACTTCTGTGTCAGATAAAATTACGGACTTCCTCATAGATCCTACTCGGATCCACAACATGATTAGCCCCGAGACCCGGTCCTTAATGTCTCAAATGCTGGAGTTTGCCGAGGAGAGCATCTCTCAAGCTGCACCTAAGCCACCCACTCCCATTCGAGAAAAACTCACACCACAATTTAACCCAAGCACCCCATCCACAGGTCCGGCACCATCCGTATTTTCAACTCCAATCTCATCAACTATTTCCTCCCTCATTGCTGTGATGGGTCGCCTGATGGAAGAGCTTGAGGGAAATCTCATTAAGCTTTTGTCTTTAAACCCAAGCCGAAGAGAAACGATCGTTCAATATTTAGAAAGACTTTCGGGAATTCACACCCAGAATCACTCATCCCCAAGCCTTCGGACGAATAGTCGCTTGCAAGACTCTACATTTCAGCTGAAAAAGTGGATTGAAGGTCCTCGATCTTCTACCCAAACGGCTGCACTCAAGACTTATCTTGAGGAAGTCGCTTTGATTGCATTGGGGCAAGCTCTAATCCTTAAAGCATGGTCAGACCGAGGACTTCGCACTTGGTCAGTCACCGATCTCGGCAAGCTCAACTGGGTCTTAAGCTCAGCTTTAAAACCCTACGTTCCCTTGGATCGTGAAGGCTGGCAGATCACTCGCCCTAACCTTTACTCTTGGTATAACCCGAGCGCCCTTTTACAGAATGAAATTTGGAATGCCCTAGAATCTTGGCGCATCACAAATGAAGGTCCTCATTTTCTAATGAGATTACTCATTCCAATTAGGAAATCTCAGCCTGAAGTGTATGAACCTGCAGGCTATGACTTTCGGTTTTTCAAAACTCTTTGGGATTCTATGGGGAATTTTGGATTCTCTAGCAATCCTGAGGGTGATGTCCTCAAGAGGAATAAGATCATCTTTTCACCGACTCTCAGAGATGGAACGATGGTGCGTTCGGCACCCGCTTCCCTGACTTGGATTGGTCTGGAGAATTCTCCATTTCAGCTCATGCTAGCTGAGTTACTTCAAATTTGGTGGGGCCCCCTCCCTCCTCCTCTATGGTCAATTGGCAGTGGCTTGGAAGTTCACACAAGAGACCAACTTGCTTTAGCCTTAGGCTCTCCTAAGGTCTCTGCTATCTCCAAGATTGCTGAAATGGAAGCCTGCGATGTGGCTTTAGTGCTTGAGGAACAAGTCATCAGGACACAAGGAAGAAACGCTCACTCTGCTCGCTTCAGAGAGCTTATAGAAGGGCTCCCTTATTTCAAGAAACTTAAGACTTCTGGAACGAGTTTAGGCAACTTACAGGCATGTGTCGCACTAACGAAGCTTCGCCCAGGAGGACTCCTGTGGTGGGCAAGACAGGAACCTTTGAGCTCTAAAGATGGGTGTGAAACTTTGAACTTTCTACTAGAAAGAGCAAAGCTTTGTTTTGAGTGGGACTTCTCTCAAATTGAACACACTTTACCCGTAGGCACTCCACTTTTTCCCGGACACCTCTACCTTTTTAAGAAAGAGATCAATCTTGAGAATCGACTCTCTCATCGCCCCATTCGCCATACGATTCGAGGGTATTTAAGGAGTCACATTGAACTTCCGTTGATCCTAGAGGATTCCTTCACTGCAGCTCATGCATCTAATCCTCTACCCAGAGGACAATGGAGCATTCACTCTCACTCAAGTCCTACATGCCAAAGAGAGTGGCTTGAAAAATGGCCAGATCCTACCTCTCAGACAACCCTTATTGAGATGGATCAACTCCGGGGAGCTTCAGTTCCTCTGGCTCACTTCACCACCATTAGACCAACTCCTGATGGAGATCAAAAAGGGGAATGGTCTGTTCATCTTTCCCTTAAAGGTTTTTGGCTAACGGCAGAACAAGACTCGACAGGACGACGACTCGTTTCACGTCCTCTTCCTCGACCTGGTCATGAAGCGCAAGGATCTGGCTACCTAGTTTTAGTCTCAGATGATGCATGGATCACACCGTTAAGTGCTTACCTCACCTCTAATCTCGTTAGAAACTGGCTTGATCACAATGCTGAGAGACGAGGAGAGAAGTGGGTCCTCAATGAACAGCTCATCAAATGGATTCCGATGACCAAGTCATTTTTGCGCGCTTTAGGAATTCCACTCACGGCTGAAAGCGGCTTAAGATCTGAACACTTACAATCACTGGGTGGTTATTGGGAAAGCCTTGCCTCGGAAGTGGCTCACGCACCGAAGAAGGTTCAAGCAGCCTTAGTGAGCCTATCTACTGATGAGTCAGGTCTATTTATTCATGCCTCTATTTTTGTACGAACGGCACGAGCTTTAGAGTACATTCAATCTGGACAGTCTAGACTTTTTTCCATGATCCACACCGATGGGAGTGTAAACTGGAAAGAGCTATTGGGAATATTACCTAAGAACGAATGTGTAACCGTATCTATTCACCCAAGAGTTCGACTATCAGGCTCACTTCCTCCTCATCTCCCGATATCTCGCATGGAAAAAGTAAAAGTTCCATCTCCTGGAGTTTTGCTCTCCACCGAAAGTGGATTCTCCCTACATATTGGAGCAGACAGTTCACTTCTCCTCTCCATGATTCAAGATCAACTTCAGGGAGTGGAGCACCCGACCTGGAATGAACTGCTACAATACCTCAAGCTTCCCAGAAGAGTGGAACTGGCAGAATCCACAGCTCTTGAAGTTCTTCGCTCTCACACAGAGCAACACGATCGCTTAGATGAACTCAAGAATCTTCTCAGCAGCTGTAAACTCTATTGACAGTAAAACCCATAAAAAAAAACAAAAAACCCTTTAATTACAGTGCCTTATTTTTGGCACTCCGCATGCAACTCCCTTTAAAACATAGAACTCCTTTGAGGGTTCTTAAATCGGTAGATTCACCTGAGTCCAAGACTAACCGTCAAGGGTTTCAGGTTCTCCAAAAGTGACATGCGCGGCGACTCTTTGGCCATCAAAGGGTTGCATGAGAACTCTGGAGAGCACACCTTTCCCTCCTTAAATCAATCCCTCCGGGGCCTTGTCAGTGAATCCAAGGCCCTGAACCCCCCACTCACCTCAGCCTTTGATACTTAAAGTTTTGCATAAGCAAAAGTGTTAGACTCCTGATCCTGTGATAGAATCCCTACATGAGCTCCTGGCATTTAAGAACTCCTCATTTTGAGCATATTCAACGCTTCCACGACCTGATTGACCTGCATCAGATCACTCGCCGCTGGGCCAATCCTTTTCAAGTTCTGATCTCCCATCCTGAGTTCAAATCAAACCCCTCACTAAATCCTGATGCTTGGATGCTTGATCTTCTGGAGCAACCTCAGCTTGAAGCCTTCCTAGTCGAATCCTATCCCGATGAGCTTCTTGATCGCCTCGAAAGGCTCATCTTAAAAACACAGACCTTACTCCTCAATTCTCTTCTCAGCGCAAATAAAACCAACAAAGACTCCACCCTTTCTACTCTTGAGCAAGAGAGCTGGAGAGCAGGGAAGGAATGTGCCGAGCAACGCTGGAAAACCTTAATCTCTATTCGTAAAAAAATATCTTTGACTGAAACTGCTTTAGCCTTTTATCATAGTCCATTTTCAAACTATCCCCACTCAGAGCCTTTTCTTGTACAAAGAAGTACTTCTGATCAAGTTTGGTTAACGCGTCAAAATTGCCCTCATTCGCGTGAGATACCTGAAGTAAAAACACTTGCTGATACGCTCTGTTCTTTGCAGATGCACTGGATGCGAGGATTTAGCTTTTCTCTCAACTCATCAGTACAAATCGAAGTCCAGGACCCGCTCAAGTCTTGTACCCAAAGGTGGCACCTCTATGAAACCCATGAGTCAAAGGAATAGGATTCAGAAGAAAGTTCTCCAGGTTCAAAAAAAAATTTTTTACTCCCTACAAACAGAAATTGACTTTCTTTTAGGAAAACAGCCCGAGTCTATTTCAAAATATGCAAAAGAAAATAATAAGGACTTTATTTTAAGTAAAGCCAAATCCCCAACTCTCATCACAAAAGATGCACTACTCAGAAGAATCAATGAGGCTGATGTCACTTTTATTGGAGATTACCACACATTTGATCAAGCTCAAAGAACTGCTCTGAGAATGATTCGAGAAGTCATTACTCCCGCTTCACATTGGGTCATTGGATTAGAAATGATTCCCAGCCAATACCAACAAGAACTTGATGACTTTCAAGCAGGTAAACTCACCGTAAAAGAGTTTCACGAATCCATTCAGTACTCACAAGAATGGGGCTTTTCTTGGAAGAACTATGAGCCTATCTTTCAGTGGGCAAAAGAAAATAGAATTCGCCTCATTGCATTAAATCAACCCAAGATTCTCTCCGCTCATTCTCAGCAATCTTCTGATCTTAAAGAAAGAGATCGTTGGGCCGCTGGAATCATCACCGATTTATTTCGACTTGAAAACGGTTTAAAGATGATGGTTCTGTACGGAGAATTACACATTGGGACCTCTCACCTCCCCAAACAACTGAAGCTCATTTCTGAGCAGTTCCTAGAGAGACCACTGCAATCCGTGACGATTCATCAGAATCATGATCAACTTTACTGGAAAATTGCTCAAAGTGTTCCTCATCAAAAGCCTGCCATCCTAGAACTCAATGAACATGTCTTCTGCGTATTCTCGAGCACGCCGTGGGCTAAGCTTCAATCCCTCATGAGTTGGGCAGAAGGGGGAACACCTCCCCATCTATCTTTATCTGTCCTAACATCTTCTTCTCAACTGAGCTTCGATGAAGAGTTTCACTCTGAGGAAGATGATCTCTATCTGTTCTGTCAGTTCATCAAATCCCTTTCTGAATTTTTTGAAATACCTGTACCTTCACTTGAGGCAGTATCAATCCATCGAGCTGACCAGACCCACTTTCTTCTTCAACTCACTCAAAATAAAACTTTTCACCGAGATGAAATCCGTGTGATTCGATCCCTCGTCAAACACCACCAAAAAGTCTACATTCCAAAACTGGGGGTAGCCTATCTAGGCACAGGTTCCATCAATTCAATGATTGAGTTAGCAGCAGTTCACATTTTAAGAGAGCATCAAAGACTGGATTATTTTTTCAAACCAGAGGACCATGACTTTTTCAGACTTTTGCTTGAATCTACGTTTGGGTTTCTAGGTAGCTTAATCCTGAATCCAAATCGAAAATGTGATTTACCTATTGATCATATTCGGCGCTTAGAGTCATATCGGACTGGAGAAAAAGTGCCTTTTCTGGACGAACCTCGAGCAAGAGAGTTAACGTTAGAGCTTCTTCCCCAAGTACTACACTCTCAGAAAATTTCAAATTTCTCTTTAAATCATATCACGCAAAAGCGTCACGATTCACTCACCTCTCTTTACCTCTCAACAAGATACTTAGGACAAATCTTAGCTAAAAAGCTCCACATTGCGATCCTAGATAACCAACTTAAAATTTCAAAACTCAAAGCTTTGTTCTTACCCAAACTCAAATCCTATGATCTTCACCTTTATAAAGATCATTACCTCTCACTCATGAATGAGATTCAGGACATTCGAATTGAAATCAGCAAGAATGAATCACTCTAATCAGCTCAGAGCTTAAATGCCCATTCCGTAAACCCAGAATATCACAATTTGGATAATATTACGCAAGAACATGCCAATAGAAGCATAGCCTGATAAAAATCTGGATTATGTACTCTGCGGGTATAAATGCCTCTGAACTGATTGAGCCACGAGTGAGTGCGTTCAACTACCCACCTTTTTGGAGTAAAGGTTTTAAGTCGGGCCCAACCTTCTCCCTTTTCGCGAATGTGATGATGATAGCCCCAGGACTCTGAGATCTCGCGATTTTCATCTGAATCAAAGCCTTTGTCTGCCAAAATGTGCTGTTCAACTTTTCTTGGATCAGGGCGTTTAGTGCGAATTTCTTGAAGTGTGGTTTCTAAGTTCTTCATGTCAGTCTCATTGGCCGGGATAATAGTAGCTGCAAGTAGAATCCCCTTCTGATCAGTCAATATCATATGCTTAACACCAGGTCTGACTCTGTCAGTTGGATTCTCGCCCGCTCCAGCGCTACATCCGGGAGCACGTTTAATAGAGCCATCGATCGGCTAAAACTTCCACTTGATTCCGATGACTCTATCGTAAAGCTCAAGACTTTCCGTCATCAACTGGTCAAATGACCCAAAGTGAACCCATTTTGCGAAGTACTTTTCTAGGGTAGAGCGTGCTCCATAGCACTTTGGCACAAGATCCCATTGGCAACCACTGCGAACGAAGTGCAAAATTCCACAGAAAGTTCTTCTCAAATCAGCATGGGGCCTGCCCCCGAGACTGCCATGTCCCTTATAAATTTCATTTGGTAGCACTTTTTGAATCATTTCCCAGTCACGATCTGATATCTCACATGTTGAGGGATTCATTCAATTCTCCTGTCTTAAGCAACTAGAGAATTAATCGAATTCCTCAACTATCTCAAATTATTCGTATTCTGGGTTTGCGGAACAGGCTTTAAGTGCACCCATGTAGCGCATCTTAAGCTCTGATTCAGAATCCATCTTCGTACTTGTACAAATTAAAAAGAGGACACTGAGGCTCCTGAGGAAGAACTGATCCCAGCCTTTTCTGGCTGTTCAGATTCTACCTCAGGAGCACTTGTTTTTCCGACAAGTACTGGAGTTTCATTTAAGAGAGTCTCATCCGCAGATTTTATGCTGAGCTGACCCACCAGCTTATAGCCTGAACCCACGAAGAACGGGTGAGCAAGCAACTTACTCTGTGCTTGCAATGCTGAGGGAAAGGTGAACTGGATTTCGTAGTTTCCATTCTCTCCCTCAATGACCAGAGGGAGTCTCTCTGAATCAAAAACCAGAGTTTCAGTCAACGTGAAGTTTGCATCATTCTTCACATCACCTTTATGATCAGAGTACTCAACACGAACGACGTACTTTTTATCTGATTTTGGAGAGAACCTCACGAGTTCTTCATCGGTCGGTCCAGTACTTTCAGCAACCTCTGTACAACTGGAGTGTTCAGGAGAGTCTGCATCAGCAGCGCACTCTAAAACAAAGAGATCAATGTCATTACCTGGCGACTTACCTGTAGCCACTCTCACCTTCTTGATCTCTTTGGAGTAAGTTCTAAACACACCACTGCTACCGGGTATAAAAGTCGGTGCATCCACCTTAAACTTACTCTGACTCTCAGATTGAAGACCGTTAATCTCCAGTCGACTCATCGCGGAGTTAGGGATTAAATTCAATGAACTTTCCTTCACCTGTAGCTTCAATGAACCATTAAGGGCATCTAAACCACCTTTAATTTCCTTGGTATTAGTCTCAGCAACTACGTAATCGACTCTGAGCTTAAACTTCGACTTTGGAAACTTGTAGCTACCAAATACTGGTAGGTCCCAGATCCCAGGTGTTGGATTAAAACTAGAGAAGCTAAGCTTATTTTTACCTGATACTGTAGTTCCCTTCCAACGTCCCTGTGCATCACAGTTATAAATTCTTGCCTCTTGACGACTCTGAAAGGGTTTGGATGTATTGCTACCGGTAAGAGCCATGAGCTCCACTCCAGAGCAGCTTGAGCCAGGCAGTAGCACTCCATTATCATCCCCTTTTAATTGAGGGACTTCCAACGTGACTTTAACTAAGGTGGTTCCCTCAGGAATTTTGACGTAATTCCTGCGAACTCCAAAGCTCCCTACCTCATCCTCTACCTCGTAGGCGGTAGAGTTTGAGAGTACCTTGTGAGGCACTGTGATGTACACGGGCACCGTGAATGAAGGTAAAGAGGCTACCTCTCCATCTACAGTGCGATAACCCATGATCAAAGCTCCGTGGTCTCCTGGCGTAAGAATTTCTCTGATCATTCTACGGTTAAAACAAACATTCAGTGCACTTGCACCATAGGCATTGACCGTTCCAGACTTACCATCTTCTGCAACCTCAATGGTCCCTCCATCTCCAAAGATACTGAGATTTGCAACCTCGGCATCTTCGCAGTTGAGTTGATCAGTCACACCCGCTTTTAACCAGACTTGATCAGATCCATAAATCACTGTTTTGAGAATAAACTCGTCTCGAGACGTTCTCAGTTGAACCATCAAGTCACCTGCCCACTGCCCAGAACTGAGGTACTCAGGTAACCTTCTACCGATATTGACCTGCTTAAATGAGTCAAGATCTGAATAATTGAGGTAAATACCGTTACCAAAAACTGGGCTCCCTTGTGGTCGAGCAGTAGAGCCATCGTAGGAGTTTCCATTAGGAGCTTTCATCGATACATAAATTGGGTACTCAAGCTCAACTGGAATGCCGTGGTAACTCACAGCAGTAGGAAGTACCTGGTCTCTCAGCTCAAAGAGTTTTTTCCAGGCTGCAACCAGATCAATCATACCAGTGCCTTCATCAATCCAAGTGTACTGACCTGTGAGCCGCTCACCACTGAGTGGATCAAAGCGGTTCATATCAAAGGGTCGAGCCGTCTGAATGAGAACTTCACGTAAGACAGAGGCTTGTGTGGTTAAAGGTCTAAGAGGGTTTTTCTGATTGTACTTTCGAATGCCATCTAAAAGTAGAGCATAGGCTCCGGCAGCAGTTGGAGCAGCCATCGAAGTACCCCAATACACATCGACTCCACCGCGACCACCGGGAGCAACATTGAGAGGTACTGAACTCATCTCAGTGCCAGGCGCAGAGACATTGGGCTTAAACCCTCCTGCTGCAGTAGGTCCTCGACTACTAAAAAAGAGCATAAAATCTGAGTCAAAACTACTCGATCCTCCAGAAGCTCCTCCTGTGCCTGTCCATTGGTACTGCCGCTGAATCATCTCAGCAGTTGCCGTAGCTCCAATACTCAGAGCAGAACGTGCCGTTGATGGACTACCCACAGTTTGTCTTCCAGGCCCTGAATTGCCTGCTGAGACTATAAACAAAACGTTTGCGAGTGAGGAGACTCGATCAATCAGCAACTCCTGCACCCCAAACCCGTCATTAAACGCGCTGAGACCTCCCAGTGACATATTGATCACATCCACTCCCCCGTTGAGTGCAAGATCAACTAAAGCCTCTGTAGCAGAACAACCCATACGATTTGCGCACACACGATTAACAAGGAGAGTCGCCTCAGGAGCAACACCTCTGGCGAGAGTCTGAGCATCGTCATTACTTAGGGTTTTTTTGCCTGCAATAATCCCTGAAACGTGTGTACCGTGGCCGCCTGGATCAAATCCAACGATAGAGATACTTCGAACTGCAACCTTATCCTTACCATTTTTCTGGAGAAGGTTTTCCTCTCTAAAGTCAAATCCGATCTTTTCTGCATAGGCGCTCCAAGTCGTCTTTGTCTTATTCCAATCACCTACAGGTTTTGAGTCTCTAAAATCTCCTGTCCCAAAAGGATCGACATAGACCACGTCATCCTCAGGTTTTGCACCCGGGATTAAGATTACGTAGAGTCCGGAGTCTGTTTTCCCGTCACCATTGATGTCAACAGCCTCTCCCTTACTTTGAAACACTTCCTCTTTCAGGATGCCCAACTTTGCACCACTCCCTGGAGTGGTTAGAATTTTCTTTAACTCAGAAGAGACCTTAATCTTCAAATGATCAACAGCAGTCAACTGATCCCCAGCTGGACGCAGGGGAAGCGGAGGGGTAGAGATGATCTCAGCATTGATCTCAAGATCCTCAGCACTTCCAGTCGATGGAATGGACACTTCAAACTTAGCTGATTTATTGAAGTATACTCTTCCTTCCTTAGTAAAATCCTTCATGTAAGCAATGCGTACTTGTGTAGGATCAGAACCTTTGAAGGTTGGATGATTTAAGGTCACACCTGTATCCGTGACACCCACTCGAACGCGCGATCCATTCACCTCAACATCTCCACCAATATCTTTTTGTGCTTGAGCAACAAACTCTGGAGCTTTGATTCGATCTAACCCACTTAAAGCTCGTGTAGAGTCACGTGGACCCGGGCGCATCGCCATAACTTCTACTTCCTGACTGAGAGCTCGAATGGACTCGAGTTCATTAGGTTTAAAAGCTACCGGAGAAACTGCAATGGAATGAGAAAAATTCAGACTCTTCACAGAAGCGAGGAGATCTGGTTCATAGGGAATCTCAAAAGAGAAATAACCTACTTCAGGAATCTGATTGACCTCAATAGCCTGAACTTCCTTGAGCTTGGCAAACACCTTACCCAATTCTCTTGCGATTAATACGCGCTTTTCCTCCTTTGAGCGATGAGCGAAGCCAGCCCCAGTACTCTGAAGAACTTTCTGAAATCCCTCTCGTGTGAATGTTCCCTCTGCCAGGTAGTAGAGGACTCCCTCACGATTCTGAACGAAGATTTCAGCACCATTACTGAGAGTGACCTGCTTGCCTGTACTCGGAGGAATAGAACCAGCATCAATGACAGGGCCCTGAACCTCAGGGGTGAAAACTTGGCCTTGGGTATTATTTTTTTTAAAGAGCCCAAAAAAAGATGATCGATTGATGCATCCACTAGAAGAAAACAAAATTAAGGTGATGAGTAGAGCGCCTTGAAGTTTCTTATCCGTGTAGCTGTGCATTCCTACGTCCCCCCGGCAACGTGCGCGTTGCTCGGACTCGTATAACACAGATTCACTCCGAATCAACTCTTCTTAAGGCTCCGAAGGGTCAGGTTTTTTTTGAGAGTCTAATTTTCTGTAAATCGTTCTAGAATTAATTCCAAGAAGCTTAGCAGTCATGTTTTTATCGCCATCCGTTGCTTCTAGAGTTTTTCTTATCAGAAGATCCTGAACATCTTTTAAAGAGGTCCCTAGAGGAACTGAGATCGTAGTCCCTGAGGGGTCAACCTTCATTGATCCCCTCGACGCACTTTCCTTCACTAAATGAGAGGGCAGTTCTGCCAGGGTAATTTGAGAACCTTGAGCAAAAATCACAGCTCTTTCAATCACATTAGAAAGCTCCCTCACATTACCTGGCCAGCTGTGCTCAGAAAGAGCTTTTAGCGCTTCAGGGACAAGAGTACTGACTTGCTTATTATGTCTCGAATTTGCATGGGAGAGAAAATGTATAATGAGCTCAGAAAGATCACTTTTTCTTTCTCTGAGGGCAGGAACCTGCAGGGTGATCACCTCAAGTCGATAGAGCAGATCCTCGCGAAACTTTCCATCCACCACAGCCTTCTTGAGATCCTTATGGGTAGCAGCAACAATCCTCACATCGACCTTACGCGACTGAGTAGCTCCGACCCTTCTCAACTGCTGATCCTGAAGCACACGAAGGAGTTTAGCTTGGAGAGAAAGGGGCATATCACCAATTTCATCAAGAAACAGGGTGCCTCCGTGAGCCGCCTCAAACAAACCTTCCTTTGATCCATGCGCTCCCGTGAATGAGCCTTTTTCGTATCCAAAAAGCTCTGACTCCATCAATTGTTCAGGCACAGCTGCACAATTTAGAGCAATAAAAGGACCCCTACCTCTTGAGCTTTGCAAATGAAGACATCGTGCTACGAGTTCTTTTCCGGTACCACTTTCCCCAACAACAAGAACTGTAGCTAAGGTAGGAGCAACTTGTTGGATTTGATGCCTTAACTCCTGGATCTGAGAGGATTGTCCTAGAAGAGCGTAAGTAGAATCTGATGAGGCGTCAACTGCACTTTTTGAACTCCTCTCCAAAGCTCTTCCCTGAGATCTTTTCAATGCAGCATCAACTGAGGCGAGTAAAGTTTGACGTTTAAAAGGCTTAGTGAGAAAGTCAACCGCTCCAAGCTTCATTGCCCATACCGCATCTTCAACCCTCCCAAAAGCGGTCATTAGGATAACAGGCAAATCTTGTCCACATAGCGATAATGCCTTCAAAAATTCAAGCCCCCCCATTCGAGGCATCCGAACATCCGAAATCACAAGATCAAACTCCATGGGTGATCTTCCACTCTCTCCAGCAGCCCCGACGGGTGTAGGCCTCACCCAATTCAAAGCACTTTGCCCATCTGTGGCTGTGAAGACCTCAAACCCTGAAAACTCAAGAATCTTGCACGTAGACTCCAGCGATTGAGGATCATCATCCACGAGTAGGATTTTCGGCATAGTTTAATTCCTCTTCTATCAGCTCCTCAGTCATGAGAGGTAAAATCAACTCAAAACATGCTCCCTCTCCCTGAGGTCTTTCTATGTGCCTGATTTGGCCGTCATTTTCTTCTAAAACTTTTTTGATGAAGGATAAACCCAAACCCGTACCCTGAGCACGCGTTGTAAAAAAAGGAGTAAAGAGCTTCTCACGAACCTCAGTACTCACTCCAGGCCCATTATCCTCAATTCGCATCCAAAGATCACCTTTTTCTGTGTTACCCAGCCTCCATTTGATCTGAGGCGAAATAGAGGGACCGCTCTCTAGCGCCTGCAGTGAGTTTTTAAGGAGATTACCCAGAACTTGCTCAAGTAGCCCAGGATCAGTCCAAACGCTCAAACGCACGCAGGGCTCTTGCTCGATGATGACTTGTACGCCCTGAGCCTCACATGCAGGAGCATAGATAGAGAGAACCGACGCGAGAACATCACCCACATCCACACTGAGCTTCTTGCCGTCTGAGAGACGAGAAAGTTTGAGGTAGTTTTCAGTAATTTTTTGTAATCGATCAACTGAGGCAAGAATTGAAGATAGCGAGTTTTTAAGACCTTGATCTCCGTGTTGAGCTGCAAGCTCTGCAGCCATTTCTGCTTCAAGTCCAATGGAATGAAGGGGGTTTCTGACCTCATGAGCTACCTGCGCAGACATTCTTCCTACAGCCGCCAGATTTTCTGCTTGCCTGAGTCGCTCTTGCAAATCAACTTCTTCAGTGAGGTCATCCACGACTAGAATAGCACCGTGGACATCTCCCTGAGACTCCCAGAGTGACATAAGATGTCCGCCCAAGACTTGATTTCTTACAGCTATCGGTCCTAATCGAATAGGTTTTTCTGTTTTTTTTAATTCACTCAACCAATGTTCTTTTTGAAAAGTTTGCTGCAAGAAAAGCTCCATCTCAGGCCATTGAATCAGGTTTGAGCCAATGAGTTGATCCTCTGAGGCCTGAAGCCATTTCAAAGCAACAGGATTACATTTAGTAATTTTTCCATCTAAATCCGTAACAATGAGAATTGAGTCAATGCTATTCAAAATATTCTGATTTAACTCTCCCATGTCTCTTAAAAGACGATTTTGCTCTTGGAGTCGTTTTTTTTGGCTTTCCACCGTTTTCTCTCGTTCAAGGAGAGCTGTGGCCATGTGATGAAACTCGCGGGCCAGTTGACTGACCTCATCCGATCGAGCGAGAGAGACGTGAGGGAGTAGTGATTTATCTTCTTTTCTTAATCCACGGCGTGTAATCTCGCGAGCTAACTGGGTCAACTCACCTAAAGGGCGCAAGGCTCTCTCACCCAGCCAGAGCATCAATAACGACATTAAAATCACCACTACAAGAATAAGCTCAAGATTAGTCCTTAACTCAGCTACTCGAGTTTCAGTGGTATCAAAGTTTCTTCTTAAATGCTTTTCATACTCCAGGGCACTACCTTGGAGCTCTTTTTTCCAATCATTTACAGCAGCAACCCAAGCTGGATAAAGCTCATGGGCAAGTGCTTCATCTTTAGCCTCAAGTGCGTTGTAAAGTTGATTAGCTTGAGAATTGAGGGACTCTAATTTCTTAAAAATTTGCTTTTCCCACACACTCCACTGATGAGCCATCTCAGGTGAAGCCCATTCTGATTCGTTTCTAATGAGCTCAGAAACTCGATTCATTTCGTGAAGCAAAACATCTTGGATCCATGAAGGTACAGGTCTAGGTCTCCAATGTGGATCCTTCCAATGAGAGTAGCCCAAACTCCTGTCTAACTCCCGATGAAGAATCTCAGCATCAGATTGAATCTGTGTAAAGAGTTTTCCTAAAGGAATACTGACATGGTTCATTGATCCCAAAAGGCGATTCACTTCAGTAATCTGATACAAGCTGAAAACGGAGCCCAACAAAGAAATCACCACCATTGCGACGACTGAAGCTAATATCTTCAGTCGCAAGGTTCCTTTATTGAGATTAAAAAACTCTTTAAGAGACATGCACTCCTAGTTTAGCTTGGAGTACTCTCTTGACGCACTAAAAAACTTAGCCTTTTAAATGCTCAGGCAACTCTAGGCGGGGATAAATCGGCTGTGCCTCCACAGGACGAATCCCTAACTCTCCCCAAATGAGCTTCTTCACTGCTCCTTGCTCCTGAGGAGTGGGGAGGCCCAATTGTTGGAACGCTTTCGGCATACCTGTAGGAAGGATGGACATCCATGCTGTTGCTAACCAGCGAATTCCCTCAAGCAGTGTGAACAGGACTTCTCTGAGCTCTTTTAGATCCTCAGGGGTTCCTTTCTTTGCAAGCGCCCAGGGTTTAGTGCGATCGATATACAAATTGAGTAAACGAGATCGAGCAGAACACGCTAACGCATAGGCTGCAGGATCCACCTTTTCTACCGCATCAGCAAGCTCTTGGGGTAGGCTCTCAAAGGACTGACGAACCTCACTTGAATGAGTTTCTTGAGAAGGTTTTTCCAACACCTGATCCGCAAAGTACTTGCGAGTCATGCTAATGGAGCGATTGACGAGATTTCCCCAATCATTTGATAAATCAGCATTATTTTTTAAGATCAATGACTCCCACGTAAAATTTCCATCTTGTGAGAATTGATTCTCTGCAAGCAAGTAATAACGAAACGGATCAACTCCAGTGACAGCCATCACTTCATCTGGAGCTACCACGTTTCCAGAGCTCTTAGACATACGATCGCCTTTAATTGTAATGTATCCATGAGCAAACACACTCTCAGGCAGTGGCAACTCCAAAGCCATAAGCATAGCGGGCCAGTAAATGCAGTGGAAACGAGAAATATCTTTTCCGATAATATGAACGCGAGCAGGCCATCTTGCATCAAAGAGCTGAGCTTCTGGGCTACCTGGAGAGTTGAGCTTAAACTCAAGTCCTGCTGCTGTCAGATAATTAATCAAAGCATCAAACCAAACGTAGACCACATGTTTTGGATCAAAAGGTAAAGGAACTCCCCAAGTAAAAGTGGAGCGCGATACAGAAAAGTCCTTCAGACCTTGTTGTATAAAGTTTACAATCTCTGCTTTTCGATATTCAGGCTGGAGAAAATTTGGCCGTTCTTGAAAAAGCTTGAGTAAAGGTTCCTGATAACGAGAGAGCCTAAAAAAATAATTCTCCTCAGAAATCCAGCGAGGAGCTTTTGCATGAGCAGGACAGAGCCCCTCCTTTAAATCCTTCTCCGTATAAAAAGCCTCACAACCCTCACAGTAAAGACCTTCATACTTAGCCTTGTAGATATCCCCTTTTTCAAAAGCACGGGTAACCAAGGCTTGCACGACACGCTCGTGATCAGGATCAGAGGTTCGAATGAATCGATCATAACTCATGCCCATCTGACGAAGAACCTTCTCAATATCTTGAGCCATTTGATCACAGTACTCTTTGGGAGTGAGGCTCTTACTTTCTGCAGCGCGTTGAACATTAATCGAGTGCTCATCCATACCCGTTGCAAAGTAAGTCTCCCGGCCCAGAAGCCTCAGGGACCGTACCAGCCAATCAGCTCCCAAACACTCCCAGGCCCAACCGACATGGATTCGGGAGTTGGGATAAACGATTGCAGTTGTTACATATTCTACTTTTGAGGGGCGTGTCATAAGAGGTTTAGAATTACCTTCAAGTTTTCTCAACTGCAAGTCGATAAATGAAGTGGAGAGTATGTGAGCTCAAATAAAAAAGACCTAAAATATCAAAAAAACACATCCACAAGCGATCTACCAGCAAACGTCATCCCGTTGAGGAAACGCCGGGAGCAGAAACTCTCTCAAGCTAGCCCTGAGGAACTACTTGAGCACTTCCAAAAGAGACTCTTTGAGGCTCGCTTTCAGATCAGGCAACTTGAAATCAAGAAGGCTGCCATAGAAAAGAACCCTCAACCCGACCCACTTGCTATTCACGACCTCAACCTACAAGCAGAAGCCATTCTAAACCGAGAACGCGCCTGGATTCATCAGATCGGCGTCATTTTGATTGCACTTCGAAGAGAGAAAAAAAATCACTCTCGGTAGGTGGGATTCTCTAAGACTCATTCTGAAATTCATGAACTGAAAAACCAATAAATTTCCCTCAGTGCCCCAAACGATTCGTTAACTTTTGGCATAACCTGTGCGATGAGTAAAAAGGATGGATCTATTCCGAATCTCTCAAACCGTAGACGAGAATGAGCAAAGAAATTGGAAAATCCTTCTTATTTTTATTCTTCTAGCCATCGCTCTGCATTTTCTTTTCTTTATGTTGAGATTGAACTGGCTGATCACTCCGACTCCAGCACCTCGTGTTGAGCTTCAACAAATTGATCCAAAAAAACTAGACGCCATTCGAAAGGATTGGAAACAAAAATCCCTTCTCTTACAAACCCAACCCAAAACACAAGACTCCACAGAAGCGCCCTCAGATGCCCGCTACTTCGCCGACCGCAATATTCGGGTAGAAAAGGAGCAAAGAGCAAGAGAGACCTCTCCCCTCGTAAAACCTCAGATTCAAAAAAATATAAAAGGAGAATCTTCAACTCAAACAGCCCAAAACTCCAGTCAATCTTTGCCCAAGAAGATTTTCCCGCAACTGAGAAGTCTAGGTTTGCCTCTCTTCAAATCCCTCTCAAAAGCAGATCCAACCCTTCAAAACCAAAGAAAACCGAGCTCTCAGGCCCAAGCAAGCATTCACCAAGAAGAGGGCGCGCACCAATATATTTCTGACCAAGCCCTTCCTGAAGGGAGTGAAAATCTCCTGAATGCTCAAGAATCTGTTTACTACTCCTTCTATGCAAGGCTTTATGAAGCAATAGGTCCCATATGGCAGAGCAAAATCAGGGAGATTAGACCAAACTCACCCATTTTACCGGGAGAATACCTCACCACAGTGGATGTAGTTCTAGATGCAAATGGGCGACTCATCAAAATTGACATTTTAAAAAGCTCTGGCATTTACCTTTTTGATACAGCAGTGGACTTTTCTTGGAAAAGAATCGGCCACTTTCCAAATCCTCCACGCGGCCTTCTCAACTCAGACAACATTATTCACACAGGCTGGAGCTTTATCGTAAAAGTTGGAGAGGGTTTCCAATTCTACGATCTTCCTCCTTCAAGAAACTACTAAAAAATATTTCAAAGCTATAAAAATCAGTGTGCCTAAAGGAATTGAAATCATCATATAAATGAGTAGGGTTTGGAGCATTTTTTTTAAAGCCAATTCTCGCCTTATCCTCTTGTGGGGATGATCCATTAAAAGGCTATACAATTCCCGAGTTAATGACTGGATTTCTGAAAGATCTTCAATAGCAATCACCTGCGAGTGAACATTATAGTAGATCTCACGCGCTCTATGCAATGCTCGCTCACAAAGAGAACACGAAAGAATATGATTTTGAAGAGCAAGCCTCTCGCTAGCAGGATGATACTCATCATCTAATAGTCTTTGAGTCCATGGATGGCTTGAATCATAGTTCAAACAATAAGTCCCCACACGAATAGGCGCCTGAGTCACAGCACTGAAAGTACTGAGAGCTAAACGAGCTCTCCAGGCAATTTTTTCTACATCTGATTCACTTAATCTCATACATTGAGCAAGGTCTTGATAAGATGCATCTAATAAATGTAATCCGACT